>Ga0247727_10004896_pt1 | contig 27820 bp, 18 predicted proteins | sample WisWelCaveWW1625_FD_202498 | JGI IMG/M metagenome (GOLD analysis project Ga0247727, IMG submission 202498) | Biofilm microbial communities from Wishing Well Cave, Virginia, United States - WW16-25 | ecosystem: Environmental > Aquatic > Deep subsurface > Groundwater > Cave microbial mat | place...
CCGGTGATCGACTGAAACGCCACCTGGCGTTTCTCCTGGGATGCCGCCGGCGCCGCCATCTACTGATGAGCATATGTTAAAATCAAAAGAAATGACAAATCGAAGCGTGAATGGCTGGCGCCGCGGCTTGGCGGCGGCGGTGTTGGGCGCTGTCGCGGCGGCGGCGCAGGCCCCCAAGCCCGCGCCGACCGGACCGGCGGCCGTAAAGCCCGACGACGTGGTGGCCACCGTGGACGGCGAGAAGGTCACCGCCCGCCAACTCCAGCAGCTCCGCGACGGCGCTCCCCAGGAGTTCCAGGCCGCCGCCCGTCAGAGCAACCGCGCTTTTCTCAAGGCCGTGGCCGGCCTGCTGGTGCTCTCCAAGCTCGCCGAGCAGGACAAGCTGCACGAGAAATCCCCCCTCAAGGAGCAGCTGGCTTTCTTTCGAATGAACCTGCTCGCCAACTCCTTCATCGCCGGCATCAGCCAGAAGTCCAACGTCACCCAGCCGGAGCTCCAGGACTACTACATCAAGAACCTGGACAACTACCAGGAGGCCCAGGTCCGGGCCATCTACATCGCCTTCTCGTCGAGTCCTTCCAGCGCGCCGGCCGACCCCAAGGCCAAGAAGCCCCTGACCGAAAGCCAGGCCAAGGTCAAGGCCGAGGGCCTGGTGGCGCAGCTCCGCAAGGGGGGCGACTTCGCCGCCCTGGCCAAGGCGCACTCCGACGACTCCGTTTCGGCCGAGAAGGGCGGCGACCTCGGCGGCATCAAGCGGAACTCCACCGGCCTCCCCGCCGAGGTCCGCAGCACCGTCTTCGGCCTGAAGCCCGGCGAGGTCAGCGATCCGCTGCGCCAGCCGGCCGGCTTCTACATCTTCCGCCTGGAAAAGATCGCTACCACCCCTTATGAAGAGGTGGCCGGAACCATTGCCCAGACGGTTCAGGTCGCCAAGGTCCAGGCGGAATTGAACCGCATCCTCACCACCATCAGCATCACCCACGACAACGAGGCCTTTTTCAACGAGTCCCCGGCGCCTCCGGCCCCGTAGCGCGTTTCCGAGCCGCGACCGTAGGGAGCGGTTCTTACAGTTGTGGGCCACCCCCGCCTGTGCTAATGTTTACTCCGGATAATGGAGGACGCCATGAAACCTTTCGCCGCCCTTGTGGTCGCTGCCCTGCTCGGGAGCCTGGCGGCCCCGGCCCAGACCAAGAAGATCGTCGTCACCCAGCAGTTCATTTCCATCATCGCCGACCTGCAGTCGGCCTCTGGGGCCGTCACCCTGGTGGCGGCCAAGACCGACCGGGAGGCTCTGGAGCAGATCGCCGATGCCGAGGCGATCTTCGGCGGCATCACGCCGGCTCTGCTCCAGGCCGCCAAGAAGCTCAAGTGGGTCCAGATCCACAGCGCCGGGGCCGAGAACTACGGGTTTCCGGAGTTCGTGTCGAGTCCGGTGGTGCTGACCAACTGCAAGATCGTCCAGGGACCGAACATCGCCGACCATGCCATGGCGCTGCTGCTGTCGCTCACCCGCAGCCTCTATGAGACCATCCCGCAGCGGACGCAGGAGGAGTGGCTGCGCGGCAAATACCCCTACCAGCCCATCGAGCTGACCAACAAGACCGCCGTGATCATCGGCCTGGGGGGCATCGGCACCCAGATCGCCCAGCGGGCGCGGGCCTTCGGCATGCGGGTGCTGGCGGTGGATCCCAAGGATATACCCATAACCACTACCGTTGAGCAGATCGTCACCCCCGACCGGCTGCGCGAGGTGCTCTCCCAGGCCGACGTGGTCTTCATGAGCGCCCCCCACACCCGCGAAACCGAGGGCATGATGGGCATGAAGGAGTTCGGCATGATGAAGAAGGGGTCCTACTTCATCGCCGTCTCCCGCGGCAAGACCTACAGCAGCGAGGCCCTGGTGAAGGCCCTGGACGAGAAGCGCCTGGCGGGGGCCGGCCTGGACGTCACCAACCCCGAGCCGCTCCCCAAGGGCCACGCCCTGTGGAAGTTTCCCAACGTCATCATCACGCCGCACATCGCCGGCGGCTCCGACGTGGTGCAGAGCCGGCGCATCGCGCTGGTCTCGGAGAACATTCGCCGCTTCGTGGCCGGCAAGACCCTGCTCAACGTGGTGGACAAGCAGAAGGGGTACTGAACCGCCGGTCGGGCAGCAGCCGCAGCACCAGCACCAGCGCCAGCGGATGCATCAGGCCGGCCATAGTGAAAATCGGGCGGTAGGAGAAGCGCTCGACGATGTAGCCGGCGGCCGCAGAAGACACGGAGTATGATGATAACGACTTGCCCGCCGCCCGGTTTTTGGGCGGCCGGGTGCATGCCCTCGTCATGCTGCCTCATCGCTTTGCGAGAAGTCTTTCATATTCTTCGTGGGCGCCGACCCAGAACCAGACGATCTCGTCCGGCGATCTCCGGACACCCACCGCACGGTAACCGCGGCTGATGCGGACCGAAACGAGCCGATCCGATCCGATCCGTGAATCTGCTTGAAGCGTAGACCCCGGTGACGAGGGTTCTCCGTGAACTGATGATACGCGGAGCGCGCTTGACGACGAACATCATCAGGTAGTGCGGCCAACAGCTTCCGAAAGCCCGGGGTAATGTGCGAATTCACAACTGGTCCGGATCGAGCGGCGCCGTCAGACCCTGTTCGTGCTCCTCCAGAGCCTCGTCCGCCAGTCGTTCCAGAGCGCTGCCTGATCTCTCGAAGAGCTCACCCCACCGGTGCTCGGACTCCATCTCCGCGAGCAACCAGGCACCGATCGCTTCCTGCTCACTGTCGGGAAGCTTCGATGCCTCGGAAATCGCCTTTTCCAGCAGCCTTCCCATCGCAATTCATTCTACCACCCGGTCGGATCGGAGCGGCATAACATACGCGCTTGGCCCTCCGCCCAGGCGAGCGGGTCCACCTACGGTAATCGTCGTCCGGCGAGCCGACCCGAACCGATGGAACCTCGAGCGTCTCGCAAAGAGCGTCACAACAGAGGGACATATTCATCGAGCTTGGTTGCCCAATCGGCGAGGCCCTGTTCGGCAAGAGCGAGCTCCTTCCCACGCCGGTGTGCGCTCGCTTCGCTCGTTCCGCGCGGGTGAACCCTTGCCGCTTCGTGGCCGGTCAGACCCTGCTCAACGTGGTGGACAAGCGGAAGGGGTACTGCACCACTCAGGACGAGAAGTCTGGGCGATGCCGCCGGCGATGAGATCGCTCTCTACGCCCCGGCGTGTTGGGCGAGCTTCTGAGACTCGGGTTTTGGGTTTCGGTTTTCTTGGCGAGCTTCAGCCGGATCTCTGGGGCCCAAACCGCCGGTCCGGCAGCAGCCGCAGCACCAGCACCAGCGCCAGCGGATGCATCAGGCCGGCCATGGTGAAAATCGGGCGGTAGGAGAAGCGCTCGACGATGTAGCCGGTGGTGAGGTTGGCGAGCATCCCGCCGATGCCACCGCCCATGCCGGAGAAGCCGCTGGCGGTGGCCACCTGCGGGCCGGGAAACAGGTCCGTAGGCAGTGTAAGTAGATTCGATACCCAGAGGGCATGGCCGAAGGTCATGAAGCAGGTCATGGCGATGGCCGAGGCGGCGTCGGGCACCAGGGGCGCCAGTATCCCGGCCGGCATCACCGCCGCCCCGCAGGCCAGCACCGCCTTGCGCGCCCGCGGCAGGCTCCAGCCGCGGCGCATCAGGTATCCGGAGAACCACCCGCCCAGGGTGTAGCCGATGTCCCCGAACAGAAACGGCACCCAGGCGTATTTGCCGATCATAGCCAGGTCGTAGCCGCGCTCCTTGCGCAGGTACTCCGGCAGCCAGAAAATGATGAAGTAGATCACCGGGTCGGTGAAGAAGCGGGCCAACACCAGCGACCAGCACTCCCGGCGCCGCAGCACCCGCAGCCATTCGCCGGCCGGCCGGCGCCCTGCCACGGTCTCCTCCGGCGGCCGCACCTTGTCCTTCAAGTATTCCCACTCCCGCGCCGTGATCCAGCGCGAGAGGTGGGGCGGCTGGTACAGGATCAGCCACAGCACCAGCCACACCAGCCCGGCCGATCCCGTCCAAAGGAACGCCGCCCGCCAGCCATAGTGCCGGGCCAGGTAGGACACCACCGGCGGCGCCAGCGCCGAGCCGATCGAGCTGCCGGCGTTGAACAACCCCACGCCCAGCGCCCGCTGGTTGGCCGGGAACCACTCGGCCACCGCCTTGGCGGCCGCCGGCCAGTTGCCCGGCTCTCCCAGGCCCAGCAGAAACCGGCACAACGCCAGGGACCGCTTGCCCCGCGCCAGGGCGTGCGACATGGCCGCGGCGCTCCAGAACAAGATGAACACCGCGAAGCCCCGCCGCGTCCCCAGCCGGTCGACGATGGGGCCCGACACGGCGTAAAGGATGGCGTAGGCCAGCATGAAGAAGAACACCACCTGGCCGTAGTCCCGCTCCGTCATCCCGAATTCCTGGCGCAGGAACGGCGACACCACCGAGAGCGCCAGCCGGTCCAGGTAGTTGATCAGAGTGGCCGCCATCAGCAGGGCCGCGATCACGTATCGGAAGTGCGAGAGGCGAACGGACACGATCCGGGATATGATAGCAGCGTCATGAGCCGACTGTTGATCGTTGTTCCGATGCTGGCGTGCCTGGCGGCCGTCCTGCCCGGCCAAGACCTGGCCAATGCCCTGGGCAAAACCCTGACCTTCCACGCCTCCTTCGACAAGTCCACCGACGCCGACTTCGCCCTGGGCGACAAGCGGATCTTCACCGCCACCTCCTACCGCAACCGCGAGGACACCGCTCCGGGCCTGAACCATCCCGACGTGAGCCTGGTGGCGGGCCAAGGGCGTTTTGGAGGCGCCCTCCAGTTTCGAAAGCAGAACCTCAAGGCCATCTTTTACCAGGGCGACAGGAACGTGGCCTACGGCAAGCAGAACTGGAGCGGCACGGTGTCGTTCTGGCTGAGCCTGGACCCGGACCAGGACCTGGAGCCGGGTTTCTGCGACCCCATCCAGGTGACGGCGGAGGCTTACAACGACGCGGCGCTGTGGGTGGATTTCACCCGCGACGAGCGCCCGCGGCACTTCCGCCTGGGCGTCTTCGGCGACCTGAAAGCCTGGAACCCCAAGAACCTCCCTGGCGACAAGAACCCCGACTTCAACAAGCGGCTGATCGCGGTGACCAAGCCGCCCTTCGGCCGCGGCCAGTGGACCCACATCGTGATCACCCACGCCGGCCTCAACACCGGCGCCGGCGGAACCGCCAGGCTCTACCTGAACGGCCGCCTGCAAGGTACTTCTGAGATCATCAAGGAGCCCTTCACCTGGGACCTGGCGCGAGCCGCCCTTCGGGTGGGGGTCAACTATGTGGGTCTGTTCGACGAGCTGGCCCTCTTCGGCCGGGCGCTGGACGAGAAGGAGGTCGAGGCGCTCTACCAGCTCAAGGGCGGCATTGCCTCCCTGCGCCCCTGACTGATCGGGACGACCCCCCTGGCGCTGATCGCGGGCGGTAGGTCGCGCCCATGCCGTTGGCGGTCAACGCGAATGCCCGGATCTTATTCGCGTTGATTCGCGTTCATTCGCGGCCTATTCATCTTGCCGGTCTGACGTGAAACCTCGTTAGAACAGGTACTTCAGCGCCAGTTGCATCTCCCGGTTGTTTGTCCGGGTGCCCTGGATGCGGCCGAAGTTGGCGCTGCCCAGGGTCCCGCCCGGGTTGCTGAACTGGGGGGTGTTGAAAGCGTTGAAGCCCTCCAACCGGAACTCCAGCCGTTGTCCTTCCCGGACGCGGAAGGACTTCGACAGGGACAGATCAAAGGTCTTGAGTCCCGGCCCGACCAGGGGGTTGCGGGGGGAAGTGCCGTAGGTGAGGGTGGCCCGCTGAAAACCGGCCGTGTTGAACCAGCGCTCCAGCGTCCGCTGGGAGTCGGGTAGGGTGGGGCCTGCACCGGGAAGAACGTTGGGACGGATGTCCCCTTGAGGGTCGGTGTTGAGGGCGTCGCCATCCTGGGTGACGTTGATCTTGGAGCCACGGCGAAAACTGACAATGCCCCCCAGCAACCACCCTTTGAGCAGCGCGGCCGGCGCCCCGGTCAGACTGGAACCGAAGGGGAGGTCCCACACGTAGCCGATCACCAGCACGTGGCGGAGATCGTCGGCGGAGTCGGCGCGCATGTTGTCCCGGTTCCTGAGGCGGTTCTGGGCCAAGGACCGGGCCCCGTTCAGCCCGCCCATCTGATCGTCGATCAGGTGCGACCAGGTGTGGGCCAGGGTCAGGCTCAAGCGCTGGGCGAGGCGGTGTTCGAAGCGGGTCTGCATGGAGTGGTAATTGCTGTTGCCGTCGTCGTCCCACATGCGGATGCGACCGAACTGCGGGTAGGGACGACGGGACTGGATGTCCCGCGCCGTGGGGTCCGGGTCCGGACTGTTGAAGTTCAGGTGGCTGGTATCGAGGTGCGTACCCTTGGAACCTACATAGCGCACCTCCAGCACGTCGTCGCGGGACATCTCATACCCCAGCGAGAGATTCCAGTTCTGGTAGTAGCCGTCCCGGTGGCGCCGGTCCACTTCGGTGGAAACGACGTTGAAGATGGGATTGGCGGGCAGCAAGGCCGCCGGAAACGGGTTCTGAATCGTCCCGGGTTCAGGTTGGTATTGGTGAGCAGGATGCTGGCGTTGGGCGGATTGATTTGGAGAATGTTGGTCTGATCGAAGTGCGCAGCCATTGTGAAGATGCCGTAGCCGCCGCGGAGCACCAGCCGGTCGCGCAGACGGTAGGCGAAGCCGGCCCGCGGGGTGATGTGGGTCTTCTCGCGAAGGAACAGGTCCACCCTCTGGCCGGGCTGGGGCCAGAGGATCGGCCCCCGGGCGTCCAGGTCGAACCGCAGGGTGCGGCTCACGCTGTTCACCTCCTGGGGCAGCAGGTTGAGGTCGTAGCGGACGCCCAGGTTGAGGGTCAGACGGTTGGTCACCCGCCAGTCGTCCTGGAAATAGATGCCGTAACGCCACTGTCGGATGCCGGACAGCAGGACCCCTTCGGGAGTCTGGGCGGTCTTTGGGAAGCCCAGCATGTAAGCAGCCGCCGCATTGCCGCTGATGTCCCGGGTGAAGTTGAGCTGTCCAAAAGGCACGTTGGTGGTGTTAGCGTCGCCGCTCAGACGGCGGATATCGACGCCCAACTTCAGACCGTGAGCGCCGCGGAGGAGGCTGAGGTTGTCCACGAATTGGAAGGTGCGGCTCTTGTCGATGGCCTCGCCGCCGGTGGTGTCGCCCATCCCGACGAAGCCGCTGATGTTGAGCTGCGGGAACCCGTTTTCGAACTCCTGCAGGGGACGCCCGTTGGGGCCGCCGATCTTGAGGCCGGTGATGCCCAGGTCCTTCTCGGCCGTGAAGCCACTGGCCCGCCGGGGGCTCAGACGGATCTTGGTGCCCCGCATGTACCCGAAGCGAAACTCGTTGAGTTTCACGGCGCTGAAGGTGTGCAGGTGCTGGAAGCCCACGCTCTGGTTGCGCAGGTAGTGCTCCGTCCCGAAGCTCGGATTGATGTTGTTGGAGGGGTAGTTGCCTCCGTGATACAGGTAGTGCCCAAACACCTGGTCCTTGGGACCGATGGTGTGGTCGATGCGCGTCATGTACTGGTCCTGCGTGATCAGGTTCCGGCTGACGCCGGCGTAGTTGCTGGCGCCGGTGGCATTGGGCTGCGGCGTGTAGGTGTTGAGGATGTTCACCGAGACCGGATTCAGCCGGTTGCCGGGGATGACGCTGTTCGGAAAGGCCGAGCCGCTCAACGGATCGGTGATGGCGCCCGAACCGGCGAAGTTGCCCTGCCGCTGCGCCTGGGTGAGCACGGTGGTGGTTCCGGCGCTCTCCCGGCGCTCCCGGACGCCTTCGTACGACGCCATGTAAAACGTCTTGTCGGGAACAATCGGGCCGCTGGCCACGCCGCCGAACTGGTTGCGCCGCAGGGTGGGCTTGGCTTGCGGGGCCGGCCGGAAGTACCCGCGAGCGTCCCAGAGGTCGTTGCGGACAAACTCGAACAGCGTGCCGTTAAAGCGGTTGGCGCCGGAGCGGAGCTGCAACTGCACATTGGCCCCGGCGTGCCCGCCGTACTCGGCCGAGTAGTTGCCGGACTGCACTTTGAACTCCTGCACCGCGTCGACGGACGGGAACATGAAGGTGTTGTTCCCGCGGTTGTTGATGGCCGTGACCCCATCGAAGGAAACCTGCTGGTAGTTGCTGCGGGCGCCGTTGGCCCGGAAGTTGCCGCTGGTGGTTCCGCCCGAGGCGATCACGCCGGGCGTCAGATTGCCCAACTGCACGAAGTTGCGGCCGTTGAGCGGCAGGTTGACGATTCGTTCCGACGACACCACATCGGCCGTGACGCCGCTCTGAGTCTCCAGCAGCACGCCTTGGGCAGTCACCTCCACCTGCTCGGTGACCTCCCCGACTTGCAAGGTGAAGTCCAGCCGAACCATCTGGCCGACGCGTAGAGGGATGGGAGAACTCCGCTCCGACCGGAAGCCCGCCAGCCGCACCTGCACGACGTATTCGCCCGGCGTTAAGTAGCGCACCTCATAAGCGCCATTCGGCCCGCTCTCGACGGTGCGGGCCATCCGCGTGGCCGGCTGGGTGATGGTAACCGAGGCGCCGGCCACCAGCGCCCCGCTGGAGTCCGAAATCGTGCCCAGGATGCCGCTGTCCACGGACTGTGACCACAAGGTCGCCAGGCCGGCGGCGCTGGCCGCCAGAAGCCTCCCAAACCATCGACGATGTCGCATTGATCCTCCCTGAATCCAACCGGCCGGAAGTCCCCCCGGCTCAGAAGTAGAACTTCAGCGCCAGCTCGATGGTTCGCGGCGACGACACCGTGCCGGTAATCTGGCCGAAGGTGGTCTGCGTCGAAATGTTGCGAGCCGGCGGTGAGAAGCTCGGGTGATTGAAGAAGTTGAAGAATTCCGCGCGGAACTGCAAGTACTTCGCTTCGGTCACCGCGAACTTCTTGGCGATGGCGAAGTTCAGGTCCCGGAAGTCCGGAGCCCGCTCCGTAGCCTTGGAGGAGTTGCCGAAGGCTTCCGGGGACGGTACGCCATAGACGCAGTTGCCGTCGTTGACGCCCGCTGTCAGGCAGAGGGTATCGGCAGTCCCGAACCAGTGATCGATGTCCTGGTTCTGGTAGGTCATGCCCGGCTTATAGCGGTTCGGACGGAGCGTGCCGCGCGCCAGTTGACCGCCGGCGGTGCCGTTGGACTGCATGGTGATCGGGAAGCCCGAATGCATGCTGACGATGTAGTCGGCCGTCCAGCCCCCCAGGACCAGGTTGAGTGTCCGGTTCCAGCTCCTGCCGACGGCCCGGTCGCGGCCGATCGGCAGCTCGTAGTGGCCGCCCAGGCTCAACACCTGGGTGGCGTCGAAGAACGACAGTCCCCAGTCCCCCCGGCGGTTATAGGCATTCTGCCAGTAGGGTCCTTCGTTGTTGGTGCCGCCCGAGCCATAGTATCCAAGGTTGTCGCTGAGGCCCCGGCTCAGCGTGTAGGAGGCGATGAACTCCAGGCCGTGGCTGTAGCGCTTCCGCCCGCTCAACTGCAACGAGTTGTAGAACATCGTCGCGCTGGAGTCGGTGCCGCTGATGGTAGTAACCAGGGGGAGAGGCCCGTACAACGGCCGGCGCTGCTGCGCCGGGATCCAGGTGTTGACCGGACCCGTGCCGGGGAGCGGCTGATTGTATTCCCGCGGGTCCACCAGGTGGGTCCCCTTCTGTCCGACATAGGCCACATTGAGCGAGAAGGTGCTGGTGAACTGCTGTTCCAGACTGAAATTCCACTGCTGGATGAACGCCGGTCTCAAGTCCGGGTTCCATGCCCGCGGCTGGCCGGCCAGCTTGTCCTGCGGGATGACGTCGGCGAACCCGGTTCGGATGTCGCCCGGTGCGTTGGCGTCGAAAGTCACGTCCGACTCGAAGAAGTACGGGGGGTTGAGCGGCAGCCGCAGGTTGGCTCCCGTCCCCTCCATGTAGGTCGTGATCCCATAGGCCGCCCGCACCACGAACTTGGTCCGGCCAAAGCCCGGCGTCCAGGCGAAGCCCACCCGAGGACTGTACTGCCGATAGGTCGGCCGGTACAAGGCCCGGCTGTTGCCGTCCTTGCCGGCCAGAAGCTGCCTGCCGGTTTGCAGGTCGATGTTGGACTGGCGGTCGGCCACCTCGTATACCGGCTGCGTATACTCCCACCGCAGTCCGAGGTTCAAGGTCAGGTTCGGACGCGCCCGAAAATCATCCTGGAAGAACAGGGCGGTGCGCCACTGCCGGTGGCCCCACTTTCCGGTCAGGCTGCCGCGCCCTTTACGGTGAAGCTGGTTGAGCAGAAAGTCGGCGTAGGCCGAGACGGCATAGGTCCCGTCGTAGGTGAAGAACCCCAGGACGCCGTTGTTGCCCCCATAGAACCGGTTTTGCTGGTAGCGCAGCGCCTGACCGCCCAGCTTGAGGTTGTGCCGGCCACGCTGGATGGTCAAATTGTTGCCGTACTGAAAGGTGTTATCTACGGTGGCGCTGTTCGACCCCCCTCCCCCGATGCCGCTCATGCCGTCGCCCAACGTGATACTGCTGAGTCCAACGACCGGCTGGCCGCCCGCGATGCCGAACTTGGTGTTGCCGTCCAAGCCCAGCAGGCCACCCGGGTCGGTGGTCACGCTGGCGTTCACCGGGCGGTGGTAGCCGATGCGCAGTTCGTTGACCATGGAGGGGGTGATGGTCCTTACCCAGTTGATCATGCCGCCCAGAATCCTGTTATCACTGGCGCTGGCCAGTTGCGTGGGCAAGGCCACCCTGCTGGTGGCCGAGCGGGGGTTGACGAACGAGAACCGGCCGGAGAGATTGTCCTTTTCCGTGAAGCGGGAGTCCATCTTGACGTCGCCCTGATCCTGGTTGCTGAAACTGGCGTTGGAAGAAACGTAGTTGCTGGTTACGCCGATCGGCCCGGTTCCGGGGTTATTCGGAAGCGGATAGAGCTGCCGATCGGAGAACAGTTTCTGGGCCACCGGGTTCACGATGCGGCTCTGCGGGATCATGTTGTTCGGGAAGCACGCTGCCCGGTTCGCGGTGGTGCAGGCGCCGGTCAGCAGCGGATCCCGGATGGCTTGCGGAAAGCGGGAAAGGTTCCCGATCCGGTAGTCGGCCAAAGCCAGGGAGGCGGTCGACGGGCCGCCTGTTGACTGGCGGTATCCCTGGTAGTCGACAAAGAAGAAGTGCCGGTCCTTGACGATCGGCCCTCCCACCGTCCCGCCAAAAATGCTCTGGCGCAAGGCGCGCTTGCGCGTGCCGGCCCGGTTACCGAAGAAACTGTTGGCATCCAGTTTGTCGTTGCGGAGATACTCGAACACATTGCCGTGAAAGTCGTTGGTGCCGCTCTTCAGCGCCAGGTTCACGATGGCGCCGTTGGCGTTTCCGAACTCGGCCGGCGCGTTGCCCGTTGTGATCTTGACCTCCGCAATGGCGTCCACGTTGGGGTTGTAGCTGACCCCGTTATCGATGGTCTCGTTGATCTCCACCCCGTCCAGCAAGAAGTTGTTGGTCTGCTCGCGGTTGCCGTTCACGTAAGGCCGGGCCCCGCCGCGAAAGGTATTCATCCCCCCCGGGTTGGGAGACACGGCGCCCGGAATCAGCAGGGTCAGGGTCATGAAGTTGCGCCCGGCGATTGGCAGCGAACTGGCGCTGGTCCCGCTGATGAGATCGCCGGTCTGGGTAGTTTCCGTCTGAAGAATCGGGGCGAAATCCCGGATCTCGATGGCCTGGGTCACCTCGCCCACCTCCATGTTCACATCGACGCGAGCCACCTGGCCGGTCTCCAGTTGGAACGGCCCCAGCACCACCCTCCGGAAACCCGCCGCCTCTACCCCCAGGCTGTAACTGCCAATCGGCAGGAACAGCAGATTGTAGACGCCAGCCGAGTTCGATTCCGCGCTGTATGTCAGGTTGGTCGCCCGGCTAGTCGCTGTGATCTTGGCGCCAGGAATCAGCGCTCCCGATGGATCCGCCACCGTTCCCGTGATGGTTCCGGTAATGGTCTGGCCGTAAACGGCGGCCGCCAGCAAGCAGAGTGTGGTTGCTGCGATAAGCACCTGTCTCATGTCGTGCCCCTTTCCAACATCAGATCTCGATTCTCTTCACCCGGATCTTCTCGAGGTCGTAGACGCCCAGCCCGTACTTCTTGGCGGCGTACTCGATGTGGCCCGGCTCCCGGAGGAAGCGGTCAATGTTCGGGTCCTCGGCGTAGAGCGGTCCAGGCTGAACATACTTCATGGAATGGTGCCCCACGCTGACGGCGCCTTCCGCCTTGCGCTTGGCATCAATAATGTCGAGCAGCAGCCGGTCCATGGCCACCGGATCGGTGGAAAACATCATGGTCTTGGGATAGAAGCGAAACTTGCGGCTGCGGGAGAACGGCCCGCCGTGCCAGACTCCTCTCAGCCCATCCATAATGTTGAGAACGGTCCGGGAACGGATCGGCTCCACCGCCGCCAGGGTTCCAATGAAGCTCAAGGTATGGGTCTTGGCGTTGCGATGGGAGCGCGCTACGTTGCCAAAGCTTCCATAGGCGATGTTCTTGAGAGCCCCGGTGACCCCGGCCGCCCCATGATCCTTCATGTTAGGGACATTGATGATCTTGGTCAGCTTCTGGGTGATCAGGGCGACCATGTTCGACCGGGTGTCCTCCTCGCCGAAGAAGTTGCACTCCACGTAGGTTTTCGGGTCGTAGGCGGCGGCGGTGCGTCCGGCGGTGTGCAGCTGGACGCCCTGCGGGACGTAATTCTCGTAGCCGGCCCTCGGCAACTGGCTTCGCTCCCAAACGTAGATCTGCTCGGGCTTCACCCCGACGGCGATCAGGTTTCGCGCGATCACGGCGATGACGTCCGGCATGGACATGGCGCCGGGCGCCCCCGAGCAGTTGGCCTTGATCCCCACCACGTCGGAAGGCGTAAAGAAGCGGCGCCAGGCGTCCGCGTCGGTCTTGGCGCCGGTGAGGCCTTGCATGCCCCGGGAGATCATCTGCTCGACCGTGGGAGCATCGACCTTCTCGGTTTCGGCATCGATGCACTTTTCCGAGTGCACCGAGACGACCTGACCTGGAAAAGGCCCCGGCATGCCCGGGTGCGGCGCGGGCTGGAAAGAGGTGACGACCCGGTAATCCGGAATCGGCTCGTCGGCCGCCAGCGCCAAGGGCGCCGCGCCGGACATCTGCAAGAAAGTTCTACGTTTCATCCGCATCCTTTCACCTTCAGTATTGGGAGGCCCCCGGCGTCTGGACTCGCACACGGAAAAGCGTGGTCCGCCCGGTCAGATACAGCGTCCGAAGATCAGCATCGCCGAAGGCGCAGTTACGGGGATTCTCGGGAACCGCGATGCGTCCCAGGAGTTTTCCCTCCGGCGAGTAAACCGCCATGCCCCTGGCGGTGATGTAAAGATTCCCCTTGGCGTCGGTCCGGATGCCATCCGGGCCGGCCCCCAGGTCCGGGATCAGCACTCGTTCGTTGGAAGCCGTTCCCTTCCGGTCGAGGTCGTAAGCTCGAATGTTGCGCTCGTCGGTGTTGGCCACGTACAGGATCTTGCCGTCGGGCGAAAGCGTGATGCCGTTCGGACGGCCTTTCGGCCGCGCCACCAGCTCCATTCTCCCCTTCGGGGTAAGGTGGTAGACGCCGTAGAAATCCAGCTCCCGATGTTCCAGGGGAGTAAACAACGGGTCGGTGAAATAGATGTGGCCGTCCCGTCGCACGATGATATCGTTGGGCGCGTTCAACCGTTTGCCTTCCCAGCGCTCGGCGATGACTTCGATCTTGCCGTTCTTGGCCGTGCGGGTGACCCTGCGGGATCGATACTCGCAGCTGTAAAGACGGCCCTGGCTGTCGAACGCGTTACCGTTGGCCCCGTTGGACCCCTCGCGAAATACGCTGACGCCTTTGCCCGGTTCATAACGGTGAATGATGTTCGTCGTGGTATCGCTGAAAAGCAGGTAACCATGGCGCGACCAGACCGGGCCCTCGCCCGCGGAGAAACCGGTTGCCAGCTGCTCCACCTTCAGATTCGCAAAGTCCTGGGCGCCGAGAGAAAGCACGGCCGCGAGCGCCGCCAGGCTCTTGGTCGCAGGCATGCCTATTCCACCAACTTCAATCTCCCAAACTTCTCCGGCACGTGAAACGTCTTGCCTCCCGTCACCTGCCACGAAATGAATTTCTTGTTTCCCTCGACACCGGCAATCCGAAACAAGCCCGCCCGCAGCTCGCGTCCGGCCGCCGGCTGCCAGGGGGCGATGGCTGCGAACGGTATCTTCATTTCGCCATACCAGATCTTGTTGGCGGCATCGATGCGCGCCTTGACCTGAAAACCGGAGTTCCACGCCGAGCCACCGCCGCGGCTCCCGGTGCCGCGATCGATGTCCAGGTCCACCCATTCCCCTTGCGGGGAAACCTGGAGTTCCTTGTATCGCTGGATATTCTCGAAATCGGCTCCCAGGAAGGCCTCGGCTACGTCCCAGTTCCATAGCCTGTTGGTTTCCGTGGAGCTGGACGGATCGGGCTTGAGATTCAGTTCTTCGTATTGGCCGGCATAGAGAAGATAGAGGTGGCGGTCCGTCCAGCGGGAGCGGACCTCGGTGCGGTGGTTTGGCACGCGGTCGCCGGAATAGTCGGATTGCGTGACGATTCCCTCGACGCCTCGCCAGAAACCCGAAGCCGGATCGGCGGTCGGTTCTGCGTCCGCCGGCGCCCGGTGACTGCTCAAGACCGCGGCTCCAGGGCTCGCGGCGGTTGGGGGCGGAGCTGGCCTGGTCGCCTGCCGGGAAACCACCTGCCAGCCCTGCGGGCCCTTCACGAGCACATGCATGATGTAAAGCGGACCAGGTCCTGGGCTTCCGGGGTTGCCGCTGCGGGGGCCGGCCTGACCCTGGCCCGGATTTCTGGGCCGGCCACGGACCATGACCATGCTTTTCACGAGCGCCGTGTTGTCATAAACACGGATCGTCGTGTCGGAAAGCTCGATCCCGGCGGGGCCGCGCCCCTCCTGCACATCCTTGATTACCTCGGCCTTCGTTTGGGTGGTGGCGGCTGAGTGGGTATAGACCAACTCGTCATGCAGAATGCGCTGAAGCCCGGCGATGTCCTGGTTGACCGTCGCCTGGATCCAGGCGTGCATGGCCGCCATCACTTCTTTTTCCTGAGCCCCGGTAGGGACTGCCGCGGCGAGAACCGCCGCCGACAAAAGCGTGAGAATCCATTGTTTGCTTTTCATTGTTCAGACCTTCAGCCCCAAAACGGTCTCGATATACTTCTTGCTGACCGCGCAGCTCTCTTTGGCGGTGGTCTCGGTGCTGTCCAGCTCCACGGTCATCCAGCCTTTCCATCTGCGCTCGTTCAAAATCGCCAAAATACCGGGAAAATCCACACCGCCCTTCCCCAGCTCGAAGAATTGCCGGCGGCCTATGTACGGGTTGACGCCGGACGGCGGCGGCGGCGGCTGCCCGCGCCCTCCGCCTTGACCGCGCTCCAACCTGGGCCGCGGCGGCCCCATATATCCGCCCCGATGCTCCGGCAGCACGTCCTTCATGTGATATTCAACGATTCGAGAGCTGTAAGTGTGGGTGAGCTTGACGGGGTCCATCCCGGCCATACTGGTGTGACCGGTGTCAATGACCAGGTAGACCCACTTCGGGTTCGTCAACTCCATGATCGTATCTACATCCTGCCGGATTTCGAAACTGCTGTTCAGGTGCGCATGGACCCCGAACCTCATCCCCATGTCCGCCATTCTCCTGCCGATCTCGTTGAAGGTGACGCTCATTTCCTTGTAGACCGGCAAACGATCCCGGGGGTCCGGTTGCTGGCCGCCGCAATTGATCTTGAGATGGTCACATCCGAACCCGTGGAGGAAGCGTATCAGCTTCAGGTGATCCTCAATGACGCCAGCGCGCTGGCGGGCGTCCACGAAGTCGGTCCGCATGCCGCCGCCGTTGGAAACCGTTTCCAGCTTGAGGTTGCGTTTGTCCAGTTCGTCCTTAAGCCCCTGCGGGTTGTTCTCCCAGCGCGCCACGTACGGCCAGAACGTCTCAATCCAGTGGTATCCGACCGAAGAGGCCTCGTCGATGGAGCGGATAAAGTTCGGCGGACCGCTCCAGTCCGGCCTGGTGTCAACGGTGATGGCAACCGTTATGTCGGCTTGGCGCCGGGCGTTGCTTTGGGCGCGGGCCTTAGATCCGGCCAAAGCCGGAAGACCTAGGCCAGCGCGTATCAAACTGCGTCTGGTCATCGAGTCAGCCATGAGTTCCTCCGCTACGTGCTTAGGGCTTGTCACGGAATAACTGTGCCACTTTGCCAGATCCGCTCCCTTTGGTCGCGGCTCAGAATCGGGTTCCGAGCCGCGACTGAAAGGAGCGGTTGGAATGGTTGTTTCATGACAAGCCCTTAGAAGGAGTACTTCAGCGAAAACTGAATCTCCCGCATGGTGGTGACGGTAGAGGTGATCTGCGCAAAGTTATTACTGGTTACGTTCGCATTCGGATTCCCGAAGTTCGGCCGGTTCGCGAAGTTGAACGCCTCAAAGCGAAATTGCAGCTCGTGGCCCTCCTTTGGCAGCGGGAACCTCCTCATGGTGGAGAAATCCCACGACAGGGCCTCCGGCCCGACCATGGTGTTCCGCCCCACATTGCCGTAGGTGAACGGGCGGACGTCGTTGATGCGCGCGAAAGCAGCCTTGTTGAAGTACAGCGCCGGATCCCTCTTCCCGCCTGGAGGCTCCAAAGGCGCCGTGGTGCGGTAAGGGTACTGGCCGCCGGGGCCGCCCACATTCGCATCGTCGTTGCCGTTCGACATGGTATATGGAAGACCGCTGCGATAGCTCAGGATGGTGCCGACCTGCCAGTTGCCCAAGATGTGGCTGCCGAGGCCCTGATTTAGCCACGGCTTCCCCTTGCCGGCCGGAGGTTCCCAGAGCAGGGACGTCACGAAGCGGTGCTTCTGGTGGTAGTTGGCTACGCCCCGAGCAGTTCCCTTGATGTCGTAGTTATTCTGCGGGAAATCCGTGTCTCCGGCGTGCGTCCGGATGGCGCTGCCGGTATCGATGGCCTTGGAGAAGGTGTAACTGACCAGGGTGGTAAAATCGTTGCCCCTCCGCGCCTGGAACTTGGTGGCCAAGGAATGGTAGTTGGAGCTGACCACCCCATCCGTCATCTGGATCACGCCCAGTTCCGGGTAGGGCCTGCGGTCCTGCAAATTGCCCGGCCCCGGCGGGGGTTGGTTGTACTGGCGGAATCGTTCCAGCTTGTGCCCCTGGTTCGCGGTGTACCCAACCTCCACCAAAGTGCCCTGGCTGAGCTGGCGCTGGACGTTGAACAGCCACTGGAACACGTACGGGGTCCGCCGGTTGACGCTGTTCGAGAGGATCAGCGGGAAGTCCACCCGGACGGTTCCCACGCTGGCAAAGGGGGCATCGAGGTTGAGGTTGGGGAAGTCATTGTTGGCCGTGTCATTCCGGCGCGCCGACAGGTTTCGGGACATGTCGTACCGGGCGTTGCCGATATCCTGGGTGTAAAAGGCGCCAAAACCGCTGCGGATCGACCAGTTGGTCGCGGGGCTGTATGCCAGGCCGATGCGGGGAGCGAAATCGTTGTAGTCGGTAATGACCAAGGCCTCCCCCAGCCGCCCGTCGCGAGCGATCTGAACATTGGGAGCATACCGGAAGGGCATGCCCTCATAAAAATCACCGCTGCCAGCCCGCACGATGGTCGGTCTTCGGGCCGGATCGAAGGGGTGATGGATCTCTGTATTGATCAGCCCGCCCTGCTTGTGCACATAGGGCGGCGAGTATTCATAACGCAGTCCGAGGTTGAGAGTCACGTTTCTGGTGATTTTCCAGACGTCGTCGAGGTAATAGTATTGGCGCCAGGCGCGCAATTGCGCAACTGCCAGGCCGAGCGCTCCCGATGCCGTGCGGTTGAACCCCAGCAGATAGTCCGCCAGACCGTAACCGGTGTTTGCCGCCGCAGCCGGGTTCTGAGTGGCCTGCCCTGAAAAGCCCAGGGTGCCCCGCGGAAACTGATTCCCGGTCTGATTGGCGCGGTCACGCCGGATCTCGGCGCCGAAACGGAAGGAGTGCCGGGCTTGGATGATAGAGACGTTGTCAATCCACTGGAAGGTGTGGTTGCGGGTGACGTTGGGCGCCAGAGTAGCATCGCCGAAACCTGAAAACCCGGTGATGCTGACGCTCGGAGCGCCATAAAGGATCGGCTCGGGGACGGCGACGCCGGCGAGGCCGCCAATTTCACCGATGATGTTCCGCCCGAATGCATTCTCTTGAACCTGAGTGTTGTAGAACCGGTTGTAGCCAAAGCGAAATTCATTCACAACCGCCGGCCCCAAGACTCTGGTGTTCGAGATCATGCTCTGCTGGACGTTGGTTTCGAGCAAGGTTCCCCCAATTCCGGGAAACGTGCCGGGATCCAAATCGCCTTCGTTCCCCCAGCTCCACCGGCCGAACCAGTTCGAGTTTGACTTTTCCGCAAAGTCGAGGCGCACATTCACCTGGTCGCCGTCCTGCTTCCGCACCCGCATCACCTGATAGTTCCGGGTCAGGGCCGTGGTTGCTATGTTGGGCAAGGGATAGTAATCCAGCAATTTCACGGCCTTGGGGTGGAAGCGGTTCTCCGGAACCCTGTTGTCCGGGAAAGGCTGGGCCACGATCCGGCTGCCGTCGCGCGCACGGGTCAGGGGATCGTAGATGGTCAGCGCCGCCCCCTGCGGGCTTCGGATTCCCGCCAGATTGCCGTCCCGGAGTGACTTGCTGGGAACATCGGAGACCCTGGGGTTGCCCTTGCGGTCGCGCAGACCCTCGAAGTTGGTCATAAAAAACAGACGGTCTTTTCCGTTGTAGAGCTTCGGAATCCGAACCGGCCCACCCAGGACGAAGCCGAACTGATTCCGGACGAACGGATCCCGTTCCCGTACGTCGGTGGCAACGAACCGGTAGTTGTTGGCGTCCAGTTGCTCGTTTCGGAAAAACTCGAAAAACGAGCCGTGAAGGTCGTTGGTGCCGGACTTGGTCGACACATTCACCTGGCTGGTGGCCCGGCCGAACTCGGCAGGATACACTCCGGTCTGGACCTTGAACTCCTGTAGGGCGTCGATGGATGGAAGGAATACGTAACTGTTAAAGTTGGAGTCCGTGTTCTCAATGCCGTCCAGAGTGAAGCGATTGAACTCGCTTCGCTGGCCGGCCACGCTGATGTTCTGCTCGGACCTCTGGCCGCCCTGCATTTGCCGCTGCTGTCCGGCGGTGCCAAACCCATAACTCACGTTGGGGGCCAGCGCCACCAACTGTAGAAAGTTCCGGCCGTTCAGGGGCAGGTCCACTATGCGTTTGTTCTCGATGACAGTACCGGTGGTGGCGGTCTCGGTGGTCAGCAACCCGGCCTCGGCCCTCACATCGACCATTTCCGTCACCTGGCCAACCTGCATGCGGAAGTCAATGCGGGCGACCTGCTGCACTTGCAACTCGACTCCACTGCGCAGCATCGACTGGAACCCGTTCATCTCGGCGACAACCCGGTACCTGCCGGGCAGCAGAGCCGGAAAACCGTACACTCCGGCGGTGTTGGTGACCGTTCGCCGGCTGACGTTGGTGTTCTCGTTGGTGACCGTTATGGTGACCCCGGGCATCATGGCGCCCGAGCCGTCGGCGACCTCGCCCGTGATCTCTCCTTGTGTCTGGGCGTGTAGCCATCCAGCGCAGAGGACAGCAAAGTACAACAGGAAACGCCCGGCGTGCGGTTCTGACATGGTTCTGCACCTCCCGGCTGCGGTTGACGCCGCAGCCATCAGCCCCGCCGGTACTGATGGCGGGTGGCGGTCCATTTGGCGGTCAAGTACTCGCCCATGTCCAGCTCGCCGGACATGGTCTCGCCTTCCACTTTGCCGGTGAAGCGGAACGACAGGCTGTCTCCGAAACGCTCGGTCTGAACGCTGGAGAAGGCGACGGTGTCGCCGTTGATGGCGCCTGAGAGCTCGCGCCCGACAAAATCGCCCTGGTGAGTGCCCTCCAGGCGGTTGCCGTTCTGGGTGAGATGAAGGGCATGTGTCGTCTTGCTGGCGGTGAACTCGACCTTGACGTCCCAGCGGCCCGCCAGATTCGCCGCCGGAGGCTTGGGAGGCTCAACCGGCTTGGGCTGGTGCTTGGCGGAGAGCACTTGAACGATCCGATCGGCCACAATTTTCTCGTCGCCCGGAGCCATCATGTAGGCGGTGATGGAAATGCTGGTTTCCCCCTCGGCCAGCGCCTGCCCCCGACGCCCACCGCCACCGCCACCGCCGCCGCCCAGCGCGATGCGCGGCTCGGTGTTGTAAAGGATATTGGAAACTTCCTGCCCGGTGATGCCGAGTTTCTGAGCCTCCCACCGGATGCTCAGCGAAGGACTGCGATTGGAACGCCCGGTGGGCTCCCGAACTGACGTCGAGACGCCTTCGATCCGGGAGACGCGCTGAGCGATGTGGTTGAGCCGGGTGATCCACTGCTTCCATTCGGCCTCGTGATCCCGCTTGGCCCAACTTTCCACCGCCATGAGCATGCCGATGATCTCTTCGCGGCCGATCTTCATGGCGCGTGCGTAGCCGTGGTGAGGCGCGCTGTGGATCCAGGCGGCCTGGACGAGGTCCTTGCGGCCGAGCAGCAGGCCGGCGCTCTGCGGGCCGCGGATGACTTTGCCCCCGCTGTAGCCGACCAGCGTGGCGCCGCGCTCCAGGTAGACGCACGGGATGGTGAGGATCTCGGCGGCGGCATCGACCAGGACTGGCACACCGCGCTCGCGGGCAATGCGGGTCACGTCGTCAAAGGAGGGTGGCCCGGTTTCCGAGCGCTGGCCCGCGAAGATGTAGATCATCGCCGTACGCGGGCCGATGGCCGCTTCCAGCTGCTCCCGGCTTTCCACTTCGATCACCTTGACCCCCACGGCGCGGATGGCCGCGTCATAGACGTTGCGGGAGTGGGTCGGAATGATGACCTCGTCCTTGGGGAAGCCGGCCAGATTCGGGAGGCGCACGTGGAGGTCCGGGTTGCCGCCGGCCACGCAGGCCGCCGTGGCGTGCGAAAGCGCCGCCGCGCACCCGGCGCTGACCATGCCCCACTCGGCCCGGGTCAGCTCGGCCAGGCGCTTGCCGACCGCTTCCATCAGCTCGTCCATCTGGACGTGCTGCTGATTGGCCTGGTCCTTGGCGGCCCGCACTTCGGGCAACTCGATAGACCCGCCGATGATGGTGAGAGTGCCCCGGCAGTTGATCAGCGGGCGAACTCCGATGGACTCGTAGATATTGGGACCCAGCTGAAGTCCCCCGGCCGGAGCGGCGGCGGCCGGCAAGCGCCTCCAGGGCGCCAGGCCGCTGAGACCAAGCAGGCTGCCGCGCTGGAACAGCTCGCGGCGGCTCAGGCCCCTCAATCGATCTAGAAACGAATTGGTGTGTGACACTAGGCGCCTCCCTAATGTGCCCCATTATACTTCACGATTGCACTCCAGGACTTGTAAAGAAACTATGGAGAGTGCGCGACATGAAAGTGGCGGGGGCCCCGCGATTGTCATCCCGAGCGCAGCCGGTGTCATCCCGAGCGCAGCGCTCGGGATCTCCGTTGACTTCCTTTTCCTGCGGTGAGATGATTGACCCGCAAGGAGGGGTCGCCTATGAGAGCGCTGGTGTTGCTGTTGCTCGGCGCCCAGCTCGGCTGGGGTCAGTTGTGGAAGCTGAGCAAGGACGAGCTGGTCGAGTTCACGAAGGAAAGCAAGTTCGAGCGGTTTCCGGACGGCAGGCCGAAAGTGCCGGAGGCTCTGTTGCAGAAGCTGCGCGACATGGACATCGGCATTGAGGACATCATCGGCCAGGCCCGCGGCAAGCAATACACCAGCCAGTATGAAACCGGATGGAAGGTGCTGAACCCGCAGAAGAAGCTGGTGGGCCGGGCTTTCACCGTCCAGTTCATGCCCGCGCGGCCGGATCTTAGCGCCGTCCTGGATGTTCGGGGCAGAATGAGAAACCAGACCGCCATCGACATGCTCCAAGAGGGTGACGTCGCGGTGGTCGACCTGTTCGGCAAGATCGAGGGCGGCACGTTCGTCGGCGACAAGCTGGCGTACTACGTCTGGAAGACCACCGGAGCGGGCCTGGTCCTGGACGGCTCTATGTTTTACGTGTCGAATATCGAGAAGACCGGGATGCCGGCCTACTACCGGGGCTGGCATCCCTCGGCGCTGAGCAGCGCTACCCTGACGGGGGTCAACATTCCGGTCCAGATCGGCGGCGTCACGGTGATGCCCGGCGACGTGGTGTTCGGCAATGGAGAAGCGACTTTCTTCATTCCGCCGTCCCTGGTGGAGAACATCGTGACCTCCTTTGAAAGCACCCAGGCGCGCTTTGAATGGATCAAGAAGAAGTTCGACGAGCGGAAGTACAAGTCGAGCGAGATCTACGGTCGGCCACGCGATCCCGCCCTCCTGAAGGAGATGGAGGAGTACATCAAGAGCAAACAGGGGCGAAAATGACAAGGAACCATTGGACTCGGCTTGGCCTGTTTCTGGCGCTGGCGGGGGCGGCCTTCCCGCAAGACTACGATCTGCTGCTCCAGGGGGGGCACGTCATCGATCCGAAGGACCGCATCAGCGCGGTGCGGGACGTGGCGATCAAGGACGGCAAGGTCGCGGCGGTGGCGCCCAAACTGGATCCCAAGACGGCTTTCAAGGTCGTGAACGTCGCCGGCCTGTATGTCACACCCGGCCTGGTGGACATCCACGTCCACGTTTTTGCCGGGATGGGAGAGCGAAATTCCTACGCCGGCGACAACAGCATCTATCCGGACGGATTCACCCTCCGGTCCGGTGTCACCACGGTGGCGGACGCCGGCTGCGCCGGCTGGCGGAACTTTGAGGAGTTCAAGAGCCGGATCATGGAGCGCTCGCGGACCCGGGTGCTGGCCTTCATCAACATCGTGGGCCACGGCATGCGCGGCGGCCAGTACGAGCAGAACTTGAACGATATGGAGGTACGGCCCACCCTGGATATGGCTCAGACGCACAAGGGCCTGATCGTCGGGGTCAAGAGCGCCCACTACTCCGGGCCGGAGTGGGACCCCTACATCCGGGCGGTGGAAGTGGGCAAGAGGGCCAACATCCCCGTGATGGTGGACTTCGGCAGCGGCCGGGTCCGGACCATCGCCGAGTTGTTCACCAAACACTTCCGTCCCGGTGATATCTTCACGCATTGCTATGCCGGCGGCGGGCGCGGGGAGGTGACCCCGGAGGGGCGCATCAACCCGGCGATTTTCGAGGCCCAGAAGCGGGGCATCATCTTTGACATCGGCCATGGCGGAGGCAGCTTCGTTTTCCGAACCGCGGTGCAGGCCTTCAAGGAAGGCTACTACCCCGACTCCATCTCGACGGATCTTCACATCGGCAGCATGAACGCCGGCATGAAGGACATGGCCAACCTCATGAGCAAGTTCCTGGCGCTCGGCATGAAGCTCGACGATGTCATCCTGCGGTCCACCTGGAACCCCGCCAAAGAGATCCAGCGCCAGGAGTTGGGGCACCTCTCGGTGGGCGCCACGGCCGACGTTGCGGTGTTCCGGCTGGAGAAAGGCGCCTTCGGCTTCGTCGATCAGAGCGGGGCTCGCCTGAAAGGAAATCAGAGGCTGACCGCCGAGATGACCCTGCGGGACGGGAAGATCGTCTGGGACCTCAACGGCCTGGCCCGGCCCGACTGGACCACTCTTCCCAAGGATTACCGTTCCACCGGCGATCCCCGCTGGGACGGATCCTCCCGGGGTGGCGGCGGTGGGCGCGGCGCCAATAAGGCGTCCACCAAGAAGTAGTCTGTTCTCTAGGAAAGGAGGCCAAGACATGAGGCCAAGCCTTTGCGCCATCGGCATGGCGGCGCTGCTGGCTGTGAGCGCGTCATCGCAGTTGACCACCCAAACGGCGCTAGTCGGCACGGTCACGGATTCGAGCGGCAGCGTGGTTCCGGGCGCCCAAGTAGTCGCGGTCAATGTGGATACCAGGGACACCTATCGGAACACCAGCAACGACCAGGGCTACTACAACATCCAGTTCATCAGGACCGGCGCCTATCAAATCACGGTCATGCAATCCGGATTTCAGACCTTCAAGGCCAGCGGCATCCAGGTGAACACCAACCAGGTGGTGCGCACCGACGTGGTGTTAAAAATCGGGGACATCACCCAGTCGGTTACCGTGGAGGCGACGGCGGCTGTCGTCACCACCGACGACGCCCGGGTGGCGGAAACCCTCAGCCAGCGAACCGTCTCGGACCTGCCTCTCAGCGGCCGCAACGTGTGGTCCATCGCCAGCACCACGCCGGGCGTGCTGAGCGGGACCAGCAGTTTCATCGGCGCCGGCCAGCGGAACATCCAGAACAGCATCTCGCTCGATGGCGTCGGGGCCTCCCAGAACCTGCTCACCTCGACTACCATGCGTCCCAGCATCGAGTCGGTGGCGGAGGTTCAGGTGCAAACCGGCTCCACCTCCGCCGAATACGGCGCCTACCTGGGTGTCCGGATCAACGTGATCACCAAGAGCGGCACCAACCGCCTGCACGGCAGCGCCTTCGAGTTTCTGCGCAATGACAAGCTCGACGCCCGCGGCTTCTTTAACAGCTCTACGGCGCCCAAGAACCCGCTGCGGCGGAACCAGTTCGGCTTCGAGTTCGACGGGCCGGTCGTCATTCCGAAACTTTACGACGGCCGCAACAAAACGTTCTTTATGGCCGCCTACGAAGGGTCGCGCCAGGTTTCCTCCAGCACCTCTCTTTCCACGGTGCTCACCCCCAAAATGCGCGCCGGTGACTTCACGGAATCCCCCGCCAGCATCACCATCCGCAATCCAACGGTGGCCGGCAGTCCCATCTATGCGAATAAGATCATCCCCCAGTCCGAGCAGTCCACCATCGCCTTAAAGGTGATGCAGTATCTCCCTCTGCCGAATCTCCCCGGCATCGCCCAGAACCTCTCGGGGGTCTCCCAAAGCAGGAGCTCCGCAAACCAGGCTATGGGACGCGTGGACCAGAACATCGGCGACAACGTCCGCCTCTATTTCCGCTATAACCGTGAAAAATCTGCCAGCTCCAGCCTGCCGGTCGTGATCTACAACGGCAATGCCGGCGGCGACCTGAACCGCAACCTCCTGGTGGCCTACACCCATACCCTGTCGCCGAACGTGGTGAATGATTTCCGGAGCGGTTATCACTACACCGCCAATCCCTCCGAGAACTACTTCACGACCCAGGGTCTGAAGACCGCCGGGACCGACCTCGGCATCCCCGGGTTCAACTTCGATACCCTCGACAACAATCCCGGCACGCCGGACTTCAACATCAGCGGGTTCAGCGGCCTCGGCAGCGGCGGCACCAACTGGTATCAGAACGATTCTATTCTTCAAGTCACCAACGTAACCGCCTGGAATCGGGGTTCCCACAACCTCCGGTTCGGCGGGGAGCTGCGCCGTCTGGCTACCGGACGCACCGCCGTGAACAGCCCCCGGGGGATCCTGAGCTTCAACGGCCAGATTGCCGGTTACGCTCCGGCCGATTTCATCCTTGGTCTGCCGCAATCGGTTACCACGGGCGCGCCGCAAGTCCGCGGGCGCATGGCTGAATGGCGGGATGGGTTCTTCGTCCACGATACCTGGCAGGCTTCCCGCAAGCTCACGGTCAACCTCGGCTTGCGGTATGAGCTGCCGACCATTCCCTACACCGTCACCGGATACGCCTCCATTCTGAATCGCGAGCAGACCGCCATCCTGCCGGCGAATCCTCCCGTACCTGGGTTCCGGCTGCTGCTCGAGAACAACCGCCAGGACTGGGCGCCCCGAGCGGGTCTGGCCTACCGGCTGACCTCCAGGACGGTGGTGCGCTCCGGCTTTGGCGTGTATTACAACCCGAATCAAACCAACACCTTCACGTTCCTGAACAATAACCCGCCGTTCAGCCCGATTTATGTGTTCAACCAGCAGGCCTCGAATGTGCGGCTCACCTTGAGAAACCCGATTCCGGCTTCGGGACCGACCGGCCCTTCTTCGCCGCCCAATTTCATCACCCCCGCCCCCAGGATGCCCGAGGCCCGGATGTACCAGTGGAGTTTCGATATTCAGCGGGAGATCTGGAGGAATGCCGCACTCGATTTCCAGTATCTGGGATCCAATACCATCCACCTGGATCGGAGCTTTTTCAACAACACTCCGTTGCCCGGCCCGGGGGCCGTGGACCCCCGGCGCCCCAACAAGAACTTCACGGTTATCCGAACCATCACCAATGATACCAACGCCAGCTACAACGCCCTCAGTATCGTTCTGCGCCAGCGCATGAGTCGCGGCCTGGAGCTGCTGGCTCACTGTACCTGGTCCCATACCCTCGACTATTCCAGCAACTCCAACGCCGGCGAGCGGAACACTCAGGATCCTTACAACTGGCGGGCCGATCACAGCAACTCGAGCTGGGACTACCCCCACCGCTTCGTCGCCAGCTACGTGTACGATCTGCCGTTCTTCCGGACCACCGGGAACGCTCTAGTGAAGCACGCCCTGGCCGGATGGCAGGTGAACGGGATTACCATCCTCCAGACCGGGTCACCCATCAGCGTGACGATGGCGGAGGACGTCGCCAATGTGGGCGTCATCTCGGGCGCCATCAACCAGCGGCCCAACCGGATCGCCCCGGCCACCGCTGACTGCGGCGGCAACCAGCTGCGGAACTGCATTACGTTTGCATCCTTCCGCCGGCCGGCGCCGTTCACCTACGGGAACGCCGGACGCAACATCGTCCGGGGCCCCGGCAACGTCAACACCGACTTCTCGCTCTTCAAGAACTTCTCGGTTGGCGAAAGGGCGAAGCTCCAGTTCCGCGGCGAGTTTTTCAACTTCTTCAACACCCCGCACTTCAGCAACCCGACCGCCAGCCTCACCACCGCGGATCTGAACAACCTGAACAGCGGCCTCGCCACCCCCTCCTCGTCGTTCGGGAGCATTGGCTCTACCAGCGGCGGCAACCGCACCATCCAGTTTGGGGCCAAGATCCTGTTCTAGCAGCCCGTGGCAAAAGTAGAACCTGGCAAATTTGCCAGCTTCTCGATTGAGTCGAACAACGACTTGCAGAACGCATGTTGGCCTGCCGCAGGTTTTGCCACGGGCTGCTAGTAGCCCAGCCCAGGGGCCTCGCCCCGATCGCAATCAGGTCCCTTCGATCCCGGTCCCACCAGAGGACGGTCGTCGCTATCCCGCGGCCTTGATCTCGGTCCAGAGGCGGTCGCGCAGCTCCTGGCCGGCGGGCGGGATCTCGGTGAACCACTCGGCGCGCGCCAGCCGCTCCGGCGACGGATAGATGTCAGGGTTGTTGCGAAGGCGCTCTTCGATCCGCTCCACGGCCCGGGCGTTGGGCGAGGCGAAAAGCGTCGCTTGCGCGATGGAGGCCGCAATGTCGGGCCGGAGCAGGTAGTCGATCCAGCGACAGGCGTTGGCGGGGTTGGGCGCTTGGCTCAGGATGGCGGCGCTGTCGACGAAAACCGCCACCCCCTCGGCCGGATAGCAGAATTTCAGATCCGGATTCTCGGCCATGGCCTGGAGGGCGTCGCCGTTCCACAGTTGCGCCGCCCACACGTCGCCGGCGATTAGCTGCGGCTTGACCTCGGCGTTGATGTAGGCCCGCACCAGCGGTTTCTGGCGCAGGGCCTCCGCCTGGGCGGCTTCGAGTTCCCGCGCCTGGACGGAGTTGAGGCCGTACCCCAGCTTCTTCAGGCAGGCGCCCAACACCTCGGAGGGATCATCCAGCATGGTTA
>Ga0247727_10004897_pt1 | contig 27818 bp, 19 predicted proteins | sample WisWelCaveWW1625_FD_202498 | JGI IMG/M metagenome (GOLD analysis project Ga0247727, IMG submission 202498) | Biofilm microbial communities from Wishing Well Cave, Virginia, United States - WW16-25 | ecosystem: Environmental > Aquatic > Deep subsurface > Groundwater > Cave microbial mat | place...
GAGCGAATGGTTTCTCTGGAAAAAAATGGGGGCAACGTGGATTAAAACAATTTCGTTGGGCACGCCCGGCTCGATTCGGCCGGATTGTTTGATTGATTCGCCCAACAACAAACTTTATGTTCTCGCTGCGCAAAGCTCGGCGAAATTTTTACGGTTGACTTATAATCAGGAAGATGGGTCGTGGGCGCTCGACGCTGGTTTTCCGGTGACACTCACTGGTTTCTCGTATCCGGGCGAACACCCATCGGTCATCGCGCGCGCGAAGAATGGCGATCTGTGGGCGGTTGGACCGCGTGCGGGTATCTTGTTCGCACGCCGTTCGTCGAATGGCGGCCAAACCTGGAGCACCGATATCAAACTCAAAACCATCACCGCCAGCGGCGCGCTTTGTGATGTGGTAACATTCACGAGCAATGGCCAAAATTATATTGGCGTGGGTTACGCGGAAAATACCGATCCCGCCACACGTTATGGTTTTTTGATGCATAAAGACGGCGATCCCGACAATGTCTGGACGGATGAAACCAGTCAGATCGTCAAACCGGTTAACACCCAGTCGGATGATCATATTGCCATGATGATTTCGGCCAACAATGAAATTTTTATGGTGATCAAAACCAAACCGGGAGGGGCGGGCGCCACGGGCGTCAATCTTTACAAACGCGCTCCGAATGGCGGCTGGAGCAGCTTTCCGGTTTTTAAGGGCAGCCAGGAAACTCGCCCGGCGGTGGCGATTGATGAGACGAATAATGAGTTGTATATCTTTACCACGCTTTTGAATACGCCGCGTTATGGCCGCTACAAGAAATGTTTGATCGGTGATGAAGCCTCGCTGGCAACCGCCGAAGTGAAAACATTTTTTCAGAATGCGTCGGATGATTTTCATAATGTTTCGGCGCCGCCGCATCGTGTCAACAGTTGCACGGGGCTGATGATTGCCGCGGAAAATAACGCCAACGCGAAAATCTGGTGTCAAATTTTTCCGATCACCGGCGGCGATGTGCCGCCGGCGGCGGCTGTGGTTGGCAATGTGACGGTGACGCCGACAACGACAAATCAAAATGCCGCGTACACGATCCCGATTACTCTCGGCGCGACCGGAAGTCTTGTTGCCGGCAACACGATCACCGTGGTCTGGCCGAACGGCACAACGTTTCCGGCGACGATGGGGAACACTGCCGTGAGTGTAAACGGCGTGAATGCGACAGGCGTCACGACAACGCCGGCCACGCGTCAGGTGGTGGTGACGATTCCGGCGAATATTGCCGGCGGCACCATCGCGACGCTCACGTTTGCTGCGGCCGCCGGCATCATCAATCCGGCGATGGCAGCCAATTATTCTTTAATGGCCAAAACCAGCGCGCAGCCGCTGGAGGCGATTTCGCCGATGTATGCGATTGGTTCCGGCGTGATCACGCCGGTGACGATTGGCGCGATCACCGCAAGCCCCGATACCGTGAGTCGCCCCGCGAGTTATACGATTCCGATTACCCTCGGCCCAACCGGCGGCCTCGCGGCTGGTGCCGGGACGATCACGATTACGTGGCCAAATGATTTCACGTTGCCGGCGACAATGGCGAACGCGACGGTGATGGTCAATGGCGTGAATGCTTCAGCAGTGGCGGTCAATGTTGCGGCACGACAAACCACAGTTACGGTACCGAGCAATATCGCCGGCGGTGCAGCCGTGAATTTGACCTTTCTAAAGGCCACCGGGATTAAAAACGCCACAACCGCGGGCGATTACACCTTGCAGGCGCAGACGAGCGCGCAGCCGCTGAATGCCGGCTCGCCCGCGTTCAACCTCAAGCCGACAATTATCTTACCGCCGCCGAGTCTGAACACCGGCCAACTGTTAGCGAGCCGCACGAAAGCGCCGTTTGATAAATCGAGCCAGAGCAAAGTTTTTTATCTGAGCGGCAAATGGTGGACGGCAGCGCTGGACAGCGCCGATGCAAAATGGTATCTGTTCTCGTACAATGGCAGCGCCTGGACGCGCGGAATCCAGATTGACTCGCGCAGCGCTTCACGCGCCGATTTCATCGTTGAGGCCGCGAGCAATCGTTTGTATGCGCTAATCTCGCAGGGCACAGCGACGTATTTCAATCGCCTGCTGTATGCGAGCGGCAGTTGGAGTCTGGAAGCGCAAGTGCCGCTTGCGGGCTTCGAGCACGGCAGCGGCGCGAATGTCGTGACGATCACGCGCGCGAAGAACGGTTTCCTGTGGGTGTTCCGCATCAACAACGGTATGCTGGAAACGCAGGTTTCAATGGACAACGGCAATTCGTGGTCGAGCACGATGATGCTCCGAAGCGGGCTGGCGGGCATCAATGGCCAGACCGACGCTGTTACGTTCGGCAGTTCGGTTGGGGTTTTCTATGCGATGACGGTGACGACGGCCGGCGCGCGCTGCGGTTTTCTAAAACATTTGGATAGCGATCCGATCGATAAGTGGACGGATGAAAGCAGCCAGCTCACTTTCTTTGGCACGGAAAACGTGGAGAACTGGGTGAGCGCGAATGCGGGGAGCGACGGTGTGGTTTATGCGATCACGCGCAATAAAAAGGGCAACATTGGCGATCCGACCAACACGTTGCACAAACGCAGCACGAGCGGCGTATGGAGCAAATTCAAGGTGAACACCGATCCGACGCTCTGGACCAGCCCGACACTGGCGCTGGATGCGAGCAACAAGCGGCTTTATGTGATGGGCATTCGCACCGGCTCACCCGCGATCGGCGAATATAAATGGTGCGCGCTCGGCAATGAAAACATGCTGGAAAACGCGCCGGTGAGAGAGATGTTTAAAAACAATACGGATAATTTCGGCCATGTTTCCGCGCCGCTGGCAGCGGTGACGAACGCGACCGGCCTGATGATCATTGCCAGCAATGTCACGCGTGACAATCTGTGGTTCAATCACGTCAATCTTAGCCTGACGAAAAATGGCGAAATCGAAAGCGCAGCTCTCACTCGCGGGCAGGAAGAAGAGATTGATAATTTCACGGTGGCGCAGGTTTATCCGAATCCGTTCAATCCTTCCACCAGCATTCGCTTCGCGGTGAAGGAGCCGGCGAATGTGACGCTGCAGATTTTCAATATTCGCGGCGAGCTGGTGCGCACGCTAATTGACGGCGAGTACAACCGCGGCGTCCACGAGCGCCGCTGGCACGGCCGCGACAACGCCGGCAATCAGGTGGCGAGCGGGCTGTATTTTTATCGCCTGCAAATTGGCAACAAAATGTTCAGCGGACGGATGCAGATGTTGAAATAGCAGAGCGCAAAGCGCATGGCGCATGTCGTGGCGCTCTGCTCTATCCGCGATGCAACAAAAAACGCCACTTGTTCCTATTATGAAGAACAAGTGGCGTTTTTTTTTCTCATAAGACGTGGCGGCGGGCATACTCTTCCAACCTTCCGCAAATTTTACGTTTGTGGGTAAACAAGAATAGCAGCGTTTTTTAAATTTGCCTGTCCTGAATTCATTTTTTCATTATATTATTAAAATGCGCCGGCAGATAACAACACTTGAGCGTTCATTTGTAACCGAGGGAGGCCTTTTTTTAAGCGGAAAGGCGTGAGTAATTTTTGAAGCGGTGAAAGCAGCGAAAATGATTAAAAAAAATTTAGAAAAATCAGCCATTGTCGCATTATTGTTATATAGCATTGGAGTTATTTTCTATATTTCCCGCCATGACGATTATCAATGGGATTTCTGGATTTACTATAATTCCGTGCGCGCACACGCCGCCGGCTTGAACCCTTACGAAGCGGCCTCGCTGTCGCAGATCGTCGGCAGCCCCATGCGCAATTGTTTCGCCTATCCGCCGCTGACGCTTTATTTTTTCCGGCCGTTTATTTATCTTGATTTCGCCACCGCTTCCTGGTTATATCTGTTTCTCAAATGCCTGTTGTTGAGCGGCCTGCTTTATCTCTGGAAAAGAGAATTTCTGCAGGAAAAGGCTGACCTGCTTTTTTATTTTTTCTGCCTGCTGGCGTTCAATGCGGCGATTTACATTGATTTCGCCGCCGGCAACGTTTCGCTGCTCGAGCAACTCCTGCTTTGGAGCGCCTTTGCGTTTTATTTAAAACGGCGCTGGTTGCTCTTCAGTCTTTGCGTCGTCGCCGCGGCCAGTTTCAAGCTGGTGCCAATCCTTTTTCTCGGACTTTTATGGTTTGCCGAGGAGAAAAAGAAATATTGGTATTTTGCCGCCGGTGGTCTTGGGTTTGGCCTGATGTTGCTCGCTTCGTATCTCGTCGCGCCAGCTTTGTTTGTGGAATTTGTGCAGGATTCCGCCGGCCGCGCTGACTGGGAGCGCGGGTTGTTCAATCCGTCAACTCTGGCTTTCATTCGCGACGGCTACGATCTGTTGACGGCGAAGCTCGGCATCAGCATCTCGCCGCGAATTTTGCGCGCGCTTTTTCTCGGGCTGGCGGCAATCGTTCTGCTGGTCAGTTACCGCGCCTACACCGCGCTGCGACCCGTCTTTGAAAAACGCAACGAGAAAGTGTTGATCTTTATGGCGTGCCTGGTTTATGCGCTGATCCTGCCAAGATTCAAAGATTATTCTTATATTCTTTTAATTCCGCCGGCCTGGTTCATTCTCAAAAAACTCGGCGAGATTAAAGCGACGTTGCTGCTTGGCCTGACCGTTCTTTATCTGCCCAATCCGATGGGCGGCATTTTGCCTCTGCCGGGTTTCGACGTTCTCACAAAATTAGTGACGAATTATTTTCCTCTGTTGATGGCCTATGGCGTCTGGGGATTGTATTTATATGACATCCTGATTCGAAACGCATCAACACCGGAGCCGGAGATGAAATCTGTGAACTCTGAATCCGATCGCCGGAACCAGAAAGGAGCACCGCCTTGGCAGGAAACAGCGCGTCTCGTGCGTTAGTGGTGATCCCGACGTATAACGAAGCGGCCAACATTCGGACGGTCGTCAAGCGGATTCTGGAAATCGACCACGCCAGCCTCGAGATTCTAATTGTCGATGATAATTCCCCGGATGGCACCGGCGAATTAGTGGCAAGCTGGGCCGCGCAGGAACCGCGACTGCATCTCATGCGCCGCCCGGGCAAAATGGGGCTGGGAACCGCGTATGTAGCGGGATTTCGTTATGCCTTGCAAAACGATTATGAGGTGATCATCGAAATGGACGCCGACTTGTCGCACAATCCGGCCGACCTGCCGCGGCTGTTGGAAAAAATTAATGATTATGATCTGGTGATCGGCTCGCGTTATTTGAAAGAAAGCGGCGTCGTCAACTGGCCGCTGTCGCGGCTGATGCTCAGCCAGTTTGCCAACTGGTACACGCGCACCATCACGCGCATGCCCATTCATGATTGCACCAGTGGTTTCAAATGCATCCGTAGTCGCGTGCTGCAAAACGTCCATCTCGATCATATCGTCTCCAGCGGCTATGCTTTTCAAATCGAGTTGCACTATAAAATCTGGCGCAAAGGCTCGCGCATCTGCGAGATTCCGATTGTTTTCACCGAACGCCAACAAGGAAAGTCCAAAATGTCTCGCCAAGTGCAACTTGAAGCCGCGGCGCTGGTGTGGCGCTTGAAACTGAGAGACTGGCTGGGAAAATTGGGCGGGATTGATGCGCGCGTCGAATCCGCGGGATAGTTGTGCAAAATATTTAATGCAACAAAGCTCGGAGCGTTTCCCAATCCGTGATTCCTGCGATGCGCTTCAAGAGCGCATCGAGTTGACTTTCGCCCTTTAAAGCCCGGACAGCGGCGTCAATGTCCGAGGGAACCGGGCCGAGCTTTTCGGAGAGAAGCATAAGCAAAGTTTCTATTTTGCCTTCAGTTCTGCCTTCGATCTTGCCTTCGTCTTTGCCTTGATTATAACTCGTCGTCAGCATTGCATAATTGTCGCGCATATATTTCCGATTGATCGCATAATCTCGCCGCTCCTCTGCCGTCAGGCGCGCGAGTTCGGCGATACGAGCGGCTTTGCGAAAAACGGGATCTTTTGCTAAGAACGCCGGCAAACTATAGAGCATGGGCAAATATTTGAGAAAATAGAGCCATTGGTTCAGCGGGCGTTCCAGGCTGTATTCGGGCTTGTGCTCATCAAATAGAGGCAGTTCCACCGTCACAAATTTCAATTTGTCATAAAAGGGCTCGTGCGGCGGCTCGTCATTTCGCAGGCTATTGCGGTTTACCGCTCTTTGGCTGCCATTCAAAGCATAACCCAGTATGGCGATGCAATAAACCGCTTTTAGTTCATAATCCCAATTAATCGCAACGACCTCTTCGTCCTCATACACTTCGGGGGCTTCACGAACGAGCATACCGCCGGCAGACGGCCGGGGATAAGAATAGGACTTGCCGTTGCTCTTGCTTTTGCCTTTCCGAGCCTGGGCCACGATCGGAAAAGTCGAGTAATACAGCGTCCGATCTTTGATGAAAGCCAAACGATTCTTTTGCATTTCGACCAAATAATGATTGCCTGCCGCATCTTCACAATAGAGGTCGTAGTAGCCTTTGCGTTCCTCGGCCGTTTCGGGAAGTCGCTCGATGTTGGAGTAGCTGAGATCGCGCAAAGGCGACTCCAGCCCCAACACGGTGTTGACCAGACTCAACGTAATATCTTTGTTGGCTTCCTCGCCAAAAATTTTTTTGAAGCCGAAATCAGTCGTCGGATCGATATAGCGTGACATGATTTTCTCCAGATAAGTTTTTATTCAACCCGTATTGTCGCTGTTCCTGATGATATGACTTCGCCGATTTGCCGTGCCGTCACGCCCTGACCGGCCAGCCGGCCGAGATATTCGTTCACTTTGTTCTGCGCAAGACTTACCAATAACCCGCCGGCGGTTTGTGGATCGTGCAAAACTTTGACGAGCATGGGATTCAACGATTCGCGCACCTGCACGTGCTCTTTCACAAACTCCCAGTTGTTGCGATTGCCGCCGGGAATGCAACCCTGCTCGGCGAAGTGCAAAACTTCCGGCAGCAAAGGAACGGCGTTCGCCTCAATCCGAAAAGTGACGCCGCTCGCCGAGGCCATCTCGTAAGCGTGACCCATCAAACCGAAGCCGGTAATATCCGTCGCCGCATGCGCGCCAATCGCCAGCATCACCTCGCTCGCGGCGCGATTTAATTGCAACATGCTGTCGGTGAGCCGGCGAATACCCTCGCTCGACAACAAACCGCGTTTGACCGCCGTGCTGAGAATGCCCGTGCCCAACGGTTTCGTGAGCACCAGCGCGTCCCCTATTTGCACCGTGTGATTGTGCACGATCTGCTGCGGATGCACCACGCCCGTGACCGCGAGTCCGAATTTGATTTCCGGATCATCGACCGTGTGGCCACCGATGACGGCGACCCCTGCCGCCGCTGCCTGATCAATGCCGCCATTCAAAATCGCCGCGAGAATATCGGGTTCGCCTTTGGCGGGATAGCAGGCAATATTCAATGCCGTGATCGGCTTGCCGCCCATCACGTAAACATCCGACAGCGAATTCGTCGCCGCGATGCGCCCGAAATCATACGGATCGTCGACGATCGGCGTAAAAAAATCCACCGTCTGCACGAGCGCCAGATCGTCGCGCAATTGAAAAATGCCGGCGTCCGCCGCGGCCGCCAAACCGACCAGCACGCCGGGCATATCGATCTTTTTGACTTTCGCCAAAACTTGCCACAACACCGTTGGGCTTAGTTTCGACGCTCAACCCGCGCAGCGAACTTTTTCGGTGAGCCGGGTGATTTCTTCTTTGGTGGAATTAGAGTTCATAAAGAATTGCAGCGAAAGAGGAACCGCAAAGAAAAATACTTTTAAAATCCTGATTAGTTTTCAACCTTCTCAGTCGCAACACCTTCCGATTCAAAGCCGTGAGAGAAAAGCAAACCCAGTTCGTTATATATCCTTGCCATTGCGAGCTTATCACCTAACTCTTCGTAAATCGCCAATGCTTTTTCAAATAAATTTTTCGCTTTGGCAATGTCACCTTGTTTAGCGCAGAGCTTACCCAAATTTCTTAGGACAAGGGCTCGCCCTTGCAAGTCGCCGATGGTTTCAGAAAGGGAGAGCGATTTTTCAAAATAGGCCGTTGCCTTTGGCCAATCGCCATTGGTCGGTTCTGGCGCCGTTGAATGTTTCGCAGTAAAGCTTGCACCCATGGGCGCAAGCCTCTCTTCCATTTGCGCTTCCTTGCGATCCTGGAGATAAAAATAAATGGCGGCAACCGTTCCAAACAAAGCCAGGCCGCCAAATATAATAAAGTACCCAGTTGTGAAGTCGCTCATAAATCACCTCTTAATTTATTTTTCCCCGCCCTTGATCTTTTGGTGTAACCGCGTAACCGATTACACCAAAACCGATCGAAATAACGATGCCCATCGCAAACTCAAACACATCAACATCTCGATTGATGAGTTTGCCAACAACGATAATTGTTCCCGAGTATTTGCACAACTCAAAAAACAAATCTCCAAGTTTTTCACGCTTTTTACGATTTGCCATTGCTCCTCCTGCTCCGGGTTTTAATTTTCTGCTTCAACTCCCAACACCCTCACATCCCCGCGCCGTTCCGTGATTCCCGTCGCGTCAAAATATTGCATCAGCGGCACGGCGAATTTTCGGCTCGTGTTCTCGACGAGTTCCTTGAACCGGCATACCGTAATTTCGTGATTTTGGCGCAAATAGTCAATCACTCTTTTTTTTGCTTCATCGAGGCGGCGTTGGTGCATGAAAATGCCTTCTTCAAAACGAACAATTTCTTTCTGAATCAACAGCACGCTTAAAATATCATCGACCTCTTTTTCCGTCACGGAAAATTTTGCCCCCAGCTCTGTTGGACTCGCGGGCGCGTAAGCCTGCGCATATAACGTTTCACTTATTCTTTGCCGCAAAATCTGTTGCGCCGGTGATAACTGAATCTCGTGTTCCGCCAGCGCGATGTGCGCGTCCACTTCTTTGATCCTGCCGGCGGTTTTGTAATGTTCGATGAAAAAATTGAGCAGCGCCGCCTCAGCTAAAGGTGAGAGCAAGCCGCTCAATTCCGCTTTGCGCGGGCCGAGACGAATGGGATTTTTCTGATGATATTCACGCAGTAAATTCTCGAGCTGATGCCACAGCGCTTCAAGTCGCTGGCGGTGCAGAAAGCCGCGCTTGCCAACCGGCAACACATTTTGCGCTTGCACCAAAGCCAGCACTTGCTTCTGCAGCTCTTCTTTTCTCCCACCGGTTTCCGCAGCGAGCTGATCGATGGTGACGACGTATCGGCCTGCCACGAGAAATTGCGCGGCGAGCAATTCCTGCGGATTTTCTTTTTCCAGCGCCTGCAATTTCAGCAGCAACGTTGCGTCGCGCGTTCGATACGGCGCGGCTTCGGCGTCCAACATGATGCCGCCGCCTATTGTGCGGGGCGGCGAATAGCGCCGAATCACCAGCGGTTCCAGACGGCGCGTCGCAATCGGCGTCTCGAAAATAAAATGAACATAACCGGTTTGTCCGGGCGCAATTTCAGCGGCGCCAATCGGAATCACGCGCGCCAGAACTTCGGCGGTGCCAAGATGCACGCGCACCCGCGCGCGATTTTTCAGCGGCGACGGCGCGGAGGGAAGCAACTGCACGCGACAATTGGCCCGCCGCGTTGGATGAAAATAGCCGGGCGCGGAAAGCACGTCGCCTCGCCTCACTTCTTCGGTGGCGACGCTCAACAAGTTGATCGCGGCGCGGTCGCCAATCTGCACGCGATTCGTTTCTTTGCCATGCCGCTGCAGGCCGCGCACGCGCACGTATTTTTGCGCCGGCAAAATTTCCAACGCTTCACCGGCATTCACCTGCCCGGAAAGCACCGAGCCGGTGACGACCGTGCCGAAGCCTTTCATTGAAAACGAACGATCCACCGGCATCCAGAACACACCACGATCCTGCCGCGCCGGGAGTTTTGCCATCATCTCGCTAATCGTGCGCCGCAATTCCGGAATGCCTTCGCCTGTAATATTGGAAATCGGAAGGATCGGCGCATTTTCCAAAAACGTTTTGTTAAGAACCGCGCGGATTTCTTCCTGCACCAACTCAAGCCAGTCCGGCTCAACGAGATCTTTTTTCGTCAGCGCCACCACGCCACGGCGCACCTGCAAGAGCTGGCAAATCTCCAGATGCTCGCGCGTCTGCGGCATGATGCCGTCATCCGCGGCAATGACGAACAGCACGAGATCAATGGTGCTGACGCCGGCAACCATATTCTTCACAAACTTCTCGTGGCCCGGCACGTCGATGATCGTCGCCGCCTCGCCGAGAGGCGCGAAGCCGAGATCAATGGTCATGCCGCGCGCTTTTTCTTCCGGCAAACGATCCGTGTCCACGCCAGTCAGCGCTTTCACCAGCGAAGTTTTGCCGTGATCAATATGCCCGGCGGTGCCTAAAATAAGGTGGCGTTGCATAACATTACTGGATTGTTGGATTGCTGGATTTTTGGATTACTGGATTACTGGATTGTTGGATTGCTGGATTGCTGGATTGCTGGATTGCTGGATTGTTGGATTGTTGGATTGCTGGATTGTTGGATTGCAAAACTCCATCGATCCAAAAATCCATTGATCCACCAATCCATTGATCCAAAAATCCATTGCTCCATCGCTCCAAACTCACACCGTCACGCCGCGTATCACGCGATCCCAATCGAATCCCGGACCGATGTCGAATTTGTCGTTGCGGAAATTGACGTGGCTCACAATGCCGCGAAAGTTTGCGATATCGGTGCGCGTTTCATAACGCGAAGCGAGCGGCAGAAAGCGGCGCGGCAGGTTGAAGCGGCCGGTGAGATAACGCAGCAGCGAAATCAGGCTCGTGTATTGCGCGTCGGTGAAACCGGCATAATAACTGAAGCCGCGATAGGAAGCGCGGCGATAATAAATCGACTCGTTGAGATTGCAGTAAACATTTTTCGCAGTGGTGGTGATGAGCGATTGTCCCTGTTGCGTCAATGGTCCGATATTCGAAATTTCCACGCCCACCGAGCTGCGGCTCATCGCCGTATTGCCGCCCACCGCGGTCGGGCCGAGATGATACGCCCAATAACGCGAGTCGAACAAATTATAAATGTTGCCGTCGCGCGCCACAATAAACGCCACCGAGACGCGCGTCGCCGGATCGGACCTGGGCATCGTCAACATGCGCACGTCACCGCGAATGTAGCCCGCGGTAAAGTGCAAAACCACGCGCTCTTTGGGAAAAGCCTCGGCATTGTAATAAGTTTCAATGCCATCCGCCGGCTTCAACCGCACAACGTTGAGGTTGCGATTCTCGTTCGGAATCGGCACCGACAGTGGCGTCAATGTGTGACGGCGCCCGGAAGAATCCAAACCATCGGCGCGAAACGCCGCCTCGAATGCGGGGAGATCTCGTGCAAACATGGGCACTCCTTTGCTTTGATCGAACTTCACCTTGCTCAATCGAATGAAAGCTTTTGCTTTTGGCTTGAATAAGATAATTCCGCCAAAATCTATTTGCAAGTTTTCTGCAAAAATTATCGCGCCGCAAATAATCCTTGCCATTCAATTTTCGCCGATGCATATTGGTTTCCGGTCTGTGATTTTAGCCGTTGTTTTTATCCGTTGGTCGTTTCTCATCCGTTGGAGGAATGGTTTTCAAACCTTTTCCGCGCTCAGGCCTTATCCGGACAATTCGTAAAATTCGGATACCCAAAATTTTTAACCCTTATTCATCCGCCCTGTGGAGACGGCATGCACTTTCTCGGCCTACATCTTATTGACTGGATCATTCTCGCCGGTTATTTCGCCGGCATCATCTGGATCGGCAAATGGGCGACCGCGAAAATCAAAAACACCACGGATTTTTATCAGGGCGGCAGAGGTTTGGGGAAGGTGTTGAACACCTTTCTGAATTTCGGCAACATCACCAGCGCCGATCAGGCCTCCGGCGTGGCGCGCGAAATTTATCGGCAGGGGCTGCAGGGGATGTGGTTTCAAAATCTCGTGCTCTTTCATACGCCGTTCCAGTGGCTGTTCACCGCCATTCTTCAGCGCCGCGCGCGTTACATTTCCAACGGCGACATTTATATTCATCGTTTTGAAAGCCGCTTTCTCGCCGCCTTATTCACAATTTGTTTGATCGCCAGCACCGTCTACGGCGGCACGCTCGGCTTTTTGCTCACCGGCAAAACGCTGCAGGCGATGATGGTAAAACCGGAAAACGAATATTCGGCCATTGAGCAGCAAAGCGTGCAGGAGTTTCGCGAGCTGCAGAAAATCGAGAAAAAATCGAGTTTCTCGACTTTGAGCACTGAGGAACAGACACGCTTGAATCTGTTGCGCGAAAAATCAATACGTGGCGAGCTGCAATCTTACATTTCATATTTGCGTTTGCCGTGGTTTTATGTTTTTTACGCCGCCATCATTTGCGCCTACACGATTATGGGCGGCTTGCTGGCGATTGCCGTCACCGACGTCATCCAGGGCTTGATGCTCGTCTTTCTCTCGCTCGCCTTAATTCCCGCTGGTTTGAAAGCGCTCGGTGGTTTCAGCGGTTTGCATGCGAAAGTTCCGGCGGAATATTTTTCGTTGTTCGGTTCGGATGTAACGAGTGAGTACACCTGGTATTACGTCGCCGCCGCGGTAACGGTGAATCTGGTCGTCAACGCGCCGCGACAATTCACCATCGGCGGTTCCGCCAGAGATGACAACGCCGCGCGCATGGGTTTCGTCATCGGCTCATTTGCCAAACGTTTCATGATGATCGGCTGGGCGTTGACCGGCCTGATCGCGCTCGGCCTTTATGCCGGTCGCCTTTCCGATCCGACGAATATTTGGGGCCTGATGACGCGCGAGTTGTTGGGCGCGGGTTTTATGGGACTAATGATCGCCTCGATTTTTTCAGCCAACATGGATCAGGCCAGCTCACAAAGCCTGGAATGGAGCGCGGCGTTTATCAAAAATGTCCTGCTGCCGTTCCGACCGAATATCAGCGAAAAAACACAAGTGTTGATTGGGCGGTCGATCATCGTTCTGGGCTTATCAGGCACGGTTTATTTGTCGATGCAAGTGGGTGATGTTTTTACCATCTTTCGCTATTTGCTTTCTGCTTTAACCACGATCGGCCCCGCGATGTGGCTGGTGTACTTCTGGCGGCGTTTGACGACGGCGGCCGTGGCGACGCAAATGGTGTTGTCGGTTTTGATCACGATTGTCCTGCCGAACGTCGTTCCGCTCATTAACAACAACCGCGAAAATCCGGCGCTCACCGTGCAAACGCCGGCGCGGACGCAAATCGTGCAAACCAAAGCCGTTGAAGAAGACGTCGCCGCCGGACGCGCGCAGCAGGCCGGGCAAGTGATTGAGAAAACCAAAACCGCGCCTGGGGCCGGAATTTTTTATGAAGCCGTCGTGAGAAAAAACCCCGAAGATTTGAATTCGCCGTGGGTCGGGCAGGGCGCGTTTCGCACCCAGGTTTACTTGCTCTCGCGGCTCGGCATTGATTTTACTAAAATGACAAAACCGCAAGTCTTGACGGCTTCTTTTCTTTTTGATATCGTCTTTCCTTTTCTGGTTCTGTTCGGTGTCAGTCTCTTTGCCAAACGCAACTCGGAAAAAGTGTTGCGCGAGTTTTATGCCGCCGTGCATACGCCGGTGGTGGCTGATCACGCAGAAGATGCGCGCCGCGTGCAAGCCGCGATCGATAATCCTGAACTTGTTGAGCGCAACAAACTATTTCCCGGCACCGATTGGGAATTTGGGAAACCGACGAAAGCGGATGTTTACGGCTTTATTATATGCTGGTTGATCATCGGCGTGATTATCTGGTTGTATGGCGTCATTATGAAAATTGGCGCGTAAGTGTAAGTGAAGTCGGACTTGGTCACGAGGATTCTTTAAACTTAGAAAATTTTCCTGGCCAAGTCCGACTTTGCCTAACTCACTAAAAACTGATCACTGATTACTATTTAATGAAAACATCTGGCCAATATTTTGAAAAAGCTTTGCAACTGATTCCGTGGGGCACACAAACCAACGCCAAGCGGCCCTATCCGTTTTTTGACGAAACGATGCCGAAATTTATCGAACGCGGCAAGGGCTGTCGCATTTGGGACATGGAAGGAAAAGAATACATCGACTTTCGTCTTGCGCTCGGGCCGGTGACGTTGGGCTATTGTTATGATGAAGTCGATGACGCCGTGCGCGCGCAAATGCAGAAGGGCGTTCTCTTCAGCATGGCGAGTCCCATTGAGTTGGAACTGGCGCAGCTTCTTCACGACGTCGTGCCGAATGCCGACATGTGCCGTTTCATGAAAACCGGTGAAGATGCGAATCTTTGCAATATTCGGATCGCGCGCGCCTATACGAAACGCGACATGATTATCGTCAGCGGCTATCACGGCTATCCCGATTGGTTCGCGACCGAGGATAGCCCCAACAATGGCGTGCCTGCTGTCATCAAAGATTATGTCAAAATCGCGCCGTGGGGAAATCTGGAAACGACGGAAAAACTCATTCGCCAATACAACGAACAACTGGCTTGCGTGATTGCCGTTCCGTACGATCTCAGCGAAGACGCCGGCGGCGATTATATTCGACACTTGCGCAAGCTTACTAAAGAATACGGCATCTTGTTGATTCTCGATGAAGTGCTTACCGGCTTTCGCCTCGCCCTCGGCGGCGCGCAAGAGTATTTTGGCGTCGACGCGGATTTGGCCAGTTACGCGAAAGCGATGGCGAACGGTTATCCGATTTCAACCTTTCTCGGCAAGCGCCAATACATGGAGCAATTGAACAAATTCAAGCTCACGACAACTTATGCCGGCGAAACGCTGTCAATTGCCGCCGCAATTGCGACGATCGACATCATGCAGCGTGAGAAAATTCACGAACACATTTGGGCGATGGGGCGGCGTTTGATGGATGGCTTTAATCGCCTCGCGAAAGAACTTGGGATCGAAGCGCACGCCACGGGATTGCCGCCCGCGCCGTTTCTCAAGTTCGACACGGCAGATCGCGATTACAACGCGCGCCTTGAATATCTGTGGTTTCGTGAGTTGTATCGAGAAGGGATTTTTGCCAACACGCGCTGGTTTATCTCTTATTCGCATAAACCGGCTGACGTTGATGAAACATTGGATAAAGCGCGAGCCGCTCTCAAACGCGCGCTTGAGATTGAGCCAAAAGAACGTGAGCATGTAAACCTATTTTTCTGGTAATCGTTCGTAGTTACGCCTTTAGGCGTTATATTGCACGAGTTAAGATTTTTTTTGAATTTTCACATCCGACGCCTGAAGGCGTTACTACGAATTTTTTAGAGTTGAGAAAGAGTAACAATGAACGAACGAATTTACCTCGACTGCTACGCGATGGTCGGCAAACGCGGCCAGAAAGATGTTGAAACGCCTTATGAAACCGAAGTGTTATTAGAAGAAATGGAATGGTGCGGCATTCACGGCGCGCTCGTAGCGCATTGGGTCGCCAAAGAATACGATCCGATGTACGGCAATCGCAAATTGATGTACGAGTTGAAAAAGAGTCCGCGCTTGTACGGCGCGTGGGCGGTGATGCCGAGTCATACCGGTGAGATGCCGCCGCCGAAAGATTTGGTGCAGGAAATGCTCGACACCGGCATTCGCGCGGCGAAGATGTATCCGCGCACGCAGCATTATTTTTTCAATGAAGACACTTGCGGCGCGCTACTGGTGGAACTGGAAAAACACGAGATTCTTCTTCTCGTCGAAGGCGGATTTATGTATGGCCCCGATTTGCTTGAGCAATCCAACCAGGTTTTGCTCGCTGATCTCGATACCATGCTCACCCGCCATACGAATTTACCCGTGCTCTTGCAAGGCGCGCGCTGGGAAGCGACGCGATATCTGCACACGCTGATGACAAAACACAAAAATCTCTATCTCGAGTTTTCCGCCAATCAATCCAACCGCGCGCTGGAAGTTTATGCCGGTTGGTTCGGTGCGCAGCGCATGCTCTTCGGCACCGGCGCGCTTGACAAATCGCCCGGCGCGGCCAAAGCTTTTGTGGATTATTGCACGCTGGCGGATGAAGAAAAACAAAACATCGCCGGAAAAAATTTAGCGCGGTTGCTGAAATTGGAGGTGTTGCCCAAACCGTATGCGGAGAAGAAATCTGACGAGCCGATTCTTGAGCTCGCCAAAGCCGGAAAGCCGCTGAGCGACATTCTTGTTATTGATGCCCATGCCCATATTTCGCATGACGATGCCGTCGGAACCGGTTTCATGCACCAGCCGTTTTCCGACGACAAAAGCATGTTCGAACGCGCGAAGCTGATGGGTATTGATGCGATGTGCATCAGCTCGTGGATTGGAATTTGGACCGACTACGAAGACGGCAACGAGATCGTGCGCAACGCCATGACGCGCTATCCGAATTTCTATCATGGCTACGCGACCTTGCAGCCGCAATACGTGAAAAATTGGGAAGCGGATTTGCGGAAGGTTCACGAGCAATACAAAATGCAGGGCATCAAGCCGTACAATCCGCGCACCGGCATTCCGTATAATGACAAACTGTGGGCGCCGTGGTTTGAATACGGCAATCGCATGAATGCGTACGTGCTGCTGCACCCGTCGCCGAATTTTACCGCAGAAATCAACGAGATCGCGCCGAAATATCCGAATCTGAGCCACATTATCGCGCATTGCGGCAGCTCATTTGACACGGCGCGACAGGGTATCGAAGCCGCGCTGAAATTTCCGAATGTCTTTTTGGAAATTACGCTGACCGCTGTAACCTACCGCGTGATCGAGTTTATGGTGAAACACGCCGGTGCCGAGCGTGTGCTCTTCGGCACCGATCAGCCGATGCGCGACCCGATTCCGCAATTCGGGTGGATGGCGTATTCGCATTGCACGTTTGAAGAAAAAAAGAAAATGTTCGGGTTGAATATGAGAAAGATTATAGAACGAGTGAAATAAAAATTAGGTGTAGGTAATAATGTTTGTTGATAGCAGGTGAGTTAATTTTGGAACTTGGAAGCTCTGTAAATAATTAGTGTCTTTGAACAGGATATGGATATGGATATGGATACTGAGTATGGTGGTTATTTATTCATTTTTGATGAGGTAGCGCGTGCGAGACTCATTACCGATTACATTGAACGTGGCAATGCTTTCACTGATGCGATTAGTGCACCTGATTGGGAGCCTAAAAACATCGAATTGTGTTTTCTCTCTTTCGATGGTGAGAGCATAGGCTATGCAGCATTGGCTCGCAGAGGTAGAAAAGTTGCAACTCGGAAATATCAAATTACCTTTCAAAATTTTCTGAAGTTTTCATCAATCAACTTTAGAGAATTAGAAGCAATTATTGAACCTAAACTACGTTCGCATTTTATTCGTGTCTCAAGTGGAGAAGGAAGTCGTGTCCCCCCTAAGACATGGACACAATTATTTACTGTTATTAAAAATTTGCGGTCAGGAATAGCTGATGAACTTGATGAACTGGAACGACTTAGAAAAACTGCACACCAAACATTTACAGGTCGTGGTTTTGATGTTGTTACACAAGAAAAGGACGCTTTTGATCTTGCGTTAAAGATATTCGGCATTGAGTTGCGTGATTTATCCTTACAATGGTTGCCACAAGATCATGATCAACCGGCGCCCTTCTTGAAAGGACTCACTGAAGTTAGGATTCCTGAAGATACTTTAATTTACCATGATGCAAATGTTTTTGGTGATTGGGCCGTTTTTAAAAGATATCAGATTGGTGCTATCGAATTCGAGCGACGGCGGGAGAAGCTGACTATAATGAATGTGAATCGAACAAAGATTGAAAATACCTTGGGCGTCGATCTCTTTTACTATCACCATAAATTTAACTCTTTCAATATGGTACAGTACAAACGGATGGAAAGGCAGCATGGTCAGCCCATATACAGACCAATTGATAAATCTTATTATAACGAACTAAGCAAAATGCAGGCTTTTCGGACTAAATTTCTCGCAGAGACTAAAATGTTAAATTTGGACGAAAATCGGTTACACTGGACGGGATTCTTTTTTAAGCTTTGCATGCTCGAAACCTTCAACCCATCATCCACATCATTAATTCCTGGCATGTATCTTCCCCTTGACTACTGGGAAATGTTGGTAAATTCAAATTCAGTAAAAGGACCACGCGAAGGAATCGGTATCACTTATGACAATGTAGGACGGTATCTTAACAACACGTTATTTATTGAATTAGTACAAAATGGTTGGATTGGGTCAAAAGGAATTGCTTCAACTGTGTTGGTTGAACTAATACGAGAATTGCTTGGAATGGATAGATCCGCTATTATTGCAATCAGTCAGCCCGGAACCTAATCGGAAAACGGTTCTGTTTGAGTACAGATAGTTTTTTAACGAGAGTAACCATGTCTGGCCGTCTCTACATTTTATCCGAAACCACCTGGAAAAAAATAAGAAGTTGCGATCTTACCGTGGGGCGCAACGGAAGCGCACAATTATCATGAGAAAATGAAAACCAGGTTTTAAATTCCGACAATGGTAAATATCCAAAAACAAACCCTCACGCTTGAAACTTACGTGCAACGAAGTTTCAACTATTACACCAACATGGTTGACGCGAACGGCGCTCCATATTTCAACATCTTCTGGACTGACCCAGCCGAAGCCGCGCACGACTGGCCTGATTCCGGTGATGTCACCGCGCGGCAACTGCAAGCGGTGATCATGGCGCGGCACATGACAGGCGTCGCGCTGCCGATTGAAAAAGTTTGGCACAAAAAAATTCTTGCTCAACTCGACCCACAAACGGGTTTGATCCATCGGCCAAACACGCACTACTCGCAAGGCGATGAAGGCGTGAGTGTGATCGGCGATCAAGCACTGACGCTTTACACGTTGGTTACAGCCTATCTTGATAACGGTGATGCCGGCCTGCGAAAGGCGATTCAGGAGATGTTAGAAGGTCTTCGACAGCAATACGACGACAGTGCGAAGGCCGTGAGTGCATTGACACATGGATTCATCATTAAGAGTCTGATGGTTTGCGCACGCCTGATGCATTCGGATCTCGCCTTGCACCTGGCGCAAACGTTGGTGAAAAAAGTTTTTGCTGATCCGCAGATTTTCTCTTCGGCCAATACGTTTCAACGCGGCGCGCACATGCATACCAATTTGCGCACGCTGGTTGGCGCTGCCGATTATGCGATTTACACGAATGATTCGAATCTCTACAATCGCGTCGAGGCGCTTTACCGTCACGTCAAGGCATTGACCACGCGCTTCGGCTTTCTGCCGGAAGTGATGGAGCGGCAGGGCGACATCATTTCGTGCGAAACGTGCACGATTATGGATTATCTCGGACTCACCGCCACATTGGCGAATCACGGCTATCCGGAATATTGGGGCGAGGTCGAGAGAATGGTCCGCAATCATTTGATCGAGAGTCAAGTGGGTGAGGCCTCGTGGCTGCATTCGGATTCGAGCCGGCCCGACACCGCACAATTCACGTGGCGCGACATCGACAAACGCATGGTCGGCGGTTATGCCGGCTGGAGCTCACCGAATCACATTCTCGCGGCCTGTGAAACTTTGCCGTGGGGCGGGCCCGAGTTGCGGGAAAAAACTCGCGCCTTCCAAAATTGTTGCGGTGGTTCCGGCACGCATGCGTTTTTTATCGCATGGAAAAATGCCGTGCGCTACGCCAACGGCATTTTGTCGGTCAATCTGCATCTTGATAAATTATTGCCGCAAGCCGAGATTCGTTGTTGCCAGCCGTATCAAGGTTTGCTCACGATTCAACTGCAAGAGGCCTGTACGGTTAAAATTCGCATTCCGGAATTTGTTAAACCCGGTGAAATACAAGTTGCTGCGGAGGCTGCGGCAGACGCGCAACAAATTTCAGGAAATTTTCTCGATCTCGGTCCGTGTCGCGCCGGTGAAATGATTCGAGTCACTTATCCGCTGCCGGTTTATCGGGAAGAAATCAGTGTTGGAAATCCCGGTTTTCGCCAATATCATTATCGCGTCACGTGGAAAGGCGACACGGTTGTGAAAATGGAGCCGTTGGAAAATGAATATGCGACCGGCTATTCCGATTTCGACAAAAAAGCTGTTCCCTGTTTTTATGGCAAGGATGGCTCCGGCGAACTTTATCAGCGCGAGTATTTTTTCGCCGATGCTACACCGGAGTTGAGTCCGCTTCATTTGGATGATGGAGCTTTGGATTTTTGGTATATTCGTTAGCTCAACTTTGTTAGATGAGTAATCAAATAAAGCTCATGAATGAAACAAAAGTTGAACAGAAAATTGTTTGTGTCGATGAATCGCATTCTTCCAATAGTTCTTACAGGTGGGCCCGGAGGTGGCAAAACCACTTTGATGAATGAATTACGTGCCGAAGACCCGCATGGCAAGAAATGGATATTGGTTCCTGAAGCTGCGCCGCTATTATTCCGTGCTTGGTTGGATGGTCGCACGAAAAGTTTTCAACGCGCCGTAGTTCGTCTGCAAATAGCATTGGAAGAAGCTTGCGCCACAGCCGCGGCCTCTCGGAAAATCTTATTATGTCATCGCGGAACCTTAGACCCGCTGGCTTACTGGCTGCGCAACGGTTGGGATGAGAACGAATTTTTTGACTATATTGGAATGACTCGCGAGGAACATCATCAGCGATATTTCGGTGTGATTCACTTGCAAACTGCGGCGATTGGCGCAGAGGCTTATTACCGCCGCTGGCCTGATGCGCATCGACCAGAGACGGTCATACACGCGGCAGAAATTGACTCGCTTTGTGCTCATGCATGGCAGAAACATCACCGTTACGTTCTTATAAACAACGTCAATAATAATTGGCCAAACAAAGCGCGAATTGCACGCGACTTGATAATTGGCTGGCTCACGTCTGCGAGTAAATGAAGGAGAAAGAGAGGCGACGGCATGTATTGGGTGACGTTACTAATGTTGAAATCACCATTTGCAACGTTACGCGAGCAAGCGGTAAAAGAGTTAGGCACTTCTGGCAACTCGAATGCCGTAGAGCCGCTGTTGGCAGCGTTGTTGGATGCATCTAATGATGTACGAGAGGCTGCGGCGAATGCATTAGGAACGATAGGCGATTTACGGGCCATTGCACCTCTAGTCACGGCACTTGGTGATCGGCACAAATTGATGCGGTGGAAAGCGGCGTCGGCACTTGAAGCAATAGGTTGGCAACCAGTGGATGAGACGCAACGTGTGTTATACGCTATCGCACGTGAAAAGTGGCAGGATTTGGTCAGTATGAGTACGACAGCCGTAGAACCACTGATTGAGGCCCTGAAGAATCAAGACGGAGACATCCGGGAGAAAGCAGCATGGGTTTTAGGACAGATAAGAGACATACGCGCGGAGGAGCCGTTACTCGCGGTACTCAAAGATCAAAATAGCGGCATACAGGGGCGAGCAGCCGAGGCTTTAGGACAGATTGGAGACACAAGGGCCGTGGAATCACTAATTACCGCACTTAAGGATGAAAACAATGAGATTCGGCGAATAGCGGCACAGGCGTTAGGGCAAATCGGAGACCCACAGGCTGTGGAGCCGCTACTCTCAGTACTCAAAGATCAAAATAGCGGCATACAAGGGAAAGCAGCCGAGGTATTGGGACAGATTGGTGACCCACGCGCCGTGGAACCGCTAATTGCTGCACTTGAGGATGAGAACAATGAGGTTCGGCAAATGGCGGCACAAGCGTTAGGGCAACTTGGAGACTCACGGGCTGTGGAGCCGTTGGTGACCTCGCTCAGAAGCCCTTACCAAGTGCAGAAAGCGGCGGCAGAGGCTTTGGTAAAGATTGGGAATGCTGCTGTGGAGCCATTAATTGCGGCGTTAGAGGATCAGGATAGAAGATATAATGTGGCACGCGCTTTAGGACAAATTGGAGACGCACGTGCCGCGGAGCCGTTAATTTTAGCGCTTGAGGATCGTAAGATGTGGATAGAAGCGGCAGAAGCGCTGGGAATGATAGGTGACACCCATGCTGTCGAGCCATTGGTAGAAGTGTTCATTAAGGATTACGAGCACTATAACACAGATGATTCTTATGACTTTTACACAAGGTGCATTGTACGGGACACAGTGGAGAAGGCATTGGACAAGATTGATCCAAACTGGACAAAGTTTGAAGTAGCTCAGAGGATAGTTCCAGCACTTCTAACCGCACTCATCGATGAAAGGTCAGGGGTACGATTGACGGCGAAAATGACTTTAGAGAAGATTTGCCCAGATTGGATGCAATCAGATGCAGCTCGGGAAACAGTACCAGTTTTTGCGGCCGCGCTTGTGCATGAGGACTTACGCGTTAGTGAGGATGCTGAAGAAGTTTTGAAAAAGATTGATCCCAACTGGGCAAAATTTGAAAAAGCCAAAGCGGCTATCCCATCACTTGTGGCAGCGCTCAGAGATAGAAATTATTATACCGAAAAAGTTGCGGTAGAAGCCTTAGTAAAATTTGGGAATGCTGCCGTGGAGCCATTAATTGCGGCGTTAGAGGATCAGGATAGAAGATATAATGTGGCACGCGCTTTAGGACAAATTGGAGACGCACGTGCCGCGGAGCCGTTAGTGACAAGACTCAAACATGATGCCCACCAAGAAGTTGTAGACGCGTTAATAAAAATTGGAAATGCTGCGGTAGAACCGCTCATTGCGGTACTGAAATATCACATCAGCGACGTTCGGAGGCGAGCGATAGAGGCGTTGGGACAGATTGGAGATGCACGAGCTGTGGAGCCATTAATTGCAGTGCTTAAGGACCAAGACATTGGCATACGGATGACAACGGCAGAGGCTTTGGGACAGATTGCAGACAAACGAGCGATAAAGCCACTAGTAGCGTTGCTAAAAGACAATTACTGCTATGTTCGTCATCCAGCAGCTAAGGCACTAGATTCGTTAGGGTGGCAACCACAAAGTGATGCTCAATGTGCTTTACGTGCAGTTGCACTTGAGAATTGGGATGAAGCTGCTAACTTCGGAATGGCAGCCATAAATGCATTTTTGGTGGCACTCAAGGACGACTCCCCATCCAAACAATATGAAATCCAGAAAAAAGCTCAGGAAGCCTTAAAAACGAAGATTGGGAATGCATCAATAGAACCGTTGATAAGGGAACTCAAAAAAATAAATACAAACGATAGACATAGACGCCCCATCTGCGAGGCCTTAGCTTTGTTTGGTAAAGCTTCCATTCCCAGATTAGTTCGCGAACTCACTCATGATGACAGTAATGTCAGAGCAAATGCAACTCATGCGCTAGGTTTGATGGGTACTACGGCATTAGAGATTTTGCCTAATTTGATCGAATGTTTGTCGGATCCTGAACTTAGGGTACGACGAAGCGCCGCAGAGGCAATCGGTAATTTAGGACCTGAGGCTAAAGAAGCTGTGCCGCATTTGATCAAGGTGTGGTGTATTCCTGACGAATTCGATTATTCTAGCTTAAATGTAATTGATAAAATGAAAATAGAAGACCCCCGAATAATCAATCCGTTGCTTCAGTATTTATTTTCTTCGCCGCATGAGAATCGGAATGATGCATACCGAAAGGCGCACAGTGTACTTACCGCAGTTGTTCCATGCTCTGCGTTAACAAAGGAAACTGTTCCTTTGATATTAGAAGCGGCTTGCTTTGAACATTGGAGTTCGTCTTACGAGCATGACGATATAAATGTCAAGGCTTCGGATGCCGCTATTCAACAACTTTGCGCCTTAAAATTACCTGTAACAAATAATGTGTTACACTTAATCACTCAAAAAAGGGATGTTTCTGTCACGATATACGCAGGATGTGGCGGGGGAGGATCATGGGAAGAGAAAGTCAGTTTTCAAAATCAACGTGTAATAGCTCAAGCGGAATTGAAAAAACGAGGGGATCCGCAATATCAACCAGAAGTTTATCTTAAACTTTTGATCTCCAAGCGATTTGCCTTTCCTTTTAGGAAATTGCTACATTATGGGGTTCAGAAAAATAAATCTGCTACTGAGCGATAAATCTCAGTTTATACGACAAGTGATTTTTGTATTGCGAGGTGATGACATGGAGTTTCCAACGTTTCCTTCGGTGAAAACAGAGACCACTCAGACTGATATAGTTTCCATCAAAAGTATTTATTTGCATGTGGCCAAGGCTTGCAACCTGCGCTGCTCCTATTGCTACTTTTCGGCTAGGTATCCGCTGCCGGACGAGATGTCTACAGATGAATTTGCTGATTTGTGCTCAGACATGGCTACCGTGTGTCCGCAAAAAGTGATTTTCACCGGCGGCGAGCCGTTGCTTCGTACAGATATTTTAGATCTACTTTACGGCCTTCGCGATGCAGATTCAGAGCACCGCGTTTTGCGATGTTTAAATACAAATGGGCATCTTGTGACCAAAGAACTTTCTCGCAAACTCGTCGGCTTGGCTGATGAAGTGCGAGTGAGCCTCGACGCAATGCCAGAACGTAACGACGCTCAACGGGGCAAAGGAAATTTCGACGCCGCAATGCGAGCGCTGGAATACTTTCGTTCTGCCGGATTCGATCCGAAAGTTTTGGTGACAGTAACTTCGATAAACCTGCCAGATTTGGAAGAACTCATTTGTTATCTCATCGAGAGAAATATCACCCGTATTAACTTGAATTACTTTCGCCCTATTGGGCGTGGCAAAGGGCGATTGGACTGGCAGGTCAATATAAAAGATGTGGTTGTAACTCTGCAGCGAGCTTGGAAGCGAATGTTTCCAAATTTACAAACACTGTCGGAGCCTCCCGAGCCAGGTTCATGTTCCAACTGCGGTGTCGGTTCCTTTCTCAACATCATGCCCAACGGCGATGTTTTCCCTTGTCATGTGTTAACCGATCGTGAGTTTCGTTGTGGCAACGTGCGCGAACAAAGTCTTGTCGAAATCTGTCGCCGCAACGGTTTGCTCGACAAATTGGCGGCGTTAGATTTTCAAGAATTGGCGCACCAAGACGAACGCTTGGTACCACTCACTCGCTCTGGCTCATGCATGGGCAATGTTTATGCAAACACAAAATCGCTTCCTGTTTGGAATAACAACTTACCTATTTTTACCGGTAACACGAACTGCTATTCTCCAAATGAACTTCAGCATTGTTCGGCATGACATTCTCTAGGAATACAGAAGCCATGAGCATGACAAGCAACAACCTCGAAATCGCAAAGCAATATTTGGCCGCCATTGAGTTAGGTGTTGAACCCGAAAAGATGGCGGCTTTCTTTTCCTTCGATTTTGTGCAGGTCGAGTTCCCGAACCGTCTCACGCCGACCGGCGCAAAGCGCGACCTGACGACGATTCTTGAGGCGAACAAACGCGGCAAAAAAGTGATGTCAAGTCAGCGCTACGAAATCAAGAACGCAGTGGCAAGCGGTGACTTGGTTGCACTCGAGGTGCTGTGGACCGGAACATTGGCGGTTGCATTTGGCTCACTACCTGAAGGCGGCCAGATGCGCGCGCATTTTGCCGTGTTCTTAGAGTTTCGGAATGGAAAAATTGTTGCCCAACACAATTATGATTGTTGCGAGCCGTGGTAAGCAAAACAATTCATTTTATTTTAGAATATAATTCAACGGTTGGAGAATGATATGCAACCTGCAGATCGTGTTCCGCAAGCAATGTTGGCGACATATGAGAACGTCGCCGGTATTACCGATAATTTTTGCCGCGAGCATCTCAATCAAGAATACGCCGATCTTTGCCGGCAAATGGCGGCCACGTTGTGCCGCAAACGCCCATCGCCGCTCGCTGGCGGCGCCGTTGAAATTTGGGCGAGCAGTATTTTATATACGATTGGCAAAGTCAATTTTCTTTTCGACAAATCACAAAAACCGCACATGCGCGCGGAAAGGCTTTGCGAATTCTTGGGAACAAGCAAGGCGACGGTTTCTGCCAAAGCCAAACGAATCATGACGATTTTGAAGATCGGTCTCATGGATCCGCGCTGGTGCTTGCCGAGCAAACTCGAAAACAATCCCATGGCCTGGATGATTCAAGTGGACGGCTTCATCGTCGATGCGCGTTCCATGCCTCTTGAAATTCAAGAAGAAGCTTTGCAACGCGGTTTGATCCCTTATATTCCAATGCAACCCCAGAATGATTGAAATTATGCACAAAATGAAATTATTTCCACTTTGTAAAATTGCTGCTGGGCTTTTGCTTTTTGTACTGTTGAATGGATTGGCCTTCGCCCAACCCGAAACGATTTATATGTCGGTGCGCAGCTCGCGCCAGACGCGGCTGAACGCGAGTGATAATCCCACTATTGGTTTGTTCTTGAGCCGCGACGGCGGCGCAACGTGGGAACACAAAGGTTGGCGTGATCAGATCAAAGTTTTTTATACCGAAGCTGGCACCGATGAAACGCTCTGGTCGGCCTGTGGCAACGGTGTTTTGCGTTCGACTGATGGCGGCGCGACATGGAAAATCACCACGGGCTGGGAAGTGACGGAAGTGCTCAAAGTCAAAGTCGATCCGCGTGATCCTGCTGTCGTTTATGCGGCGACGGCTTATGGCATTTTCAAAACTTCGGATAAAGGCAAGAGCTGGCAGGCGAAAAACAAAGGCCTCGACAACACGTTTGTGTCCGACCTCGTGATCGATCGCACGAATAGCGCGCGTCTACTTGCCGCAACGGAAGGCGGAATTTATATCAGCACACATAAAGGAGAAAGTTGGGCGCCGGCAGCGTTGCGTGGAAAAGGCGTTCGCGCGATCGTGCAAGATCCGCGGCGGGCGAAAAGATTCTGGGCGGGCACGGAAGATGACGGCGTGTTTCTTTCCAATAAAAAAGGCGAACGCTGGCAACCGGCCAATCATAACGCCGGCCTCACGACGGTTTATGCGATTGCCATCGATCCGAAAAATTCCAACACGATTTATCTCGGCACGCACGAAGGCGGCGTGTATCGTTCGACCGATGGCGGCAAAAGCTGGCAGCAGCGCAGCAATGGCATGAATAATCTCGTCGTCCACACGGTGGCCATTCTCCCCTCGAATCCTAAAATTATTTTTGCCGGAACGATTAACGGCGGGTTGTATCGCAGCGCGGACGGCGGTGAAACGTGGGAATTTAACAGCCAGCCGGATGGGCAGGTGTGGGGGCTGTCGATAAAGCAATAGGTTTTTGTGTTTCGTTAAATTCTTTCGGAGGTATTTTGCTCATCGCCCGCTCCGCCAGCGCCGTGATCGTGAGCGACGGATTGACGCCCGGATTGGCGGAAATCATCGAACCGTCGCAGACGTACATATTCTCGTAGCCAAACACGCGGTTGTCTTTATCGATCACGCCTTCGGCGCTATTTCTTCCCATGACCGCGCCGCCTAAAATATGCGCCGTCGTCGGAATTCCCAGCAGCGTTTCCGTTGACAAGGCCGTCGGTTTGCCGTTGACGATTTTGGCGTAGCGCTCGGACAATGCTTTCGCTTCGGGAACAAACGCGGTGGGTGCCGTTCCGGTATCAAGTGAAGATTTCATGCCGAGCATTCCCCGCGAAAAACGCAGCGTGCTGTCGATGGTTTGCATGAAGAGCAAAATCTGCGTGCGCTTCGCCCAATCGTCGACAAAATACGTTTTAAAATTTTGCGCCGGATACTTGATGATATCGATAAAAATTTTCCCCATTCGCGTCAACGCATTTCTGCCGTGCGCGAGCGGCGACATGAAGAGCCGCCAGAAACCGGAACCGGCGGAATAGCGGACCGGCTCGAAATGGCTATACTCGTCCGTGTGCAGAATGGAACCGATGGCAATGCCTTCCGAGAAAACTTTTTTCTTGTCAAACGTCGTCACGCCGATCAAGCTTTCCGAGTTGGTGCGAATGCCG
>Ga0247727_10004898_pt1 | contig 27814 bp, 18 predicted proteins | sample WisWelCaveWW1625_FD_202498 | JGI IMG/M metagenome (GOLD analysis project Ga0247727, IMG submission 202498) | Biofilm microbial communities from Wishing Well Cave, Virginia, United States - WW16-25 | ecosystem: Environmental > Aquatic > Deep subsurface > Groundwater > Cave microbial mat | place...
GGCAGCGTCCGTACCGGTGCCCTGGGACGCCCGCTTGCGGGCGTCGGGATGGTTGGGGTGGATCGCGTCCACGTTCCCGCGCCGCACGACCACGACCCCGAGACCGTGGGACTCATGGCCGCTCACGAGATCCGGTACGCCATCCTCGTCGAAGTCAGCTGCGGCGAGAGCGAGCGGCCGCATCGCTCCGCTCTCGAGGGCCGGTCGAAGACGCTTGTCCGCGACGTACCGGGTGGCCACGTCGTTCGCGTCGAGCAGGCTGATCCCGGGATTGCCGCGCGCGGCGGCGCGGACGGAGGGAGTCGGCGAAGGCTCGCCTGAGGTGACGCCGAACTGGGCGAGCGCCGCGACGACCGAGCACACGGTGAAACCGACGGCCAGAACCGCAAGTGGACGTCCCCCTGAGCGCATGCTCGACCTCCACGGCGCGGTTCGGTTGCCCGGCGCGCCAGGCGAACGGAGGCACGTCGCGTCAGCGGGTGGCTCGGGCGAAAGCCTCCTTGCCGAGATCAACGTCCGCGGGGGGCAGATTCAACACTCCGGAGCAATTTGCCAGGAAGTTGGCCCCGGGCCCCCTCGACCGGAGTGGGGCTCGTGGGTCCGACCCAGCCCGCGATCAGGCCGGCAGGCCGCGCTCGATCGCGTGCTCCACGCGCTCGCAGAAGCGGTCGAGCTGCTCGAGCGTCGTGTACACACTGGGCGTGACGCGGATCCCCTCGAACTCCTCGTGCCGGATCGCCGTCGTCAGGATCCTGTGCTGACCCCACAGCCAGTCGGCGAGGGCAACGCTGTCGAGCCCGTCGACCTGCACGGTGGCGAGTCCGCAGGAGAGGCCGGGGCGCAGGCTGGTGTGCAAGCGGACGCGGCCGCTCGCGTGTGACAGGAGCCGCTTGGCCCAGCGGTCGCGCAGGTAGCGCAGGCGGGCCTCCTTGCGACCCATCCCGATCGTCTGGCTGAACGTCAGCGCTTCACCGATGGCGAGAAAGTTCGCCGCGGGATGCGTCCCGATCTCCTCGAACTTGCGGATGTCGGCCGTTTGCTGCTCCTCGGCGGCCATCAGCGGCCAGAGCCCGCGGATCCGCTCGCGGCGCACGTAGAGCAGACCGGTGCCGTGCGGCGCGAACAGCCACTTGTGCAGCGACGAGCCGTAGTAGTCGCAGTCGAGGTCCGGCAGCTCGAACTCGAAATGCGCGAGGGAGTGCGCCCCGTCCACGATCACCGGGATCGGGCCACGTCCGGCGCCCGCGCGGCCGAGCGCCACGATCTCGCGCACGGGCAGGATCTGGCCCGTGATGTTGATCATGTGGCTCAACAGGATCAGCCGGGTCCTCGGCGTGATGTGCTCGCGGTAGATGCGCAAGATCTCGGCCGGATCCTCGGCCGGGACGGGCAGCTTGAGCAGCCGCAGCACGACGCCGTCGCGCCGCTCGCGCTGGCGGAACGCGGTCAGCATCCGCGGGTAGTCCTGCGTGCAGGCCAGCACCTCGTCGCCGCGCTCCAGTTCGAGGCCGAGCTGGCAGATCTCGAGGCTCTCGGAGGCGTTGCGCGTGATCGCGATCTCCTCGGGATCGACGCCCCATTGCCGGGCCAGCCGCTCGCGCACCCCTTCCTTCTGTGGCTCCAGGATCCTCCACAGCGAGATCGGTGGGGGCATCGAGTTCGAGAAGTCGAGGTGGCGCCGCATCGCCTCTTGCACGCACGCCGGGGAAGGAGAGACGCCGCCGTTGTTCAGGTTCACGACGCTCTGGTCGATCGTGAAGGCGCGGACGATCGGCGCCCAGTAGTCCTCGTTGCGCGCGACTTCCTCGGGCGTGCCGAGGACGGAGGCTAGCTGCCCCGTCAGGCTCGCCAGCGACCCGAGCGAGATCCGCGGCAGAACACAGGCGGACGCTGCGGGGTAGACGATCGAGCCCAGGAACGTACGGCGGGTCGGCATGGGCACCTCGCCCGCCGAGGATAGCCCTGTTTTTCCGCTACGGTGCGCACAAATCGGGTCCGAGGTCGGCGCGATCCAACATTTTCGCGTAGCGCCGGCCCGTGTGCTCGTAGCCGATGCGCTCGTAGAACGCGTGAGCCCCGGTGCGGTGCTGCGCCGTCGTGACGGCGATCCGCGCACAACCCTTCGAGCGGGCCCAACCCTCGATCGCCTCGACCAGCCGCCGACCGACTCCCCGCCCGCGCGCGCTCGGGGCGACGACGAGCGCGGTGAGCCGGGCCACCTGGCCGTCCGCGTGGAGCACGGGAAGGACGTGTCCCGTGACCAAGCCGACCGGCGTTCCGTCCACGGCCACGAGCGCCGTGGCCCAACCCGTCGCCATCAAGCGCTCGACCCGGTCAGGCACGGACGAGGCCGGGATCGGGTAGCCCAACTCCGTGAGCAGGGCGCTGACGGCGAGCGCGTCCCCTGTCGCAGCGGATCGGATCGTCACGGTGCTCACTTCCGCCTCGACACCGCCGCCCGCCCTACGATACCCGCAACAAGCGCGCGGCGAGGATCGAGAACGCGCCGCCGAAGCCGAGGAGCGCGGCCGCCGGCACGAGCACGTCGGGCAAGCCCTGGCCGAACGTGATCAGGCCGTGGAAGCCATCCATCGCCCACGCGGTCGGCAGCACATGCGCCGCGGCGCGCATCCACGCGGGCATGACCTCGCTCGGCCACCAGCAGCCGCCGAGCGCCGCGAGCACCATCCCGACGATCCAACCGACGGCCGAGGCCTGGGCCGGGTTGCGCACGACCGCGCCGAGCAGCGTCGCGAGGCCGGCTACGGCGATCGCATAGCTGAGCAGCAGCAGCGCGAGGCCGGCGGGCGATCGGCCCCACGACACGCCGAAGAGCAGTCGTCCCGCGGCGACGAGCACGCCGATCTGCAGGGCGGCGAGGATCAACCGCCCGATGAGCTTGGCCAGGATGACGCGGCCACGGCCCATCGGCACCAAGGACTGGCGCCTGAGCATCCCGCTCTGCTTCTCGATCGTCAGGAACACCGCGCCGTAGATCAGCGTCATCATCAGAACCGTCATCGTCAGCATGCCGGGGACGCTCTGCTCGCGCCCGCGCGGAACGGGTGTGCCGCGACCGGCCGTGGCGACGGCGAGGCGCACGAGCGCGGGCCGCGCGGCGACGTCGCGGTAGCGCTCTGCGCTCGCGCCGCCTTCGATCTTGGCCGTGGCGAGGCGACCGATCGTGCGCGCGATCGCACGAACCACGTGCGCTTGCACGGCGAGGTTCGATTCCGTGGTTCCCGAGGCCACATGCTCGACCCGCAGCACCTGGCGCTCACCCGCGAGCACGCCCGCCGTGAATCCCGCCGGCACGACGAGTCGCCGTCGCTCGGCCCCGCCTGGCGCTTGCGCGACCGCCGGCTCCTGCAAGTCGATCGTGTCGTCGCGCACCTCGTCCACGAGGGCCCGCGCGACCCACCCGCCGTCCTCGTCAAGCACGTCGAGCGCGAGCCGGAGCGGACGCTCGGACCCGCCGCCGATCGCGCCGAAGAACCACATCATCGCGATCGGCAGCGCGACGAGCCACAGAAACGCCGGCTTGTCACGCGCGGTCAATCGCACGTCGTTCCAGGCCAGCCACAGCACGTTACTCATGCCACCACCCCGCGCGCCGCCTTGCGGCCGAGGAGCCACATGCCCACGACGAGAAACGACGCGCCAAAGCCCGCGAGCACGAGAACGCTCGGCAGGACCCCCGAGAGACCCGCTCCGTCTTCGAGCAAGCTCTGGTAGCCCATCGTGCCCCAGGCGATCGGCGTCAGCCGTGACACGATCCGCAGCGACGCCGGAAGCGAATCGAGCGGCACGAACGCACCGCCCAGGAACGCGAACACGAGCAGCACGATCGACGCGAGGGTGGAGCCCTGCCGCTCGGTGCGCGCGAGGCCGTAGACCACCGCGGAGAATCCCGTGACCGCGAGAACGAGCGCCGCCGAGAGCGCGAGAAAGGCGCCCGCGTCGACCGGCCGGCGAGCGGCGAAGGCGCCGATGCCGGCCAGGATCGTCAGGCTGATCAAGGCGAGCGCGGCCATCGCCAGGGCCTTGCCGGCCACGATCTCGCGAACCCCGAGCGGCGCCGCGAGCTGGCGGCGCAGCGTACCGGCCGTGGCCTCGGTCAATATGTCGCGCATCCCGGTATCGCCGACCATGAAGAGCGCCCACACGGCGACTCCGGGCAGCATGGTCAGGAACACGATCGAAAACGTGCTCCCCTGCTCCTCGGGCTCGTTCCCCGCGGCAGCAACGACCTCGAGCGCGATCACCGGTGGAAACACGAGCGTGGACGCCGCCTGGGCGCTCGACTGGACCGCGGTCGCGATCGCGGCGACCGTACCGGGGGTGGGCCAACCATCGCCCTCGATCGCGCCGCGCAGTCCGTCGAGCCCCGGACCGAGCACTCGCGCTCCGGCGTCGAGCACCTCGACGCCGACGGCCATCACCTGCTCCGCAATCTCGGGCAGGATGCGCTCGGACGGGTTGCGGACGAGCTCGAGCGTCACAGGCTCCCGCGCCAGGATCGCGTCCGTGAATCCATTCGGAATTCGCAGGAGAGCCGATGCCTCGTCGCGCTCGATCCGGGCGAGGCCGAGATCCACACCGACCTCCTCGACGTCGAAGTACGCCGTCATCCGCGCGTCGCGGAGTGCCGCGAGGGCCAGCTGCGAGGCGAGCCCGTCGTCTCGATTCTCGACGAGGAGCCGCACCTTCGGCGTTCCCGAGCTTCCCCCGAACGTCAGCGCGATCAGCCCGGCGAAGATCAGCGGGAACGCGAGCACGAGAGCAGGACCGAGCGGCGAGCGCGCGTGCCGCAGCAGATCCTTGCGCACCATGCCGGCGAGGAGGCCCATCAGTCCCGCAGCTCCCGCCCGGTCAGCTTGAGGAAGAGACCATTGAGGCTCGGCGGCCGGATCGACACGCCATCGATCGGCCGATCTCCGTCGAGGAGCTTGGCCAGGATGCGCGCGGCCGCCCCGTCCTTCGCCGCGAGCACGAGCGTCCCCGTCTCGGCGCCGACCACTTCGATCGTGGCGTCGCCGGCGACCCAGCCCCGCGCGGCCGCGGCGTCGAACGCTCCGCGCACGGTGATCAGCTCCCCCTCGCCGTGCAGCTGCTTCAGCTCGTCGAGCGTCCCCTCCGCGAGTCGCCGCCCGTGATCCAGGATGCCGATGCGGTGGCACAGCGTCTCGGCCTCGTCGAGGTAGTGCGTGGTGTAGAGCACGGCCGTGCCGGCCGCGGCGATCGCTCGGACGAGGTCGAGAATCGCCGCGCGGGCCTGCGGGTCGATCCCGACCGTCGGCTCGTCGAGCAGGAGCGCACGTGGCTCGTGGATCAGCCCGAGGCTCAGGTTGAGCCGGCGCTTCATCCCGCCCGAGTACGTCCGGACCCGATCGTTCGCCCGCGGCGCGAGGCCGACGCGCTCGAGCGAGTCATCGACGGCCTTGGCCAGGCGTGCACCGCGCAGCCCGTAGAGCCCGCCCCAGAAGCGCAGGTTCTCCCGCGCGCTCAGCTCGTCGTACAGTGCGACTTCCTGCGGCACGACACCGAGGCGGGCCTTGACCGCGATCGGATCCCGAGCGAGGTCGATCCCGTCGATCGTCACGCGGCCCTCGTCGGGGGCGAGCAGACCGGCGATCATCGACAGGATCGTCGTCTTGCCGGCCCCGTTCGGCCCGAGCAGGCCGTAGATCTCGCCCGCCCGGACGTCGAAGCTCACGCGGTCGACCGCCTTCAGCTCGCCGAACCGCTTGCTCAGCCCTTCGGCCTGGATCATGGTTCTTTCCGCAAATCGGCCTCGCTCTTCTTTGTACGCGATCCGGGCCGGAACGATCCAGGCCCATTCGGCGTGTGGTGGGATTGCTTCGCCGAACGGACGCCTCCGCCCGCCGAACGGCGCTCGCCGGCCCGCCCTCGCGCACCGTGACCCATCATCCCACGTCGAGACCGACCGCGCGCATGAGCGCGATGGCATTGCTATGCTCCACGGTCCCAGGGCGCAGGCGGTAGTCGAACACGACGCGATCGCCTTCGAGCCGGTCCTCGAAGTTCACGTTGGCGGCACGCGGCGCGAGCGCGTCGGCGATCGCCGCGAGCGCCAGGTCGTGGGTCGTCACGAGGCCAATCCCGCCGTCGGCGACGAGCCCGCGCAGCACGGCCTCGGCCCCGGCGCGCCGGTCGCGCGAGTTCGTCCCGTGCAGCAGCTCGTCGAGCAGGAACAGCAGCGGTCGTGGGCCGCGGCCGAGCTCGACGAGCCGCGCGAGGCGCCGGATCTCGGCGTAGAAATGCGACGTTCCGTCCTGTAGCGAGTCGACGATCCGCATCGAAGCGCCGACCGCGAGCGGCGACAGGCGCAGCCGACGGGCCGAGATGGGTGACCCCGCTGCGGCCAGGACCGCGTTCACCCCGACCGTCCGCAGGAGCGTGCTCTTGCCCGACATGTTCGAGCCGCTGACGACGAGGAGCCGCAGCTGGCCCTCGAGCCGCACATCGTTGCGCACCGCGCCCGTCGAGGAGAGGAGCGGATGAGCGAGCCCCTCCGCCACGAAGCACGGACCGTCGGCGGCGATCTCGGGGAACGGATCGTCCGGTCGTTCCCAGGCATACCCGGCGAGCGACGCGAGCGCTTCGATCTCGCCGACCGTCTCGATCCAGCGGCGCACGAACGGTCCGCACGTGACATGCCAGCGCTCGACTGCGAGGGCGAGCTGGGTTCCGAGGAGCAGGAACGCGGCGATCGGGGCGACGAACAGGTTGCGGCGCGACTCCGCAGTCTGGGCGATCCGGGCGAGGCGCGCGATGTGTACGGACGGAGCTTCGCCCTCGGCGTCGAGCACCGTGCGCAACTCGACGAGACGGGGCGCGCTGAACCGCTCGCGCTCGAGCCGCGCGAGGAGCGGCGCGAGCAGGCGTAGCTCGTCGAGGCGGCGCTCGACACCGGACAGGGCCCGGCGGGTCCGCGCCCGGAGCGCGAGCGCGAACGCCACGCTGGCCGCAAGGGACGCGGCGAGCGCGATCCCGCCGCCACCTGCCGCCCACGCCGCGAAGCTCAGGACGTTCAGTATGGCCAGCGTGGTCGCGATGCCGGCGAGACCGCGCCCGTGGGACGACGCGGGCGCCTCGGTCCAGTCCGCGAACCCGCGCGCGTCCACCTCGTCGACGACGTCCTCACCCGCGACGGCCAGATCCTCGCGTAGCTCGAGGCGCGCTCGTAGGTCCGCGACCGCCTCCTGGCGGCGCAGGATCTCGCGCGGCTCGGCCGGGGTCGTGAGCCATCGCGCGAGCGTCGCGGCGCCGGCCGGCGTGCGTGCGGTCGAGACGCGCTCGAACAGCGAGCCGCGGCCGAACAGGTCGAGATCGCTCGAGTATGGATGGTCGGGGTCCGCGAACTCGGAGCCGCTCTGGCCCTGCCCGGCCCAGCGATCCTCCAGCCGATCGATCACACCCCGGTGGTGACGCACGCCGCGCTCGGCGTGGCGCCGGATGGCGACCACGCGTCCGTGCACGACCACCGCGACACCGAAGACGACCGCCGCGGCGAGACAAAAGCCCCAGCTCAGGCGCGAATCGAACACGGCTCGCCCAGCCAGGGCTACGGTAAGAACGAACGCCACGAGCCTCGCCCAGGAGAGGCGCGAGTCGAGAGATCGGGCGCGGGCCACTTGCCGGTCGAGATCGGCGAGCCTCCGCTCACATTCCCGGCGCGGATCGGGCCGGTCGAGCGCCATGCGCGCAGGGTAGCACCGCGCGAGGCCCGGAGTTTCTGGCCAAGGGCCTTGGGGTTCTACGGATAGGAGGTCAGACCCCGGCGGAGACGACCGATGCTGCCACGCCGGCACCTCCCGGATCGCGAGCGGCTAGGCGCTCGCGGAAACGCACGTGGCGGTAGCGGGTCCACGCGACAAGCGGGCGCCAGACCTGGGCGGTCAGGCGGAATCGAATCAGGGGATACCAAAAGGGGTTCGATCGCTTGTACAGGTACGACATGGCCAGGTAGGGGAGGAGCGCTTCCCGGTCTTCGGGGCGGCGGCGCCAGATCGACACATGGGAGAACAGGCGCTGGTAGCTCCAGGCGTACCCTTCGGCGAGCTGCTCGGGGGTCATGTGCTTCGGCCGGAAGACGACATGCGCGGTGTCGTAGAGGTCCCAGTCGTCGTGGAGAAGGCGGCCTTCCCGCTTCATCTGCGCGTGGAGGGGCGTTGCGGGGTACGGCGTCAGGATGTGGAAGGTGGCGCATTCGAGCCGGTGGGTCTCGATCCAATCGCAGGTTCGCTCGAAGACGTCGGGCCGGTCGTGATCGAAACCGAAGACGAAGCTGCCGTTGACCTGGATCCCGTCGGCGTGGAGGAGGGCCACGCGCCGCGCGTAGTCCTCCGGCCGCGGACTCTTCTTTCTCGCGTCGATGATGTTGTCCGGGTGGAGCGACTCGAACCCGACGAAGACGCCGGTGCATCCCGCCAGCGCCATCTCGCGGATCAGTTGGGGCCGGTCGGTGATGTCGATCGAGACCGCCGCGCTCCAGATCTTCCGGAGCGGGCGCAGCTCCCGGCAGAGACGTAGGAGAAACTCGGGGCGGGATCCGAGATTGTTGTCGACGAAGACAGCGTAGGGCTGGCCGTCGGCCTCGAGCTCGCGGGCCACCTGCGCCGGCTCGCGCATCTGGTACGGCATGCTGAGACCGTCGGTCGCGAGATAGCAGAACCCGCAGCGATTGTGGCAGCCCCGCGTGGCGATCAGGCTCGTCGTGGTCAGGAACTGGCCGCGAGGGAGGATGTCGCGGCGCGGCGGAGGATCGTCCCGGTACGACGGCTGGCGATAGCTCCCCTCGTACCGAGACTTCAGCCGGCCCGCCTCCAGGTCGCGCAGGATGCGCCCCCAGAGCTGAACCCCTTCGCCGATGGCGAGCGCGTCGGCATGCGGCGCGCAATCGTCCGGGCACGACAGGACGTGCAGTCCTCCGAGGACGACCGTTGCACCGCGCTCGCGGTACCAGCGCGCGAGGGCGAACGCCCGTCGCGCGAACGTGAGATGCACGGTGATGCCCACCACCTGAGGGAACGGGTCCGCGGGCGGCGGACCCTGGAGGAGGTTCTCGTCCCAGTACGACACGGTCCAATCGCGGGGTGTCGATGCCGCGATGCTCGTGAGCGCGAGCGTTGGCGTGAGGACGTGCTTCCCGAAGCTCGCGCGAGGGTCCTTCGGGTAGAAGGGGTTGATCAGGAGAGCGTGGCGAAGACGGGAGGCGGCGGGGCGAAACTCGGGGTCGAGCCGCGGGGCTTCGCGCATCGCCCGGGGGACGGCCGGCAGGGTCATTGGTAGAAATCAGGCGCGGTGCCCTTGCGGGCCCGGGTTCCTGAATCCCCCTTTCAAACCGTGCATGCGGGTTTCTCGCACACGGCTTGCGGACCGTCTTCTCACTGCGTGCACGACACCAGGGTACCGGAACCACTCCCGCATGAGAAACGGCCGCCGGGGAAGTCCGGCGGCACTCGTGCGAGGACGGCCAGGTGTGGGCGTCGAGCTTCACGTCGGCTACCGCGCCGGTCGGAAGCACCTGCCGCTCATCTCGCTGCAGCGCGTCGCGTAGGCCAGCTCGACCCCCGGCCGCACCGTCGTCAGTACCGACGTGTGTCCGTTCGTCGTGAATCCCTCCCGTGCGACCCCGCGCGCGACGATGAAAGGGCTCGGCAAGCCGTCGCGAGCCGCTCTCGCGTCGTTCCAGCGCTCACCGCCCCTGGAGGTGGCCCCTCGGCAATTCGCACAACACCCGCGCGTCGTCCATCGGCTCAAACGCAGCCAGGACCGCGAACTTCGCCGTCTGCCGTGTCCTTTGGAAGCAGGCTTGCCGCAAACCTGTGCGGATCAGCCTCATGGCGGTCGAGAAGCTCCTGGAGATCGGCGAGCACCCGCTCGCGGGTGGCCAGGCCGTAGCCGTAGATCGACATCAGCGTCAGGTAGTAGTGGCTGGCCGCATCGTGCTGGGTAGCACACGCGCTCGGATTACGGGCTGCCCGCAGCAGATCGCCGAAGACTTCCGCAAACCGCGAGAGGGTCGGTTCCTCGTGCAAGTCCTCTGGGATCTCTGGGAATCTGGTGACCAGTTCCGGAACGGTCACGGTGGTTCCTCCCGGGCCGGAGGCAGTCTACAACGGGCGTCACGGCGGTCCGTCGGGAACCGCGCGGATTAGGGTAGGATCCGTGCGGAACCGCCCATGAAATCGATCACGAATGTCAAGACGACGAGCAGGGTGGTCGATGCGTTTCGGCGGTGGGGGTACCTGCAAGCGGACCTCGACCCGCTCGGGCGGCTCTCGCCGATCCCGCATCCCGATCTCGACGAGGCGACAGGTGACGCGGCGAAGCGGATGCGCGCCCTCTACTGCGGTCCCATCGGCGTCGAGTTCATGCACATGCCGCTGCCCGAGCGCTGCCAGTGGATCGCGGACCGCATGGAGGAGAAGGCCGCCCCGGTCGATCGGAGGCGAGTCTTGGCCCGCATTGCGAGCGCGGAGATCTTCGAGCAATTCCTGCACGCCCGCTATGTGGGGACGAAGCGGTACTCGCTCGAGGGGGCAGCGGCGCTGGTCCCGTTGCTCGATGTCCTTCTTGAAGGAGCGGCCGAGCGAGGCGCCGAGATCATCCTCATCGGGATGAGCCATAGGGGACGGCTCAGTGTGATGGCGCACGTGGTCGGCACGCCGCTCTCGGATCTCTTCGCCGGGTTCGAGGATGTCGATTCGCGGAGCGTCCTGGGTGGCGGCGACGTCAAGTACCACCAGGGAGCCACGGGTCATTTCAAGACTCCGTCAGGCTGCTCCTTGAGCGTTCACCTGGTCTCCAACCCGAGCCACCTCGAAGCGGTGGATCCGGTGGTCATGGGGCGCGCGCGCGCGCGCCAGGAACGGATCGGAGCGGGTGGCACGGCGCGGGTCTTCCCCATAACCATCCACGGCGACGCCGCCTTCGCGGGGCAGGGCATCGCGGCGGAGACCTTGAACCTCGCCGAACTTGCCGGCTTCGCGGTAGGCGGCACCGTTCACGTCATCGTCAACAACCTGATCGGGTTCACGACGACCCCGGAAGCGCTCCACTCGTCTCCCTTCGCCTCGGATGTCGCCAAACGCCTCGCGATCCCCATCCTTCACGTGAACGGCATGAACCCCGACGCCGTCGTTCGCGCCGCCAGGATCACGGGAGAATACCGAGCTGCTTTCCAAAGCGACGTGGTGATCGACCTGATCTGCTACCGGCGGTATGGTCACAGCGAGGTCGATGATCCCACGGTCACCCAACCTTTGCTCTACCGCGATATCGAGAAGCTCCCCGAGCTGTGGCGCGCCTACGCCGAACGGATCGGGGCCCCGGCGGACGAGATCCGGTCTCTCGTGGAAGAAAGGGATTCGCTCTATCGGAAGGAGCTCGAGAAGGGCCGAGAAATGAAGCAGCGCCCCGTGATCCGGACGCTCCCGGATTACTGGGGGCCGTATCGGGGCGGGCGCTACGATCCAACCTTCGAGGTGGAGACGACGGTCGCCCCCCAGAGGCTGCGCGACATCGCTCAGCGCATCACGGCCATCCCTGCGGATTTCACCATTCATCCCAAGGTGCGGAAGGTCATCGATGGCCGCCTCGAGATGAGCGAAGGAAAGCGGCCGGTGGATTGGGGAATGGCCGAGGCCCTCGCGCTCGGATCGCTCCTGTGGGACGGGACGCTCGTTCGGCTCACCGGCCAGGACACGCGGCGCGGCACATTCAGTCATCGTCACTCCGTCCTGTTCGATTTCCAGACAGGCGCCGAGTACATCCCGCTCTCGCGCCTGCACCCGGGTCAGGGCCGCTTCGACGTGCACGATACGCCCCTCTCCGAAGCATCCGCCGTCGGCTTCGAGTACGGCTTCAGCCGCGATTTTCCCGACGCCCTGGTCGTGTGGGAAGCCCAATTCGGAGACTTCGCAAACGGAGCCCAAGTGATCGTCGATCAGTTCCTGACCGCCGGGGAGGACAAGTGGGATCTTCTATCGGGTCTCGTCCTCTTGCTCCCGCACGGCTACGAGGGGCAAGGTCCCGAGCACTCGAGTGCCCGTTTCGAGCGCTACCTCCAGCTCAGCGGCGAGGACAACATCCAGCTTTGCCAGCCCACGACATCGGCCCAATACTTCCACCTGTTGCGCCGGCAGGCGCTCCGGAGGTGGCGAAAGCCGCTCGTGATCTTGACGCCGAAAGGGTACCTGCGTGCTGCCGCCGCATTGTCGAACGTGAACGATCTCAGCTCGGGCCGATTCCACCCTATCCTCGGTGATCCGGAGTTTGTGACCGCGGACCGTGTGATCGTGTGCTCCGGCAAGATCGCCCACGAGCTCCGTGCCGAGCGCCAGAAACGGAAGGACGAGAAGACGGCGGTCGTGCGGATCGAGCAGATCGCCCCGTTTCCCGAGACCATGCTCTCCGAGGAACTCGCCCGCTACAGCGCGGCTCGCGAGATCGTGTGGGTCCAAGAGGAGCCCGCCAACATGGGGGCGCTCTTCTTCGTTCGCCCGAGGCTCCTGCGCTTGGCAGGCGAGCGGCGGGTGACCACAGTGAAGCGGACCGAGAGCGCGAGCCCCGCCACGGGATCAGCAAATGCCCACGACATCGAGCAACAGGCGCTCATCCGGCTTGCCTTCGCGCGTCCCTCGCAGCCAGGCGAAGGCGCGTGACGCGAAACTACGGAGGCTGTCGGAGCGCGCGAGAGCCGGCAACGTCTCTTGCGACGCGCGCCGCATCCGAACGCGGCCGCGGCCGTCTACCTCGCCGCGGACTTCGGGTCAACTCCACGCGATCCGCAGTATCCTGCGCGTAGCGGCTTCGGTGCTGTTCCTGCTGGGCCTGAAGGGGTCGTAGGTGGCGCTGCTCCGAGGCGCGCTTCTTCACGAGGAGCACGCGCATGAACCCAGCCTCATCGATCCTCCTCCTGACGACCTGCCTGGCCGTGGTCCTGGTGCGCACGAGCCCCGCACTGGGGCAGGACGATCCCCATGCGGCTTGTGCCGTGCCGCCGAGCTACGTCCCCGCCGAGCTGCTCGAGCGCACGATCCCGTTGCGACAAGGCGTGGGTAACTCGCATGAGGCGGTCACCACCGTATCGGCGGAGGCGCAGGCGTTCTACGACCAGGGCCTCAACTATCTCGAATCGTACGTCTGGATCGAAGCCTCGCGGTCGTTTCACCAGGCACTTCGTCTCGACCCAGACCTGGCGATGGCGTATCTGGGCGCGAGCTACGTGCACTCCGGGCTCGACAACGCGGACGCTGCCCGGAAGTTCTTCGAGAAAGCGACGACGCTCACGGCGGGCGTCGGTGAGCGAGAGCGCCGACGTCTCGACATCCGCGAGAAGCAGCTCGCGGCGCTCGACGACATCCAGGACACGGGCCGGTTCCTCATCTACAAGAAGACCATCGAAGACGCCCTGGCCAAGGACCTCGACGATCCGCAGCTGTGGCTGCTGCGCGGCAACGCAGAGGAAGCGAACGCGTCGGGGCGGGGCCAGCGCGGCGGCGCGGCGTCGATCGCGTTCTATCAGGCCGTGCTGCGGCTCGTGCCCGATCACGCCACGGCCCATCACTACCTCGTCCATTCCTACGAGACCATCGGGCGTATCGACAAGGCCCTCGAGCACGGCGAGGTCTACGCGCGCCTCGCGCCGTCGATTCCCCACGCGGCCCACATGTGGGGTCACGACCTGCGCCGGGTCGGCCGGGTCGACGACGCGATCGCGCAGTTCCAAAAAGCGAACACGCTCGAGCGCGCCTATTACGCGGCGGAGGAGATCGATCCCGCACTGGACTGGCATCACGCCCACAACCTCGATCTGTTGGCGAGCTGTTACGAGCACAAGGGGCAGATGAAGCTCACCGAAAAGACGCTGCGCGAGTCCGCGACTCTCGCGGCGGTGAGCGCCTACCGGGCCTTCAACCTGCGGGAGCTGCCGAATTTCCTGATCCATCGCGGCCGCTACCAGGAGGCACTCGAAGCCGGGCGCGCGCTGACCACAACGAACTACCCGCAGTCCCGGTGCGTGGGTCACGCGCTCGCGGGGCAGGCGCTGCTCGAGCTCGGACGTCCCGATGAGGCGAGGCGGGAGCTCGAAGCGGCGCAACAAGAGCTCGAGACGGTCCCGCAGCTGACCCTTGGGCTCGATCCGCCGCGCTCGATGGTCGAGCCGTGGGTCGAGGCGCTGCGCGGCGGGCTGCTGCTGCTGGCGGGACAGCGGGACGAAGGGCGAACCGTATGGAAGGGGGTCGTGCGCGCGTTGCGCGCGGCTCCTGGTCCCGACGCCTGGTCGCAAGCCCTGTTCCGTCTCGAGTCGATGGCGCGGAGCGCGATGGACGCGGGAGATTGGGAGCTCGCCGAGTTCATCGCGGCTCAGATGCTTGACCACGATGCCGCGTACGGGGGAAGCCATGCGACGCTTGCGCTCGTCCTGCGTCACAAGGGAGACGATCTCGGCGCCGCGCGGGAGGTCGAGGCGGCGAGGCACCACTGGCGCGACGCGGATCCCGACCTTCCGGAGTTGAAGGAGCTGACGGCGGATCGCGCTTCGAAAAACGCTGACGGTCATGCCGCGGCCTCGTTCTCCACGAGAATCGCCGTGTGCGCAGCGGCAGACATTCGTTCGGGGACGACCCGGTGTGACCCTTGAACTCTGCGTCGCCTACCGAGCGGCGCTCGCGCGGCCATGAGCAGGCCTGCCAACTCGTCGCGTCTGCTTCCCGCGTCGTTCGATCGCTGGCGCGCCTCAACGTGTATAGTCAGCCGGCTATCGGTGTTTCGACGACCTCGGAGGGCCAATGCCAGCTCGATCCCCACGGATGCTTCGGGTCGTGCTCGTGCTCGTTCTGCTCTTGCTCTTCGTGCCCAACCTGGTCACGCTCTTCACCGACTGGCTCTGGTTCCAGGAGGTGCAGCAGGCGCAGGTGATGGCGCGCTCGATCTCGGCCCAGCTCGGCATCGGCGCCGGAGTCTTCGCGCTCGCGTTCGGCCTGTTCTTCCTGAACTTTGATCTGGCGCGGCGCTCGCTCGGGCGGCTCGACATCGCGCGCTTTACGCCCGAGGGCACCCGTACGATCTCGATCGATCCGCGACGGCTCCGGCCGCAGATCGTCGCCATCGCGGGCGGCGCCGCGTTCTTGCTTGCGCTTTTCGCCGCGGGGCGCTGGCAGACGTGGCTGCTCTTCTTCTACGCGCAGCCGTTCGACGCCACCGATCCGCTGCTGGACCGCGACATCGGCTTCTACGTCTTTGCGCTTCCGTTCCTCGAGACGCTGCGAAACCTGCTGCTAGCGCTGGCCGCGCTCGCACTCGCGGGCGTGATCGCCGCACACGCCATGGCCAGGAACCTGGGCATGAATGCGCGGCACGGCTTCTTCGTCACGAGCGGCGCGCGGCGGCACGTCTCGGCGCTCGCCGCCGCGCTCTTCCTGGTCGCGGCGTTCGCCGCCTGGCTCGGACCGCCGGGTTTGCTCACGACCGCGTCGACGATCACACACGGCGCAAGCTACGCGGACGTGCACGCGCGCATGCCGGCGCTGGCGCTTCTGCTCGTGGCGTCACTCGCGGCAGCGACGCTTGCCGCATATCAGATGGCGGTGACGCGACTCTGGCCGATCGCGGCGGCGGTCGTGCTATACGGGGTCGTCGCGGTCGGCGGCATCGGCTACGGCGCGATCATCCAGCGCTTCGTCGCCGCGCCGAACGAGCAGGTGCGCGAGACGCCCTACATCATCCACAACATGCACGCGACGCGCGCCGCGTTCGCACTCGACCGCGTCGAGGAGCGCGAGCTCTCGGGCGACGCGCAGCTCTCGCGCGCCGACATCGACGCCAATGCGACCACCTTTGACAACGTGCCGCTCTGGAACCGTCAGCCGCTGCTCGACACGTTCAGCCAGATCCAGGAGATCCGCACCTACTACGACTTCGTCTCGGTCGACAACGACCGTTACACGATCGACGGCAGGTACCGCCAGATCATGCTCAGCGCACGCGAGCTGAACTCCGCGAGCCTGCCGTCGCGTTCGTGGATCAACGAGCGGCTGACGTTCACGCATGGCTACGGTCTGACGCTCGGCCCGGTGAACCAGGTCACGCGCGAGGGGCTGCCGGTCCTGTTCATCAAGGATCTTCCGCCGCAGTCCAGTGTCGATCTGCCGGTGACCGAGCCCGCAATCTACTTCGGCGAGCTCTCGAGCGATCACGTCTTCGTAAAGACCGGGACCGAGGAGTTCGATTACCCGGAGGGCGACGACAACAAGTTCGCGACCTATCGGGGCGACGGCGGCGTCTCGGTCGCGGGGCTCTGGCGGCGGCTGTTCTTCGCGATCCGCTTCCGTTCCACCGACACGCTCTTCTCGCCGAGCCTCACCGCCGAGAGCCGGGTGCTGCTGTACCGACGGATCGGCGACCGCGTGCGCCGGATCGCCCCGTTTCTAACCTACGACAAGGACCCGTACCTGGCGATCGACCAGGGGCGGCTGATCTGGATCCAGGACGCGTACACCACGACCACACGCTACCCGTACGCAACGCCGATCGGCGCGGGCGGCGTGAACTACATCCGCAACGCGATCAAGGTCACGATCGACGCGTATCACGGTGACGTGCGCTTCTACGCGATCGACCCCGACGACCCGATCTTGCGCACGTGGGCGCGCATCTTCCCCGGCCTGCTGACACCGCGCGAGGAGATGCCCGAGGGCCTGCACACGCGGCTGCGCTACCCGCAGGACATCTTCACCGCGCAGGCCGCCATGTACGCGACCTACCACATGACTAACCCCGCGGTCTTCTACAACCGCGAGGACCAGTGGCAGGTGCCGGTGGTCGAGAGCGGCGACGTCGGGTCGAGAATGGAGCCCTATTCCACCATCATGCGTCTGCCGGGCGAGAGCGACGCTGAGTACATCCAGATGCTCCCGTTCACGCCGCGCCAGAAGGACAACCTTTCGGCCTGGATGGTCGCGCGCAGCGATGGTGAGAACTACGGCCGCCTCGTGGCCTTCCAGTTCCCGAAGCAGAAGGTGATCTACGGGCCGCGCCAGGTCGTGGCACGGATCAACCAGGACCAGGTCATCTCGCCGCAGATCACGCTCTGGAATCAGCAGGGCTCCGAGGTGATCCAGGGCACGCTGCTCGTGATTCCCGTCGAGGAGTCACTGGTCTACATCCGGCCACTCTACCTGCGCGCGGCGGGCGGGCGCATTCCCGAGCTGAAGCGCGTGATCGTCGCGTACCAGAACCAGATCGTCATGGAAGAGACGCTCGAAGCCGCGCTCGCGCGGATCTTCCCGTCGGACGGCCCGCAGCCGGCGCCGAAGCCGACGAGCGGCGTGCGCGCGCCCGCTGGGGCCGATGACGACTCAGCAGCGCGCGCGCGAGACGCATTCCGGCGCGCGATCGAGGCCCAGCGCGCGGGTGACTGGGCGCGCTACGGCGAGGAGATTGAGCGACTGGGCAAGATCCTGGAACTCATGGATGGCGAGAGTCTCGAAGACTAGACGGAAAAACCAAAGTGGAATGGATCACGAACCGCGAAATCTGGATCGCGTGGAAGACGCCGTCACCAGTCCCGCCGTGGCACGTCCCAGTTTGTCGGACCCGGCTCCCGAACGGAAATATGACAAGCACTCTGCCCGGGCGCAGCACCGTGCCAGTGCCACCGGTTCGCGGGAAACAGCACGCACTGCCCGGCAGCGGCCTCGCGACGACCGGCCTCGTCGGCGACCACACACGTGCCCTTGACCACCCACAGGACCTGGTCGGTGGAGTGCATGTGGGGGATCGTGCGGGCGCCGCGCTCGAAGAAGACGGCGACGAGCTCGAGTTCGTGAGAGAGGTCCTCCGAGACGAGCTGCTGCATACGCACATCGCCGTCGAAGTATTCCGGGGTCTTGGGCGGGATCGCGTTCGAAGGGTCGGGTGAGCTGAGGTGCATCTCGTTCTCCTCTGACGGAGGGCAGCCTCGATTCTATCCGGCCGCCCCTGTCCCCTGCACGCGCTGAGCACACGTCGATGATCACACGTGTACCGCCGGACCAGGGTGGCTCCCCAAGAAACCCGGTGGGCGCACAGGTCGGGCAACCCGGCGCCTGAAGGTGAAACATTTTCAGGGGGTTGGAGACGTCGCGACGACCGAGGCGCGGACCGTCGTTAGGTGGCCGCGCCCGTCATGCCGGGCGGCTGCTGACCAGTCCGGCCCGGGAGACCGGGCAAGCAGCCGGCGACTCCAGCGGACGAGCCGCCGGCGCCGCACCTCCGCGAGCTTCTCGCCGGCCCCGAACGCGGCGGGGGTCTGGCCGTCGAGCGCCTGGTTCGACCGCTCCGCCTGGTAGTAGCGGCGGTACTCGTCCAGGTACCACTGGAGCTCCTCGGCGCCACCGACGCGCACGTGGTTGAGGAGCTCCATGCGGACCGACTTGATGGCGCGCTCCGCGGAGCCGATCACGAACGGCAGCGCGACCGGCGTGCGGCGCTGCTCGATCTCCATGACGCGGAGCTGGCGCTCGAACTGCCCGTAGAACTGGACGCCGTGGTCGTGCATGACCGCCGCCGGCCGGCGCTTTTCCCGAGCCTTGCACGCCGAGAGTGCGCAGATGGTCCACGCGCAGTCGACGTCCCAGCCGTCGTGGACACGCAGGCCGACGAGCTCGCGCGTGTAGATGTCGATCACGAGGAGCACGTTCAGCCAAGCGCCACGCGCCGTGCACACGACGAAGAAGTCCATCGCCCAGAGCGCGTCGCGGCCGGTCGACTTGAAGCGCTCCCAGTTGCCGGGATGGCCGCCACGCGGGTGGTAGCCATGCTCCTTCAGGACCTTCTGGATCGTCGGCTCGCTCACCGCCATCCCCATCCGGCGCAGCTCCTCGCGGATGCGGCGCGCGCTCCAGAGCGGGTTGTCCTTCTTGAGCGTGAGGATGAGGCCGGCGATCTTATCGTCCAGCGGTGGCCGACCCGGGCCTCGCTGCTTCTTCCAGGGCCATGGTCCCTGGCGGAAGAGCGCCGTCCACCGCTTCATCGTCTTCACCGACGCCGCCAGGTCGTAGTCGTGGAACTCGTGGTTGCCGCGCGTCATGAGGCACGCGAACACCTGCGCGGCTCGGACCCGCATCGGCTCGCGCGGGTGCGGGCCGCGCGCCGCGTCGAGACTCGAGCCGTAGCGCGCCGTTCTGGGCCTTGAGCGCAAGGTTCTCGCGCTAGAGGCGCATCCGCTCCGGCGGCGTGCTCGCACGCGTCAGCCGGCTCACGCGGTCCACGACGACGTGAGCAGGTGGTAGACGAGGAACTCGAAGGTGCGGAAGGCGAGCGAGAGCATGGGCGGCGTTCTTGCCTCGGTGATGTTCGCCATCGCGTATCACGGTGCGTGTCCCTGACCCAGGGGCAATTGCTGTGACCGTTCTTGTCAGAGCACCCACGACACCTGCGGCCGCGACTACTCGAGGTGCGAACCTTCGCGCAGGCCGAGCACGTCCTCTGCGACCGTCTCCTGTTCGACCCAACGCCGGGCGTCGCGGATCGCCAGAAGGAGATCGCTGCCTACATCGCCGGCGGAAACCGAACGAAGAGCCTCGATCTCCTCGAGTTCGCCGTCAGGCAGCGGCAGGCCGTCCCCGACGAACCGCTCGAACGTCGCGACGTCCATCCACAACGGCTCGATCGCGAGGCCGCTGCGCCGACGAAGGCTGCGTAGGATGAGCACGCCGAAGCGATCCATGTCTCCCCAGTGGACGAGCGGCACGGAGGGTGCTGCATCGGCGAGCATCCGGAGTAGCCGCACCACCGCCCAGTTGGCCTGGCCTTCGCTCAACAGGACGATCTCCTCGCTACCGCCCGTGCGCTGCCAGTCCACGTAGTCGTTGAACGTCGTTTCGTTCTCGATGCTGACTACGCGCTCGGCGCGCACGTCGACAACCCGAGCGTCCCTGACGTTCAGCAGCAGCAGCCTGCACGGCTCGCCGAGATCGCGGTGGAGAGCAGCCGCGTCGAGACGCCGCCCCTGCTTCTCCAGAACGAAGTGGCCGTAGCACAGGACGTCGATCGGCGTCTCGTTTCGGAAGATGCCGAGGCATTCGAAGGCCAGGCGCCTGCGATCGGCGGGTTCTCGTGGCCCCTCGGCGGCTACTCGCTCGGCGAGGCCCGGGACGTGCCGGAGGAGGGCGTCGACCACCCGCACGTAACGTCGATCACCCGCGCGCAGTCCTTTCGTCGAACCCGTAGCACGCCGGGCGAAGTTCGCGAGCCGTACGGGCTGGTCGTTCCGCTCTGCGAGCTCGACACACCGCGCCGCGACGACCAGCTCTTCTTCCAGGCGCGCCAGACCCTCGCTGCGCGCAAGCGTGAACATCTCTCCGCGGCAGGCCGCGAGTCGCTCGGCCTCCGTTCGCAGGAACGCGGCAGCCGCGCCAGCCCGTCTCGCCGCGACCATCGACGCCTGCTTGGCCGCGCCTTCGCCGAGGGCAGCAGCCTCGGCGGGCAGGTTTCTCAGCGTTCGCCCGGCGGCCGCGTACAGCACCTCGGACAGCCCAGGCCAGCCTTCGGCGCGAAGCCGATCGTCGGCCCGAGCAAGGTTTAGCTGTAGAGAAAGCTCACCGTCACGAGCCGAGCGCACTGCGGCCGCCGACAAGAGGCGCACGACAGCCTCCTGCTCCTCGCGGTTCCTGCACTGCAAGGCCATCTGCTTCGGTAGTGTGCCGCGACGATCGCAGCGATCGAGGATCGCGGTCACGACTGCGCGCATCGCGCCGTCGCGGGCAATTTGCATGCGAACACTCTCGACGGGGTCGCCGGTCACACCCGCTCTTTTCGAGACACGTCGCCGTCGCCCTGGGGAGGTTCCGGGTTCGATGTCTCTCTCGCGATCGACACTGTGGCCTTGGAAGCGCGCGGCGCGCCCAGCACGAGATCGGCTTCGTTCGGCTCGGCGGGACGATCGAACAGACCCGGTTGGACGCCTGGCCTCTCCCAGTGGTAATCGCTCACGAAGACGTCTTGCTCTGCGGTCTTCTCGACAAACAGGGTGCTCGAGGCCGCGAGCGCGGGTGTCACGCCGTCGAGCTCCGGCGTCGCCACGATGAGGTCCACACCGGCGCGGTCGGCGAACTGCATGAGGACCTCCCGGCGCCCGGCGTCGATCCCGAGGAAGGCCTCGTCGAGGAGAAGCAGGCGAAGGCGTGCGTCCGTTCGGTCGTAGAGCAACGACGCGACGGCGAGGACGAGGAGGTAGGTCGGCACCGCCTGCTCCCCGGTGGACCCGAAGCGTAGTCGCTGGCGCGGCAGGTCTTGCGCCGTCCCGTCGGTCCGGCTTTGAACCTGAAGGAGGTACTCGAACCACCGCCGGTAGTCGAGGATCTCCGGCACCTCGCCCTCGCGCGCCTGCCGCAGATCGTCCAAGCGCGCCTGGAAGAAGTCGCGCAGCTCCTCGCGAAGCGCCGGCTGGAGGACAGCCTGCTCACGCAGGAGGTCGAGCAAGCGCTGGAACTCCGGACGCTTCCGGAGCGAGAACTGGAACCGGCTCGTGCCGAAGCGCAGGTCCGCGGCGAGGCGGTTGATTCCCTGGATCGTGTCGTTCAGTTCGCGCACCTGCCCCTGAAGGCGGCGCACAAGGCCCGCCATTACGACCCGCTCGAGCAGATCGCGCGTTCGGTCATCCAGCGCCTTCTGGAGGGCCTGGACCTCCGTCTCGCGCTGCTCAAAGACCTCCTCGACAGGACGGCCGGCCTGATCCCGGATCTGCCGGTCGGCCTCGATCAGCCGAAACGCATACTTCTGCCACAGCCGCTCGCTGCGGATGCCGTCAGACGAGTCGAGCCACTGGAACGCCCGCGCCCGCGCGCGGTCCGCCTCAGCAACCGACTCCGCGACGTTCTCGATGCGGATCTGGCTGCCGCGCATTCTCCGGAAAACGTAGTCCTCGATCTCGCCGCGGTGCCGCGGATCCACCAGCGGCTGCAACGTCGCCAGCTTGGCCTGAACCTGCTCGGCCGCAGCCTTCCGGGCGTCGTCCGCGGCCTTCTCGTCACGGTCGCGTTCGTCCGCCTCCGTGCGAGCCCGACTCGCCTTGTCGATGGCCTTCTTCTCCTCCTCTCGTGCCTGATCGAGCTCGCCCTCCATTCGTGTGATGCGGTCGCGCAGGTCTAGAACGCCTGCGCTCGCCACGGCCGCCACGATCTCTTCATGGCGGGTCTTGAACTTCGAGAACGTCTCTCCGACGCGGGTGACCCGTTCGCCGGCCGCCCGTTCCGCTGCCTCGCGCTCCCGAACACGGGAGCGGGCACTCCCTGCCGCCGCCACGAGCGCGAACAGCGGCATCGGAGCGCACGCGTCGAGACGTTCCAGCGACCCGCGGTGGGCTTGCGCGGCCTCGCGCTGCGCCGTGGCGTCCTCCTCGCATCGCGTTGCGCTCGTACGAAGGCGCGCGGCGTGACCCCGGAGTCGCGCCTCCTCTTCCGCGGCCGCCCGCGCGCGAGCCTCTGCGCCGAGAAACCTTGGTGCTGCGGGTTCGATTCGCGATTCGGCGCCCTGTTCGTAGACGTGTCCATCCGCCCAGACCACGCGCTCAGCGTCGGCACGTGCCTCGCCGGCGCCGAGGATCCGGACATCGCCCGCGACTCGTTCGAGATAGGCGCGGGCGACAGCCGCCAGTGCCGGCGCTTCGGCATCGACGAGCGCCGCCGGAAGCGTCCCGGCTAGCATCTGGTCGCGACGGGTACCGCAATCGGAGGGGTCGACGACCTCGATGCCGCCGCCGTGCTCGATGACCTTGGCGCGCGCCGCAGGATGCTGTTCCGGGGGAACGACGATCGCGCCAAGAACCCGGGGCCCCAGCAGGCACTCGATGCCGGCGCCGAGGGCCTCTGGGGCTGTGAACAGGCGGTAGAGCGGTACCGCGCTGTCCGCGACGGACTCCAAGTCGGCGAGCAACGCGCTGTAGCCGGGAAGATCCGGAAGAACTTCCGCACGCCGGCGAACTTCGTCCGCCTGCTCCACCGCTGCCTTGGCGTCGGCGTGCAGCCGCTTCGCCTCGCCCTCGGCGACCGCGGCGCGTCCCGCTGCGTCGTCGCGCGCAGCTTCGAAGCCCCGACGGAGCTTGGTCAGTGGCCTCTCCAGCGCGCCGGGGCTGGCCGCCGCATCCGTCTCCAGCGCCGCGACGGCGTCCGCGAGGATGCCCACCGCAAGCACCGCATCGCCCTCAAGGTGCTCGCGCGCAGCTTCAGCGACCGATCGCAGTGCCGCCGCCGCGTCGGCCTTGGCCGACTCAAGCTCAGCGTCCGCCTTCGCCGCGTCTCCCACGGCGCGATCGAGCTCGCCCTTGCGCGCGGTCAGGTCGCCATTGGCACCGGCCAGCTCGCGCACGGCGACCGCAACGTCCCGACGGGCCTCTTCCTCACGCTCAAGGAGAGCCGCGCCCTCGCTGGCCCGCAGGGCACGAAAAGCAGCGTCCCGCGAAGCGACGTCGCCGGCAAACGCCTCTCTCGCTTTCTCCGCCCGCCCGGCATCATCCCTGGCGGTTGCGGCTTTCTTGCGCACCTCCTCGAAGCCGCCCGCTGCTTGCCGGTGTGCGAGCTCCGCGCCGACGAACTCGTAGCGCGCGATCTTCTCTGTTTCGCTCCTCGCCTCTTGGAGCTTGGCGATCACCGAGCGCATGACCGCGAGCTCGGCATCGAGATCGCCGAGGTTGCTGCGGATACCTTCTATGGCGCGAAGCGCCGAGCGGACCTCCTCGAATTCGGACTCGGCGGGTGGCGGCAGTAGACCGACGAACAGATCATCGAGGTTGCGCGCGCGGGCGACCATCTCGCGGTACGCCTTGCCGGCCGCGATCAGCTCCAGCGCGCGCTCGTATGCGTCACGGTCCCGGAAGAGGAACTGCCCGACTGCCGTGCGGTACCTCCCCTTGTCGAGAACGGCGCCTCGACCGAGATGTCCTTCGAGCTCCTGGCGATCTCGCGGGCGCCGCCGCACCGCACCTGCTCCGTCCGGTTCCTCGGTGCACAGCCCCACGTCGTCGAGGGTGCGGCCCCGCGCAACGAAGCCCCACACATCCGGATGGGCGTCGAGCGAAGTCGCGAAGGCGCCCGCCCCGAATGTATGCGTCGCGCCCGATTCGTCTGCGATCTCGAGCGCCGCGTACATGACCGAAGGTCCGCGCTGGGCAACGTCCCGCTCGAGGTCATAGCGGAGAACGATGCTGGCGAGGTTGCGCCCGGGCTCCGTCCGCGGACCGAAGCGAGCGGCCGCGTTGAATTCCATCTCGACGCCGGCCGACAGCGCGAAGTGCACGGCGTCGAGGACGGTGGTCTTTCCGCTCTGGTTGTCACCGATGAGGAAGAGGTTCTTCCGGACGTGCAGAGTCTCGTCCACGAGGTTGTGGAAGTTGACGAGCCGGATGCGCCGGATGTGGAAGGGCTCGCTCACGTCTCCGCCGTGTCTCCGTCCGGCCCCGGTGGCCGCTCAGCGGCAGCGCCGTTCGCCTCATCGCCCGGGGAACTGCGGTATGCCCGAATCACGACACCACGGGCCACGAGCGAAGGGTCGTAGCACCGGATCCCCGACAAGAACTCGTACAGCAGGTGTTCCGCCATGCCCGCCGGCAGCTCGTCTCCGGCCTCGGCCTGCTTCTTGTCCACCAAGCGCAAGAACCGGTGCCGCTCGAGCTGCTCGAACAGCGGGCGTGTCGCCTCGAAGATTCGCCCCTCCGGCGGGGCCGCCTCGCCGAGTTCCTCGCGGAAGCGACGGAGCGCGAAGGTCACGAAGTTCGCGAGCAGAAACCGCAGGTGCCGATCTTCGTCGGGCGTCACCCCCTGCCGTTGCCCTTCCTCCTCGTGGAACTCGAGCAGGAGCGCGAACAGCAGGCACTCGTCTCGGCGTCGCAAGTCGAAGAGCGCCCGCTGCGATGACCGTAGTGCCTCGTTGTACTGCCGCTCCTTGAGCAGGCGCGCGCACTGCCGGTCCACGTGAAGCCGCCAGCCGAAGTAGCTCTCGAAGAGCTCCCTGAACGCGGCCTGATTACGTCGGAGGAAGAAGAACAGGTCCGGATCGTCCTCCTTGTAGAAGAACGTGGACTCCGTGAGCACGTTTAGCACGGCGCGCACGCGCTCGCGTCCACGACGGTCGAGCGCAAGAGCACGCAGCTCCGTGGTCTCGCCCTCGGCATGGCGCGGCTCGTCAGCCATCGCGGCTTCCTGCCTTCGTGAACACGAGGCTCGGCGCGTCCAAACGCCCGTCGGTGAAAACGAAGCGGGCGCGTGCGGAGGGCGCGCCATCGGTCGCCGGCCGCGCGATTCGGTAGGACAGGAGCTTCCTCGTCCGGCCTGCATGGAGATCGTGCGCCTTCACCGCGTCGAGCAACGAGCGGAAGTCCTCGCTGCCCACGAGCGCTGCCGCGCCGAGCGATGCGCGGCGCGCGCCCCGGAGGATCTTCTCGTCCACGAAGCGTCCGAGTTGGAGCAGCCGAAGGCGCTCGAGGGCGCGGGACTGCCCAGGGGTTCCGCGCTTTTCCGGCAAGAAGTCGCCGCGGTGGGCGGCCCTGCGCGTCTCGTAACGCCGTGCGGGGCGAGGGAGCGCGGAACGCTCTTCCGGCGTTCCGCACCGCAGATCGGTGACGACGTGCGCGGACGTGAAGAGGCCATTGACCCACTCGTTGGCCGCTTCCAGATCCTCATCTCGAAGGTGCGCCATCTCACGTGACCGATCGCGCAACGTCTCGATGCGAATGTTGCGCGCACGCACGTTCTCGACGTGCTTGTGGACCCGGCGCGCAACATCACGCGCCGAGCCGTGGACGCGCTCAAGCAGCGTCTCGAAGCGACCTCCGGGCGCGAAGAAGGGGACCAACTCGCCGACGACCACCCGGACGTCGCGGATTGCCCCGGGAGACCCAGAGCTGGCGACGAGCGGGTCGTCGCGCAGGCGGCGTTCCACGTGCTCACGCGAACGGACGAGCACATCCGAGAGCGCAGGTTGGAGCAGCTTGCGCGCCGTCCGATGCAGCGCGCGTGCACGCTCAGTCGCTTCCGCCACGTAGTCCTCGACGTACCGCTCCAACCGGTCCACAACCTCCGCCAGCGTCTCGAGGCGGAATGGACTCACGGCAAAACCCACGAGCGCCGCGTCGAACGCCGCGAGCTCTCGCGCGGCATCATCAACCTTCCGGTCGACCTCCAGGCATAGATAGGCGAACCGAAGCAGATCGTCGTCGCGTGCGGCGGCTGGCACTCCTTCCTCGGCCACCTGCTCACGCGCGATCTTCTGTGCGAGTCGGAGCGCCTCGGCGAGCCGCTCGGCAGCGTCGCGGAGCAGATGACGGCCCCGATCCGAGAGCGCGGCGACCACGGCACGGGAGCGGCCCTCGAGGAACTCAAGGATCGCTACGGTCGCGTCGTCGAGGCGGCAGAGGAACTTCTGAAGGCTACGGTCGGCAAGCGTCTCGATCCGCCGCGGCTCCAGGCGCCGCGGGGCCAGGTTGCCCCAGTCCTCGAGTTGCTTCACGTCGCCTCGAAACGCGGCCGGCGTGTAGGGCCCGGGCTCCACGGTCGGGACGATGCCGAGCGCCTCGATCATCAGGTCGTCGTAGTAGACCTCGATCTCGTGCGACCTCCGGTGCCCGAGAACCGTCCACAGGATCGCCGCGTAGGCGCGGCGGCGGTCCGCGGTCAGGAAGCGGAGCTTGTCGACCGGAATGGCCGTGACGAGGGCGTGGAGGTCTGTGAACGCGTCAGCCGTCATGGGCTGCTCCCGGCCTCAAGGTGGTACACGGCCGAGGTGGAGCACCTCGATGATCGCCGCAGTGAAGTGGCGGTGCGCCGTTAGGAATGCGCCCGTGATCCGGTGATCACGTGCAGGGTCCACTTGGTCGAGTGTTCGCTGCGCGTCGAACTCCTCCCGCAACTTCATCAACTTCTCGTACATGTCGGGTTTGTGGAAGAAGTCGAGGCAGAAGCTCCGGGCCGACCGGCCGCTCGAGTAGCGAACGAGAATCTGCTTGCAGCCGGCGCAATGGTTCTCAAAGCCGTCGTAGATCTTGCATTCCCCCTGTAGGGCGCCAGCGATTCTTTGGGTCTCCCCCATCGCGTCCGAGCCCTTGATCCTCATCGACCCATGCTATCCCGATTCGGGTCTCATAGCGGGAACTCCCGTGCGCTGCCCGCTTCCAGGAAGCCGCGCCTCGAACCACGGCCTCGCTGGCCGCGACGATCGTCGTGTGCGCAACCGCAGGCACTCGTTCGAGGACGACCCGGTGCGACCTTCGAACTTCGCATCGGCTACCGAGCCGGCCGCAAGCACCTGCCGCTCGTCTCGCTGCGGCGCGTAGCGTAGGCCGGACTCACCTCATCGCCTGCACTCGCGGTCGGTGTCCACGTGTCCCCGGAGGTCGGGAGATGGAAAGCTCGATTCCGCGCCACGAGTTTTCACTGGGGATGTCCCTACGTGTGTTGAAAGACGACGGCGGTCCCGACCCATGTTCTACGCGACCTTCTGTTCGTGTCGATGGTGTTCTTCCCCACGAGCGCATTGAGCGCGGCGACGAGCTGAGCGAGATCTCGATGCCCGCGGATCCTACGGAAGTGCTTAGCAGCCTCGATCAGGCCCGTGACGGATGGCACGGTGGCAAGATGGCGCTGCGTTGGGTGGCGTGGGCCTCGGACACCGTCGATCAGGCGCAGCGCAGCTTGAAGCGTCTCGCCGATCAACTCCAGGCTGTTCCCGTACTGGCGCGTGCTCACACCGACGAGAAGCTGACCGAGCACGCGCTCGCGAAGCGGGTCCTCTTCGGCGAAGTGCTGCCAAC
>Ga0247727_10004899_pt1 | contig 27813 bp, 20 predicted proteins | sample WisWelCaveWW1625_FD_202498 | JGI IMG/M metagenome (GOLD analysis project Ga0247727, IMG submission 202498) | Biofilm microbial communities from Wishing Well Cave, Virginia, United States - WW16-25 | ecosystem: Environmental > Aquatic > Deep subsurface > Groundwater > Cave microbial mat | place...
CCCTGCCTCCGATCATGATCGTGATGATGAGTATGTTGAACCCCGGCTACATCAAGCCGCTGTTCACTGATCCTTGGGGGCCTTTGATGCTGGCCGGTGCTGCCGGCCTGCAGATTGTCGGCACAGCGCTGCTCTGGAAGATTGTGAATATTGAGGTTTGAGATCGGAGGAACCGTAGTCCATGCTCTTGCTGCTGACCATCCTAACCTTCGTGACCACCGCTCTGCTGGTGGTGGGCGCCGCCTACCTGCTTTCTCCGGCCGGCAATGCCGCCTCCAACCGCTTGGCTCGGCTCTGGAAGCTCACCCCCAGAAAGGCCGAAGGCAATTTTCAGGATCGTCAGAAAGAGAACGCCATGCGCGCCCTGGCCAAGATGGGTCAGATGATGCCGACTTCGGAGAAGAAACTCTCCTCCACCCGGCGTCTCATGGTCCGGGCCGGCTATCGCAGCACCGAAGCGGTACGCGCTTTTCAGGCCGTTAAGCTTCTTCTGCCTGTCATCCTTCTCGCCGCGGTCTTTTTCAGCGGATACTATCGCGAGAAGCCTCTCTCGCTGGTACTGGCCCTGATGGCGGGAGTTCTGCTTCCGGGCTTTTGGTTGAACCACCGCATTCGCCATCGCCAGCACCGCATTCGCCTCGGCCTTCCCGACGCCCTGGACTTGCTGGTCGTCTGCGTCGAGGCTGGCCTGGGACTCGATCAATCCATCATGCGCGTTTCTCAGGAGCTAGGTGTCGCCCATCCCGAAGTCTGCGAAGAACTCCAGTTGGTTCACTTCGAAATGCGCGTCGGCAAAACTCGTATCGAAGCCTTGCGCGAGCTCGCCAATCGCACCGGCGTGGACGACATCAAGGCCCTCGTGGCCATGCTCATTCAGACCGATCGCTTTGGCACCAGCATTGCCCAGTCCCTCCGCGTTCATTCGGACGAGCTGCGCACTCGCCGCCGGCAGCGCGCCGAAGAGGCCGCGGCCAAGACGCCGGTCAAAATGGTTCCCGTTCTCGTGTTTTTTATTTTCCCCGCTTTGTTTGCGGTGATTTTGGGTCCGGCGGTGATCACGATGGTACGGCAATTGCTCCCCATCATGAACAAGTGAGCCGGATTGGATTTCCCCGACGGTGTAGCACAGTTCGACTAGGAGGCAACATGGATAGCACAACTCTCATTCGGGTCATTGCTGGCGCTCTGGCAGTGGTGGTCTTTTTGATCATTCTCTGGCGTCGCCGGCGGCAAGCCGCGGACTAAGTCTCCCTTTCGGAGGCTTTCGTTCGCTCACTCTCTGCTCGAAGGCAGGCACATGACGGGTCACAACGGCGCACGGGTGTACGTGTACAACAAATCGAGGGAGACGTTCCTGGCAACGGAGGCCAGCGTGGCCGACACCTATTTCACTCGCCTTGTCGGCCTCCTCGGGAAAACCGCTAAGTGGGCGCAATCCGGCCGCGGGCTTTGGATTATTCCCTCCCGCGGGGTCCACTCCATCGGAATGCTTTTCCCGATTGATCTCCTCTTCCTGGACAAAAGCAAGCAAGTCGTCCACCTCGAGCAGTACCTGCGCCCGTTCCGCATCTCCCGCATTTGCCTCAAGGCAGAGAGTGTGCTCGAACTTCCGCCCCATACCATCCATCGCACCGGGACGCGGGTCGGCGATCTTCTCGAAATTGGGCCTTGCCGCGCCCGCTAACCGCTCGTGGGTTCGCGGCAAGAGGCCCGCACCTCGGCTTTCGCTGCGGCTCACACCGCCAGCCCGGGTGGGCCATACCTTCGGGCTTGGAGCTCACGTCCCGCCGCGACTAGTTTGTTGCCGGAGCTGGCGTGAGGATTTGGTGAAACAAGTTGGAACAGAACGAGCCGTTCGTTTTCCGGCTGCGTTGGGGTGGTGCAGCCGAAAGTTCCTTCGGTCCTCGCGAGGCTCTGGAGCGGGCCAGGCGCGAACAGTCTCCTACTAAACGCGGTTCCTCACCCCAATCAAGGGAACTGCTCTCCCTGGCCTTGCTCTGGAATTCCAGCTCGATTGTCATTGGGGATCAGTTAAGGTGTCATTCTGCTGTAGTTCCAAAATCGCCCAGTCTCATCGGTCAAGGCGAAGCGAGACGACGCAGTCTCGAAGCAAGTCGGGGCAGTAAGAGTCGTTACGATAGTAGTTCTGGAAGTGTCGTTGCCTCCCGTCGGAGAAGAGAGAAGAATCGCATTGGGGGCTCTTGTGATTCAGGTTTTTCCCTGCATCAGGTTTCGGCTATTTTCCGCTTCGGGCTAGTTGTCGGTTCTAGCGGCCCCTACCATTTGATAGGTCCTGCAATAGTCCACATCGGCGCTGTCAAAGCCGAGCGAACCGGTTTGGGTAGACAAGCTCATCCAGCCAATTATCTGTCCAGCGGTTACTTCAACGACTAGGTGAGTATCTACGTCTGGCGTTCCTCCTGCAGCCTGCGTGATGCTCACGATCTGGTCCGCCGCCCCCAGCGGAAAAGTAATGCTATCGACCGACAGGCCCGTGGTATCGTTCACAAAATGGACCGTGAAAGTGGCGGGGGCACTGAAAGCTCGCATGGTGATGTAGACGACGAAAGACTTGTCAGACTTGCATCCGACCGCCACATCCCCACCAGTAATACCATTCAAGAGGGCGTGGTCGGTAATCGTGTTTCCCGGTGTGTTGGTGGCCTGCGCCGTCTGAGAGGGGTTTAGGGTTAGCATCAACGTCAGACCCACAGCGAGGGCTATGCCTCCCACCGTTAACGCCGTAATCTTTTTCTTCATCGAAGTTACCTCCTGAGAAATTGGCCGAGAACCTCCAACTTGATTCAGGCATTGATGGTGAGTTAAGCGGTTATGCCGAGAGGGTCGGAGTCGGCTACATTCACAGACTCGTTACTGCTATCAGAGCCAAATGTCGAGGTAAAGTTGATACTAGTACGTCAGCCCTGTGGAAATATCCTGTCAAGCGCAAGTATGCTTGATGACCCGAGGGAGGCTGGCGCTGATTGGAAACTGAATCGCCCAACCCTCCGGCAGCTCCACCAGCGCCGCAACTGTCCCTGGAAAGAGGCGCACATCATCCAGCAGCTGCTGGCTCGGTAGGGCCTCCTGCCCGCGAAAGAACCCCCACGCTAGGCGTTTCCGGCCACGGTCCTTTAGGGCCGTGTCCCAACACTATCGCGATGAGCAAGTCTGGAGTCTTGGTGAATCCACCCATACCGACCACGATTCCAGCGAATTGGGTCATGTTTGGAAGCCTTGCGGGTAGGTGAGTCTCGGCCGTCCGGGGCGCAACGATGATCGCGCCGTACGTGGGCCGTTCCTCATCAACTTGATAGCCGATGATGTCCAGGTCAAAGTCGTTAGCATTCTTCTTGGCAGGCGGCTCGTATGTGCCGGGGTGGCGGAAACGCATGATGCACAGTTGTTGTGACCCGTGAAGATCGTGCAGAGGCACCAGCCCAGGAACAACCTTGTTGCCGATGTGAACCTCGCCCGACGGGTGGAATGAAAGTCGGGAGCTCTTCGGAATCGGAATGGCCTCTTGGAACTCGCGGTCCTCGATCGTTGTGAGCCTCTCGGCTGGCTTGTCAACCTCCTTAGCGGATGCTGGCTTGTCAATCAGGGTGCCCATGTAGATGGAGCCGTCTATTCCCGCTCGTACCCATCCGAGCGGCCGCCATACACTCCGATACTCGATGGCGAAGCGGATGCGCTGATCTATCCGAGGCAACGGTACCTGGGCACCGGTCATGTCGTTCACTGAAAAAGGCACGACGACCTTCTCTATCATGGGACAGTCATCCCTCGGGTTGAAAAAGTACGGGGCAAACTGGTACTCAGGAATATCGTAAACCTGTCCGGGCCGAGGCCGCTCGTGATCTTTGAACCAGCCTTCGATGCGGGCTCGTACAAAGCTTTCACCCTGCACCATCGCGGTGAGAGGTAGTCGGACCTCGCAGTTGGGCTGGCCGGTGAACGGATAAGGGAAGAGCACCGAGTGGTTGGCGTCATCGCGTATTGGGTCGTGTGTGTTCATGTTCTGTTGCCTCATGATGAAAACACCTCCTTCAATTGGTTAGATGCGGTGAGACCGGTTGACCGCAAGAATTCAATATTCGCGGAGCATGACGCGGACCACGTGGTAGACCGCGAGCGCCCTCCAGACCAACAACTCCAGTAAGTTAGCTGCTTTGAGAACACGATCTCCCAATCGTTTCTTACCTCGACCATATTTTTTCATCATTGGTGTTGCGGCAGAATCTTTACACCGGCAAGTCGTTGAGCGTGAACCGCACAACCCGCAAGAAGGACACGAACCATTACATCATACTATGAGGTGTGCTCCGAGTAAAGCTGCAACTGAATCACATGCGATCTTGCCACCCCCTGTCGAGCGACGGCCCGAGCCACCACGGTTCGGGCCGTTCAAACTTTTTTCGCCCTCACCCTCCCGGTCTCCGGCCTGCGGGTAAGTCGGATACCTCTCGGAAATCTGCGCCTTCCCGCGCCTCTGCTCCGTCTTCGAGCGCTAGAACATCGTGTGCGACGCCGACCTGACCGATGCTGCCTGGCACATACAGGCCGACCGGCTGGCGGCCGTCGAGAGCGACAAAAGTACAGCCAAAGTTGCCGATGTGAAGCCGTCGCACGCGAACGGAAAAACTAGCCCAACCAACTGAAACAGCTATACTAGAGCGACGATGCGGAAGTGGCGGAACTGGCAGACGCGCAGGACTTAGGATCCTGTGGCCGCAAGGCCGTGGGGGTTCAACTCCCTCCTTCCGCACCAGGCGTTTTGGCCGGAGAATTGATTCGTCAGCGGGAGGCACACTTTTCATGACTCACAGAGTCGCCGAGAAACGGAAGCATTCCGGCTGCGGCCGGTTGACGCCAGATACCACTTTTTCTATACTTGGATTTCGGGGAGTGCCTCGCGGTTCAACTTTCCCGCCCGTGTTTTTCCCGATTTCTGAAGGAAGCGGAATCATTCAATTCTGATTGCTGTCTGAAGAAGTGCAAGTCCGCCCTTTCAAGAGTTGACCATGACCGAAGCGACGTGCCGGCGCGAGTTGGAGCTGGAAATCCCCGCCGAAGATGTGCAGAAAACGATTGAGCGGGTGGCCCGCGAGTTTGCCCGCGTGGCGCGCGTGCCGGGATTTCGACCGGGCAAGGCACCAGTAACGCTGGTTCGCCGCCGGTTTGCCGAGGACATTAAGAGCGAAGTTCTTCAGTCCCTCCTACCCGACCGTATCGAACAGGAAGTCACGGCACAAAAGATGGTTCCCGTGACGCGGCCGCAAGTGGACAAAGTGGATTTCCCCGAGGGCGGACCGGTGAAGTTTCGTGCTGTCTTTGAAGTCCTGCCTGAGTTCAACCTCGGTGAGTATAAAAACCTCGAAGTGGCGGTCGAGGCCGTCGAAATCACCGACGCCGAGGTCGAAACGGCGCTCGGCGAAATGCGCGAGCGTGCGGCTACCTTTGCCCCGGTCGAAGGGCGCGCCATAGCCGACAGCGACTTTGCACAAATCAACCTGATCGGCGCTCCGCAGGGAGGCGGCGAACCGATTCAGGCCGAGGGCGTGATGTGCCACATCGGCGCTGAGGAGACGCTGGGTGCGTTTTCCGAGAATCTCCGCGGCGCTCAGCCGGGGGAACGCAAAGAATTTGACGTGAGCTATCCCGCCGATTATCCCGACCCGAAGCTGGCCAGCAAAGGGTTTCACTACTCAGTTCAGGTTACCGGCATCAAGGAGAAGAAGCTCCCGGCGCTGGATGACGCGTTTGCCAAAGATGTGAGCGACGCTGCCACGCTTGAGGAGCTCCGCGGCAAACTCCGTCAGAGCCTGGAAGCGGCCCGGGACAGCCAGCAAAAGGCCCAGGCGCGCGAACGACTGCTTGCCAAGCTGGTGGCCGCACACGACTTTCCCGTTCCCGAGGCGCTGGTCGAGCATCAAATGGACGTGCGACTTGAACGCGTGGTCCGACAACTGGCATCGCAGGGCGTGGATCCGCGAGCCGTGAATGTGGACTGGGTCTCGCTGCGGCGCCGTCAGCAAGAGCGCGCCGTAGAGGACGTGAAGGCCGAGCTGCTGCTCGACCACATTGCCACAGCCGAAGGCATTGACGTCACCGAAGAAGAGATCCAGAAGGAGCTGGAACACTTGGCCGGGCACGGTGGCGAATCGGCAACTGCCGTTCGCGCGCGCTTGACAAAGCAGGGGGCGCTCGATAGGATGAAATCGAAGCTCCAGAGTGAAAAAACTCTCGAGTGGCTCTACCGAAACGCCCGGATCCAGACCACAGCCCGAGGTGAGAAGTGACGAGGTGGACCGGGCTCCTCAGCGCATCCTGACAAACTTTCGATGAGATATTCCGAAGACACGAGTCCGCGCGCAACGACACTAGTCCCGATGGTGGTCGAGCAGACCAACCGGGGCGAGCGAGCCTATGACATCTATTCGCGACTGCTGAAGGACAACATCATCTTTATCGGTACGCCGATTGATGATCACGTGGCCAACTTAGTTACCGCGCAGTTGCTGTTTCTCGAAGCCGAGGACCCGGAGAAGGATATCAGCCTCTACATCAATTCGCCGGGCGGCTCCATTACCGCCGGCATGGCCATCTACGATACAATGCAGTTTGTCCGGCCGAATGTGGTGACCATTTGCGTGGGCCAGGCGGCCTCGATTGCGGCGCTGCTGCTCACCGCGGGGGCTGCCAAAAAACGCTTTGCGCTGCCGAACTCGCGCATCCTGATCCACCAGCCGTGGATGTCGGGGCTCTCCGGCCAGGCGACGGACATTGATATCCATGCGAAAGAAATTCTGCGGATGCGCTCGGTGATCAACAAGCTTCTGGCCGACCACAGCAAGCAAGCGTTGGACAAGATCGAAAAGGATGTCGAGCGCGACTTCATCATGTCGGCTGACCAGGCCAAGCAGTACGGAATAATTGACGAGATTATCTACAAGCACCGCTAGGCGGTTCCGGGTGAAACCCGGAAGCCGCCCGCTGCGTTCCAATGAGTTAGTAACAGAGAGGATCAGCGGCGCTGCTCAGGGAAGAATAGGCCTAGAATATCCCGCGCCGTCTCGCGATAGTCTCAAAGAGTCGCTGATGCGAGACCGCCGGAGGCCGGCCACCGGTGAGAAAATACAACAACGACGAACCGCTGCGCTGCTCCTTTTGTCATAAGACGCAGGAGCAGGTGGAGAAGCTGATTAGCTCTCCCTCTGAGTATCCCCGCGCCTATATCTGCAACGAATGCGTGAATGTTTGCGAACAAATCCTGCAGGATGAGAAGCGCGAGCAGGGCGGGGCCGTCAACCGCAGGCTTCCGCGCCCGCCGGAGATTAAGACTTTTCTTGACAACTACGTGATTGGGCAGGACAAGACCAAGAAGAAGCTGGCTGTTGCCGTTTACAACCACTACAAACGCATTTTTCTGAACCGCCAGCCGGGCGAAGTCGAGCTAACGAAATCGAACATCCTCCTGATCGGCCCGACGGGCACAGGAAAAACTTTGCTGGCCCAGACGCTTTCGCGCATGCTCGAGGTGCCGTTCGCGATTGTGGACGCCACCACGCTCACCGAAGCCGGTTACGTGGGCGAAGACGTTGAAAACATCATTTTGAAACTGTTGCAGGCCGCCGACGGGGATGTAACCAAAGCGCAGCAAGGGATCATCTATATCGATGAGATTGACAAGATCAGCAAGAAAGACGAAAACCCTTCCATCACCCGCGACGTCTCCGGCGAGGGCGTCCAGCAGGCGCTGCTGAAAATCCTGGAGGGGACGGTGGCCAACGTGCCGCCCCAGGGAGGACGCAAGCACCCTCACCAGGAGTTCACTCCGGTTGATACGACGAATATACTGTTTATCTGCGGGGGCGCTTTTGTTGGCCTGGAAAAGATCATCGAACGTCGCGCCGGGCAGAAGTCGCTGGGCTTTCACACGGACGCACAACCGGCCACGGCCAGCCGGCGGAACATCGAGCTGCTCGAGCAGGCGCAGCCCACCGATCTAATCCGTTACGGTCTGATCCCTGAGTTCGTGGGCCGGCTGCCGGTGGTCGGTGTGTTGGGAGACCTCGACAAGGGAGCGTTGATCCGCATCCTGACCGAGCCGAAGAACGCCCTCATCAAGCAGTATCAGCGCTTGTTTGAGTTTGAGAACGTAAAGCTGCGATTCACCGACGACGCGCTGGAAACCGTGGCTGAGTTGGCACTCCAGCGCAAGGTGGGCGCGCGCGGCCTGCGGATGATTCTCGAAGACTTGATGCTCGAGCTCATGTACCACCTGCCGGCTCAGCGGCGAGTGCGCGAATTTTTGGTCAGCGCGGAGATGGTGCGCAGTCGCGAAATCAACTGGTCGTTGTTGGAAAAAGCAGGATGAGCACCAAAGGAGTTCGGGGAGACCCTGGGGATATGTTTAGCAAGGAGAAACAAGAGCTGAAGCGCGTACCGATGATGCCGGTGCGCGACATGGTCATCTTTCCGCAGATGATGACGCCGTTCATTGTCGGGCGGGAAGCTTCCGTGCGCGCGCTCGAAGAAGCTCTGGCGGGCGACAAGCGCATCTTCCTCGCCACGCAGCACGACGCGTCGGTGGACGACCCGAAACCGGAAGAGATCTATACGGTCGGGACGCTCGCCAACATCGTCCAGAGCGTAAAGCTGCCCGATGGGAACATCAAGGTCCTCGTGGAAGGCGCCGAGCGGGCGAAGGTGGTGCAGATCACCACCGACGAAGGGTGCTTCCGGGCGAATCTGCGGCTGGTCCCAAGCAAGATCGAAGGAACCCCCCAGACCGAGCAGTTGATTAGCCGGGTCAGCAATCTCTTCGAGCAATACGTCAAGCTTTCTCAATCCCTCAATTACGACACGATGATTGCCGCCGTCCGCGTGGACGACCCGGGCAAACTCTCGGATACCATCGCCGCCAATCTCACCCTGCCCGTCGAGGATAAGCAAGAATTGCTGGAAACATTTGATCCGGTCGCGCGCCTGAACCGCGTTGCCGAAATCCTGGAAGTCGAAATTGACAAGCTCAACGTGGACCGGAATATCAACAGCCGCGTCAAGCGACAAATGGAGCGCGCCCAGAAGGAGTATTACCTGAACGAGAAGCTCAAAGCGATCCAGAAGGAGCTGGGCCGCGGCGAAAAGAACGAGATCGACGAACTCAAGAAGAAGATCGACACGGCAGGCATGTCCAAGGACGTGAAGGAGAAGGCGGTGCAGGAGCTGAAGCGGCTGGAGATGATGCCGCCGATGTCCGCCGAATCCACCGTCAGCCGGAACTACCTGGACTGGCTGCTGGCCGTACCGTGGAAGAAAAAGTCAAAAGAGATCCGCGACATCGATGTGGCCGAGCGCACGCTCGAAGAAGACCACCATGGGCTGGACAAGATCAAGGAACGCATCCTGGAGTACCTGGCGGTGCGCCAGCTGGTGAAAAACCCGCGCGGCTCGATCCTCTGCTTTGTGGGCCCGCCGGGCGTGGGCAAGACTTCGCTGGCGATGTCCATCGGCCGGGCCACCGGGCGGAAGTTCGTGCGCGTCTCGCTGGGTGGCGTGCGCGACGAAGCTGAAATTCGCGGTCACCGACGCACCTATATCGGCGCTCTCCCCGGACAAATCATCCAGATGATGAAGAAGGCCGGGACCGTGAATCCCGTCTTCGTGCTCGATGAAGTGGACAAAATGTCCATGGACTTCCGCGGCGATCCCTCTGCGGCACTGATGGAAGTGCTCGACCCGGAATTGAACTGCGCCTTCACCGATCATTACCTGGACGTGGAATACGACCTCAGCAAAGTCATGTTCATCTGCACGGCCAACGTTTTGCATACCATTCCTCAGCCCTTGCAGGATCGAATGGAAATTCTTCGCCTGGCGGGCTACACGGAAATGGAAAAACTCCAAATCGCCAAGCGCTTTCTGGTCAAAAAGCAGCGCGAGGCAGCCGGCCTGACTGAGGAGAACCTGACCTTCATCGACGACGGAATCACCCACCTCATTCGGCATTACACCCACGAAGCCGGCGTACGAAACCTCGAGCGCGAGATCGGAAGCATCTGCCGCAAGCTCGCCCGCAAAGTGGTGAAAGAGGGGAGGGACTTCAAGATCGAGATCACTCCGGCCAACATCAACGATTTTCTGGGTGTGATCCGTTTCCGCGAGATCTGGGCCGAGAAGCACAATGAGGTCGGCCTGGCCACTGGGTTGGCCTGGACGGAGGTCGGCGGCCAGGTGCTTGGCACCGAGGCACAACTGATGGAAGGCAAGGGCCGGCTGACGCTGACCGGCAAGTTGGGCGATGTCATGCAGGAATCGGCTCAGGCGGCCATGAGCTACGTGCGCTCTCGGACTTCGCAGTTCGGCCTGCCCAAGGATTTTTACCGGCACCTCGATATTCACGTGCACGTGCCTGAGGGTGCCATTCCCAAGGACGGCCCGTCTGCCGGCATCACCATCGGCACGGCCATCGTCAGTGCACTGACCCGCATCCCGGTTCGCTGTGACGTGGCCATGACCGGTGAGATCACCCTCCGCGGCAAGGTCTTGCCCATCGGAGGGGTCAAGGAAAAACTCCTTGCGGCACACCGCATGGGATTGCGTACCGTCGTGCTCCCGAAGGATAACGAGAAGGACTTGGCCGAGATTCCGCCCGAAGTGCAGTCCACGCTGGCCCTCAAGTTTGTGGAGACTATGGACGAAGTGCTCCAGTTTGCGCTGGAGCGGCCTCTGGAACCGGCCGTTGTCTCGCCGGTGCCGGAGGTTGCCGCCAAGTATGAGGGGGAAATCGAAAAGGATCAGGGATTGACCAACTAGTTTTTTACCCCTGCAATTTTGTGCCGCGCTCTCGGGAGAGCAGCGGCGGCGCCCCGGTCGCCCGGCACCGCATCATCTGATATTTCTCGACTGCCCTGTACGATCGTTAGGACAAACCGGCCGCATGTGCCTTGCGCCTGCCCGGAGTCCACCGTAACCCAAACAGAGCCCGTTCCCTGAACCCGCGGGCACGGGCCCATCTAAGGAAATAAACCGATGAGTATCAGCCTTGCAGAGCTGAAGGAAAAAAACATCACCGACTTGGCGAAAATCGCCAAGGAATTGGACATCCCGGGTGCCTCCGGCATGCGCAAACAGGAGCTGATCTTTCAGATCCTTCGCGCCCAAACCGAAAAGAATGGCCTCATCTTCTCTGAGGGCGTGCTGGAATGCCTGCCGGATGGTTTCGGCTTCTTGCGTGCGCCCGAGTACAACTACTTGCCCGGCCCGGACGACATTTACGTCTCTCCGTCCCAGATCCGCAAATTTGACCTGCGGACGGGTGATACCGTCTCCGGTCAAGTCCGACCCCCCAAGGACGGAGAGCGCTACTTCGCGCTCATTAAGGTCGAAGCTGTCAATTTCGAGGATCCCGAGGTTGCGCGAAACAAGATTTTCTTCGACAACCTGACACCTCTCTATCCGCAGGCGCGCATCAAGCTCGAGACAGCCAAGGAAAACCTGACCGGGCGCGTGCTGGACATGCTCTGCCCGCTCGGGAAGGGACAGCGCGGTCTGATTGTCGCGCCGCCGCGCACCGGCAAGACCATGATGCTGCAGTCCATCGCCAATTCGGTGACCACCAACCACTCCGAAGTTGCTCTGATTGTCCTGCTGATCGACGAGCGGCCCGAGGAAGTCACCGACATGCAACGCACCGTCAAGGGCGAAGTGATCAGCTCGACCTTTGATGAGCCGCCGCAGCGTCACATTCAAGTGGCGGAGATGGTGCTGGAAAAGGCCAAGCGGCTGGTCGAGCACAAGCGCGATGTTGTCGTGCTGCTCGATTCGATCACGCGCCTGGGCCGTGCCTACAACGCCGTCACCCCACCCTCGGGCAAGGTGCTCTCCGGCGGTATTGACGCCAATGCGCTGCAGCGTCCGCGGCGGTTCTTTGCCGCTGCTCGCAACGTCGAAGAGGGCGGATCGTTAACCATCATCGCCACTGCGCTGATTGACACCGGCAGCCGCATGGACGACGTCATCTTCGAAGAGTTCAAAGGCACCGGCAATATGGAAATCAACCTCGACCGGCGCCTGGTGGATAAGCGAGTCTTCCCCTCGATTGATATCCAGCGCTCGGGCACGCGCAAGGACGAGCTGCTGCTCCCCGCCGAAGAGCTGAATCGCATCTGGGTGTTGCGCAAAGTGCTCAGTCCGCTCTCCACCGTCGAAGCGATGGAGCTGCTCCTCGGCCGCCTGACCAAAACCAAGTCCAACGCCGAGTTCCTCTCCTCGATGTCTGCTCCGGCCTGATCCTCAGTTTTCAGCTATCCGTGGTCAGCTTTGAGATTTGCGGGTAGGTGTGCGCGGCTTCTGCACATCATTCGGTTCGAGTCACCGTTTCGTAGTGAATCGATTTCTGGTCGAACCGGGAGAGGAGCTTTCGCGCCTCCGGCGGAATCACTGCCGTTTCGTAGTCCGGCCCAGCGAATGCGCGGATGGCCTCGAGAGCATCAAAAAACGTCAGCGTGACGAACTCCACTTCCTTTTCAAAGTCTCTGCGCAATAGATACGCTCCGCGGTAACCGTTGACGCGGTGAATGCCGGGAAGGATCTTCGTGCGTAGAAGCTCCTCGTAAGGACCGGCGTTTTCCGGCGTCGTCCAGCCTCGCCAAAAGCGGGTAATCATCGCCGCGCCCTCCTATCGTTTGGCATTCTTCTTCTTTTCTTCGGCGACCCAGGTGCGAAGCGATGGAGCTGCTGCTCGGCCGCCTGACGAAAACCAAATCCAACGCCGAGTTTCTCTCCTCGATGTCCGCACCCAGCTAAGTGAGCAACGCAACAAGCTCTTGACCATAATCAAAGATCATGGTCGAGTGTGTTACGAGAGTTGTCCCCCCGTGGACGAGATAGCTATATCCAAGGTTTTTAGCTACAATAACATGTCGCGCGTTATTTCCCTCAAATCTGTTCTGAAGAGGTTGAAGCCATGAAAAAAGCACTTAGTAGGTTGCGACCTTTCGGATCGTTTCTCATTTTGGCATCGTTACTGACAGGCGCGCTGACGGTTATACGACATCACGCATCCGCGCATAATTCCATCAAGTCGGTCGTAGTCTCATCGGAAGGCCAAAAACTTACGACGCTCTTCGAGGGGTTGTCGCCCGACCCGCGGTATTCTGTAAAAGACATTCTGGCCACAAGGCGTGCGTTGCCGCGATGTGGGAAAAACCGGGTACTCTGCAAAGTGGCGAGAAGCCCGGCTCCCTGCTGCAAAGCCTCCTTAGTAATACAAGAGAGTTCCTCCAGAATCTCTTCGGTAACTCCGAAGTTTATGCCGCCAACTGTCTTATTACTTTTTGTGGCGGATATGGATGGAGGCAGATAACAAACTCCTGTAACACAGGAGGAGGCTGCTCGGGTAATTATGACGATGTAACGAATGATGGTCAGTCGCCAAATGGTTTTTTCCAGGATTCAGACCATTGCGGTAGTATACCCCAATGTGGCTGCGTTAATCTAACCTGTTAGGAGATTGCCATGCATAGAAACGCCCTTTCTCTCGTGCTTGTTCTGCTGTTTTGCTTCTGGACCAGCGAAGTTGCTGCTCAGTTCCGAACGGCCGATGCGTTGACGCCGACGGGATCCACTGAAATGCCACTCACGATTGATAATGACAGGATTGCGGTTTGGAGCGGGGGCGCGTTGGTGTTTGTACAGGATCGTTACTCTGCCGCACCGATTTTCCGAATTCTTGACCGGAACGGAACTCAGGTTTCTGATTTCAGGTTCAGCATTCCCGGGGCGGCCCTCATCAACATCTACGACAACTCCGTCGCCCGCGGATCCGACGGAGCGCTGGCCATAGTCGGAACCGCGTACTCGGACGATTCAAGAGGCGGTATGTTTGTTGCGTGGGTCTCCCCTGACGGTCAGCAGCAAACAATCATACGCACTTCTCCCTTCCTTCCGCACGCGGTGACGCTGGCCTCTGACGGGACGATCTGGGTAGCTGGCCAGGAGGGGCGCGACACCACTCGGCCCCTGATTCGTCGCTACGACAAGACGGGAAAGCTACTCGGCTCGTTCATCCCCTGGTCGAGATTGGGAACGGACCCGCACACTCTGCCTTTTGTCCTTTCGGTCCTGCTGCCCTTACAGGACGGCGTCCTGTGGTACGCTCCGCGTGCCCACACATATTTTGAGTTCTCATCGGACGGCTCGGTTATCGAGCGATTCAAGTCGGCACCGCACCCGGAGCACGATCTAACGTTTGTTGCTGTTTGTGGCGACGGCGGCGTGTTTGCAAGTACCCGAATCACCAGTGAGGGACACCACCAAACCAACTGGGGAATCTTTACCTTGGACAGACAACGACGTGAGTGGAGCCTGATTCCAAGGAATGAGAGATGGGGGCGGCTGTTAGGCTGTGATGGCACAGGCCTCGCAACCACAACAGATCACAAGACGATATCGTGGCTTGAGCCCGCAGGGAGGTGAGTTCCATTCGCATGGCAGCCAACGATATTTAATTTTGCGGTCTAACAGCTAATCCCTGTTCAGACATCAAGGTGGAAACGGCGAGTATGCTGCCATAGCTGCTTCCGCGCGGGTTTTCAGTCTGTCTCTGGTCACTCAGGATCAGCGCTTGATGCACGCCACCGGCCTGCACGTTCTCCGCAACACTTAGCAGCCAACGTGGCCGGCGGTTGGAACCACCGCCTTAGTCGCTTCCTGATCTCCCCTTAGCCCCTCTGGCCACCCAGGCCCTCATGCGAGCCTCGAGCAAATCCAGCGGCAGCGCGCCCTGCAGGAGCACCGCGTCGTGAAAGCTGCGAAGGTTGAAATTTGGACCCAGTTCCTTCTCGGCCGCAGCGCGAAGCTCGCGGATTTTCAGTTGCCCGATCTTGTAGCCCAGCGCCTGGCCGGGCCAGACAATGTAGCGGTCCACTTCGACGGTGATGTCCTGGTCGGTCTTGGCACTGTTGGCGCGGAAGTAGTCCAGGGCCTGCTGGCGCGACCAGCCCATCGAGTGCATACCGGTATCCACTACCAGGCGAATGGCGCGCCACATTTCGTAGGTGAGCTGACCGAACTTCGAATAGGGATCGCGGTAAAACTCCATCTCATCGCCCAGGCTTTCCGCGTACAACGCCCAACCTTCCACAAAGGCGGTATATCCGGAGCGCTTGCGGAACTCGGGCAAGTCTGCCAGCTCCTGGGCCAGTGCGATTTGCAGATGGTGACCCGGTACGGCCTCATGCAGAGAGAGCGCTTCCATTTCCCACTTTGGCCGCGCCGCGAGGTTGTAGGTATTAACGAAATACCAGCCGGGGCGGCCGGCCACAAGCGAACCCGGCTCGTAATAGGCGGTGGTCTGGGAAGGAGCGGCATGTTCAGGAATCACCTTCACGCCATAGGGCAGCCGCGGCAGTGTGGCGAAGAGGTGGGCCAGTTCTGGATCAGCGCGTTTGGCAATGTCCCTATAGGATTCCACCAGCGCATTCGCTTCGGTGAAATAGAAGCGCGGGTCGGTGCGCAAAAAGTGTGTGAATTCTTCGAAGCTACCCTGGAATCCCGCAGAGGCGATCACCTTGTCCATCTCTGCGCGAATGCGCCTGACTTCGGAAAGACCCATTTCATGAATCTGCTGTGGCGAGAGGTTGGTAGTGGTGTGCCAGCGCACGTTGTAGGCGTAAAGTTTCGCTCCATCGGGCTGGCCAGATGCGGGGGCGGCCGGCAACGCACTGGAGGCAATGTTTTCCCGGCAGCCGGGGATGTAGGTTTCCATCAAGTAGTCGCGCAGCTTGCGAAAAGCTGGTGCGACCTTGTCGCGGTACGCTGCCGTCGCCCGCGCGATCAGTCGCGTGCGGTCTGCCTCCGGAATGGTTGCGGGAAGCTTTTGGAACGGGCGCAGGAGCGGGCTGGCCAATGGATCTTCGCTGAGCAGACCTTCAATTTGCTTGGGCACATCGCGAAGGGTGATGCGTGGCGGAGTCCAACCACGCCGGAGCCCCTCCCGCAGAAGGGCCATCGTTTGGTCCACCAGCGCCGGCACGCCGTCCAGCCGCGCGAGAATATCTTCGTAGTCGGCCGCGTTGCGCGCCGGTGTGATGGCGAGCACTTCGGCCACACCCTGTTGCACGCCCGACATTTGATTGATGGGCATCAGCAGATTGCTCGCGACGACTCCGGGCAGCGGCATCGCGTCGTTGCCGAACCGCAGACCCTCGATCGTGGTCTCGATCTGGTTGCGGTAGAGGTTGTAGTTGAGCCGGTCTTTCGTTGTCAGCCGCGCGATGTCCATCGCACGAAGTTGGGCCAGGCTTTTGTGCAAGTGCTCTTTGTGGCGCTCGATCGCCACGGGGGAGTAATCCGTCCAGCGAGCATTCTGCCCCGGATAGCCGACCCCAGTCGCCTTCTCCGGGTACTCGCGCATCCAGTAGTCCCATTCCACCGCGAGGAATCGCTTCAGATGCTGACCCGGGCGCGCTGCGGGCTTCGCAGTCTGGCTCCAGACGATCCCGACGAATTGAAAGATGAAGAGCAGAAGAATTGCTGCGCGAACATTGTTCACTTGCGTCGCCTCCCCCGTGACTTCGGTTTCCTGTTCTTCCGCTTTGCTGTGGGTCCTCGACGCAATTGCTTCCTCTGCAAAACAGTCTTCCTGTGGCTACTTTTCCTGCCACCTGCAACCTGCCCCCTGTCACCTTTTTTCTGACGCGCAAGCAACGCAAGAAGCCGGGCCGTTTCTTCGACGTCCATGGCTGAGTTGTCCACCAGCACGGCGTCTGGCGCACGGATCAGCGGCGAGGCCTCTCGCGATTTGTCGCGCCGGTCGCGCTCGCGGACGTCCTCCTGCATCTGCTCGAGCGAGATTGATTCGCCGCGGCCCTGAAGCTCGCGCAAGCGTCGCTCGGCGCGCACCTCCACGCTTGCATCCAGGTAGATCTTCAGGTCGGCACGCGGGAAGACAACCGTGCCGATGTCGCGCCCTTCCATGACCACGCCACCCCGGCGGCCGGCGCGTTGCTGCTCGGCAACCATCAGCCGGCGCACGCCGGGCACGACGGCGACGCGCGAGGCACCCTCAGAAACCTCGGGCGTGCGGATGGCGCTGGTGACGTCTCGGCCGTCCAATCGCACATGCAGGCCGTCGCGTCCGGCTTCGAGGTCAATGCGCGTATCGGCTGCCAGTGCCTCCAGCCGTGGGGGATCGTCGAGCGGAACGCTGCGCTGCAGCGCCTTCCAGGCCAGCGCGCGGTACATGGCTCCGCTATCGAGATACGTGGAGCCGAGCAACTCGGCAACGCGCCGTGCCACCGTGCTTTTGCCCGACCCGACCGGCCCGTCAATGGCAATAATCAGGCGTCGCATCAGAGGTTAATAGAAACAATCATCGGGAGTCAGACGCGCTTAAATGCGCGCTCGATCTCGCGCAGGGAATACCGCAGCACAATCGGCCGCCCGTGCGGGCAGCTCATCGGCGCTTCGGTCTTCGAGAGTGCCTCGAGCAGCCATTCCATCTTGGGCTGGTCGAGCGGCATGTTGACCTTGATTGCCGCGTGACAGGCGGTCGTTGCGGCAATCTTGGCCTGGAGCGAGTCAATGGAGATGGCCTGGTTCTCGCGCTCGACGCCGTCAAGAATCTCTGTCAGCAGCTTCTCAGCATCCGACGACGGGATGCCAGCGGGCGCGGCTTGTATGGCCACACTGCGCGTCCCGATGAGCTCTACCTCAAAGCCATTCTCGCGAAGTTCTTCGGCGATCTTCTCGAAGATCACCAGTTGACGCGGAGCCAGCTCCACCACATGCGGCATGAGTAAGCGCTGGCCGCCAAGAGTTCCCTCACGGCGCGCGTGCAGGTGCTGTTCGAAAAGTACTCGCTCGTGGGCCACGTGCTGGTCAATGATCCACAGCCCTTCGCCGTTTACCGCAACAATGAAACTGGCGTTCACCTGTCCGAGGGGCTTAAGTTCGGCCAAGCCGTCTGCCGTAGCCGGCGCATCGACTATTTGTTGTGAGGCCGCCTGCTCGAAGCGCTCGGCAAACTGCTCTGGCGCTCCGCCCAGCTCAATCACCTGGCCGGCCTCGAAGCGAAACCGCTGTGGCTCCGGCCGATCGGGCGCACCGGTAAGTTCAAAGACTTCGGGAGGTGCGGCACCATCAAGCGGCGCAGCCTGCGGAATGACCGCACGCGGCGGCATCACCACTGCCCGGTGTACGGCCAGCGATGCGGGCTGTCCAAGAGAAACTTGTCCAGCACCGGCCCCAGCGGCGGCCGCAAAACTCGGCACGGGCCGCGCATGCGTAACCGCGGCGCGAATCGCATCGCGCGTGAAGTCGTGCATAAACTGCGGGTGCCGGAACCGCACTTCGACCTTGGACGGATGGACGTTGACGTCCACCTCCGCGCACGGCAGCTCGAGAAACAGAAGCACTGCGGGAAAAACTCCGTTGGGGTGGATGTTGCGATAGGCTTCGTGCAGCGCGTGGAGGATCAGGCGGTCGCGCACCAAGCGGCGGTTGACGAAAACAAAGATCCCGTTGCGGTTTGTGCGTTGCACCTCGGGCCGCGAGGCAAAGCCGCGCACCACCATCTGCGCCGCTTGCTCATCCGCCTCGATCTCCGGCTCGGTGATGGCCGCGCGCACCGGAGCCGCAGTCTCAGGAATCTCCACCAGCTCGTCGAGCGCCTGTCGGCCAAAAAGCTGATAGACACGGTCGGCCAACGACTCAACCGGTGTGACGTTGACAATCTCCTGCGTCGGCGTCGCAAGCTGGAACTGCTTGTCGGGATGCGCCAGCGCATAATGCGTGACCAGCGAAGCGATGTGGCCGAGCTCGGTGGTCTCTGACTTCAGGAATTTTCGTCGCGCGGGCACGCAGTAGAAAATGTCTGCCACGCTCACCGACGTGCCCACCGGCAGCCCCGCAGGTTTGACGCCGACCAGCTTGCCTCCGGCAAATTCGATCCGCGTGCCTTCGGGTTCTTCAGCTGACCGTGTCTCGAGCAGCAGTCGCGAGACAGCAGCAATCGAGGGCAGCGCCTCTCCACGGAAACCCAGTGTTGCAATCGAGAGTAAATCGTCAGCCGTGCGCAGCTTCGAGGTCGCGTGGCGCTCGAAAGCCAGTAGGGCGTCGTCGTGCGCCATGCCGCAGCCGTCGTCCACGACGCGGATCATGCGCTTGCCACCGGACTCAGCTTCGATGCGGATCAAGCGCGCCCCGGCGTCGAGCGCGTTTTCGAGCAGCTCCTTGACCACCGACGCGGGACGCTCCACTACCTCGCCCGCCGCAATACGGTTGGCAACAGCCTCCGGCAAGATGCGTATGCGGCTCATGACTTATGGATCTCCTGTTTCTTGAATCCGCGAGCCAGGGACAGGCAGAGAACTGAACCCACAGCAAAGAACGCTGAGATGAAGACTAGCACCCACGACATAGCGGGAGATAAACCATCACTATGAAAGATCAGCGTCGATAGAACTATCAAGGCAGCAGTCGCGCACAAAATACAGAGGTACATCGCGCGATCATTCTTCTCGGACCAGGCCAATAATGCGTCTGGCAGAATCCAGAAACAACACTCGACAACCAGATCAACAATAATCGATGCTGGCATCCCTCAACCCATCTGCGCTCGCCTTATCCCTTACATCCTCGTATTGGATCCTAATTCCCAGCCTTCCCTACTTCCCTCTTCAAGGCAATTCCCAACTCGTCGAGCTGGTTGGTTTCCACGGAACTGGGCGCATCTACCATCAGATCCTGCGCTTTAGCAGTTTTCGGGAACGCGATGACCTCGCGGATGGATTTTTCGCCGGCCATCAATGCGACAACGCGGTCGAGGCCGAGCGCGATCCCGCCGTGCGGCGGCGTGCCGTAGGACAGGGCGTCGAGGAAAAATCCGAAGCGCTGGCGGGCCTGCTCGTCAGTCAGGCCGAGCGCGCGAAAGATACGTGCCTGCACGTCATGCTGGTGAATCCGGATGCTACCAGAGCCTAGCTCCGAGCCGTTCAACACCACATCGTAACCCTTCGAGCGAATGGACGCCCGCGCCGCGTCGCTTGTGTCCTCCAGCTTGTCCAGGTCTTCCTCGAAAATTCCGGTGAACGGATGCTGGGCGGGAACCCAGGCGTTCTCGGCGTCGCTCCATTCGAAAAGCGGAAAGCCGGTGAGCCACAAAAACTCCCAGCGATCTTTCGCAATCAGCCCAAGCTGCTCGGCCAGTTGCAGGCGAAGTTGCCCGGCAATCAGCGCGGCGGCGTCAGTGCCTTTGATCTGTTGCTTCGCGGCGACAGCCAAAACAAGGTCGCCCGCTTTCGCGCCGGCGGCTTCGCAAAGTTTCTTGACGCCCTCGGCGCCGAGCGTCTTCTCCAATGGCGAGGTAATTCCCTCGGCAGCGACTTTGGCGAAGTAGAGCCCGCGCGCGCCAAGCGCCTTTGCTTTCTCCCCTAATTCGTCGAGATGTTTGCGAGAGAACGAAGCCGCACCGGGCGCCGCCAACGCATAAACATTACCTTCCACGTGCAGCGTCTCGCGCGCCGCGGCAAAGTGCGCCGTCACATCGTGCAGCTCCATGCCGAAGCGCAGGTCAGGTTTATCCGAGCCGTATCGGCGGACAGCCTTGCGGTAGTCCAACCGGCGAAAGGGCGTGCCAACCGTCACTCCGGCCACTGCGCAGGCGCGCTGCATCACGCGCTCGATCACGCCGAAGACAGCGTCCTGCGTGGGAAAACTCATCTCGAGGTCAAGCTGGGTGAATTCCGGCTGGCGGTCGGCGCGCAAGTCTTCATCTCGGAAGCAACGCGCAATCTGGAAATAGCGGTCCATGCCGCTGATCATCAGGATCTGCTTGAAGATTTGCGGCGACTGCGGCAGCGCGTAGAACTGACCGGGGTGGACGCGGCTGGGGACCAGATAGTCGCGCGCGCCCTCGGGCGTCGAGCGCGTGAGCATGGGCGTTTCGATTTCGTAGAAGCCCATCTCGTCCATTGCCTTGCGGATTTCAAGAATCACGCGGTGTCGCAGGGCAATGTTGCGGGCCGGGCGCGGGCGGCGAAGATCGAGGTAGCGGTAGCGCAGGCGCGTCTCTTCGGCTGCGGTGGTCTCTTCCTCGATGGTGAAGGGCGGCGTCTTCGCCGTGTTCAGGATGTGCAAGCGCTTGGCAACCACTTCGACTTCGCCGGTGGCCAGATCCGAATTCGCTTTGGCGCGGCGGACGACGCGGCCTTCGACGACGACCACGTATTCGGCGCGCAGCTCTTCGGCGCAGGCGTGGGCCTGCGGGGCCTGGTCCTTATTGAAAACGATCTGCGCGATGCCGGCGCGGTCGCGCAGGTCGATGAAGATGAGATTGCCCAGATCGCGGCGCCGCGCCACCCAGCCCATCAGCACGACTGCGCGTCCGTCTTCGGCCGCGCGAAGCGCTCCGCAGTAGTGTGTTCGTTTGAGGTTTCCCAGAGAATCCAGCATCACTGATTTCCTGACGCTGCGATGAGTTTCCTTAGTTCAGCCACAAGCAGATATCCTTTGACGACAGTCGATTCGATACTTCCGGAAGTGAGGGTTTGTCCGTGCACGGAAGAATTCCGAATCGCAACAAAGTCTCGCAGTTCATTTGCAACCTTGGGCTGAATTAAACCCTTGGCTTCGAGGGCCACCACCATCTGCGAGATGCCAAAACTACCCGCAAAATAGGTCATATTCTGACGACCGAGTTCTCTGAGCCAAGTTTCGATTTCACTCCCCACCTTGAGGAGTTTTCCGTAGGCAGATGCATCTCGTTCACTAATTCTGCCGTCTCGGGGAAGACTTTCATCGAAAGGCTGTAAGACCCTTATCGTGAGCTGGTTGTCCTTCAGTTCGTTCTCGCCAACAATTAGAGCGACGCTGATTCCTACGCGGCTTGCCAGATTCAAAACCTTTGCTAGCCTCGTTCCCTGCGTTGGCGTGTACACACGCAGTCCGTTCCTGCGGAGCAGAGAGCTCAATCGCGCGGCTGTCGGCCAAGTGGTATCTGTTGTACCCGCCACGACAACATCCGGGAACTCATGCATTTGAGCGACGAAGTCGCTCTCCGTACGGGCATCTTGAATTGACATGACCACCCGGTCGGTGCCGATGGCGAAGCCGATGCCTTTGGTGGGTGGGCCGCCGAGCAGCTCGACCAGCCCGTCGTAACGGCCGCCGCCACAAACTGCGTTTTGCGCGCCCAACCCGGGCGCGGTGATTTCAAACGTGGTGCGCATGTAGTAGTCGAGGCCGCGAACGAGCCGCCAGTTGATTTCATAGGCGATGCCGCGCAGCTTGAGTTGTTCCTGCAAGGCGGCGAAGTGTTCGCGGCAGGCGGCGCAGAGATGCTCGCTGATGCGCGGCAGCTTTTCGATGATGGCCTGCTCCTCGGGGAGTTTTGAATCGAGGACGCGCAGCGGGTTGGTCTCGATGCGGCGCTGGCTATCGGCGCCAAGTTTGTCTTTCACTTTGAGCAGCGCCTCGCGTAGTTTCTCCACATACTTGGGGCGGCAGTCACGGCAGCCAATTGAGTTCAGGTGCAGTGTGCAGTCGGTCAGCCCAACGCGGTCGAAAAACGCCATCAGCATTTCGATGACTTCGGCGTCGATCGCCGGCGCGTCCGATTGGCCGAGCACCTCGGCGCCAATCTGGTAGAACTGGCGGTAGCGACCCTTCTGCGGGCGCTCGCGGCGAAACATCGGCCCAATGTAGTAGAGCTTTACGTCGCCGGGGAGCGTCTGCATCCCGTGCTCGATGTACGCCCGGCAGACGCTCGCCGTCGCCTCGGGGCGCAAGGAAATTAGGTGCCATAGAGGAGCCCGCGAGAGGATGGAATGAATCACGCTTTCAGCTTGTTCTGGGTCTTTCTCAACGAGTTGGCTGAATTTTTCAGGCCCATATTGTTTCAGCCCGCGAAATGCAACAAGAGCAAGTTCCTGAGGATCGAACGGGTCCGGAAAACTATACATTTCCTTGGATACGATGTCCGTCTGTTCGCCCACGGCGCGAGCGAAGAGTTCAGACTGCTCGAAGATGGGCAGGCGGATTTCGCCGTAGCCGTAGGTGGCGAAGACATCGCGCGCGGTCTGCTCGACGCGATTCCAGAGCGCCGATTCCGGCGGCAAGATGTCGCGCACGCCCTTGATGGCTTTGATTTGTCGCTTTTGAGTCACTGCTCGCTGCACTCTGTGTCTCTGTGCCTCTGCGGCTAGACTTTCTGCACTTCAGACATGTAGGTTGCCTTGTAACCGACGTAGCGCTCGGCGTAGCGGTCAATGGCTTCCTGGTCCTCGGTGGTGAGCGCGCGACGGAAGCGCCCCGGATGACCCATAAAGAGCGATCCCGGCGGCACAACGGTACCTTCCGAAACAAGCGAGCCCGCCGCGATAATTGAGCCTGCGCCGATTTTGGCGTTGTTTAGAATCACCGAGCCCATCCCAATCAGGCAGCGCGACTCAATGGTGCAGCCATGAAGCACGACGGCATGTCCGACGGTCACACTGTCGCCGATTTGGAGCGGGTATTCGTCCTTCATCACGTGCAGGACGGAGCCGTCCTGGATATTGGTGCACGCGCCGATGCGGATCCAGTTGACATCGCCGCGGATCACCGCGCAGGGCCAGACGCTTGAGTCCTCGCCGATCGAGACGTCGCCGATGACCACCGCGGCGGGATCAATGTACGCGCTCGGTGTGATCTGCGGCATCCGGCCGCGGTAGCCTCGAATCAAGGCCCACCTCTACGAAAACATGCCAAGCTAACATACGCGTTTAAGGCTGACAAGAAAGGCCCTGTGGAACCGCCGCGGACATGACTCCGAATTCGGGCGGGCTGAAGCCCGCCCCTACAAGGCGAGTGCGATCGCTAGTCAATCTGGATGCTGGGGCCGACGGAGGTGGCCTTCGCTTGTTCGAGGCGCGCGGCAACGGCGCGGGCCATGGCGTAGAGCGACTTCGCACCCGGGGCATTTTCGCCCTGTGCCGCGACGGGCTTACCCGTATCACCGCCCACTCGGATTTGCGGGTCAATCTCGATCTCACCGAGCAGCGGCACACCAAACGCTTGGGCCACACGGCGTCCTTCGCCTTCGCCGAAAATGTACTGGCGGGGCCCGCCGCCGGGCGGGTCGTAGTAACTCATGTTCTCGACCACGCCGAGAACTTCGACATTGACCTGGCGAAACATCTCGATGGCCTTGCGCACATCGGCCAGGGCGACCACCGAAGGCGTGGTGACAACGACAGCGCCGGTTAGAGAAACCGTCTGAATCAGAGTCAGTTGCACGTCGCCCGTGCCCGGCGGAAGGTCAACGATCAGATAGTCGAGCTCGCCCCATTCGACGCTGCGCAGGAACTGCTGGATCACGCTGTGGAGCATGGGCCCGCGCCAGATCATGGGCTTGTCGCCGGGGCTCAGAAGACCCATGGAGATGAGCCTGATGCCCTGCGCAATGACCGGCTGAATGCGGCGCTCGTCCAGGGCGCGAGGCTGCTCGTCGGTGCCAAGCATCAGTGGAACGTTGGGGCCGTAGACGTCTGCGTCGAGCAGCCCTACCTTTGCGCCCAGCCGCTCCAGCGCCACCGCCAGGTTTACCGCCACCGTCGTCTTGCCCACGCCGCCCTTGCCGCTCGCCACGGCGACGAGATTCTTAACGCCCTGAATGGGGCCCTTCTCCCCTTGCTGAGAGGCCATCGGTCGGGTTGCCATCATCCTCCTTTGCGCTTTGAGCAATCATCATAGACGGAGCTGGTCCTGGGAGCAACCTCCGCTGGGCCGGCTCGGTAAGCTTGCAGCATTGGCAACACCGCGGAGTTCGTACCATTGTTTCTCCATGGGGCGCAAGCTACGTTGGACTGGGGACTTGGGCTCCACCCGTAACCCTCCCCGCACGGGATGCAAAGCGAAGCACAGACCTCCGGGGTCAAGACGACGGCTGCGCGCGCGTTCGTACGCAGTCTGAACATCCTGCTGAAATTCGCCCGCCTCTACGGCTTTGAGCATGCCCGCACTGCCGAACAGTTTCAAACGGCCTGGGCCGAGCTTCGCGCGGCCATGCCAGAAGTGGGCGACTCCGGACTGTTGCTGGGAGTTTCTAGCAATCAACTCCTGCTCGATGGCGTGCCGCTAGACTCTGCGCCGGCGGAGCGCAGCTTTGCACAGCTTCTCTCTGCTGCCGGTCTATCAAGCATTCACTTTTCGTCGAAGATCGTGCAGGACGACCTGTCCAAGTTCGTTCGCGCCTTTCCGACCGGCAGCGCAAAGCCCTCCGTGCTGGCCGAACAGTTAAAGGTCGCGCTGGCGGACAACTCGAATCTGCGGGTCAATGAATTGCGCTTCGTCGCCGAGGATGCCGAACTGGCGGATGTGCGCATGGCCGCGAATCTGACAGCGCGCACCCTCGGCGCGGATGCCGCCCAAGTGAAAGAGTGGCTCAATGACCCACAAAAGCTGCTGCAGCTCATTGCAGCGGCTCAAGGTGTCAACTCGGAATCGGGCCGCGATACGAGTAACGGTCCAGGTGCTCAGGCGGGCGCCGCTTCGCCCGTTGCGTCTATTGAGGGACACCAAACCACGGCCAAGCCCGTCTCCAGTGGACCCCCCGGCGAAGTAGAGATCCTTGGAATTTTTCGGCTGCTTGGACAGATGGGACAGAACGGCCCTCCAGGGTCAGAGATGGTTCCCGCTCAAATCCAGAATCAGATTACGCAGTTGCCGGAGCACTCGCAGGGCATGTTGCAGCGCGCCCTCGTCGCTCTGGCCGCCCAGGCACCATCGCCAGCGACGGACCACCACATGTTGGTCAAGCTGGCCGAGCATTTGGCCGTCAAATTCGCCCTCGAGCAGTACCAGCGCGGCGACGTGCGCGTGAGCGCCGTGCGGCAAATGCTGGACCGCATGAATCAGGAGATTAGCTGCTTGCGAAAGGTTCTGGGCTCGCATGAAAAGCGCATTGCCCGGGCTGGAATCCTCGTGGAATCCCACTTCGAGCTGCTCGACCGGCAATTCTGGGCGCAAGTTCTGGACTCCGGCAAGCGGGCGATCCTGACCTCGGCAGAGGCGTGGTGCATCCCCGCTCGAAACATTCGTTCCTACGTGGGAGAACTTTTGGGGCGTGGCGAAACCGAGCTGGTCCAGGGCGTGTTGCGCCACTACGCATCCTGCGTTGCCAGCAAGGAAAGCGAAGCGCGCCGCACCGTGGCCGCCGGGTTGTCGGAGCTGGCGGAGGTGTACGGCGCCGACGATGGAACCTCGCTTGAGTTTGCGATTGCCAAGCTGGGCTCGCAGTTGTGCCTTGAGCGGGAGAATGAGCTGCACACACTGCAAGCCGCTGCGCTGGCAAGACTGTGCCAAGAAGCCGTCACGCGACGCAACTATCCCGCGATGCTGCGGGCTCTGGACTGCGCTGTCAGCCTCGAAGCGCAACGTCCCACGACCGGCCAAGACCTCTGGCCGCGCCTCGGCGTGGAGAGCCGTCTCGCGGAACTCCTCGACGACGCCCTGCGGCAGAAAGCAATCCCTGAAGGTCTGCCCTCCGTAATGGCAAAGATGCCCAGCATAGCCGCGGACCAGCTCATGACCCTTTTTAATCGCTGCACCTATCGCGAAGACTGCAATCTCTTGACGCAGATCGCTGCGGCGCTCGATAAACCCTGCCTCACCTATCTGCGCGACTTGTTGCGGGGCAATCGCCCGCTGGAAGCCGTCGAAGCTCTCGGCCTGCTGAGCAGGTTGCAACCGGAGGCCATCTCCGAATTCCTGCCCTCCCGACTGCGCGAAGCAGCCCCGGCCCTGCAAGACCGCGCCGTGCGCCTGCTGGCCTGCGGTGGTGCGCCGGAGCGAGGGAATCTGCTTCTGGATTTGCTTCCCTTCTTCCACGTGCTGGTGCGCCCGCTAGCGTTAGAAGAAATCGGGCTGAGCGGCACGACTCACGCGATCCTGAAACTCATCCCGACGGCTGAAGAGGAAAACTCCGCAGTCTGTGCACCTTACGCGCGACTGAAAGCCATTGAGGCTCTCGGCCGGCTCCGCGGTACACCGGCTGCACCCGTCCTTCATCACATCCTGGAGTCCAAGCAGCTCTGGCGTTGGACTTATCCTGCCGAGCTGCGGATCGCTTCCTTTCAGGCAATGCAGAAGATTGACCCGGAATGGGCTCGAGACTTTCTGGCGCGCAGCGGCCTGGACGAGGGCGACCTGTCGTTCACCCCGCTCGATCCGGTCCCGGATTCGCCGTGGTACCGGCAGCGTCGCTATCCCAGGCTGCGGCTCACCCAGCCGGTCCCAGCCGTTACCATAAATCTTAAAGAAACTTGCCACCTCGACATCAAGCTGCTTTCCCTCAGCGGCGGGATGGCCACCTTCGATCGCCACATCGGCTCGGGCACCGTGATGGAGCTTCGCATCGGATCGAGCATGCGAACCCTGCACGTCCACGCCATCGTGCGGACGGCTCGCACACAGGGGCTTGCTTTCGAAATCCTCGACATCACTCTCGAGGATCGCTCCCGTCTCAGGAAACTTCTCACCGGGCAAAGCATGCGGGAGCCTGGAGCCAGTGGCGTTGACAGCCTTCGCTCAGGCCGCATCCCCCGCGCCACCAAGTAATCCAGCCAAAAAATCCGAAACGGCTGCTCACCGGGACCGAAGGCTTCTCCCTCAATTTTCTTCTCCTTGGTACCTCCGGGCTGCCTTTGCACGCCTCTGGACAGCGGGATACAATGAAGACTGCGTCGTGCGCCCCGGGGCCGGCCTCAGCCGGCCCACTTTATTGTGAGCGCGGCGGGGAACACACAGGAAACCAATGCGCGTTGA
>Ga0247727_10004900_pt1 | contig 27813 bp, 22 predicted proteins | sample WisWelCaveWW1625_FD_202498 | JGI IMG/M metagenome (GOLD analysis project Ga0247727, IMG submission 202498) | Biofilm microbial communities from Wishing Well Cave, Virginia, United States - WW16-25 | ecosystem: Environmental > Aquatic > Deep subsurface > Groundwater > Cave microbial mat | place...
CGTGGAGCGCGACGGGTTCTACTTCGCCGATCTAATACCGGGTCCGGCAATGGTTGACGCTCAAGAGGCGGCTAACAACGGCATGCAGCGGACGGCGCTGCGCGCCGCCGCTGATGCCGAGCGTTATCCAGATGAAGAGGAGTGGAGGCCATTACTGCTGGGTGTGCGGTAGAACGCGACCCAACGAGCAGTTCTCGGGAAGCGGCTATCGGGAACACGTCTGCAAGGAGTGCAAGGCGGCGCGGAGACGGGAGCGGCGGGCGGCGCTTGCGCACGCCTCGGAGGCGGGGGCACCCGAGGGCATGCGGGGACGGACGGAGCGCGGGGTGCCTGCGGATCGGCAAAGCGTCGGATCGACCCGGGCGGGCGAGCAGCGACGGAGCAACAGGGAAACCGGAGGTGCCGCAAGGGAGATCAGGCCGGCCGCCTTCGACGTGGCCTCGGTCCAGCGGGAGATCGAGCATGTGGTGAGGCGCGCGCGAGCGGGCGACAGCCGACTGGTCACGCTCGGTCCGCTGCTCTTCTTCTCCACCTCGACGGGCGATGCCTGGATGCTCGATCCGTCCGATGGCTCGGCAGCCTGCTTGGCTCGCGACGGGATCCAGGAGCCCGTTCAGATCGAGGAGAGGGACAGCGCTCTGGCGATCGAATGGCCGAGCTCGTATCGCATCGACGGCGCGGCCATGGTCTTCGTGGAGCGTTCGACCGGGCGCGTGGAGACGGTGCTGGGTTACCCGGCTCGTCAAGTCGCGTTGGCGGCCCGCCGCATCGCGCGGTGACGCCCGGGTGCGTCAGGCGCGAGTTGCGATCTGCCAGGCTGTTGCAGGGGAGCGGCCAGGGCGGCAGCATGGCGTCGGTCGTGGGCTGACGAGGCACGGAGGCACCGACGGATGTGGATCATCGATGGAATGCGATGGCTGCTCGCCGTTCCGCTGGCCCTGCTCTGGCTCGATCTGGCGCTGAACAACGCCGGCGCCTTGTTCCAGCGAGGCCCAGGGCTCCGATGGTTCAATCCCTTTTGTCGGTGGCATCACAGGAGCGCTCTCCCTTCTTCTCTGTCCCCTGGCCGGTACGGACCGATGGGCCTGGCTTCCTGCCGCATTGGACGTGGGTTCTTTTCCCTTCCTCGCGTGGGCGGCGTGGCGGCTGGCCGCCGTCAACATGGCGAGACTGCAGGGCCGTGCTGCCAACCAGCGAGCCTCCGCAGTGGACGACGCTTCGCTCCGCCGCTGATCGGCGGCGTGCTTCGAGCGTTCCATCGAAGGCTTGAAGAGCTCCGGGGGCGTGGCATGATCCCGCCGAGCCTTCGCGATCGGATCTGGCGCGAGACCGGTCCTCTCGCGCCGGGCTCGCGGCCATGAGCAGCACGGTGAAACGCTCGAGCGCGGCCCGCCAGGGCACGAGCACAGGCACGGGCCCGTTCTCCAGCGGGCTGCGCCTGACCCTCTGCCTCACGCCGCACGGCCGCCTCGTGCTCGTACGCACGGACGACGCGCCGGAGCTGGAGGCGGAGCGCGCCCGGCGCATCGAGCGGGCCTTCGCGCGGGGGCCGGGCCACGGGCTCCTGCTGCTCGGCGCGGCCGAGGTTGCGAGCGTCCTCCCGCCGCTCTTCGCCTACTGGCGCGAGCTCGGCGCCCGGCATGTCACCGCGCTCTGCACGCGGCCGGACGTCATAGAAGCGCGCGCGGAGATCGCACCGCCGGCCCCTCCGGACGAAGAGGAGCTCGAAGCGCTCGCCTGCGCCGCGCCCGTGATGAGCGGCGCCGAGTACCTGACGGCTGCCGTGCTGCGCGCGCTCTGGATCGAGCTCGGGCAGGCCTTCCTTGCCGAGCTCAGGGAATCGCGGGCCACGCTGCAGGACTTCCTGAAGAGCCTGGACCCGGCCTGGAACGTCGTCGGGAGGGTGCACTTCCACCTGGCCGAGAACCGCCGGGACGAGGAGGCACCCTTCGCCTTCCTCACGACCTACACCAGCCGGCTGTCGGCGCACGGGAAGGCCCAGCACCAGCCGCTCGGTCAGGCTCTGCGCGAGTACGCCGGCGCGGCGAACAAGGAGCGCCTGCTCTCGTTGCTGGTTCCCGTGCAGCGCGCGGCCGAGCGCTGTGCCTGGCTCGCGCAGATGGTCGCCGCCGGCGAGATCTTCCACCCGCTGCGCTGGTCGCCCGAGGAGGCGTTTCGCTTCCTCGGCGATGTCCACGAGCTGGAGCAGGCCGGCGTCGTGGTGCGCATGCCCGCGACCTGGCGCGCCGGCCGTCCGCCCCGCCCGCGGGTCACGGGCACGGTGGGGGCGAAGACGCCGTCCGGACTCGGCCAGGATGCGTTGCTCGACTTCCGCGTGGCGGTCACGCTCGACGGCGAGACGCTGACGCCGGAGGAGGTGAAAGCGCTCCTCGCCGGAACGAGCGGGCTCGCGCTCATCCGCGGCCAGTGGGTGGAAGTCGACCGAGCGCGCCTCGAGCGGACGATGCAGCGCTTCCAGGAGGCCGAGCGACTCGCTTCCGAACGGGGGCTCGGCTTCGCCGAGGCGCTGCGCATGCTCTCCGGCGCGGACATCGCCGGCGACGGCGCGGCCGAGCGAGCCGATCTGGACTGGTCTCGCGTCGCCGCCGGGCCGTGGCTGGCCGAGATGCTCGCGGGCCTGCGCTCACCCGCAGGTCTCGCCAAGGTCGAACCCGGACACGAGCTGCACGGGACCCTGCGGCCCTATCAGGAGGTCGGCGTGCGCTGGCTGCACCTGCTCTCGCGCCTCGGTCTCGGTGCGTGCCTGGCCGACGACATGGGCCTCGGCAAGACCATCCAGGTGCTGGCACTCCTGCTCGTGCGGCGCAAAGGAGAAGCGCAGAGAATCCCGAATCTGCTCGTGGCCCCCGCCTCCTTGCTCGCCAACTGGGCCGCCGAGATCGAGCGCTTCGCGCCGAGCCTGACGGCGCTGGTCGCGCATCCGTCGGCGATGCCCGCGGACGAGCTGGAGTCGATCGCCCAGGCCGAGCTGGACGCCACGGACCTCGTCATCACCAGCTACGGCTCCCTGCTGCGGATCCCGTGGCTCCGGTCGACCGCCTGGGACCTCGCCGTCCTCGACGAGGCTCAGGCCATCAAGAACCCGGAGGCCAAGCAGACGCGGGCCGCGAAGTCGCTCTCGGCGCGAGCGCGGATCGCGCTGACCGGTACGCCGATCGAGAACCGTCTCGGCGACCTGTGGTCCATCTTCGACTTCGTCAATCCGGGACTCCTCGGCTCGGCCAGGGAGTTCACGCGCTACGCCAAGCGCCTCGCCTCCCACCCCGGGAGCCCCTATGGCCCGCTGCGCGACCTCGTGCGGCCGTACATCCTGCGCCGCCTCAAGACCGACAAGGCGGTCATCTCCGACCTGCCGGACAAGACCGAGGTCAAGGCCTACTGTCCGCTCAGCCGCAAGCAGGCGGCGCTGTACCAGCAGGCGGTGAAGGAGCTCGGAGACCAACTCGAGGACGCCGAGGGGATCCGCCGCAGGGGCCTGGTCCTCGCTTTCCTCATGCGCTTCAAGCAGATCTGCAACCACCCGTCGCAATGGCTCGGCGACGGCGCCTGGGGCGAGGAGGACAGCGGGAAGTGGGCCCGGCTGCGCGAGTTGGCCGAGGTCGTCGCGGCCAAGCAGGAGAAGGCGCTGGTCTTCACGCAGTTCCGCGAGGTGACCGCACCGCTGGCCGCATTCCTGGGCGGGGTGTTCGGCAGGCCCGGGCTCGTGTTGCACGGCGGCACCGCGGTGAGGAAAAGGAAGGAGCTGGTGCAGCGCTTCCAGGACGACGAGACGGTCCCGTTCTTCGTGCTCTCGCTCAAGGCGGGAGGCTCGGGGCTCAACCTCACCGCCGCTTCGCACGTGGTGCACTTCGATCGCTGGTGGAATCCGGCGGTCGAGAACCAGGCCACGGACCGGGCGTTCCGCATCGGGCAGACGAAGAACGTGCTGGTCCACAAGTTCGTGTGCAAGGGAACCGTCGAGGAGAAGATCGACCAGCTCATCGAATCGAAGAAGCAGCTCTCGCAGGACCTGCTCAAGGGCGGCGCCGAGCTGGACCTGACCGAGCTCGGGGACGAGGAGCTGCTCGCGCTCGTCGCGCTCGATCTCGGCGCCGCGATGAAGGAGTGACGCATGAGGTACGAAAGGTACGGGTGGAGACCCTACGTTCCCGTGGCGCGGCGCCGGCGCGAGGCCGAGCGCGAGCTGCGGGAGCTCGCGAAGAAGGGCCATCGGGCGTCCCCGGTGGTGGTCGAGGGCCGCGCGATCGCGCGGACGTTCTGGGGCAAGGCCTGGTGCGACAACCTCGAGCGCTACAGCGACTTCTCGAACCGCCTGCCGCGCGGGCGGACCTACGTGCGCAACGGCTCGGTGGTCGATCTCGAGATCGCGCCCGGCCGCGTCGCGGCCCTGGTCAGCGGCTCGGAGCTCTACCGCGTGGCGGTCGAGGTGTCGGCCGTCTCCAAGGCCCGGTGGACCTCGATCTCGCGGGACTGCGCGGGCGCCATCGACTCCCTGGTGGAGCTTCTACAAGGCCGCTTCTCCAGGGGAGTCATGGAGCGCCTGTGCCGGCAGGAGACGGGGTTGTTTCCCGCTCCGGCCGAGATCGGATTCTCGTGCACCTGCCCCGACTGGGCCTCGATGTGCAAGCACGTCGCGGCCGTGCTCTATGGCGTCGGCACCAGGCTCGACGAGCGGCCCGAGCTGCTCTTCAGGCTGCGCAAGGTCGACGAGAAGGACCTGATCGCCAGGGCCGGCCGCGGGCTCGCGTTGTCGAAGACCGGCCCGGCGGCCGAGAAGATCCTGGCCGCCGACGGCCTGTCGGAGCTGTTCGGCCTGGAGCTGGGCGCCAGCGAGGCGGAACCCGGCGCACTCGAGGGAGCGGCGCGGACGAAGCCACGGCGACGTGGACGAAAGAAGGCGGTGCCTGCGACCCACGATGAGACGACCACGGCCACCAGGAGAGGGAGACGGCGGCCTACGTCGAGCCGGAGCAGGAAGGCCTCGTCCTCGAGCTCGAGCCGCAGTTCCTCGCGCAGGAAGTCGCGCACCTCACCGTGAGCCGAGCCGAGCCGAGCTCGGCGGTCCGTCCGAGACGCAGTCAGTCCCACGAAGGAACCGTCAGCGTGAGAAGGGGCGACGAGCGGCCTGACACCGCATGCAGAGGACGGCGCCGCGCGCCGCCGCTGATGCCGAGCGTCAGCCGTGACGAACCAAGGACACAATGGTCGAGCGATTGATCCTGCCGGTGGGTGACGACGATCTCCGCGCTCTCGCTGTGCTCCTGGTGGACGCGGTCGAGTCTGGGGCGGCCGTGAGCTTCCTCGCGCCGCTCACGCTCGAGCGCGCCGAGGACTGGTGGCGAAAGACCCTTGCCGCGGCGCACTCCGGCGCGATCTTCCTCGTGGCTCGCGATGACGAAGGGATCGTCGGCACGGTCCAGCTCCACCCTGCCTTGGCACCGAACCAGCCCCATCGCGCGGAGATCGCGAAGTTGCTGGTGCATCGCCGGCGCCGCCGCACGGGGCTGGGCATCCAGCTCATGCAAGCCATCGAAGCCGCGGCCCTGCGGGCCGGGTTCCAGCTCTTGACGCTGGACGCGAAGCGGGGAGAGGCAGCGGAGCGCTTGTACCGGCAAATGGGATGGACCGTCGCCGGGACGATCCCGCGCTACGCGCTCGACCCCGACGGACGGACCCCGCATGATGCCGTCGTCTTCTACAAGGGACTGAGTCGAGCCGACGGATCACGGGGTGGCCAACACGCCGCTCAGCCGACGAAGGGCGAAGGCGGCGGCGGGTGACCGGCCGCTGCTGCGGCCCTGGCGGCGGAGTACGGCTTCACGGACGTCGATGGCCGGCGGCCGCTGCTGCTTACGCCGGCCGACGCGTAGTCGATCGGCCGACCGGGTCCGGATGCGTCACCGCTGGCGCACGAGCAGCGCGCGATCGACGCCCGCGCCCTCGATCGCCTTGCCGGCCTCGCGCAGCCAGCGCCGGCCGTCGGTCGTGTAGCCCGCGGTCGGGCGCAGGCCGGGGTCGTGGGCTCTGAAGAAGGCGTTGAAGCCGTGCATCACGAGCTCGCGCGCGTACTTCGCGAGGCACGAGGCGAGCGCGACGCAGAAGGATGCGTCCTCGCCCTTCGTGCGGAAGGCGAGGCGCATGCTGCGTCCTTCACCCGCCGCCTCGATCTCGTAGGCCGAATGCTGCGGGCCCTCGACCAGGACGTGCACGCTCGCCGCGGCGCGCGTTCCATTCCCCGTTCCGCCGAAGGCGCGCTCGAGGAGCGCGCCGTAGCGCACGCGGCCGCCGAGCATGTCGACCACGACGTCGGGCTGCTCCTCGCCGTGGCGCTCCCATAGGTGGAGCAGCACCTCGCGCACGGGATCCCAGGTGCTCGCGCCCTTGTTCCTCGTGCGCGCGAAGGACGCGTTCAGCTCGCCCGAGGGCACGATGCGGACGCCGGCGCCGGCGAGCTCGACGCCGCGCGCGCGCATGCGCCGCTCGAGGAGCGAGACGGAGAGCTCGAGGGAGGCTCGCTCGAGGACGAGCGGGAGGGCCGGCAGGCGTTCGTACCAGGGGTGAGCGGCGAGCACGCTCGGCGCCGGCCGCAGCGAGCGGAAGAGCACGTCCTCGGCGCGGGCCACGGGCCGGCGCCCGGGCTCGAGCAGCGAGAGGAAGCAGAGCGCGGTTCCCTCCAGCCGGCGCAGGCCCGCGCGATCCTGGTGGAAGAGCCTCTTCGAGTCGGCGACGAGGAGGCGCGCGCGCTTCCCCGGGCGCTTCCCGACCGTGGGCGCGAGGAGCTTCCAGGGATCGCTCGCGCGCTCCTCCTCTGGGTCGTTCTCCGGCACGGGAACGCGCAGCGCGCTCCAGCCGATCGCGAGCGGTCCGAGGATCGGGCCGAGGCCGGCTTCGTCGATGCCGGCCAGGAGTCGGGTGCCCGATCGCGGGCCGGCATGGCGTCGGTCGGGACGAAGCGGCGCACAGGGACGTTCCGCGAGCGCTCCTCGGGGGCTCATGTCGCGCGCGGCGCGAGCTTGCCCGGCCGCAGGACGAGCAGGAGGATCGCGACGATCCCGACGCCGATCGAGACGAGCTGCGAGGTCGAGACGGTGCCGGCGAACCACAGGCCGCGGATCGAGTCGCCGCGGAAGGCCTCGATCGTGGAGCGCGTGACGGCGTAGATCAGGAGCATCACGGCCCCCGCGACGCCGTAGCGGCGGCGGCGGCGCAGGAGGAGCCAGCCGACGAGCGCGATCAGGAGCCCGTTCACGCTCATCCACACCTGCGTGGCCCAGATCACCTGCCCGGCGAGCTCGCGGTCGAAGAGGCTCTCACTGTGCGCCTCGAGCCATTCGGCCGGCGGGACCTGGATCGTGATCGGGAAGGAGAGGTGCTTCCAGGCCTCGGGCACGACCTTGCCGTAGTCGTCGCCGACCAGGAGGCAGCCCCAGCGGCCGACCGCGAGGCCGAGGAAGCTCGGCACGAGCGCCGTGTCGAAGGCATTCCAGACGTCGAGGCCCCGGCGCTTCGCGCTCCACGCGCCGAAGAGGATCCCGCCGAAGAGGCCGCCGTACATCACGAGCCCCCCCTGCCACAGGAAGAGGATCCGCATGGGATCGTGCAGGAAATCGTGGCCCACCGCGACCGCGAGCGCCGTCTCGCGCTCCTCGGGCGAGAGGGCGGGGAGCGCATCCGAGGCGCGGTCGTCGAGCCAGGCCACCTGGGCCGGGGAGAGATCGGCGCTCCAGTAGCGCGACGCCTCCACGGTCACGTACATCAGGCGCGCGCCCACGAGCACTCCGATGATGACCCACAGGGCCACCTGGGAGCCGCGCAGGGGATCCTTCTCCCGGTCGTCGCCGTGGCGCGCGAGGAGCTTCCCCCACACCCAGATCGCCAGGAAGATCCCGGCGGCGACCAGGACCCCGAAGCTGCGGATGGGGAACCCGATTCCAGGGATCTCGAAGAGCACGGGGTGCATGGGGGGGTGTCGGGCGAGGTTCGAGACAAGGTAGGGAACCCGAATCCGAATGGAAGGGCGAAAGGGCCGCCCGGAGATGCGGGAGGAGCTTGGACCCTTCGGGGGGCGACGTTATCCTCTCCGCCCCGCTTCGACGTCGGGCGGTGCCCGCGGACGTTCCATTCGTTCCCGGCCCGCCCTGGAGAGATGGGAGATGAACCCTCCGCCGGGCGCCAAGGTCTTCCTCGAGGGTCGCTACCTCAAGTTCAGCCGCGAGCTGCCCCAGACGGTGTTCTTCTGCCCCGACTGCAAGGGGCATCCGCGGCGCAAGAAGAAGTGCGCGCGCTGCGAGGGATTCGGCAAGCTCACGCGCGAGTCGGTCCAGGAGCTCGTCGGCTGGGTCGCGGGCAAGGCCTTCGGGACGCGCAAGAACAAGTTCCACGGAGCCGGACGCGAGGACGTCGACGTGCGCATGCTGGGGACCGGCCGTCCGTTCGTGCTCGAGCTCGTCCATCCCCGGAACTTCGAGGTCGATCTCGGGGCGCTCGAGGCGGAGATCAATCGCCGCAACGAGGGCAAGCTCGAGATCCGCGGGCTGCACTGGACCGAGAAGACGCGCATCGCCTACCTGAAGGAGACGCCCCACGCCAAGCAGTACCTGGCGCGGGTCGAGCTCGGCGATCTCGTCGATCCGGCCCATCTGGCGGCGCTGCGCGGGCGCCGGATCGAGGTCACCCAGCACACCCCCGGCCGCGTCGCGCACCGGCGAGCGGACAAGGACCGGGTGCGCTGGGTCACGTTCCAGGAGCTCGGGCCCGTGCCGGGGGACCCGCGCCAGCTCTCGGTGACGCTCACGACGCAGCACGGGACCTACGTCAAGGAAGTGCTCTCCGGGGACGAGGGGCACACGGAGCCCTCGCTCGCGAGCCTGCTCGGGGTCGCCTGCCGCTGCGTCGAGCTCGACGTGATCGCGATCCTCGACGAGCAGGGGGAGCCGGAAGCGGAATACGCCCCGCGCACTCCCTTCGGGGAAGGGTTGTGAACGAGCGCGCGGCCGCGCTCGGCGGCCGTCGCGCCCTACATGGCCATCCCGGTGAGCTCGCCCTCGAACACGACCTTGCGCTCGACGAGCCCCTGACACCGGTAGGTGAAGAGGTTCTTGCGCACGCGCGTCATCCGGGCGACGAAGAGGAGCCTTGAGGTCGGCTCCACGGGCGCGCGGAAGCGCGTGTTCTCGATCGAGGCGAAGCCCACGAAGTTCGAGGGCGCCTCCGGGTGGCGCTGGAAGAAGTCGAAGGTCCCGAGCTGCGCGCAGGCCTCGACCATGAGGACGCCGGGGAAGATCGGCCGTCCGGGGACGTGGTCTTCGGCCCACCAGGCGCCCGGCAGGACGTCCGTGTAGGCCACGACGAAGTCGGTGTCCGGCTCGAGGTGCACCACGGCATCGACGATCGAGAAGCGCCCGCGCTGGCGCAGGACGCGCTGCATGTCGGTCTTCGTGAAGCGCACGCGCGAGAGGTCGAGGCTCGCGAGATCGACCAGGGGCTGGGCGGGCATGCGCGGCGGAGTGTACGAGCCCCGGCCGCGGGTGAAAACGCTGGCCGGGGGAAACGCCTCAGGGGAAGAGCTGCAGGGACACGCGCTCCGTCTCTCCCGTGGCGAGTTCGACGGTCACGCGCCGGCTCTTGTGCCCCTCGTGATCCAGCTGGATGCGCCAGCGGCCGGCGAGGAGATGGCGCAGGACGAGGCGTCCGGTCGCGTCGGTGATCCCCTCGAGGGTCCCGCCGTGGGGCGAGCTGCCCGCGACCCGGACGCCCTCCAGCCGATTCTCCACTTCGTCCACGAGCGTGAGCTCGAGCGTCGCGAGGGACGGGAGCTCGAGCTCCGGGACCGTGAGCGTGGGGGCACGGAACGCGATGCGCGTCGGCTCGGCCACGAGCGGGAAGTCGCGCGTCCCCAGGAAGAGCAGGTAGGAGCCGTCGAGCACCTGGGGGAAACGATAGTCCCCGAGCGCGTCCGTGCGCGCCACGAGGAGCTCGCCCTCGGGGAGCGGGACGAGCGTGAGCGTCACGCCTTCGGCGGGTAGCTTCTCGGCATCCACCACGCGGCCCTCGAGGGATCCGGCGGGAGTGAGGCGCAGGTTCACGAAGGGACTCGCATTGCGCCGGTCGAGCAGGATCGGGAGCGGCAGGCCGTTCATACCCTCCGCTTCAGCGATGACGTCGTAGCCGGCGAGCGGCAAGTCGCCGGCGACGAAGTCCTGGACGCCGCCCGCGAATTCGAGCACGCGTTCCTCGGCGAGGTCGCGCCCGACGAGACTCGTGCTCGGACGCAGGACGAGCCGCCAGTGTTCGGGGAAGGGCCCCGTGCCGGAGACCTCGACGTGCCCGCGGATCTCGCCGCGCCCGCGGAAGCGCGCGTCGGTCGACGCAGGCGAGCCGGTGGTCGCCGCGGAGCGCGGGGCGGGCGACGGATCCTCGGCGTGCCGCGGGGAAGCAGCGGTTTCCCCTGCTTTCGAGCCGCCTTCGTGCGGCGCAGAGGGCGAGCTCGTCCGGACCCGAGCCTCCTCGCGCGAGCTCGAACCCAGCCACGGGGACATGGGGAAGAGGAGGATCAGCGTACCGGCGATCAGGACGGCTCCCACGGCCGCGACGAGAAGCAGGAGTGCGAGAGGCGCCGCGCGTCCGCGACGGGACGAAAGACCGTGGAGAGGGTTTGACACTCGAAGAAGGGCGGCCGTAGCCTGCGCCAGCCGCGTGCGCGTTCCTCGGCCGATCGTAGCGAGGGCGGGCTCTCGCGACACCTCGACCATGATCGACTTCCGGAAGGCCTGCCTCGTCTCCGTCCTAGTCCTCCCTCTGGCCCTCGTTGCAGCCGCCCTCGCGGGGGGTGAAACCCCTTCCGGCCTGATGCACGCGGTGGCGTCGCCGGAGGCGAAGGCTGCCGGCGGCCGACTCGTGATCCTCGGCTTCGACGGGGCCGACGCGCGCACGATCCGCGAGCTGATGCAGGCCCATCCGGAGGACTTCCCGAACATCAGGGAGCTCTCCGAGGAAGGGACCTTCGCCCCGCTCGAGGTCGTGGTGCCGCCCGAGTCGCCCGTGTCCTGGGCCGCCCTCAACACGGGCCAGAACCCGGCCAAGACCGGGGTGCCGGGTTTCGTGCGGCGGACCTTCGACTTCGGGCCCCCGTCTCCCGGGCTCGGGCACCTGAAGGACGCCAAGATCAAGCTCGAGGAGTTCGAGAACCTGCCCTTGCCGGCCTGGGCCTGGAGCACGCCGAAGTTCTCCGCGATCGCGGGCGGCGGCCTGTTCCTGCTGGGAGGACTGCTGGCGTTCCTCGCCTTCCGCCGGTTCGTTCCCGCGCTCGCCGTCGGGCTCGTGCTCGGAGCGGGAGGGGCCTACGCGGCGGCCCAGGCGCGCGGCTACCTTCCCGACGAGATCCCCTGCACGCGCAATCCCAACGCGGCGCGCAACCTGTGGGACTACGCCGCGGACGCGGGCGTTCCCTCGGTGGTGCTCGATGCGGCCCAGGCCTTCTGCATGGATGCGCCCGAGGGCGCCAAGGTGCTCGCCGGCCTCGGCGTACCCGACGCGCGCAACGGCATCGGCGAGTGGTTCGTGTACACCACGGATCCGAACCAGGGCAAGCGCGAAGGAAAGACCTCGCCGACCGCCGGGACGATCTTCCTCGTCGACCGGATGGACGGCCGCATCGAGAGCAAGCTCTACGGCCCCAAGAATTTCTGGCTCGAGGGAAAGCTGAACCGGGAGCTGGCGGAAGTGAAGAGCGGACTCGCGGAGAGCGGCATCAGCCGCGACGAGAGCCTGCGCCTCTCCACGCGCAAGCAGGAGCTCGAGGCCGAGCTCGACACGCGCAACCCGCTGAAGAAGAACATGGCGCTGCGCACCAGCCTCGACCTCTCCGTCGAGCTCGAGGGAGAGCGAGCGAAGGTGCGCATCGGCGCCGCGGAGCAGACCCTGGGAGCGGGGGAGTGGTCGGAGTTCTACGAGCTCACTTTCGATCTGAATCCCCTGCTCGAGGTGCACGCCCTGACGCGCGCGCGCCTGATCTCGCTCGAGCCCGCGTTCGAGCTCCTGGTCAACGTGCTCGACATCGATCCGCGGCAGCCCCCGTTCTGGCAGCCGATCTCGGAGCCCTTCGACTTCTCCGCCGAGCTCGCCCGCGGAAGCGGTCTCTTCGAGACCTACGGCTGGCCGACGCTGACGATGCCGGTGAAGGACCGCGTGATCGACGCCGAGCTCCTGCTCGAGGACGTCGAGTTCACCGAGAGCTGGCGCGAGAAGCTGACCCAGGCCGCCCTGGGGCGCGACGACTGGAAGCTCTTGATGAGCGTCTTCAGCACGACGGATCGTGTGCAGCACATGATGTATCAGTTCTACGACGCGACGCACCCGCTGCACGATCCGGCCAAGGCCCGGCAGGAACTGCGCTTCTTCGGGGAAGATATCCCGCTGAGCGACGCGATCCCGGCCATCTACCGCCAGATGGATCGCATCATCGGCGACGTGCGCGCGCGCATGCGGCCAACGGACACGCTGATCGTGTGCTCCGATCACGGCTTCCAGACGTTCCATCGCCAGGTGAGTCTGAACAACTGGCTCGCCGAGCAGGGCTACCTCGTGCTCAAACCCGATCCGCCGACGAACGCGGCCCTGCTCTACGTCGATTGGTCGCGTACGAAGGCCTACGCCATGGGAATGGGCTTCGTGTACTTGAACCTGGAAGGGCGTGAGCCCGACGGGATCGTCGCTCCCGAGGAAGCGGACGAGTTGCTGGCCGAGATCCGCGAGAAGCTCTTGGCTTCCACGGACCCCGAGAACGGCGCGCGTTACTGCAAGCGCGTCTACGTGACGAAGGAGATCCACGAGGGCCCGCACCTCGACCTCGAGGCGGACCTGATCGTCGGTTTCGCGCCGCCCTACCGCGTGTCCTGGTCCACGACCGGGGGTTCCATCAACCTGTCCAAGGGCGAGCTGGGCCCCGTCTGCTCGGACAACGACTCGCCCTGGTCCGGCGACCACATCTCGGTCGCCCTGGAGGACGTCTTGGGCGTCTTCCTGTCGAACCGGCGCTTCGCGATCCCCGAGGGGGGCGTGCATTCGCTGCACATCGCCCCGACGGCGCTCGCCCTGCTCGGCGTGCCCATACCGGCCGAGATGGACCGCGCGCCGCTCGAGCCCTCGGACTAGAGCCCCGGGTCACTGCGTCGCGATCGTCTTCCAGCGGGCGCTGTCGACTCCCGGGAGCTCCGCGACGCGCCCGGTGACGCGGGGAGCCTGGAGCTCGTTCTTCAGCGAGAGGTAGAGAACGAGCTCGCGCCGCCCCGAGGCGTTGTCGTGCCCGCTCGCGACGTCCAGGACCGCCGCGCCCTCCAGCGCCAGGATCTGGCGCACCTCCTGCAGGAGGACGTCGAGATCGGAGCGGCTGGCGAGGACGATCAGGCGGCGATACACGACCGGACGCACGAAGGCCGTGGCGCGGTTGAAGAGCGTGAGGACGAGGAGCACCACGAGCGTTCCGGCCATCCCCAGCCCGTAGAGTCGGTTGCCGAGGACGATCCCGAGCCCCGCCACGTACCAGATGCAGGCCGCAGTCGTGAGCCCGCGCAGGAAGTCCCCGGCGCGCACCACCGTGGCCGCCCCGAGGAAGCCGATGCCGGTCACGATCCCGGCGGCCATCCGATTCGGGTCCAGGACCAGCCGCCCGCCTTCCCCCAGTCCAAGGTCCACCGCGTCGACCCGGTGGGACACCAGGATCAGCATCGTCGAGGAGAGGCAGACCAGGATGTGGGTTCGGAGTCCGGCCGGGCGGCCGTGGATCTCGCGTTCGAACCCCACGGTGCCGCCCAGGAGCACGGCCAAGCTCAAGGGCACGAGGTCGGAGAGCGGGAGGTCCATCGAGTGGGGCAGGAGCCGAAAGGAGACTCATCGGCCAGGAAGCGAGAAACCGTGAAGAGGTGGCTTGCTCCCGAGGGCCGAGTTTCGGAGCCTCGTGCCTCCCGTGGGGGGAGGTCGGGCCTCGGCCTCCCCTCCCGGCGAAGGAAACGCCCTACTCCGGGCGGACGAACCTAGAATCCTCGATGCAATGGAACCCGCGCCGGCCTCGAACGGTCGGCCCAGGACGTGAGCATGACCGATTCTTCCCTGATCGAACGCATCACACGCTCCCTGGCCTTCATGCTGCGCCATCAACCGGAGCAATTCGACCTCGAACTCGATCCGCAAGGTTGGGCGGACTTGGGGGAGGTCGTGAGGGCGCTGAACGAACGCTTGGGCGAGCCCGTCAACGAAGCGGACGTGCAGGCCGCGGTGAGCGCAGGGGATCGCGCTCGCTACGAGATACGAGCCGACAAGATCCGAGCGTTGTACGGACACTCGATTCAGGTCGAACCCGGACCCGCCTCGAAACCGCCGGAACTCCTGTACGTCGCCATCCCGAGTCAGGACGTGGAGCGCGCGAAGCGTTTCGGGCTGCGCGGTGGGCGCCGGCGATTCCTCCATCTCGCCCTCTCGGAGGCCGACGCGTGTGAGGGAGGCAGGCGGGGGTCGCGCGACTACACGGTGCTCACGATCCGGGCACTGGAAGCCTGGGAAGAGGGGGTGAACTTCTACGACCGCCAGTTGCTCTGGCTGGCGGAGGAGATTCCCACGCATCTCCTGCAGGTTGGAGAGACTCACCACGACGGTCGGGAGAGTCTCCATGGGGACCGCGAGGAAGGGGGGCGCGAGGGGCGCTTCTCCCACGACTCCCATCGGCGCGGTCGGCACGATCGCCGCGGGCGAGAAAGGCACCACGCCGAAGATCGCGGAGCGGGCGCGCCTGCGGGTTTGGAAGAACCCAGGGAGTCCGGGGAGTCGCCCGAGCGCCCCGGATCGTTCGCAGGACGGCCCGACGAAGACGGCGGGAGACGCCGCCAGCGCGGCCGCGGCCGCGGTCGAGACCGGGACCGAAACCACGATCGGGATCGCGATCGCGACCGGGGTCCGCGCCATGCAGAGGAGCCGGGCCGGAGCACCTACGGGGGGGATCAGCGCGAGGCCCAGCCTGCGCGGCTCGACGAGCCGAGGCGAGCCGAGCCCGCTCCCTTCCAGCGGCAGTCCGAAGAGTCGGCGGTTCCCTTCGGCGCGGGGCTTTCCGGTTCCGAGCCCGCCCCGAGGCGCGAACCGCGCCCCGAGCGACGGAGCGAGCCCCAATCTCCGCCCACTCCGGCTCCGCCCACTCCGGCCAAGAGCTCCGGGGGAAGCGGCGACACTCCCTTCGGGGCCGGTCTCTAGCGGGGCCGGGCTCCACGGAGCTCCCGTGAGCCTCGAGCGGTGTCTCGGGAGCCTTCCGTCGGGGTTCCAGGTCGAGCGGCGCGGGCGGGGAGTCCTCGCCGCCCGCCGTGAATGGGTGGGGGAACTCGTCCGGGCCGGATTCGGTCCCGACGATGACCAGCCCCTGCAGCGATCGGATCTGTCGGGCCGGAGCTCGCTCTTCGAGATCGTGCTCACCTCGGAGTCCCTGCTCGTGCGCCGCTTCCGGCACGGGGGCGTCTTGCGCGGGATCGGAGGCAACCGGTTCGCCGGGCCGGAGCGCGTGTTCCGCGAGCTCGTGCTCTCCGAGATGCTGGCCGAGTCGGGGATCCCCACGCCGCCCGTCGTCGGGGCGCGCGCCCGACGCATGTCCCCCTTCGGTTGGCGGATGGAGCTGCTCACGCGCAGGATCGGCGGAGCGATCGACGGCCTGCGGGCTCTCGAGCGCGTTTCGAGTGCAGGGCCGGGAGCCATGCTGCGGGCTCGGCTCTTCCAGGAAGCCGGGAAGTTCGTCGCTCGGCTCCATGGAGCGGGGCTCTTCCATGCGGATCTCACCCCGCGCAATCTGCTGCTCGACGAGGGATTCCTCCGGGGAGGGGAGGCGAGGTTCTGGGTCCTCGACCTCGATCGATCGAGGATCCAGCGTCCGCTGTCCAGCGCGGCGCGCATCGCGAACCTGGCGCGACTGGCGCGCTTCCTCCTCCGGCGCAGGGACCGCGGAGCCTGCCGTTTCTCGCGCGCGGATCTCTTGCGGTTCCTCCGCGGCTACGCGGCGGGATCCGGCGGCGCCTTCGAACCGACCGCCCTGTGGCGCGGGATCGAGCTCCGTCTGGGCCGTTCGAGCTGGATCCACCGCCTCGGGTGGATCCTGGAGGAATGGATGGGCGAGGGACCCGAGGCGCGCGACGGGCGCGGGGCGGGCCAGAGGGTTGACAAATGAGACCTGTTCTCAATTAGAATAGGGGCGTGCCGCCCCTCGCGTCGCTTGGGACCGTCTTCGGGTGGATCGGCTGCGGGCTGATCGGCTGGGGATCCCAGGGCGTGGACGCCCCCCGCGGGACGGTCGAGCGACACCTCGGGGTCATGGGGACCTGGATGCGGATCGAGGTCGAGGCCGTGGACCGCCCGACCGCGCTCCTGGCGAGCGAGCGCGCCATTCGGGCGATCGAGGCGACCGAGGCGCGCCTCTCGACCTGGCGCGACGATTCCGAGCTCGCGCGGCTCAATGGTACTCCCGTGGGAGAGGTCTTCTTCCTCTCGCCGGAGACCGCGCGTGACCTGCGGGTCGCGCAGGGGGTGTGGGAAGCGACGCAGGGAGCCTTCGATCCAGGGATCGGAGGCCTCGTGCGCGCCTTCGGCCTGCGCACCGGAGGCCGCCGACCCGCCGCCGCGGAACTCGAGTCGTTCCTCGAGGGCAAAGGCCTTCGTTCGTTCGAGCTCGAGGGGACGCGCGCCCGGCGTCTCCACCCGGCACTCACGCTCGAGGAAGGAGGCTTCGGCAAGGGGGCTGCCCTCGACGCGGCCCTGCGCGCCCTGCAGGGCGCCGCGGTCGAGCACGCGCTGATCGATCTCGGGGGCCAGGTCGCGCTCTACGGCGAACGGGTGCTCGCGCTCGAGCTCGCCGATCCAAGGGACCGCGCTCGCCCCGTGCTCCGACTGGAGATCCGGTCGGGGTCCTTCTCGACTTCGGGGAACGCCGAGCGCGCGGTCACGGTGGAGAGCGAGCGGATCTCCCACATCCTCGACCCGCGCACGGCTCGACCGGCGCGAGACTTCGGGAGCCTCTCGGTCCTGGCGAGCGACGCCACGACGGCCGACGCGCTCTCGACCGGCCTCTACGTTCTCGGGCCCGACGACGCCCTCGCGTGGACGCGCGAGCATCCGCCGATCGAGTGCCTGGTGCTCGAGGTCGCGCTGGGAGGACTCCGCGCGCGGGCGAGCACGGGCTGGCGCGGCAAGCTCGTCGCCCTCGTCGACGACCTGGAGATCATCTATTCGCCGCCATCCGGAACTCCCCTGGAGGCCGATGGCACAACCCCTGTCGAGAATCCATGAGAGCACCGCATCGTCGAACCCGTTTCCTTGCCAGCGCTGCCGTCCTCCTGGCGACGTCCCTGTCGGCCCAGGAGAGCGTCGAGGATCGCATGAAGGCCCTGGAGGAACTGAACCGGGAGCTCGAGCGCCGCATCGACCTCGTCGCCGACCAGCAGGAGCGCTTCGAGCTCGGAGACCTGGTCTCGCCCTTCGGGGCGAGCCAGTGGGGGCTCGGTCCGGCCGCCTCGAAGGTCTATGGAGTGCAATCTGGCCTCTCGATCGGGGGCTACGGCGAAGCGCTCTTCCAGTCCCAGGCGGGCTCTCCCGACGAGTTCGATCTCCTGCGGGCGGTGCTCTACTTCGGGTACCACTTCGATGACCACTGGGTGTTCAACTCCGAGCTCGAGTTCGAGCACGCGGGCGAGGAGACCGGCGTCGAGTTCGCCTACCTCGACTGGCTGGGCTCGGACGCGCTGAACGCGCGCGCGGGTCTGGTGCTGCTCCCGATGGGCTTCCTGAACGAGCTCCACGAGCCGACCACGTTCCTCGGCGCGACGCGTCCGGAGACCGAGCGCCGGATCCTTCCCACGACCTGGCGCGAGGGCGGCGTCGGCCTCTTCGGCGACGCGGGTCCGATCTCCTACCGGACCTACGTCCTGAACGGCTTCGACGCCACGGGCTTCAGCGACGCCGGCCTGCGCGGCGGCCGGCAGAACGGGAGCGAGGCGCTGGCGGAGGACCTGGCCTTCGTCGGCCGGGTCGACTGGACCGACACGCCCGGGCTGCTCGTGGGAGGCTCGCTGTATCGCGGAGATTCCGGCCAGGGAGAGGCCGGGCTCGGGGACACGGCGGTCTCGATCTACGAGGCCCACGGCGAATGGCGCTGGCGCGGCTTCCGAGCCCGGGGCCTGTTCGCGCGTGCAGAAGTGGACGACGTCGCCGCGCTCGACGCCTTCCTCGGGGTCGGGCCCGCCGACTCGGTGGGGGAGGAGCTCGCCGGCGGCTACCTGGAAGCGGGTTACGACGTCGCCTCCCTGTTCTGCGAGGAGGGCGGTCTCTCGATCACGCCCTTCGCTCGCTACGAGACGCTCGATACCCAGCACGACGTCCCCGCGGGATTCGTCGAGGATGCCGCCAATGAGCTCGACATCCTCACCCTGGGGATCGACGTCAAGCCCATCGAGCAGCTCGTCTTCAAGATCGATCTGCAGGACTTCGACGACGGTCCCGATCGGTTGAACCTCTCGCTCGGGTTCGCCTTCTGACCATGCGCGCCCTCCTGCTCCTCCTCCTGTCCCTCCTCGCTCGGCCCGCAATCGCCGTCCCCTCGGCCGGCGGCGGCAAGGTCTACCTCACCGTCGAGGAGGCCCTGGAGCTCGCCTTCCCCGATTGTGCGATCGAGCGGCGCACGGTCTACCTCACCGAGGAACAGCGCAAAGTGGTCGAAGCCCTGGCCGGATTCGCCCTCGACGACGCCGTCGTCCACCCCTATGTCGCGACGCGGGGGAAGGAGCTCGCCGGCACCGCCTGGTTCGACGCGCACCGCGTACGGACCAAGAACGCGGTGCTGATGTTCGCCGTGGCTCCCGACCGCAAGGTCGCGCGGGTCGAGCTGCTCGCCTTCGCCGAGCCCGTGGAGTACGTCCCGCGCGCGAGCTGGTACGCGCAGTTCGTGGGGCGCAAGCTCGACCCCGAGCTCGACCTCGAGCGCGGCATCCGGGGCGTCGCGGGCGCGACCCTCACGGCGCGCACGGCCACCAAGGCCGCCCGGCGGGTGCTCGCGCTGCACGAGGTGGTCTTCCCGCCATCCGGCTCATGACGCGCGCCGAGGCCTGGTTCACCCACGGGGCCGCCCTCCTCGTGGGAGGCACGGGACTCGTCTACGGCTGGATGCGCTATTTCGTCGAGCCAGAGGACGAGTTCGCGGTCGCTCACCATCCGCTCGAGCCCACCTTCCAGCACGGGCACATCCTGTTCGCTCCGCTCCTCGTGTTCGCCTGCGGGCTCCTGTGGCGCGAGCACGTCTGGCAGCGCGTGCGCTCGGACGCCCCCGCCCGGCGCAAGACCGGGATCGCGCTCGCCGTGCTGCTCTTGCCCATGGTGGCGAGCGGCTACCTGATCCAGACGAGTTCCTCGGATCTCGCACGCGAGGTCCAGGTCTGGATCCACGCCGGGACGAGCTCGCTCTGGCTCCTCGTCTACTCCGTCCATCAGCTCGCCCCGCGGCGGCGCGACGTACCTTCGTCCGGCGACGTTCGCGGAAGCACCGGGCCGTCCGGAGAGAGCACGGCGGCGAGCAGCCGGCGCGCATAGGTGCGCTGATCGCGGCGCAAGGACGGGTCCTTGATCCGGCGCCGACCGCGTTCCATCCGTTCGCGGAGTTCCTGCTCCACCGCTTCGGCATCGGCTTCTCGCCCGAGGGTCGAGAGCACGAGCACCCTCGTCCCCAGGATGGCGATGCGGTCGGCGAGCTCGGCGCCGTGGCGCTCGAGGAGCAGCCCGCTCTCGCGGCTCGTGGCGTCGGCGGCATCGAGTTCGCCGCGCGCGCGGTGCATCCGCGCTCGGATGGCGAGCCCGAAGGCCTCGGCCCGGAAGAAACCGATCTCCCGGGCCAGCTCGATCTCGCGCTCGATCATGGACTGGGCGCCCGGTCCTTCCTCCTCCCACAGGAGCAGGCCGAGCCACAGGCGCACCAGAACCTGGCCGCGACGGTCTTCGATCTCGTCGGCCAGGAGCTCCGCGTCGCGCAGCTCGGTCTCGGCGTCCTTCGGCCGATCGAGATCGAGCAGGAGGCCGCCGAAGCGAGCGCGCGCTTCGGCCTCCAGGCGGCGCTCTCCGGCCTCGCGCGCCAGGCGCAGCGCTCGCTGCACGGCGCCGAGCGCGCGCCGCGGTCTGCCCGCGGAGCGCCAGATGCGTGCGCGCAGGAGGTGCGCGTAGGAAACCACGCCGGCGCGCGCCTCCTCGGAGCGCCGCAGGAGGCGCAGGGCCAGGTCGACCTCCTTCAGGGCGGATTCGATGCGATCCTCGAGCACGTCGAGGTGGGCGAGCGCGAGGTGCGCGAGCGCGAGTTGGTTCTCTCCCTGGGCGAGCTTCAGGGCCCGCTCGGCCAGCTTGCGGCCTTCCTCGAACTCGCCCACCTGGGCCTGGACCTGCGCCATCCGCCGGCAGATCTGGGACACGAGTCCCCGGTCCTTGGAGGCTTCCGCGAGCTGCAGGGCGTTGCGCAGCATTCCGCGCGCGAGACCGTACTGCCCCGTCCCGGCGGCGTAGCGCGCATGCAGCAGGTAGAGCCGCGCGCCTTCCGCGGGGAAGTGTTCGGGGTCGAGCTCGAGATCGGTCATGTAGTCGAGCAGGTGCCGCTCGTCTTCGCGCCGTCCCAGTCGATCCGCGGCGTCCGCCGCGGCCTCGAGCAGCTCGAGGCGCGCGCGCGCGAGTTCCCCGCTCGCTTCACGGCCCTCGAGGGAGTCGAGGCCGTAGCGCGCCAGCGTCAAGAGGCGCTGGGCGGACGAGCGGCGGTGCTCCCGTCGCAGGAGCAAGAGGCACAGCTCGAGGAGTTCCTTCTTCTCGCCCGCCGCGCGCAGGTGGAAGGCGCGCTGGAAGAGCTCCTCGCTCGAGGCCTGCGCGAGGGGCGAGGCGAGGCCGCGCGCCGCGGCCAGGTGCAGCCGTCGGCGCTTCGCCTCCCCGATCGAGCGCAGCAGGGCATCGCGCAGGGCGGGCCGGGCGAAGCGATAGCGGTCGCCGTAGGGCACGAGCCAGCCGAGCCGCACCAGCCGCGAGAGCACGGCGTCGATCTCGGCCGGTCCGGCGGGGGGGAAGGCGCGCACGAGGAACTCGGTCGAGATCAGTCCGCCCACCACGGCCAGTCGCTCGCACCAGCGACGGTCCTCGGGATCCAGCGTCTGGAAGCGCTCTTCGACGATGCGGTCGAGCGAGCGCGGCAGCGGGAGGTCGTCGGGGGCGATGGTGAGCGTCAGCTTCTCGCCCGGCGCGGAGGGGACCTCCGTGGGCTCGAGCGGATGGGCTCGGCCGCTCGCGATCAGATCGCGCAGGATCTCCGTGGCGAGGCCCGGGTTGCCGTGGCTGCGCCTCCACAGCACCTCGGCCAACCTCCGGCGTGGGACGCTCGGGTCGAAGAGCTCGTTCACGAGCTCGAGCATCGCCTGGGAGGAGATCGGTTCGAGCACGATCTTCGCCGCCTCCAGGATCAGGCCCGAACGCACCAGGCGTTCCACGTGGGCCTCGAGTCGCGGCAACCCCGATTCGGAGAGCGCCGTCTCCCCGCGCACGCCGAGGATCACGAGCACCGAGGTCTTCGGCAGGGCGTCGAGGACCGCCGAGAGCGCCTCGAGGGTCACGAGTCCCGCGCTCTGCAGGTCGTCGAGGAAGACGAGCACGGTGCGCTCCCGCCCGAGCGCGCCGAGCCAGGCGGCGAGCGCGGCGGGCACCGAGGCGTCCGTGGTGCCCGCCTCGTCCCCCGCGCGCCTGGCCGGGGAGAGCGCGGCGGAGAGCATCGCGGCGGTGCGCTCCCCGACCAGGCGTTCGAGGAGCATGCGCTCCCGCGCGCCGGGCTCCGCGCCCATGGGGAGCGCGAGCCAGCGGGAGAGGAGCACGAGCAGGGCTCCCGACGGACGCGCCTCGGCGGCCTCGCTCCAACGACCGTACAGGTAGATCGGCGGAGCGTTGCGCGCACGCATGCGCCGGGCGAACTCGTTCGTCAGACGCCACTTGCCCGAACCCTCGGGCCCGGAGATCCAGACGACGCCGATCCCGCGGCCCGTCCGCGTCGCGCTTGATCGGACGCGCTCGTAGATCTCGGTCAGGCGCTCGAGCTCCTCCTCCCGGCCGACGAGGGGCGTCCAGTCGGAGGTCTGGCGCATGGGCGAGCGCGGCTCGTTCTCGGCGTGGCCAGGGTCCAGGCCCTCGCGCCACCAGGTCCCCGACTCGCCCTCGCTCAGGCACTGCGCGAGCTCGCGCGCGCTGGGACGCCGCGCGGCGTCCCGCGCGAAGATCCACTCCACCAGGTGGTCGAAGAGGGGGGACAGCGAGGGCAGGAGGCGCGACGGTGGATCGTAACGGGTGGCGGCGATCGCGGCGGCGAGCTCGTCGGCGCCGCGCACTTCGATCGTCCGGCGCAGGAGCGCCCCGCTCGTGGAGCCGAGGTTGGGGGAGAAGCGCGCGGGACCGGAGGCCACGCAGCCGAAGGGGTGGAACCCGGTCGCGATCTCGTAGAGCGTGATGCCGAGAGCGAACACGTCCGCCGCGGCGCTCGGAGGGCCGCCGCGGATCCGCTCGGGCGAGAGATAGGCGAGACTCCCGGCGCCCCGGCGCTCCTCCGCCTCGTGCAGGCGCGATGCGAAGCCGAGGTCGAGCAGGACGGCGCGTCCCTCGTCGTCGAGACGAACGTTCTCGGGCTTCACGTCGCCGTGCACGAGCCCGGCTGCGTGCAGGGCGCCCAGGGCGGAGGCGAGCTGGGCGCCGACGGAGCGCACCAGGGGCTCGGGGAGCGGCGCCTCCATGAGCATCTCGCGCAGCGTCTTCCCGGGGACGTAAGAGAGCAGCAGGTAGGGCGTTCCCGTTCCGTCGCTCGCCGTGCCGTGGTGGAGAACGCGTACGAGCGAGGGATCGCGGACCAGCGTCCCGGCCTCGGCCTCGGCCCGGAACGCTGCGCGAGCTTCGGCCGAGGCCGCGCGCTCGGCTCCGAGGGTCTTCACGGCCACCAGTGCCCCGGCTGCGAGCTCGCCCCATGGCTCGGAGAGGCGCGCGAGATCGACCGTCCCGGTGGCGCCTTCGCCGAGCCGGCGCAGGCGTTCGAATCGAGGTTCGTTGGAAGTCACGGAATCCCTATGATCTGCGCGCTCGGCCCCGAGCTGTAGCCCCTTCTGCGATCCTCCTGCCAGGTTCCCGCGCTTGACTTTCCGCGTCTACAACGCCCTCGACAAGGAGAAGCAGGACTTCGTCCCGCGCGAGCGCGGCCGGGTGCGCATGTACAACTGCGGCCCCACGGTCTACGGCCGCATCCACGTCGGGAACCTGCGCACGTTCCTGTTCGCCGACGTGCTGCGGCGCTGGCTCGAGGTCCTGGGCTACGAGGTCGAGCAGGTGATGAACATCACCGACGTGGGACACCTGCAGCAGGACGCCGAGGAAGGCGAGGACAAGCTCGAGGCCCAGGCCAGGAAGGAGAAGCTCGACCCGCGCGCGATCGCCGAGCAGTACACGGCCCAGTTCTTCGCCGACGTCGAGCGCCTGGGGGTGCGCAAGGCGAAGCTCTACCCCCGCGCGAGCGACCACGTCCCCGAGATGCTGGCGATCATCGAGGACCTCTTGAAGAAGGGATGTGCCTACCAGGTGGGAGAGGACGTCTACTTCGACGTCGCGCGCTTCCCGCGCTACGGCAGGCTCTCGGGCAACACGGTCGCGGAGCTCGAGGCCGGCGCGCGCGTGGAGGTGCGCGAGGAGAAGCGCCATCCGGCCGATTTCGCCCTGTGGAAGAGCGACGCGCGTCACCTGGTGAAGTGGGCGACGCGCTTCGGACCCGACGGCTTCCCGGGCTGGCACATCGAGTGCTCCGCCATGGCCATCAAGCACCTCGGCCAGGAGCTCGACATCCACACCGGCGGCGAGGACAACGTCTTCCCGCACCACGAGTGCGAGATCGCCCAGTCGGAAGCGCACACGGGCAAGCCCTTCGCGCGCTACTGGATGCACGCCAAGTTCCTGCAGGTCGACGGCGGGAAGATGGCGAAGTCGCTGGGCAACGTCTACACCCTCGGGGACGTCGAGCAGCGCGGCTACTCGCCGCGCGCCCTGCGCTTCGCGCTGATCCGCGGGCACTACCGCTCGCCGCTCGACTTCACCTGGAAGGTGATGGAGGACGCGCGAGGAGCGCTCGAGAAGCTCGACGACCTCGCCGCGCGCCTGCGGCGCCTCGCGCGCGGCGAGGGCGCCGCGCCGGACGGCGCCGCGGGCCACGCAACGCTCGCGGCCGCCCGCGCGAAGTTCGAGGAGTCGCTCGACGACGACCTGAACATGCCCCAGGCCCTCTCGGCGCTTTTCGAGCTGCGCTCGGCCGTGCTCGAGACACCCTTCGGCAGGCAGGCCGCCGCCGAGGCGCTCGAGTTCCTGCGCCGCGCGGACACCGTGCTCGGCGTGATCCAGCTCGACGAGCAGGAGCTCGACGCGCGCGTCCAGGCCCTGCTCGCCGAGCGCGAGGCCGCCCGCGCGCGCAAGGACTGGAAGCGCTCCGACGAGATCCGCGACGAGTTCCTCGCGCTCGGCATCGTGATCGAGGACACCCCCGCCGGCCCGGTCTGGCGCCGCAAGGCGTAGCGGAGTCCAATGGGGCCGTCGCGCGCACGCGCGTCCGGGAGTCACCCCATGTGGATCCAGAGAGGGCTCGGAGGGTCGCTGCTCGTGGCCGGGGCGCTGTGGTGGGCCCTCTTCCCGAAGAAGGCTTCTCTGGATGCCGACATGGTCGCTTCCGTGTGCATCGGCGTCGGGCTGCTGGGTTCCGGCGCGCTCATCCTCCCGTGGCACCGGGTGCGGCGCGCGACGGCCATGCTCCTCCTCCTGCTCCTCTGGTCCCTCCTGGGCAATGTCTACTGGATAGCCTGGAGCGAGGATGTCGCGGACGCCTTGCTCGAGATGTCGGAGGCGAGAGGCGGATCGAGGCGTCAAGAGGGCCCGACCGTGTCAGGGTGGCAGAAAGTCGTACCGCGATGAGTAGGTAGAGCAGGTAGGGCCATCGACCTCCGAGACCCGGCGGAGCCGGGGAAGGAGCTCAGATGGCGGAAGACGAGAGCGCTGGCGGAGACGAGTCGGGTCCGGTCTCTTTCCTGTCCAGGAGAACGGTAGACCCAAGAAGCCTCCCGGGAGGGCGGAGCGAGCGCCGCTTGGCGGCGCGTGGGGGGAGGCGGCGTCGGCGGCTCTTCACGCAGGAAGAGAAGCGGGCGCTGCTGGGCGAGCTCGCGTCGAGCGGGGAGAGGGTGGCGGTCTTCGGCGCACGCGTGGGCGTGCACCCGAGCGTGCTGCACCACTGGCGGCGTACGCAGGGGAGTCCGAAGGCGGCTGCACGAGGCCTCGCTGTCGCGCACCGGATCTTCAGCCCGGACGAGCGTCGTGCGGCGGTGGAGGCGCATGCGAAGTCGGGGCTCACGCTCAGGATCTTCGCGCAGCACTGGGGCGTGTCGGTCGAGAGCCTGCGGCACTGGATCAAGCTCTACCGGGCGGGCGGTCCGAAGGCCCTGGAGGGCAAGCAGCTCGGCCGTCCGCCGGGTACGAAGCGCTCGCATCTTCCGCCGGCGGTGCAGGCGGAGATCGTGCGCACGAAGCGTCGCTTTCCCGGCTTCGGGCTGAAGAAGGTGCGGGACTTCCTCATGCGCTTCCAGGGGACGCGCGTGAGCACGAGCGGGGTGCGCAGGGTGCTCGAGGTCGAGGGGCTGCGCGGTCGGGAGGGCACGAGACGCGCGAAGAAGAAGCGGCACCCGCCGCGGCGATTCGAGCGCGCGAAGCCGGGTGAGCTGTGGCAGACGGACATCACGAGCTTCGTGCTGACGCGCTCTGGCGTCCGGGTGTACCTGGTGGTGTTCCTGGACGATTTCTCGCGCTACGTGGTGACCTGGAAGCTCTCGACGCGGCAGAAGAGCGAGCTCGTGACCGAGGCGCTCCTGGAAGGGATCGAGCGCTTCGGGAAGCCTCAGGAAGTGCTCTCCGACCAGGGTCGCCAGTACTTCACGTGGCGGGGGAAATCGGAATTCCAGAAGCTGCTCGCGCGTCAGGGGATCGCGCACGTGGTGGCGCGGACGCACCACCCGCAGACGCTCGGCAAGTGCGAGCGGCTGTGGGAGACGATCGGCACGGAGCTCTGGGAGCGGTAGTTGTCAACGATTCTGAGACAGCGCGCATGTGAGATCACTGAAGGACGAGCTCGGAGCGGCGCTCGCGACGGCGCCGCGGACGGGCGTCTACGTCTTCGGCCAGGTGGGCGACAAGCAAGTGTCGCTGCACGGGGAGCGAGGCCGGATCGTGCTGGTGACGAGCGAGGGTGTGTCGAAGGAACTGGCCCTGGAGGATCTGGGGCTGCCTCAACAACAGGAGACGAGCGATGAGCGAAGCGATGCTGCAGACGAACGGGAACGGGATGGTGCCGCGCACGCGGCGGGGCAGGAAGAGGCTCGTGTTTCAGCCGCCGCGTCAGGTGGCGCGCTCGGTGAGGAGCCTTTGGGAGGGGGCGAGCGAGGAGGAGCGTGTGAAGGCGCACGCGACCTCGGTCGAGATCCTGTCGATGTGGCTGGGGAGGAAGAGCCGGCACCAGGTAGCGGAGGCGCTCTCGCTGCCGCCGCTGCGAGTGTGGCAGCTCAGCCAGCAGGCTCTCTCGGGTATGCTCGCGGGCCTTCTCAAGCAGCCCCGGGGGCGGAGCCAGGGAGCGACGATGGAGTCGAGCGAGGAGGACCCGCGTGTGCTGAGGAAGCGCATCGCCGAGCTCTTGGCGGAGAACCGTGCGCTGAAGGAGCTCCTGGACGTCCTGAAGGACCTGCCCTCGGCACGGGCGCCGGCGCCCCGCCCCCGGACGGAGAAACCGAAGGAGGATCGTCGTGGCAGGAAGGAGGTACGGCGAGGCAGTGAGGACGCGGGTGGGACAGATGCTCGCGGAGCGGGAGAAGCTCCGGCGCGGTGAGCTCGCGCGCTATGCGCGTCTGCTCGACGTCGACGAGCGCACGCTGCGCAAGTGGCGTGCACAGGCGGCGTCGGGTGGGTGTCCTCTCATGGGCCGGCCGCGGCACGCCGAGGGCGCTTGGCGTGCCGCGCTGCGGCCGGTGGCGCGGGCCTGGAAGAGTCAGGGGCGGACGTCGGGCCGCCCGCGCGTGCTGAAGGTGCTGGAGGAGCTCGGGATCGAGATCTCGATCACGATCGTGCGCGGGCTCCTGGTGCAACTCAAGGCGCGCTGGCGGCGGGTCCTGGCTCGCCTGCGCGCGCAGACGATGAAGCACCTGGAGGTGCGGGCGCGCGACGCGCTCTGGTCCGAGGACGCCACGCACCTTGGGCGTGACGAGCGGGGGAAGGTCGAGGGGTTCGCGGTGAAGGACGTGGGGACGACCACGCTGGTCGAGTCGGCGGTCGGCGGGCCCGCCTGTGGCGGCGACGTGCTGTCGCTCCTCGTGCGCGCGAAGCTCGTGCGCGGCAGGATGCCGCTCGTGCTCGGCATGGACAACGGTCCCGCGAACCGGCACGAGCTCGTGCAGGGCTGGCTCGCAGAGGAGCACGTGATCGCGCTCTGGAATCTCCCCCACACACCCGAGCACAACCCCTGGATCGAAAGCTTCTTCGGCGAGGCCAAGCTCGAGCTCGAGGCCTTGGGCGAGCTCCCGGCGCGGGGTCCTGATCCCTTGCAGGCGCATCTTTCGCGGCTCTCCTCCAGCCTTTGTGGGTGGACCCTGGGGCTGAGGTGGCCGCTCCGCGGCCGGAATCTGGAGGAAGAAAGCTTCGAGTGGAGGGCTGATCGGC
>Ga0247727_10004901_pt1 | contig 27813 bp, 30 predicted proteins | sample WisWelCaveWW1625_FD_202498 | JGI IMG/M metagenome (GOLD analysis project Ga0247727, IMG submission 202498) | Biofilm microbial communities from Wishing Well Cave, Virginia, United States - WW16-25 | ecosystem: Environmental > Aquatic > Deep subsurface > Groundwater > Cave microbial mat | place...
CTGAAGCACGATAATCGAGCCGGTTCGGAACCACTGGCTGCCAGTTCTACACCGACGCCTTTGGAATGTTGTACAGGCCCCTGCGAGCCACTGTCAAGCAATCGCACAGCACACAGGACGAAACGTCCGGCGTCTGAATCAATGCGCGTGAAGGCTGGTATGGCCCCTTGAATCACAGTATACTGTAACTTCATTCCGCACGGGCGCATGACCGGATGTTCGATGAGGCGGACCGGTTGGTTGTCCGGCATCCTCTCTTCATCACCGTGTTCTTCACCGTCCTTCACGCCACCCGGCTGGCCCGTGCACTCGAAGGGGGTGCTTCATGCAGAGCGCTATCATAACCGCCATCGTCATCTCGCTATTCATCTTCTCACAGGACGCCAGCTGGGCCTATCGGGATTACTTCACGACCGAGCAGAAAAGCCAACTGGCAAAAATTCAGACCGTCCTGGTGGAAGCCGTCGCCTTGACTGACAAGGGCGCGGTCGACGCCGGAGCAATCCGGACCGTTGTCGTCTCCCGCCTCTCTGAACTGGGCTACACCGTGATCACCGACGGATCGAAACCGTACGACGTCATATTCAAGGTCAAGTGCGAGCAGCGGAAGACCTGGGAAGGGACGGCCACGGCCGGCGGCGACGCGGACCTCCCCGATTCCCCGTCGCGCGTCTGGAAGGGACCGGCCTGCCAGCTCAATTACACGCTGGGCGGCATGAAGATTAAGTGGCAGAAGGAAGTCCGCACGGACTTCGAAGATGCCATCACCGCCGCGCAGAAAGCCAGTGCCGGCGATCCGGGCGACTATGCGATGAAGAAGCTGACGGAGCGGCTGGCTGATTATGACTTTCCGGTGACGGTCACCGCCGACTGGGGGCAGGACGAGCGGCTGCTGAAGCTACTGGATAGTTCCAAAAACCAGATGCGGCGGCTCAAGATCATCTCGCTGCTCGGCGAAATGCTCTCTGACTCTGCGCTCCCCCGGCTCAAAGAAGCCTTGAAAGACAAGGATCTGGCAAAACAGGCCGCCGAATCACTGGGATATATCGGCCGCGATGGCATTCCCATTCTGATCGACATCATGAAAAACTCGCAGGACAACGACTTGCGCATCTCGGCCGCGAAAGGCCTCGGGCAGGTGGGAGGGTTGCACGGAGATACGACCGCCGTGCTGCCGCTGCTCGAAATCCTGAAAGATCCGAAGACCGACTGGACACTGTTGACGGAAATCGCCTGGGCGCTCGGCAAGATGCCGGACAAACGGTCGATCGAACCGCTCTACGCGCTCGACCGAAAGCTGCAGGCGATGCGTGACCCGGAGAACATGACACTCAAAAAGCTCAAAGAAGCGGTGTTCTGGGCGATCAAGCAGTGCGATACGTGGGATCAGTATAGTTAAATTAAACTCGTGAAGGCGGCTGAGAAAGAGAATCTGCGCCGCCCTTCGTATGCCAGGAGGCCTCATGACCATCTCTCGCAGACGATTTTTGCAATTGGCGGCCGCAACCGGCGGCGCATTGGCGTTCGGCGATCTCGCCGGTCAGGTGCTGGGACTTTCACCTCGGACACGGCTCGCCTATGCCGGCGAGCCGATCAAGATCGGTATCCTCGATCCGCTGTCCAGCCCCTACAAGACCTCGTCGATTCACGACGTGCATGGTGCCAACGTCGCGGTGGATCTGTTCAATAAGAACGGCGGCGTGCTGGGCCGGCCGGTGGCGATTTTGGAAGCCGACGATGCCTCGAACGTTCAGACCGCGCTCAAGGCCGCCACGAAGTTCATCAAGGAAGACCGGGTGGATTTCCTGATGGGCACTTTCAATGGAGACGTGGCGCTCGCCGTGGCTGATCTCGCCAAGAAGGAAAACAAGCTCTTTATGGTCACCGGTGCGCATGTGATGGACCTGAGCGGTGCCGGCTGCAATTCGCACACGTTCGTCTTTATGCCGAACGCCAACATGATGGCGAGGTCGGTGGCACCCCATCTGGTCAAGGCCTACGGCACGAAGTGTTACATGGTTACGGCCGATACGGTGGATGGCAAGGCAACATTGGCCGCGATGACGGATGCGCTGAAGGCGAACGGCGCAGAGGTTCTCGGCACTACGGTGACGCCCTTCGGCACCACCGATTTCACCGCCGCGCTGACGGAGGCCAAAAATGCCAAGCCGACCCTGATCGTCCTCAACCTCTACGGCTGGGATCTCGTCAACGCGCTCAAGACCTACGCGAAACTGGAACTGGCCAAAGAGAAGATCGGCGTGGGCGGGATGATCAGCGGCGAGCAGATCGGCCGGCCGCTGGGTTACGCCAACAACGCCGGCATCTGGGGTTTGATCTGGGACCCTAAAATCAACACGGACAGCTCGAAGCGTTTCATTCAGGGTGTGATCGATAAGTATAACCACACGCCGACGTCACGCTGTTACCTTGGCTATGCCGCGATAACGCAAATCCTGGAGGCCGTGCAGCGGGCCGGTACCACCGATACCGCCGCCGTCATCAAGACCCTGGAAGGCCACGAATTCGACGGTTGCAAGGTGGGTAAATCGTACTTTCGCGCCTGGGACCATCAGCACGTGCAGGACGTGCTGGTCGGCGAAGCCTACGGGAAGGAACTTGGACTGGGGCATTATAAGATTCTGGCCACGGTTGCCGGCGACACCGTAGCCGGTGAACGGGAACAGAACTCCTGTAAGCTCTGAAGCGCTGAAGAGGGGCGGGCAACAGCGGGCGGGTCTGCTATGGCAGGGTGGTGTTCAACAGCACAGAGACAGATGCGATAGAGAAGTCTCCCATGGCCAGGTCCTGCTTGCCGTCCCGGTTCAGATCCCCCAGCGCGATAGAGCGAGGCCCGCTCCCGGTCGGGAAGTCGGTTTTGGCCCCGAAAGTCCCAGTGCCTGTCCCCAGCAGCACTGACACCGTGCTGGAAGCAGCATTGGCCACAACCAAATCCAAGGTGCCGTCCCGGTTCAGATCAACACGTGCGACAAAGCCGGGCGCACTCCCGGTCGTGAAGTTGGTCACGCCCCCGAAAGTTCCCGTGCCCGTCCCCAGCAGCACCGACATGGATGCCAGATTCTCATTCGTGACGGCCAGGTCCAGTACGCCATCCCGGTTCAGGTCTCCAAGCGCGACCGAGTTGGACGAAAACACAGTGGTAAAGTCGGTCTTGGCGCCGAAGGTCCCATCACCGTTCCCCAGCAACACCGACACGGTGCTGTCGGTCGTGTTGGCGGCAACCAGGTCCGGCTTGCCGTCCCGATTGAGGTCTCCCAGCGCGACAGAGAGCGGTCCGTTCCCGATCGTGAAGTCAGTCTTGGCCCCAAAGGTCCCTGTCCCAGTTCCCAGCAGCACCGACACCGTAGTAGAAGCAGCATTGGCCACAGCCAAATCCAGTGCGCCATCCCGGTTCAGATCCCCCAGAGTGACAACGGGATTCAATCCGGTCGTGAAGGAGGCCGGAGCGCCAAGGCTGGCCGTGAGGCTCAAGGGCGATTGATTCAGCAGCACCGACATGCTGTTGCCGTTTTGATTCGCCGTGACCAGATCCGGGTCTCCATCACGATCCAGATCCCCCAGCGAAACGGAGAGAGGCCCGCTCCCGGTCATAAAGTCGGTCTTCGCGCCGAAGCTGCCCGTGCCCGTTCCCAGCAACACCGAGATGGTATTGGCGCTCCGATTTGCCGTAACCAGATCCAGCACGCCGTCCTGGTTCAGATCGCCCAGCGCAACGGCAAATGGAGCGAGGCCGGTCGTGAAGTCGGTCTTGGCGCCGAAGCTGCCCGTGCCCGTTCCCAGCAACACCGAGACGCTCGTGCCATTCTGATTGGCCGTGGCCAGGTCCAGCATGCCGTCCCTGTTCAGGTCTCCGATGGCGACGGTTCGCGGCCCGTTCCCGGTCATGAAGTCGGTCTTGGCGCCAAACAGCGCGAAGATCACGCTACCCCCGCCGCTCCCGCCGCCGTCACAGCCGAAGGGCAGACTCAGACCCAGCAGCCCCAGAGCCAGGGCGGTGGCGCTCGCGCCGATCCGACGGTGTCGTTCGCCCTTGAGTCTCATGGCTGCCCTATGCGAGCCTCACTCGATCCGCAACGACACCAGATCCACCCGGAGCGACTTCTCCGGTCGGTACAACACCGCGCGCGCCGTCCGCACGGTCTGATTGACCGTGGCCGTGACACGCACGGAAAAATAATCGCTTCGGACCGAATAGGCCTGGCTCGCCCGCAATTCCTTCGCAATCTGCTGCATGCCCGACACCCGATCCACGTCGTCCAACGATTTGAAGGGCCGCGCCAGGGTGAGATCGCGGGCCATCGCGTCGTTGATACGCGCATCCAGGCTTTGGATGACCGGCACCGACGCGGCATTGAGATTAACCGTGCCGTCAGGCGTCTGCGGATAGACGGTCATATGAGGCGCGATCAGATCGTAGGCGGGCGTCGTAATGCCTTTCACCAGATGCAACTCGGACAGAGTGTTCACGGCGCCATTGCGGGCGCGATAGGGGGGCTTGCGCGTTTGATAGTAGCCCGATTCCGCGCCTCTCGGTTCGAGATCGTGATCCGGATCAACCCAGTCCACAACGGCATCCACCAGCGTCGGATCAACGGTCGCGGATTCGAACAGCCGCTTGAGCTGCGCGATCTTCTCCTTGCGGGTCTGTGTGCCTGACACGGCGAGGTCGTTCAGATTGACCTTGCCCCGCTCGTCCGCAATGGCAATCGACACCGTGCCGTCGCCCAGCGGATAATCGGACACGGGGGTGGCCCAGAAATCCGTCGGGCCGTCATAGGGGTTCTTGGTCAACTGATCCTGCCGGGCATCTTCCTTGAGCAACGCGCGGGCGGCCGACACGCCGGCCCGCGCCAGGGCGATTGCCTTGACTTCATCGCGAAAGTTCCCCGCTTCGCGCAAGAACCGCCGGGTGGACGCGTCGAAGTCCACGATCACGCCGGTCAGCAAGGCCAGCAAGACCAGGACCAGCAGCAGCACCACGCCGCGCTCGGTGGAAGAGTGATTGAGTGATTGGTGATTAGGTGATTGACAAGACATAAATCACTTAGTCACTAATCACTTAATCACTCAATTACTCTTATCACTCATACTTTCTGATACGTCGCCAGCAGGAGGGTCGCATCCAGTTCGGTCGGAGAATCGAACCGGGGCTTCAGGGTAAGCCGCTTGATCCGGATCAGGTGCGGCGAGCGCTCGATCGCCGCGACCACGCGCACCAGCCGGTCGGCGGTCATGCGATCCCATCGCGCTTCGAGCACGATTTCCTGAAAGCCCAGCGAGGCCGGCGGGGCCGCCTGCGGGTGCAGGGACGACAGGCGGTCGCCTGAGGCGCTCTGCGTCGCCAGCTCCCGGATATGCTGCTCCAGCGAGAACGGGCGCCGGGCATCGCCCACGCGCGCCAGCAGCGGGGCCAGGCGCTGTTGCGCGCGGGCATAGTCGCGGGTCAGCGACTGCATCTCGCGCACGTCCAGTTCCTTCCGGGCAATCAACTGATCGAGCAACCGGACCCGCTCGCCCAGGGGCTCGACAACCAGCAAAAAGAGGCCCGCGCCGAGCACCAGCGCCCCACCGCCGACCACGATCACCCGTTCCCGGCGGGACAGTCCGACAAACCAGAGCGCAAGGCTTCGGAACGACATGCTGATTACTCCACGGAAGCCGGCGGCACAATCGTCGCTTTGAAGGCGACCCGTCCGGGACCGGCGCTGGCCCGCACATCGCTGGTCTGCACCGCTCCCCCGCCATACGCGCGGGCCAGGGCGCGCTTGATCACGTCCACCGACTCGAAGGAATTCGTCTCCGCCTCAAGCTGAATGCTCCGCCGTTCGACCACCAGGCCATGCATCTGGAGCGGCGCTTCCGTCGCCAGGCGCCGGCTCAGGTCGGCCAGCAGCGGGAGCACCAGCGGATCGTCGGCGCCCAGCAACCGGAGCTGCTGCGTGGCATCCGCCAGCGCCGTCTTCATCTGCGACAGCGGGTCCACCACCGGCGCGTCGGGAAACTGCCCGAGCAGGCGCTGGCGCAACTCCTGCTTCAATCCCTGATAGCGGGTTTCCTTGACGTAATACCGCACGCCCACGTCGCCGGCCGCCAGCAGCACGATCGCCGCCAGCCCCGCCGCCAGCCGGCGCACGCGTTGCCGGCTGTGCACGCGCTGGGCATCGAGCGGCGCGGCGGCTGAAAAATCGAGCAGGGAGGCGGCGCGCACGCGCGCCGGCGCCGTGGCCAGCCCATGCGCGATGGAAAAGCGCGGATCGTGCGGCGGCGTGCGGATGTCGCACCCCAGCCGTCGGTTGAGCGCGTCGCGCAGGCCAGGCAGTTGAGCCGCCCCGCCGGTCAGGCAGACGGTGACGACCGGGTGTTTGACCTGGGCTTCATAGGCATGAAATACCAAGCGAAGCTCGTGGACGAGCGCGTCCAGAAAGAGCGCCCCCGGGCCTTTCTCGAATGCGTCTTCGACCGGCGCCGTGGCCGCCGGTATCCCCGGCAGATGCCATCCGCCCAAATCCACGGCGCGCAGCATCGGCGGCGCAGTGGCATGACACACGCAGACCGTCGTGTGCGTCGCGCCGAGATCAATCAGCGCATGCGCCTGGCCGTCCTCAAGCGGCACGCTCGCCGCGCACGCGGACCATAGGGCCATCCCGTCCGGCACCACGCCCACGGGACGAATGCCCGCCTCGGCCAGCAGATCCAGATGCCCACGCAGATCCTTTTTTTGCACGGCAGCCACCAGCACGGTGCAGGACCGGCCCGCGCGCGCGGCCTTCCCTACAGGCTCGGGAAACAACCGGTACGCCAGCGCCAGTTCATCGAGAGGAAACGGCAGCAGGTTCTCGACTTCGGAGGGCACGACGCGCGCCACCTTCGCCGGATCGTCGAACGGCAGCACCAGCGTCCGCCACAGGAGACTTTGACCGGGAAGCGCAGACACCACCGGCAGGCCGGTTAACCGATGAGATTGGAACAATTCACGCAGCGCGGCGGGAAGAGACGGCGGCGCAGCCTCGGCCTGCTCGGGCGCGGGAAGGGCCTGCTCGATGGAGGTGACCGACACGCGGCCGGTCAGACTCCGGCGGCACAAGGCGAGTTTCAGGCTGGTGTGTCCGAGATCGAGACCGATCACTCCGCCGAACATGGAGCATGCCCTCCCTGCCCGTACTAGCCCGCATAATTCATGACGGCTTCTACTGCAACCGCCGATACGCCGCTCCGACAAGCCTGGCCGCTAGCTTCGCGCGGCCACGCGGGCGGGCTCGCCGCTCGATCGGTCAACAGCCTGTTTAAGGCTGCCTCCCTTCCTCGCGGCTCCACGCGCTCGTCTCGCCAGGCGTCTCAGCGGTTTCGTCACGAACCCTCATGAATCATGCGGGCTGGGTAGGAGGGTACATCACACGGGCGGCGCAGGCAAGAAACGGAGCTGATCCAGCGTCCCCTCGAGCTGAAAGCGCATCGGCGCGCCGGGCGCGAGGCCCGGCAGGCCGCCCGGCCCGGCCGCTCCCGTCGGCGTGACGCTCACGGTGAGCGACAGGCGGCGATCGGCGGGCGCGCCGCTCACGCGGATTTCCCCGCTGCCGGTGATCGTCATCGCGTCTCCCCGTCCGGACAATTCCTCCAGACGGCACAGGTCCCGGGAACAGGTCAGACGGCTGTCGAAGGTCTTCAAGGCAAGCGCCATCGGAGCCCCTTCCAACCGACCGACCAGATCCAGGCCGGTGACGGACAGGCTGAGTTGCCCGCGCAGCAGCATCCAGGGATCCACGGCCATCCGTATCGCCCCGGCCTGGAACACCGGCTGGTCGGGCCGGGTCGCGCGCACAGCGCGCAGCCCTTCCCAGGACAAGCGCATCGGCCAGGCCACGGCGCGCGACACGGAGGCGAACTCCCAGCCGGTCGCGGACGACGCCATGGCCAGCAGCCTGTCTTGAAGCAGCGGGAAGGGGAAGGTCAGCACAAGACAGAGGACGAAGAGCGCGAAGGCATAGACTGCCCATCCGGCCCGGACCAGCCAGCGACGACGAACGGAAGAACCGACAGTCATAGTCATCTTGCGAAATCCACCCTCGCGCTACTGGCCCGCCGGCTGCGCGCCGGCCGGCAGCTCCTGTTTGGGGAAGGGAATCAGCAACAGATACGATCGGCGGTCCGGCGTATCGAGCGTCAATTCTACGGACACCGCCGCCGGTAATGTTTTGCGCACGCCGGCCGACCATCCATCCATCCACTGCGCCCCATCATAATAGCGCAGATTGAATCCGGCCAGGCCGGTGGCGAGCTCTTCGGTCTCGGAAAATTCCGGCGCCGAACTCAGGAGATTCCGCCACTCCTGGCGCACCAGCGTCGGCCCCTGCTGCGCATAGCTCACCCGCGCCAGATCCGACTCCGGCGCGTCGGGCAGGGTGCGCACGTGGCTGAACGAGAGAAAGGTCGCCGTATCGGCGGGCAGGCCGTTCACATCCTGGTTCTGCCCGACAAAACTGTCCTTCTCGGTGGGCGACGGGGGCACGGCGCCCAGCAGGTCGCGCGTCAGCGTGCTGAACGCGATCCGGACGAGGCGATCCGTCTGGTCGCGCGCATCCACTTCCTCGCTCAGCCGCATGGTGCTGAACACGGTGCTGGTCACCAGCGTCACCACCAGCGCCACGATCGCCACCGTCACCAGCACTTCGACAAGCGTAAAGCCTTTGGAAGAGTGATTGAGTAATTGAGTGATTGAGTGATTGCGTGATTGGTAATTGGTGATTATTGGGTTTGTGTCTCGCCGATCATTAATCACTTAGTCACCTCATTACTAATCACTTCTTCACAGTCACTCCCTCGTCAGTGACCAATGAGGCTTGTCGCACTGGAGCTAGGCTGCGGTGAGGACCGCTTTACGCACCGACTGGGGCAGTGTAATAGGCAGGAAAAAGCGCGTGGGGTAAAGGTAGTCGTCGCCTGATTCGTCAACGACCCGGACCTGGCCGTGTCGGGCCGCCCTGGGATCGGGAACGGAGATGTAAATCTTCCGCTTTTCCAGGGACACACGATACCCTCGATTCTCCACGCACACGAGCAATCGCGAGGCAGATGTTCGTGCTTTATTCATGGTGTTCCGACCTCACAGCAATCGTTTGATTTTATATTCTTTCCGCCCTATTCCCGATGCCTCGTACCAATGAATCTCGGCCGAATGGACCGATCCATCGGAAAGCCGAACCTTGGCGAGCCCCTTGCGTTTCCTCCATCGCCCCGATCCATAGAGCTTGCGGAGCCGGGAAATCTCTCGTATGCGGGAGCCGACCGCAAACGTCTCAATATGAGTGACTGGGCCGACAAGCTCAAAATGCACCGATCAATGGTGCCTCAAGTCAGAGCAGCCGTCAACCCTGAAGTGACGATCCTTCCGCCGTCGCACTCCCCACGCTAGTGATTAGTAACTCAGTGATTAGTGATTTGCAATTGAGTGATTGGTAATTCGTAACTGGTAATTCCATGTCAGAGTGATTGGTGAATTGTGATTGAGTGATTTCTTGACGGAACATCGCCAATCACTGAATCACCTGCTCATCACTTCTCCTAGCGCCTACCGCCTCACGCCTTCCGTCATTCCCGGAATACATACCCCACCAGTTCCATCGTGCTCTCCTGCTCGCCGCGGGGCCAGGCCACCCGGACGCGGACTTCCCGCACGCCTTCGAACGGCGTGGCAAGGACCGTGCGCTTCCACGTAAAGCCGGGAAACCGGTCCGTCACCGGCTCGCCCTTGCGCGACGTGGTGGTGAAGGTGCCGTTCGACTCGCCCGCGAGCGGGAAGACGCCGACTTCGGTTTCTCCCAGCTTCTCCTGCGCCAGCAGCGTCGCCGTGGTGAGCGCCCGCGCATAGCCGCGCAACTCCAGATCGCGCGTCCGCAGCGCCAGCAGCACCGTCAGCGTGATCGCCAGCACGGCCACCGCGACCGCGACTTCGATCAGCGTGAAGCCTCTCGTCGTGAGGCGGGAGGCGAAACCACGCGGATGGGGAACAGTGGGTGGCATTTGCGCTTCTGCCTTCCGTCTCATGTCCCTCTGAATTCAAGAGTTGATTGTTTGAACCGCCCCTTTACTTCACCATCCCATCACGCTAGACTGATTACAGTGAGGGATAAACACCACAACAAACGGGAGAGAGTCTCACATCTCTTGTTCGACTTAGCCAAGTACCTGTTGACCGTGATCGGGATCGGAGCCATACACCGGAAGAGAGGTAAGAGCCATGGAACCGATTCTCGTGCTTCTTTCAGGCATTGCCATCTTTAGCATCCTGGCCGCAGCCGTGTTCAAGTACCTGGAGTGGAAAGAGAACGTCCACCGCTGACCACGAATCGTTCTTGCCCCTATCATCTCACGTGTGCTTTCGCCTTCCGTCCTCACCCGCCTTCCGCCTCACGTCTTATTTCGCCTCTCGTCCCCAACCACCTCACGCCTACCGCCTTCCGTCCTCATCGCCATCCTTCACACTCACTCGTCCCGTCAGAGGATTGAGCATAAGGGTCATGGTGAGCCGGCGGTCGGCCGTATCCACCAGGCGGATCGTCGTCCGTTCCGTGCGCCCGATCGGCAGGAATTGCGTGAAGGCCTCGCCCACCGCCACCCGGCCCTGATGCACGGTCGTCACCTCATCGAACCGGATCGTGCCCGGCAGGGCAATCCGCGCGCCCAGCGGAACCGCGATCGGGATGTCCGCTCCGTCCGTCCCGACCTGACTCAGCCAATAGGTCCCCGCGCCGACGTCATAATGGAGGCGATGCACCGCCTGGGACGACGCGGCCTCCACCATCGCCTGGTGCGTCGCGCCGATCAGGCGACGGGCCGCCGCGCGCAGCCCGTCGTCCGTCCAGGCCATCGGCGCCACCAGACAGGCCAGCGCCACGAGCATCGCCAGCACGCCGAGCAGCTCGACCAGCGTGAAGCCACGAGCCGGTGAAGAGTGATTAAGTGATTGAGTGATTGGTGATTGGGAATCAGGTGAAGAGTGATTGAGTGATTGAGTCATTGAGTGATTTCTTGAAGGAATGTCTTGCCAATCACGAGTCACTTAATCACCAATCACTCCCCAAGTGAAGCTTCACTTCTGATCAAGCGACCAGTTTTCGATGTCGGCATTGTTGTCCTCGCCGCCCCGCTCGCCGTCGGCGCCATACGACAGCAGATCGAACTCGCCATGGGTGCCCGGCTGTAAATAGATGTAGTCATTGCCCCAGGGATCTTTAGGCACCGACGGCACATAGCCGCCGGTCTTCCAGTTCGTCGGCAGTTTGCCCGAGGCCGGTTTTTCCACGAGCGCCTTGAGTCCCTGCTGCGTGGAGGGATAGAACGCGTTGTCCAGCTTGAAGAGTTGCAGCGCGCTCTCGAGGCTTCTGATTTGCACCTTCACGGCGGTCCGCTTTGCGTCGTCCGTCCGCCCCACGATACGCGGCATGATCAGCGCCGCCAGCACCCCCAGAATCACCACCACCACCATCAGCTCGATGAAAGTCATGCCGCGCTGGGACGACAAAAGACGTAAGGCGGCAGGCGATTGGGACGTGAGGCGATGGAAGACGAAAGGCGTGAGGAGAGAGGCGGGAGGCGGGTGAGGACGGAAGGCGAGAAGACGAAAGACGTTAGGCGTGAGGCGAGGGGAAACTGAAGGCGAATACAGACGATGGACGACAGGCGATGCTCCTTCTCCGGCGGCCCGCGTTCGGCTTACGTGTATCATCAATTGTCCTCCATGCATCGTTCTCTTCCCTCACCTTCCACCTTCAATCGCCTCCCCTTACGTCCCCCTTCACCTCTCGTCCCCAGTCGCCTCACGTCTATCGTCCCACTCGCCTTCCGTCCCCTCACCTGACCATCTGGCTCATCTCGAACAGAGGCAGCAGGACGGCCAGCATGATGAAGAACACCACGACACCCATCGCCACCACCACCAGCGGCTCCAGCAACGTGACCAGGCGCGCCAGCAGGCGGTCCAGTTCGCCTTCGTAGATTTTGGCGCAATGGCGGAGCATCCCTTCCAGCTCGCCGCTTTTCTCGCCCACCGCGATCATGTGCACCATGAGCGTCGGGATGACCCCGCTGCGCCGGAGCGGCTCGGCGATGCTCTGGCCTTCCTTGATCTGCAGCTTGGCCGTTTCAATCGCGCTTTCCAGCGTGGCGTTGTTCATCACGCGCTTCCCCACGTCCAGCGACCGCAGCAGCGGGACGCCGCTGCTCAAGAGCGTGGCCAGGGTGTCGGCCAGGCGGGACATGGCCGACAGCGTGACGACGTGCCGCACCACCGGCAGCTTCAGCGCGAGCGCGTCCAGCCGCGCGCGCCAGGCCGGCGTGCGCAACCCGCGTGCCAGCCCCCAGGCGGCCAGGCCGCCCGCCCCGAGCAGCCACGGCCAGTGCGCGGCCAGGAATCCGCTCGCGGCGATGAGCACGCGCGTCGGAAGCGGCAAGGTCTGTTTCAGATCGGCAAAGACGACGGCGATCCTCGGAATCACCACCGTCATCAGGATGGCGATCACGGCGACGCCGACGCACACCATCACAAGGGGGTAGAGCATCGCACCCAGCACTTTTTGCCTGAGGCGGTCCTGGCTGTCGAGGGAATCCGCAAGGCGGGTGAGCATGTCGGCCAGCGCGCCGCTCATCTCGCCGGCGCGGATCACGTTCACATAGACGGGCGGGAAGGTGTCCGGGTACGTCTCCAGCACCTGGCTCAGCGCGCGGCCGCCGCGCACCTGATCCACGATGGTGGTCAGCAGCGCCTTCACGCCCTCCGTCTCGGCCTGGTCCCGCAGGAGTTCCAGGGCCTCCACGAGCGGCAGCCCGGCCTGGAGCAGCGTGGCAAACCGCCGTGTCAGAAGCGCGAGTTCGAGGGTGGAGAAGGACGCCGTGCGCCGGCCGACCAGCGCGGCCAGGCCGGTCGGATGCGGCTGGGCCTGCTCCACCACATCAATGGGAAAGATGCCGGTCTTCTTCAGCGCGAGCCGCGCGCCTTTCGCGCTGTCCGCGTCCAGAAAGCCGTCGGCCTGTTTGCCGTCAGCCGTCAGGCCTGTGTAGTCGTAAACCGGCATAGGTCAAGCCACGTGATTAGTGACTGGTGATTCAGTGATTGGGTGACTGGGTAACGGAATGATTGAGTAATTAAGTGATTGAGTGATTAGCGCGGAGCCATTCACTGACTTCATGGCGGAGCGATTTGTGTTTTCCAATCACTAATCACCTAATCACTTAGTCATCAATCACTCTTCAATCTCACGGGATTGGGCACGCCTCACACAACCTTGACAGTCACCATCGCCGAGTGTAATTTGACGCGTATGGAACGCACCACCGTACGCCTCTCCATGGCACTTGATCGCCGCACATTGTCCAAAGCGATGCGCCTGACCGGGTCGCGGACCAAGCGGCAAACCGTGGCCATGGCCCTGGAAGAACTGGTGAAGGCTCAATACCACCGCGTGGCCTTGACCAAGACCGTGGGCGCCGGGGTGGTCGAGACCACGGAAGCAGCCTTCCGTCGCCGGCGTCGCTCGCGACATGGCCAACTCCCTACCTCGAAGACTCGACAAGACCTCGAACGCCAAACCGAAGCCTACTACCGGTCCCTCTCGAAGGCGGAACGGAACGAAGACCGGCACTGGACCCGTCTGGCCGCTCAATCGGCCCGGCTGAGCGGGGACTAATGGCCGCTTCCCCGTTTCCTCGTCGCGGAAAAATCTTCCTCGTCCGACTACCAGGCCATCCCACAGACCACAAGCGCCGTCCCGCATTGGTTGTGTCCCTGAACGTTCGCAATCGCCTCGCGAACGATGTCATCGTCGTCCCCCTCTCCACGACCCTGCGTCCGGCTCCCACGCATGTGGAATTGCCGGCTGGTGAGGGCGGGCTGCATGCGACCTCCATGGTCAAGTGCGAACAGATCACAACCCTCGACAAATCTTTTCTGGTACGAGGTCCCTTTGCCGGTACCATCAGTCCGCCCCTCATGCAGGAGATTGAATACGCCATCCAGCGGGCCATCGGCATCCTCGCGCCCTAACTCCGACTAATGTTTTCCGTCTTCGTGCTCTGCGCTTCGGCGGACAGGTCCGCCTACCGCCTTACGTCCCCATCGCCTTCCGCCTACCGTCACTCCCTACTGGACATCCTGCTGCACGATTCGCAGCACTTCCTCGGTGGTGGTCACGCCGGCGACGACTTTCCTGGCGCCGTCCTCCCGCAAGGTGATCATCCCCCGCTGCACCGCCTGGCGCGTGACCGCCACGGCATCCGTGCTGGTCAGAATCAGATGGCGCATCTCGTCGTCCAGCACCAGCAACTCATAGATGCCTGTCCGACCCTTGTAGCCGGTGTGGACGCAGGCGGCGCACCCCGCGCTGCGATGCAGCACCGGCGTCGAATCACCGGCCACGCCCAGTTTGGCCAGCTCGGCGGCGGTCGGCTGATACGGCTGGCGGCAGGCCGGGCACAGTACGCGCACGAGGCGCTGGGCGAGAATGGCCACCACCGACGACGACACCAAAAAGGGCTCGATGCCCATGTCAATCAAACGGGTCACCGCGCTGGCCGCGTCGTTCGTGTGCAGCGTGGAAAATACGAGATGCCCGGTGAGCGACGCGTGGATGGCGATTTCAGCCGTGTCCCGGTCCCGGATCTCGCCGATCATGATCACGTCGGGATCCTGCCGCAAAATGGACCGCAGCCCCGCGGCGAACGTGAGCTCGATCTTCGGATTCACCTGCATCTGCCCGACGCCGGCCAGCTCGTATTCGATGGGATCCTCGATCGTCAGGATGTTCCGTTCGGGCGCGTTGATCTGGGAGAGGGCCGCATAGAGCGTGGTGGTCTTGCCGCTGCCGGTGGGGCCGGTCACCAGCACGATGCCGTGCGGCTGGCCGATCACCTGCGCCATGCGCGCGAGCCGATCGGAAGATAAACCGAGTTCCTCGAGAGTCAGCACGCGGGTGCTCTTGTCCAGCAGCCGCAGCACCACCCGCTCCCCGTGGGCCGTCGGCAGCACGGAGACACGGATGTCCACGGCCTTGCCGGCCGTCCGTATGCCGAAGCGGCCGTCCTGGGGCAGCCGCTTCTCCGCGATGTTGAGCCCGGCCATGATCTTCACGCGGGTCGTCAGCCCGGCCTGGAGCCGCTTGGGGACGGTGAGCACGGGATAGAGGATGCCGTCAATTCGGTACCGCACGACCAGCGACCGCTCATAGGGCTCGAAGTGGATATCGCTGGCCCGCTGGCGCGCGGCCTGAAACAGAATCGAATTGACGAGCCGGATGACCGGCGCCTCTTCGGACGAATCCAGCAGGTCCGTCGGTTCATCGAGTTGCGTCGCTTCGCTGGCGAGCTGGCTGAGCTGCTCGCCGGCCGAAAAGTCTTCGATGACCTGTTCGGCCGAACTCGACTCGGCCCGGTCGTAGACCTGATTCACGCTGGCCAGCAGCGCCACCGAGGTCGTCAACACCAGCGAGACCGGACAGCCGAGCAGGAGACGCACATCGTTGAGCGAGACACCCAGCGGATCCGCGACCGCCACCACGGCCGTGCCGTTTTCCATCCACAAGGGCATCACGAGATACCGCTTGGCGAAGGAGAGGGGCACGCGGCTCGCGAGCGTCGCGTCAATCCGCACGGGGTCCAGCGCCGGCAGCCACGGCAGATCCAGTTGGCGGCTCAAGGCTTCCAGCACCTGCTCGTCGCGGACATGGCCCAGCGTCACCAGCGCGTCGCCGAGGCGCCCGCGCTTCTCCCGCGCCGCGCTCAACGCGGCCTCGATCTGTTGCGCGCTCAGCCCGAACTTGTCCTGCAGGATCTGGCCGAGCAGTGGTTTCCCGTATCCCATGGTTCCGTCGCTTCCCTGGCCGCCGCGCGCCGCGCCGGCCCCGGTCGGCTCTTCACTCAACTGGTTTCTCCGCGGGCGGCTTCTCCCTGGACGGCTTTTCCGTCGGCGGTTTCCCTCCCGCCGGTGTCTCCTCCGGCGGGCGCTCCTCCGGAGGCGGCGCGAGCAGATGCTCGGCGACCGCTTTTTTTACGCCCGTCTCCTCGGTGATCCGATTTTCATTCAACAGCGCGCCTGCCTCCACCGCTTTCCGGACATTGAGATCCGCGACGTCCGTCTGCGTACGGAGCACGTGCGGCGTCAGGAAAATCAGCAGGCTGAGCTTTTCCGTCTGTTTGCTTTGGAACCGGAACAGCCAGCCCAGCACGGGGATGTCGCCCAGGAACGGAATTTTCCGTTCGTTCTGAATCACGTTGTCCCGGACCAGGCCGCCGAGCACGATGGTCTGTTGATCCCTGGCCAGCGCGAGCGTGGACATGGCGCGCTTGGTCGTGGTGGGTCCCACCGGGATGAGCGCGGTGCCCGTCCCGATCGTCTGGGCCACGTTCTCGGCGATGGCGGTGATCTCCTGGTTGATGAGGAGCCGGACCATGTTGTTGTCCATCACCTGCGACGTAATCTCCAGCGTGATGCCGACGTCCTTGCGTTCGATCGTGAGGATCGTGTTGCCGCCGACGGTCTGGCTCTGGCCGGTCGGGAAGGGGCGGTTTTCGCCGACCACGATCTTGGCCTTTTCGTTGTCCGTCGCCAGCAGTTGGGGCGTCGAGAGAATGTTGGAGTCGGACAGCGTCATCAGCAACTGCAGGAACAGCCGCACGCTGGCCGTGTTCAACACGCTCACGGCGGCGCCCGCCTGGCCGCTCAGCGTTTGCGCGATCGAGGCGATTTCCTCCGGCACCCGGTTGAATCCGGCGATGCCCTGCAGGCTGCCGGCCTTCGCCGCCCCCAGCGCCTGGAGCGGCTCGCTGCCGATCTGGCGGAGCCGGTCCACGCCGATCTCCATGATCACCGCTTCGACGTACACTTGATTGCGCGGCACGTCCAGATCGTGAATGATCTGCTTGATCCGAACCTGGTCCGCGTTGGTCGAGGTCACGATCAGCGAATTCGTCGGCTTGTCGGCGAACACCTGGACCAATCCTTCGAACTCGGCCTGCGGGCGGAGCTGCGGGCGGTCCGCCACGGGCTGGATCGCGGACGACCGGCTGACCACCTCGCTGAGCACGGAGCGGAGGTCCGGCGCCACGGAATGCTGCAAGCGGTACACCGCGATCACGCGCTCCGGGGGCGCGCTGAGCGTCGGCACGATTTGAAGGGCTTCCGCCGTCTCCACCACGGCCAGGCCCTTGAGCGCGAGCGCGGACAGGAACAGGTGATAGGCGCCTTCGCGCGAGACCCGGACCGGCGAGAAGATGGACACCTTCCCCTTCACCTTCTCGTCGAGAATGATGTTCTTGCCCGTCACGTCGCTCATGTAGCGGGCGAAGACGGGCAGCTCGACTTCGTTGAAGTCCAGCGACACCACCGCAGTGGGGCGAGGGACAACAGGCCGCGGCTCAGGCGCCTGCCCGTGGCCGACCAGCGGCCAGAGGCACAGGCCCCCTACCACCGCACAGAGGGCGGCTCCGATACGCATGAAACGACGAAATCGGGCTTCCATACCCCTCACGAATCTCCTCCAAAATAGGGAACTTATGCTAAACCCAAACCCTGCGCGGGTAAAGCCTTTCGCAAAATGCCGCCAGGGGTAGAAGAGTAAATAGTGATTGAGTGATTTCTTGACAGAATCTCTTGCTATCACGAGTCACTTAGTCACTCGTCACTAATCACCAGTCACTCCCCAACCAATCACTCCCCCTTCATTGACAGCTTCTCTCCCTCTCCGGTATCCTCATCTCGTGAACAGCATCGCGGAGAAATGCGCCGTTGCATAAAAGACAGCGAACCAATCTTGCCCGCTATGCGTATGATCTCAGTAAAATCATGGTGGCGGTGCCGATTTTGGGCAATTCGCTCTCCACAAGTTTCTCTCCCAGAGTGTTCTGGTTGGGAATCGCGGCGGCGATCATTTTTCTCATGCTCGGTGTCCTGTTAGATCGTCACCAGGAGGACGACCATGACCAATCTTGAATGGTTCTTCACGCTGATGATCGTGGTCGGCTTGGCCGGCATCGTGTGGGTCTACCTGCACGACTCGCACAAGACCAAACCCCGCTGAGCCGAGTTCCCATTTCTGCTGCGTTCCTGTTGGTGACACTCCAAAAGAGTGATTGGTAATTAGTGATTAAGTGATTTGTCTCTCGCCAATCACGAATCACTTTTCCCCTCATTCCCAATCACGAATTACCAATTACTAATTACTCCCCAACAGTCACTTCATCACAGTCACTCCCCAAACAATCACTCCCCCAGTCACCCGTCACTCGATCGTCTCGTCGCCGGATTGGCGCAGATCGTTGAAATCGAAACGGTCTTTCGCGTATGCTGCGCATGAATCAGTCTACGCACCGTGACGCCGCCGCCGTATCGCGGCGGGCGCGCGCGCAAGGAGGCAAGAACATGGCATCGGCCAAAGAGCACATGCTGCAGATCGTCCAGAACCAACCGGACGACAGTTCCTACGATGAAATCCTGCGCGAGCTGGCCTTGACGAGAATGGTGGAGCGGGGGCTGGCCGACTCCGATGCCGGCCGCACGATCAGCCATGCGGACATGGGGCATCGTATCCGCACATGGCGGAACTGAACTGGACATCCGAGGCCGAGCGCGGGCTGCAGGAAATTTACGCATACATAGCCAAAGACAATCAGGCCGCTGCCCTCGAAACCGTTGAGACCATCTACCGCAAGGCCGAGGCCCTCGCACAATTCCCCGAACTAGGCTATCGGTACCTGCAACGATCCGACCGGCATATCCGCATCCTGCTGTTCGGTCATTATCGCATCGCCTACCTGATCAAGCCTGACGGCAACATTGACATCCTGGGAGTATTTCACGGCGCGCTGGAGATCGAGCGCTATTTCACAGACCTCGCTTGAAGCCCGGGCTCCTGATCGCTGTCGTCGTCGTTGTGCTGGTACTTGGCGCATTTTATATCATCCCACCCAAGAAGGAGGCACCATGATGGGCGTGTACTTCATCCTGGCCGGCTTGCTGACCGTTGCCGGATTTGGTGTGCTGGTCGCGTACAAAGAAGATCATCCTCAGGAACCGCTGTAAGACGGAAGGCTGAAAACGGTTTTGACACGTTCTCCCAAGCCCCGCGTCTTGTCTTTCATCTTTCACGCTTCACGTCCTCTTGCGCCTCTCGTCCCCAGTCGTCTCACGTCGTTCGTCTTCCCTCGCCTTACGCCTGCCGTCTTCATTCGTCTGCCGCCTCACCCCCTGTGAGGTAGTGATTGGTAATTAGTGATTAAGTGATTTGTCTCTTGCCAATCACCAATCACGTAGTCACTTAATCACTCCAGTTACTTTCCCCTCACGCCTCCCGTCTCCCCTCGCCTTTCGCCTACCGCCTCACGTCACCTCGTCTCATAGACCACCGTCAGCGGCTGCCCGCCGCGCAGCACATCCACCGACACGGTCCGCTCCTGCCGGAGCTGCTGCAGCACCTGCAGCATCCGGCCCGGATCGCGAATCTCCATGTTATTGATGCGCCGGACCACATCCTGATTCTGCAGGCCGATCTGGTCGAAGAAGCTGCCGGGCTTGATCCCCAGCAGGGTATAGCCCTGCAACTGCCCGTTCGCGAAGGTCGGCGTCGCCTGCATCTGGGTGAACAGCCGGGGCAGGTCGTCCAGCCGCGCGTCAATTTCGCGCCGATCGAGCACGCGCGTGAGCGTGCCGCCTGGCGCAGATTTGCGCGCCCCGATGGACGCGGGTCGCGCAGCCGGCGCGCCGCCGGCCTGCGCCCGCTCGTCCTGCGGGAGCAATCGGAACAGGGCGCCGGTTTGGCGGTCCTTAAGCGTGATGGCATACCGGTCAATGCCGACCACCTCGGCGCCGCGGCCGACGAGATCGCCCATGCGATAGAGCCGCTGCGAGTTGGCGACCGTGTCCTGAATCACGGCTCCCACCGGAAGCCCGGTGCCCGCCATCGTCCCGATGAGCCGCAGTTGCCGTGGCAGTCCCGGACTCACCCGCCGTGGCGCCGCCGCCGGTTTCGCCATCGCCACGGCGGCATGCGGAAAGAGCGGACCCGTCAGGATCGCCTGGATCAGCGGCGCCTGCGTGTCTTCGCGCAACGGCTGGCCCTGCTCGCCCGGTGACGGCGCGCCGGCTCCGGCACTCGACGCCGGCGGCGGCGCGAGCACCTTCGCAGCCACCACCTGATTCACCGTATCGGCGGCAATCAGCGCGCCGAGGGGAATCAGTACCAGCCCGTAGAGCCACGCTACCATCGGACCCCCAGCGTTCCCGATCCACTGCCGCCACCCCCGCCACCACCCCCGCCACCACCACCGCCGCCCGCTGCCGCGCCGACCGCCACGACGGCAACCAACGCCCAGACCCACCACTTTTTGTACCAGGGCTTGGCGACCGTCTCCGTCTCCTGGATGGGCGGCAATTCTTCCTGCGCGGTCGGTGCCCCGATCGCGTCAGGCGGCGCCGGAGCCGGCTCGAATTTCTGCGCCAGCGAGACCGGCGGGGGAGACGGGCCGATCATCTCCGCGGGCATTCCCGCAGGCATCTCCGCGCGTGACAGCGGCGGCAGGAGCAACTCCACGATCAGTGCCGCCACGAGACACCAGGACACGGGCCTCACTTTCCACGACTCCAGACAGTCCGGATGCTTCCACGTCGTCATCGCATCACCTCCCTGTGGCCTGCAGAAGAGTGATTGGTGACTCTGTTTCAGAGTGATTGGTAATTGGTGATTGAGTGATTTCTTGACGGAATATCTGTCAATCACAAATCACCTATTCACCAATCACTTAATCACTTTCCTCACAGTCACTCCCCAACCAATCACTACTCACTGAGTCACTTAATCACTCAGTCACTCTGCCATCCATCACGGCTGATCCCACAGCATGTATCTCCCCAGCACCTTCTCCGCCACCGGCTGCAGCACCGGTGTCTGATCCACGTGCTGGAGTTTCGCCTCGTCCTCCACGAGCGGGATGATGTAATGGTAGACCGACAGCAGATCGCGCTTGCCCTCCTTCAACGCCTTCAGAAAATAATAGGTAAAGATCCCGTGGCGCTTGATCGGGGACGACGTGCTGATCTGCACCCCCTGGGCGGCCGAGAGCACCGCCAGGTTGGTGGAGGCGAGGATCGGATTGTCCATGGGGATGACGGCCGGGCGGGCGCCGGCTGCGATCACGGAACGGCCGCCGCGCCCCGAGAAACAGGAGTCGAGCGCGACGATGATTTCCTTCGCCTTCACCTCGCCCAGTTTCGCGTAAAACGTCTTGAGGGAATAGGCGGTCTCCGAGAGATGCGCCGGATCGCCGTCATGGGGCACGATATAGGCCTCGCCGTTCCGGGGGTCCGGCGAGCCGTGACCCGAGAAATAGACGAACACGCGGCTCTCCGGCTTCGCCCGGTTGGGCAGCCAGCTCTCGATCGCCACTTTCATCCCGTTCGCCGTCGCGCGCTGATCGGTCAGCACCTCGATGTTTCGCGGCTGGAATCCCAATGCCAGCAGATATTTGTACACCAGCTCGGCATCTCCACGGGCAAAGGCCGCCGGCTGCAGCTTCTGATAGGTTTCCACGCCGATGACCAGGGCCAGATCGATCGGGCGCGGCTTCGCGTTGAAGGCCGGCACCGTGTCAATGTCCAACGCGGTGATTTTCGGCGCGGCCGGACTCAGCCCGCCTTTTTTCAACCGCGCCTCCAGGCGCGCGACCGCCGCCTGCCCGCGCTGGGCCCAGTCCTCCCGCTTTTCGCCACGCTCCAGGACGCCCTGCCAGAGTTGCAAGGCCTCGTGATCGCGGCCGCCGATGGCTTCCAGCACCACGGCCAGATTTTCCCGCGCCTGGAGATAGTCCGGATCTTCGGCGAGCAGCATGCGGAACTCCCGCTCCGCCTGCACGGGGCGGCCCATCTTGTAGAGCACCGCGCCCAGATTGAGCCGGGCCTCGGCAAAGGTGGGCTTGGCATCCAGCGCTTCCAGATAGGCCTGGGCCGCCTGCTCATGCTTGCCCGCCTTGGAGAGCTCCAGCCCCTCGTCGAACTTTTTCCGCTCCAGCGACGTGCAGGCCGTCGCCAGCAGCAGCAGGACAACCAGCGCCAGCCAGGCTCCGGCATGGATGCCAGGGGCCGATACTATGTGTTTCGAGTGACGCATATCGCACCTCTCCGTTGTATGGATTGACATTCTCATCCCAGACCGGTATCTGTACTCTGACCGACTGTAAGGAGCGCCCTATGGCCCATACGCTTGAAGCCAGCATTACGCGGATCACCAAGAATCGCATCCGCATCGAGATCGCGAGGGAGAACTTCGAAGCCTTTTGCGATGCCATCGGGCTTTATCGCAAAGAATTTCTCGCCGCGCTGGAGGCCTCCGAGCGCGATCATCGGGCCGGACGAACGACCGCGCGCAAATCGTTGCGTGAGTTGATGGACTAGGCGGCGTGGATGGATCTTTCCACCACGGCCACCTTCGACCGACTCTTTCAGAAACTTCCTCGACCCATCCAGCGGAAAGCCACCCGCCGGCGTCCTCATTGGCCTCACGCCTTCGCACTTTGTGCTCCGACGGAGAACTCGGCGGACAAGCCCGCCTTCAATCGCTCGTCGCATGCTCTCCAGTTGACCCTTTTCGACGACCCGTGATACCCTCGAACGTGAATGAACAACGACCAACGGAAATTTCTCGCTGATAAGCTTGCAGGCGCAGCCAATATTATTCTTGGTGGTCTTACAATCGGCCAATTCATCACGGACCGGCCTTTTCAAGCCGGAGTGTTTCTCTTCGGACTTCTCGTTTACCTCGGGCTCTTGGGAACAGGCTTGTGGCTCGTGAAAGGAGGTAGCAACGATGGACCCCAGGGAACTTAATCTTTGGATTCTCATGATCGGTGTCCTCGTGGTTGCGCTCGTGTTGGCCGGTCCAACCCTCTATCGGGATTACAAACGGAGACATCACAAATAGCGTCTCCTCCCCATTGCCCGCCGCACTCGCCTCCCGTCTTTGTCGCCTCACGCCTTCGCACTTTGTGCTTCGGCGCGCAAGCACGCCTTCCATCTTCATTCGCCTGTCGTCTGTACTCGCCTCGCGTCTTCTAGCCGCCTCCCGTACCCGGTCGCCTCTCGCCTTCCGCTTTCCGCCTCACCCCTCCCGCCTTCAGCAACACGCAAGGCCTTGACCTTTCCGAAAACCCGGGCTACCCTGTGCTCCATGAACTGGCAACAACGCATCACCATGGAGCCGGACAAACGGGGCGGGAAACCCTGCATCCGCGGCCTGCGCATCACGGTATATGAGGTGCTGGAGTATCTCGCCTCCGGCATGAGCGAAGCGGAGATTCTCAACGATTTCCCCGATCTCACTCGTGAAGACATCCATGCCTGCCTCGCGTTTGCTGCCGACCGGGAACGGAAGATGGTCTCCGTCCCGCCCGCGTGAAGCTGCTCTTCGATCAAAACCTGTCTCCGCGACTTGTTCCCGCCCTTCATGCCGACTATCCTGGCTCCCAGCACGTGCGGGAGGTCGGGTTGAAGGACGCCACCGATGCAGCCGTCTGGCAGTACGCCGCTCAGCAGCGCTTCACTATCGTGACGAAGGATGCGGATTTTCATCAGCGCAGCTTTCTCTTCGGCCACCCGCCCAAGGTCATCTGGATTCGGGCCGGCAATTGTTCCACGGACAGAATCGAGATCATTCTCCGCCGTCATCGCCAAGACCTCGAAGCTTTTGCCAGGGAGCCGGAGAGCACCTTCCTGGCACTTGAATAGACGCTCGTGGTTCGACCCCCGTCTACCTCGCCTTCCGCCTCATCCACTGTGAGGGAGTGATTGGTGAATTGTGAGTGAGTGATTTCTTAACGGAACAACTGCCAATCACTAATCACCTGCTCGTTACTCATCACTCGTTACCATTGACGTCTCGCCTAATCACTAAGTACCTAATTACTTAATCACTTCTTCACAGTCACTTAATCACTAGTTACCAGTCACCTAATTACTCCCCCTAGGGAATTGAGAAGCTGAAGAGCTCGCCGGAGGAGAGGTAGGCGCTATTCCCCACTCCACCCACTACCAGCACCTTGCCGGTGGGCAAGAGGATGGAGGTGTGACTGTGGCGGCCGGTGGCCAGCGTCCCTGCCCCGACAGTGGTCCAAGTGCCGGTTTGCGGATCATACAGATCGACCGAGGCGAGTGCGGTGCTCGCGATAGTTCCCCCCGCCACCAGCACTTTGCTGTTCGATAGCAGCGTGGCGGTGTGACCACCGCGGGCGGTGGCCAGCGTCCCTGCGTTGGTCCAGGTGCCGGCTTGCGGATCATACAACTCGGCAGAGGCCGTCGCGGTCGCGCCGCAGTTGACGGAGGTGCAGCCGCCGACCACTAACACCTTGCCGGTAGATAAGAGGATGGCGGTGTGACGGTGACGGGCGAAGACCAGCGTCCCCGCCCCGACGGTGGTCCAGGTACCGGCTTGCGGATCATACAACTCGGCGGGGGCGACGTTGCCGCCTGCTGCGTTCCGTCCCCCCGTCACCAGCACCTTGCCGCTGGGCAAGAGGGTGGCGGTGTGAAAAAATCGATCGGTGGCCAGCGTCCCTGCACTCGCCCACGTGCCGGCTTGCGGATCATATAACTCGGCGGAGCCGAGGGAGGCGGCGGTGCTCCTGTTGTATCCTCCCACCACCAGAACTTTGCCGCTGGGCAAGAGGGTAGCTGTGAAGTCCTCGCGGGCGGCGGTCAGCGTCCCTGTATTCGCCCACGTGCCAGCTTGCGGATCATACAACTCGGCGGAGGCGAAGGAGGAGGAGGCATTGTTGGTTCCTCCCACCACCAGCACTTTGCCGTTCGATAGCAGCGTGGCGGTGTGACCACCGCGGGCGGTGACCAGCGTCCCTGTGTTCGCCCACGTGCCGGCTTGCGGATCATATAACTCGGCGAAGGAGGCGGAGAGGACGCCGTTCGCGCTCCCCCCTCCCGCCACCAGCACCTTGCCTGCATTGAGACCAGATGTTAAGAGTGTGGCGGTGTGCTGACCGCGGAGGGCAGCCAAGGAGCCTGTCCCCGCCCATGTCCCCGGCGTGCCGGGCATGGTGGGCTTGTAGAGCTCAGCAGAAGCCAGATAGCTGCCATCGAATCCTCCTGCCACCAGCACCTTGCCGGTGGGCAACAGTACTGCGCCGGGGGTGGTCCGTGCAGTGGCCAAGCCGCCTATGTTCGTCCAGATTCCCGTCACCGGGTCATACAGTTCGGCGGACGCAAGAAAGGTCGAGCCGTTCTGTCCACCCGCCACTAAGACTGTACCATTCGGCAGAAGAGCGCTGATATGCACCTGCCGGGCCGTGTTCAGGCTCCCGGTGCTGCTCCACGTGCCGGTCTGAGGATCATACAGCTCGGCCGAGCTGAGCTCCGGGCCCGGGATATTGCCCACACCACCTGTCACCAGGACCTTCCCATTCGGCAGAAGCGTCGCGGTGTGGGCGCGCCTCACAGAGGCCATGCTCCCCGTCGTTGTCCAGACACCCGTCACCGGATCATAGAGTTCGGCGGAGAGTAATTGGGTTGTACAACTATTGTTTCCACAACCTCCTGCCACCAGCACCTTGCCATTCGGCAAGAGTGTCGCAGTAAAAGTACTCCGCGCGGCGTTCAGATTCCCTGTCGCTGTCCAGAGGTTCGTCGCTGGATCATAGAGCTCAGCCGAGGCCACATTGCCGGTGGCGCCATTGAACCCGCTTGCCGCCAGCACCTTCCCGTTCGGCAGGAGTGTCATCGTATGGGCGTACCGGGCTGTTGCCAACGTGTTCGCCGTGAGACTCCAGAGACCGGTCGTAGGATCGTAAAGTTCTGACGAGATGAAGGTGGTACCTCCTGTTCCGCCTCCTGCTATCAGGACTTTCCCGTTCGGCAGGAGCGTCCCGGGAAAGTTGACCCGCCCAATCGCCAAGCTTCCTGTAGGACTCCAGGCACCAGTCTGAGGATCATAGAGCTCGGCCGAGTCAAGTATCACGCTGTTCCCGCCCCCTGCCACCAACACTTTCCCATTCGGGAGGAGTATCAGGGGCACCAGATTCAAGCCCCTCGTGGTACTCATACTTCCAGTACTAGCAAAATCCGTGACGCGTAACGTGAAGGTGGTGGTGCGGACGATGCTGCTCACCGACGTGCCGCTGACGGTCACGATCACATCTCCCAGGGTGGCCGTGGTCGTGGCCGTGAGGGTCAGCGTGCTGGTCGCCCCGCCGACCGTGGGCACCAGACTGGTCGGCACGAACCCGGCGCTGACCCCTGGCAGGGCACTGGTACTCAGCGTCACCGACTCGCCCCCCGCGCCCGTCAAGAAGACCGTGATGGTCAGAGGCGAAGAGGTCCCGCGCGTCAGCGGCACCAGCGCGGGCGCCGCTGTCAGAGCAAAGTCAAACGCGGTCGCGGACACCGTGAGAGTGAACGTCGTCTGCCGCACCAGCAAGGTAGTGGCCGAGGTCCCCGTCACCGTGAGCGTGTAGTTGCCCGCGGCGACCGCCGGCCCGACAGCCACATTCAGGCTGCAGGTGGCACCCGGGCCTGTCGGAGTCACGCTGCTGCCGCCACAGAAGGTCCCGGTCACGCCGGCGGGCTGCCCGCTGAGACTCAGCGTGACGTTTTCCGTCGTGCCACTGGTGAGTGTGGCCGTGACCGTCACGTTGCCGTTGCCACTGGTGGCAATCACGATGGGCGAGGGTGTCGCCGCCAGGCTATAGTCGAAGGCGCCGGCGCTCGCCGTGACCGTCAGTTGCACCGACACGGTCTTCAGCAGCCCGCCGCCGCTAGCCGTCAGCGTCAGCGTATAGAGCCCGGGGGGGACAGCGGCCCCCACCGACAAGTTGAGCGTCACGCTCGGCCCGAAGACTGGGGTGAACGTCGCCGTGGGAGTGACTCCAAAGAGGCAGGTCACCCCGCTGGGACAGCCGGAGACCGACATGGTTTGCTGGGGCGGCGTGCCGATCACCCCCGAGACCGTGGGCGTCACGCTCCCGGATTGTCCTTGCGCGATGCTCACGGTGAGCAACGCCGGCAGGGTGTAATTGGACGTGCTGGAGAGCACCTGTACGCTGACCGTGGCCGTCTTCGTGAGCCCGCCCCCCTGCGCCTGCAGCGTGATCGGATAGACGCCCACCGGCGTCGCGCCCCCGGGCGTCACGGTGAGCGTCCGCACATCGCCCAAGGTACTCGTGATGGCGGTGTTGTTGAAGAGGCAGGTGGCCAGGGCCGGACAGCCGCTGAACACCGAGAGCGTGGCACTATGCGTGCCGGGGGCCCCGGCCACGGCCACGAGGCTCACGCTGTAGGTCGTCGCGCTCCCCTGCAGGGCGCTGCGCAATTGCGGACCCGCCAGGAGCGCATAGTCAGGGGTCGTGGTCCCGCCCATGGGAGCCGTCGCCCCCGGCAGCACCTGCACGCTCAATTGCAGCAGGCTCGTGGAGCCATCCGTCGTATCCGTCCCCGTCACCGTGATCAGATGCGTGCCCGCCGTCATGTTGGTGCCCGCCGTGATATCCAGGTTGACGTTGTTGCCGCCGCTGGTGGCCGGCGTCGTGTTCGTCGCCAACGTGCATCCCAGGCCCACCGGACAGTTCGGCACCAGCGTCACCGTGGTGTTGGACACCGACACAGCCACCGCCCGCACCGTCGCCCGCACCAGGTTGCCCGGCGCCACCGCCACCATCGTCTCGGCACTGCTCAACACAAAGCGCGGCGGCGTCTCCGTCCCGCTCGTCACCGTCACCGGCACCGGCGGGCTGAAGACGCCGATGTAGTTGGCCGTGATGGCT
>Ga0247727_10004902_pt1 | contig 27809 bp, 15 predicted proteins | sample WisWelCaveWW1625_FD_202498 | JGI IMG/M metagenome (GOLD analysis project Ga0247727, IMG submission 202498) | Biofilm microbial communities from Wishing Well Cave, Virginia, United States - WW16-25 | ecosystem: Environmental > Aquatic > Deep subsurface > Groundwater > Cave microbial mat | place...
TCTTCCAGCGAGGCCGCCGCTCACACTTTGCTGGCGACCATTCCGCGTCTGATCGCTCGATTGGAGAGACTCGAACAGACATTGAGCCAGTGAATTTACTAATTGAGCGTGGGACAAGATGGCATCTTGTCCCACCTCCGCAGAGGATACCCGGATGAAACAAATAACCCGACTTCAAATGTTCTTGTTGCTCGTCGTCGTCGTGACACTGGCGCAAACAACCCGGGCGCAAACGGCGCAATTGACCGGCAGCGTGACCGATTCCAACTCCGCCGTCATCAGCGGCGCAGTGGTCAACGCCGAAAATCTGAACACCGGCTTGACCAAAAAAGCCGTGACCAACGACGAAGGCAATTACCAGATTCTGTTTTTGCCGCCGGGGCCGTATCGGATCACCGTCCGGATGAGCGGCTTTCGCCCGGTGCGGCGCGACGGCGTGACGCTGCAGGTGGATCAGGTAGCGCGGCTCGATTTTGAATTGCAGATCGGCGAAGTGACGCAGTCCGTCAGCGTCACGGCGGAAGCCCCGCTGCTGGAGAGCCAGACCTCGTCGCTCGGCGAAGTGGTCAACAGCCGCACGGCGGAATCGTTGCCGCTCAACGGGCGCAACGTGCTGCAACTGGTTGGCCTGACGCCGGGCATCAACACCACGCCCAGCTACCGCAACGCCTCCGGCAGCAACGGCAGCATCGCGTCGAACGCCTTTTCGGCCAACGGCGGGCGCAACGTCTCGAGCGAAATCCTGGTGGACGGCTCGTCGCAGATCGTCATGGGCTACAACCAACCGGCCTACGTGCCGAACCCCGACGCCGTGCAGGAGTTCAAAGTCCAGACCAACAACCTGTCGGCGGAATACGGGCGGACGGGCGGCGCGGTCATCAACATCGTCAGCCGCGCCGGGACGCGGGAGTTCCACGGCGCGCTCTTCGAGTTTTTGCGCAACGATGCGCTGGACGCCGCGGACTTTTTCGCCAATCTCAACAATCGTCCCCGCTCACCGCTCCGCTATAACCAGTTCGGCGGCACGCTGGGCGGGCCGTTGTTCACGCCGCGCTTCGGCGCAGGAGGGCCGGGCATCAACAAAGACCGCGACAAGACCTTCTTCTTTTTCAGCTATGAAGGATTGCGGCAGACGGTCGGCGGCAACGCCTTCTTCACCGTGCCGACGGCGAAGATGAAGCAGGGCGATTTTTCGGAGATCAGCGCGCAGATTTACGACCCGCTGACGACCAACGCGCAGGGGCGGCGCATAGCCTTCGCTAACAAGCTCATCCCGCAAAACCGCATCAACCCGGTGGCCGCGAAGATTTTGAGCTTTTATCCCGAACCGAATCTGCCCGGCGTCACGAACAACTACTTTTCGCAGGCCGCCAGCCGCGCCACCGACAACAACTATTCGATCCGCGTGGATCGGATCATCTCGCCGCGCCAGAACTTTTTCGGGCGGTTTTCGATCAACGACTTCAGCAACGACATCGCCAACCACTACAACAACCTGGCTTCGCCAAACGCCGGCGCGAGCGGCAATCACAACCGCAGCATCTCGCTCGACGACAATTACACGATCGGCGGCTGGGTGCTGCATGGCAACTACGGTTACGCCTACCACGCCAACCCGCGCGTCAGCACAACCGACGACTTCGATCTGACGAGCCTGGGCTTTCCCGGCGGCGTTCAGAATTACGCGCAGTTCAAAATCTTTCCGCGCATCGAGCCGGCCAGCTACGGCGCGCTGGGCGGCGACGGAACGTTCATCATCGGGAACAAGTTCGAGACGCACACGCTGACGGGCGACGTCACGAAAGCTTTCGGCAATCACCTCATCAAAACGGGCGGCGTTTATCGCATCAACCGCGTCTCGAACTTCCGTCCCAACGCGCCGTCGGGGCTGTACACGTTCAACGAAGCCTTCACGCGCGAAGTCTTCAACGGCAATGTGAGCGGGCATCCGATCGCCTCGATGCTGCTCGGCGCGATGGCGGGCGGGCGAATTCAACGAGAGCCTGCGCTGGCCTTGCAGGTGCTCTACGGCGGGGTCTTCGTGCAGGACGACTGGCGGGTCAACAATCGGCTGACGCTCAATCTGGGCTTGCGCTGGGATTCAGACCGCCCGCTGACCGAACGCTTCAATCGCACTTCGTCGTTCGACTTCAACGCCGTCGTGCCGATCACCGTGCCGGGACTTCAGCCGCTCAAGGGCGGACTGGTCTATCCCGGGCGCGATGGCCGTCCGCGCGGCAACAAGGACCCGGACAATAACAACTTCGCGCCGCGCATCGGCCTCGCTTTCAAAGTCACGAACAAGTTGGTCGTGCGCTCCGGCTTCGGCGTATTTTTCAACTCGACGACGGGCTTCGGCCCTGCGTCAGGCTCGACCGGCGCGCTCGGCTTCAACGCCAACACGCAAGTCGTGACCAGCAATGACGGCGGACGCACGCCCGCGACAATGCTTTCGAATCCGTTTCCCAACGGCTTCAATTTCCCCAACGACCGCCCGGCGGAGTTGCTGACACAGATCGGACAAGGCATCAACGCTCAGGTGCGCGGCGACCGCACGCCTTATTCGATGCAGTGGAATTTGAACCTGCAATACGAGCTGCCCGGCTCGATGCTGCTCGACGCGGCTTACGCGGGCAACGCGGGCGTCAAGCTGCTGGCGCAGGCTGAACTCAATCAATTGCCGGATGAATTTCTCTCGCGCGGCGACGCCCTCAACGCAGTCATCGCCAATCCGTTTCGCGGCCTGCTGCCCGCCAACACTCCGCTCGGGGCGGCGACGATCACGGCGGGGCAGTTGCTGCGCCCGTACCCACATCTGACCGGGCTACAGCAGACCTGGGGAGCGCTGGCGCATTCCAACTATCACGCGCTGCAATTCAAATTCCGCCGCCGTTTCAGCGGCGGCTTGCAGTTCCTGACGGCTTACACCTGGTCGAAGACGCTCGATGATTTTTCGTCGGTCGCGGGCTTTCTGAATTTGCAGAATCCGGGCTACACGAACAACAACAAACGCTTCCTCGACAAGTCGCTTTCGGCGCAGGACATCCCGCACCGGCTGGTGGTCAACTACCAATGGGAGCTGCCCTTCGGCAAAGGCCGGAGGCTGCTCAACCGCGACGGCCTGGTCAATGCGTTGCTGGGCGGCTGGAGCTTGAACGGCATCACGACGTGGCAAAGCGGCCTGCCGATCTCGATCAGCTCGGTCGCCAACACGACCAACTCCTTCGGCGGCGGACAGCGCCCCGACGCGACGGGCGTTTCGAGCAAAACCGAGGGCAGCGCCAAAGAGCGCTATCGCCTGTGGATCAATCCGGCGGCCTTTGCGAATCCGCCGCGTTACCAGTTCGGCACGGTCGGACGCTTTCTCCCCGATAATCGCGGCCCGCGCTATTCCGCGTCTGATCTGTCGGCGCTGAAAGATTTCCGGTTTACCGAAACGAAGCGACTGCAATTCCGCGCCGAGTTTTTCAACCTGCTCAATCAGGTCAATTTCCGCAACCCGTCGGGGACGGTCTTCGGGCGGCCTGAATTCGGGCAGATCACCGACGCTGAGAACGCGCGCATCATTCAGTTCGGGCTGAAGCTGTATTACTGAAACTCCGTTGCGGAAAGGTTCGAGTTACGGACTTGAAGCCTTTTGAGCATTGACAATTTCAGATGCCACGACCTTGTGTCGTGGAGTTTCACGTTGGTTGCTACCATGCGTCGTGGAGTTTCACGTTGGTTGCTACAGAGCGGCGCTTGAGGGGTAGATGCCACGACCTTGCGTCGTGGAGTTTCACGTTGGTTGCTACAGAGCGGCGCTTGAGGGGTAGATGCCACGACCTTGTGTCGTGGAGTTTCACGTTGGTTGCTAAGGTACGTCCCTGGCGCCATTGGCCAGGTTGGATCAGGCGATTTTAGAGAACATTGCCGGCAACCCTAGAGTGTACGAGCAATGCCACCGATTTGCTGGCGCTTGTCAGCTTGAAGCCGGAGGAGACCATCTCGGCCTGCACGGGAAAATTGAAGGGGCAGGTAAGCAATGTGAGAGATTTGCTGAGGCAATCCTGTAAGCCCGGGTGGAACGATTGTGGCAGCCAAGCGCTTACATCGGCAGCTACGGCGATCTGACCAACCCGCAAATTCGCAAGTACATCCACGACTTCGCGGGTGAAACGGAGGCCTTAGCGGGCAGCGTGAAACTCCACGAGACAAGCTCGCTGGCATCTCGAATTCAGCGGTGAGCCACAGTAGCTGCCAGCGTGAAACTCCACGAGACAAGCTCGTGGCATCTCGAATTCAGCGGTGAGCCACAGTAGCTGCCAGCGTGAAACTCCACGAGACAAGCTCGTGGCATCTCGAATTCAGCGATGAGCCGCAGTAGCTGCCAGCGTGAAACTCCACGAGACAAGCAACGGAGTTACTGGCGGCGCATCACTTCCGTAGCAACCTTTTGCGGAAATCTATAACGTCACGATTGAGGAGGTATCCCGATGAAGACGAACTCAGCACTCGCGGCGAGTGGTTGTCGTGTAATCACCCGCAAAATTTCAGCGGCGGCGTTGGGGCTGTCGCTGGTATCGCTGTCCATCGTCGCGCCGGCGCAGAGTTTCAAAGCGTCGCTGGTCGGCGTGGTGAGGGATTCGAACCAGGAGCCGATCCCCGGCGTGCGGATCACGCTCGAAGAGAAAGCCACCGGCGCGCGGTTGACGGCGGCGGCGGACGCCGATGGCGAATATTCGATCCAGCAGGTTCAGCCGGGCGTTTATGAGTTGCGCGCCGAAGCCCCCGGCTTCAGCGCGCACGTCACGACGGGGTTGACGCTGGAAGTGGCGCAGATCAGGCGGCTCAACATCACGCTGCAGCCCGGCGAGGTCAAGGAAGAAGTCACCGTCACCTCGACCGGCGTTACGCTCAACACCGAGATCGGCGGCAAGACCGAAGTCATGACCACGCGCCAGATCGAAGACCTGCCGCTCAACGGCCGCAACTACCTGGACCTGGCCAAGCTGCTGCCCGGCGTGGTGGAATCAGCGGAAAGCGCCGGCAACCTCAACACCAACGGCACGCGCTCGGATGCGACCGGCTTTATCGTGGATGGCATCTCGAACCGCATTGATCGCGGCGCGGGCCAGGCCGTGGTCACTTCGCCCGACACGATTCAGGAGTTCCGCGTCGAGACTTCGACCTACTCGGCGCAATACGGCCGCACCGCTGGCGCTCAGATTCAGGTGATTTCGAAAACCGGCACGAACCGCTTCAGCGGCTCGCTCTTTGAATTTACGCGCAATGACGCCTTCGACGCGAAAGACCCGTTCCTGCTCCCGACCGATGACAAGAAACTCAACCGGCATCAATTCGGCGGGACGATCGGCGGGCCGCTCGCGCTGCCGCGTTTCGGCGAGGGCGGCCCCGTCTTCCGCGCGGGCAAAAATCGCAGCTTCTTCTTTGCCAGTTACGACGGCTTTCGCGAGCGGCGCTCGGTCAGCGCCAGCACGCAGGCGCCGCATGCCGACTGGCTGCGCGGCGATTTCCGCAACCTGCGCAGCGCGGGGCCGGACGGCGTTTACGGCAACGCGGACGACATCGGGCGCGTGCTGTTTCCGGTGACGACCTTCAATGCGAGCGGCGTGGCTTCGACGACCAAGAGCGAGTTCCCGACGCCGAACGTGATCCCGCAAGAAATGATGAGTCCGGCGGCGCGCAAGCTCTTGCCGTTCATCCCGGCGGCCAACGTGCCGGGCACGTTGATCGGTTATGTCGTCAACGCGCCCAACGACGTGCGCAACAACGTCATGAGCGTCCGCGTGGATCAGCGGCTGGACGAGCGGACCAGCTTCTTCGTGCGCTTTGCCTGGACGCGCAACGACAACTTCAATCCGGCGCTGGGCCAGGCGCGCGACTTCTATCCCAACTTCGGCGGCACGACCGAATCGCGCAACCGGCTGCTCTCGGCGGGCTTCACGCGCGTCATCTCGCCGGGCGTCATCAACGAATTGCGCTTCGGGTTGAATCAGACGCGCCAGTTCATTTACGGGCAGTATCTGGGCCGCGATCTGAACCGCGAATTCGGCATCACGAACGTGGCTGTAGACCCGGAGGTCTCGGGCTTTCCGTTGATCCGCATTGACGGCTTCCCCAATTTCGGTGACCGCGACGCGTGGCCGAACCGCTTCCGCGCGGGCAATTATCAGATCAGCGACACGCTCATCTGGGTCAAGCGCGGCCACAGCCTCAAATTCGGCGGCGAGCTTTATTGGACGCATTACGACGAGAACAATTACAACAGCCCGCGCGGCAACTTCCGTTTTCGCGGGCGCGCCTCGAACACCAGCAACGCAACGCAGAGCGGCCCGTTGAGCTTCGCCGATTTCCTGCTCGGCTACCTGAACAACGTCGAGCTGGGCGATGTGCCGAAGGCCTCCAACTTCCGCAACCGCCAGTTCTCGCTCTACGCGCAGGATGACTGGAACGTGACGCCGCGTTTCACCTTGAACCTCGGCGTGCGCTATGACCGGCTGGGGCCGCTGACCGAAAAGAACAACCGCATCTCGAACTACGTGCCGCAGGTCAACAAGCTGATCTGCGCGACCGAGGAGAGGCCGCCGTGCGTGGTGGATCCGAGCTTCCCCGAGGCGCTGATCGAAACCGATAACAACAACTTCGCGCCGCGCTTCGGCTTCGCCTTCCGCCCGACCAAAGGCGTCCGGACGGTTGTGCGCGGCGGCGTGGGGATGTTCTACAGCATCTCGCTGCTGACGCTCACCCGCCAGCAGTTCGCCACCGGCTTCCCGTTCACCAACACGCTCAATTACAGCGTGCCGACCAGCCCGTACAACCCGACGGCGCTGCGATTGGACAGCGCGCTCTCGGCTAACCCGACCGTCACGGGCGTCAACAATCCGCGCGGCATCGCGGTGGACGATCCGCTGGGCGCGGTCTATCAATACAACCTGACCATCGAGCGCGAGCTGATCAAAGACCTGGTCATGGAGATCAGTTACGTCGGCTCGCAGGGGCGCCACCTCGGCCGCCGGTACAACATCAATCCGCAGCTCATCAACAAGGCGCTGTTCGATCCACGCCGGCTGGAGACGCAGATTGATTACGTCATTCCGCAGATTCGCCGCCTGAATCAACTGGGCGTGAGCACGACCTTCGGCGACATCATCTATCAGGAGAACAGCGGCACGTCGAATTACAACTCCGGTCAGATCAGCTTCCGCCGCCGCGCGCGCCGCGGGCTGATTATGCAGGGCGCCTACACCTTCTCGCGCTCGTTCGATTCGGCGTCCTACGTGGACGCGGGCGCGCTCGGCTCGTCATTCCAATACCCGCAAAACCCTGACAACCTGGCGGACGAATACGGCCTGTCGGATTTCGACCGCACCCACCGCTTCACGGGCAGCCTGGTCTGGGACTTGCCGTTCGGGAGCGGGCGGCATTTCTTCAAGAAGAAAGGGCTGGGGCAGACGCTGTTTGGCGGATTCCAGTTCAACAGCACGCTGATCCTGCAATCAGGCCGCCCGTTCACACCGAAGCTGCCCACCGCCGATTTCACCGGCCAGCGGCCCGACCTGCTCGGCGATCCGCTCAAGGACGTGCCCGCCGGGCGCTATTTCAATCCGTTCGCGTTCGGCGATCCGAGCCGCGTGAGTTCGATTGATCCGAACAACCCGAACCTGTATGGCACGGCCGGGCGCAGCCTGCTGCGCGGGCCGCGCTATTCTCCGGTCAACGTCTCGCTGATCCGCAACTTCAGGATCACTAAGCTGGGGGAGAACGTCCGCGGACAATTCCGCGTCGAGGCGTTCAACGTACTCAACCAGCCGAATTTCGACGTGCCCGACTTCACGATCGAAACGCCGATCTTCAACGACGCGATCCCGAAAGAAGAACGGCTGCGCGTGGCGCCGAACACCGCGGCATTGACGCGCATCCTGATCCCAATGCGCGAATTGCAATTTGGACTGCGGATAACTTTTTGACTTATCGCCGCCGGATGAGTCAAATCAGGTGGTAGTTCGCGCCTTACAACCAATAACTGACGGTTCGGTCACTTTACCGGAGATTTTCAAATTCGATTTCCCCCAGCCGCGTAGCGGCTTTTGAGCGTAGCCCGGCGTTTCAACGCCGGGAACGGTGCAATCTTGATCCGCCAGTCGCGTAGCGACGATTGAGTGCAGGTCCTCAGGAACGAAGAGGGCAGGCGTCGTGCCATGTGGAGAGATCGTTCGTCGTCTTCGCCGCTCAACCGTCGCTACGCGACTATGGGGGCTATCGCGTTCTTCCCGGCGTTGAAACGCCGGGCTAAGCTCAAAAGCCGCTACGCGGCAGGAGATTGTTATTTCAAAAAACTCGTAAAAAGTGACCGAACCGTAAGCAATCACAAACCCAAAAGGAGATTACGACGATGAAACAAGCGACTTCGTTATTGAACCTTTCACTCTGCGCCGCGCTGCTGCTTGCGCTGGCCGCCGCCGCCGCCGCGCAAACCGAGGCCGATGAGAAATGGCTGCCGCCCGCAATGGCTGAAATCGGTTTGACCGCCGACCAAAAAGCCAAACTCAAACCCGTCGTCCTCGAACAGCGCAAACAGGCCAAGGCCGTGCGCGAAGACGCCACGCTCAACGATGCGGCCAGGCAGGAGAAGCTCCGTCCCATCAACAGAGAGGCCAACCAGCAATTCAAAGCCATCCTGACGCCCGAACAGTGGACGAAATTCGTGGAAGCGCGCAAAGCGAGGGATCAGAAGAACAAGGCGACGCCTGCGCCTGCTCAGAAACCATAACTTTCGCTCGCGCTGATGGTAAGGAGGCAGGCTGCTATGACAAACAAAAAGTACATCAAATTTGGCCTTATTGTTCTGGTGGCATTGGCTGCTTTGTCAATCATCTGGAAGAGCTACTCGCAGACAGCGACGGCAGCAACGGCTGCGGATGAGCCGTCAAAGACGGGCGTCGCGGCCGCGGATGCGACCATCAAGTCGTTCCTCGGCAAGTATTGCACGGAATGCCACGACGCCGAGACGAAAGCGGGCGGGCTGGATTTGACGGCGTTGAAGTTCGATCTGCAGGACGCCGCGTCGTTCGGGAGGTGGGTGATGGTGCACGACCGCGTGCGTGACGGCGAGATGCCGCCGAAGAAGAAGGCGCGTCCGCCGGCAGCGGAGACGCGGGCGCTGCTGGCGTTGCTCGACACGAGCCTGCGCGCGGCCAACGCCAGCGAGCAGGCGCGCGAGGGCCGGGCGCTGGCGCGGCGACTCAACCGCGACGAGTATCAGAACACGCTGCGCGATTTGCTCGGGGTGCAGGAAGATTACCGGCCCCGGCTGCCGGAGGATGGGAAGGCGATGGGCTTCGATAAGGTAGGCTCGGCTTTGAGCGTGTCGGCGGAGCATTTGCAGTCTTACCTGGCGGCGGCGCGGGCGGCGTTGGATGAAGTCATCGCCACGGGGCCGGCGCCGATGGTGTTCAAGGCCACGCTGCCGCAGCGTTGGGAGGAGAAGGAATTCGGCAAAGATTTTTTCCAGAGATTCAGCCGTCGCTTTGGCAATCAGCCGGATGCGATCGTGCGTTTCGGCGATTTCGTGGATCGCATCGTGGGGTTCAAGAGAGGCGCGCATGTGGCGGGCATGTATCGCTTCCGCATTCGTGCGCGGGCGTGGGGCGGCGAGACCGTGAAGGCGCGCATCAATGCCGGTGATCAACGCAATGCCGGCAAGTTCTGGCTGGTGACCAACACGGAGTTTCCGCCGGAAGGCGCGACGGTCGAGGTGACGACGTATCTGTGTCCCAAGGACACGCTGCGGGTGTCGCCCATCGGCATCGCCGGGCCGGGTGTGCATCACCGCCCGTTTGAAAGGATTGAAAAGGGGAGCGCGAATACCTACGAAAGAGGGTTCGACGCGAACACCTACCAGGGGCCGGGCCTGGCGATGGAATGGGTGGAGGTGGAAGGGCCGCTGCACGATTCGTGGCCGCCGCCGGGGCATCGCCGGCTGTTCGGCGATTTGGATTTTGCGCGGGCGACGCGGGCCGACGCGGAGCGTGTGTTGCGAGGCTTTCTGCCCCGCGCCTTCCGTCGTCCGGTGAGCGACGCGGAAGTGCGGCGCTACCTCGCCCTCCACGATGCGGCGGCGCAGGACGCGGGGTGGGTTGGCGGCATCAAGGTGGCGCTGCAGGCCGCGCTGTGCTCGCCACATTTCCTGTATCTCGATGCGCCCGCCGGGCCGCTGGATGATTTCGCGCTGGCGTCGCGGCTGTCGTATTTCCTGTGGAGCTCGATGCCCGACGAGGAGTTCTCCGCACTCGCGGCGAAGGGGCAGTTGCGCCAGCCGGCGATGCTGCGCGCGCAGGTGGAGCGCCTGCTGAACGACCCGAAGGCGGCGGTGTTCAACGAGAGCTTCACCGGCCAGTGGCTCGACCTGCGGAAAATCACCGCGACCGAGCCGGACACACGTCTTTATCCGGAGTGGGACGAGCTGCTCGAGTGGTCGTGCGTGCAAGAGACGCGGCGCTTCTTCGACGAGGTGCTGGAGCACGACCTGAGCGTCACCCACTTCGTGCAGTCGGATTTCGCGATCCTCAACGAGCGGCTGGCGACCCACTACAACATCCCCGGCGTGAAGGGCATGGAGTTTCGCAAAGTGCAACTCCCGCCCGATTCGGTGCGCGGCGGCGTGCTGGCCCAGGCCAGCGTACTGAAGGTCACCGCCAATGGCACGACGACTTCGCCCGTGCTGCGCGGCGTGTGGGTGCTGGAGCGCATCATCGGCCAGCACGTGCCGCCGCCACCGCCGGGCGTGCCGGCCATCGAGCCGGACATCCGCGGCGCCACGACGATCCGCGAGCAACTTGCCAAACATCGCAACGACACGAGCTGCGCGAGGTGCCACGCGAAGATTGATCCACCGGGCTTCGCGCTGGAGAGCTTCGATGTCATCGGCGGCTGGCGCGACCGCTACCGCGCCGCCGGCGACAAGACGCAGGAGCGGATTCAGGTCGTGCTGCCCCTGACGTTCGATGACCGCGCGTTCCTGCGTGATCCCACGAAACGCGGCCCGCTGATGGCCCGCGTGGGTCTCGGTCCGGCGGTGGATGCGAGCGGCCAGATGCTTGATGGTCCGGCGTTCGCCGATTACAGGGCGTTTCGTCGCGCGCTGCTGTCGGCGCCGGACCAGCTCACTCGCGCGCTGGCGCGGCATCTCATCACCTACGCCACCAGCGCCGGTCCGCAATACGCCGACCGCGTCGTGGTGGAGGCGATCGTCGCCCGCGCGCGCGAGCGGAACCACGGCTTCCGCACGCTGATTCACGAGATCGTTCAAAGCCCGCTGTTCCTGAAGCAATAGAGACCGAGTATGACGACATCATTGGCATGCTCGGGGGCATGCCCGTGAAGATGATCGCCAACCCGCAACCCAGGAGTTTCAAATGAACATGAACACAAGCGCTCCCAGTCCCTCCGTCTTTCCGTCTCTCCGTCTCTCCGTCCGCCCACTCCCCCGCCGCGCCTTCCTCCGCGCCGCGGGCGTCGGTTTCTCGCTGCCGCTGCTCGATGCCATGCTGCCGGCCTTCGCACGCGGAGCCGCCGCCACGCCGCCGCGCCGGATGGCGCTGATCAACAAAGCGCTGGGCCTGCACGCCGCGGATTTCTTTCCGCAAAAGTCCGGGCGCGATTTCGAGCTGACGCCCTACCTCCGGGAGTTCGCGGAGTTTCGCCGCGACTTCACCGTGTTCAGCGGGCTGTCGCATCCGGGGGCGGGCGGCGGGCACAGCTCGGAATCGAGCTTTCTGACCGCGGCGCCGCACTCGGGAACGGCGGCCTTTCGCAACACCATCTCGCTCGACCAGCTCGTGGCCGGGCGCATCGGCGCGCAGACGCGGCATCCGTTTCTCGCCTTTGGCACGCACAGCGGTAGCCTCTCCTGGACGCGCAACGGCGTGCAGGTACCGGCGGACAAGGATCCGGCCACGGTCTTCCGGCGGCTGTTCATCACGGGCACGGCGGAGGAAATCCGGGAACAAGAGCGGCAGTTGCGCGACGGCCACAGCATCCTCGACTCCGTGCGCGCGGAGACCGCCGCTCTGCAAGGCCGCGTCGGCGCGGGCGACCGCGACCGGCTCGACCAGTATTTCACCGCCGTGCGCGAGGTGGAAGGACGCCTCAAGAATGCGGAGGCGTGGTCGCGTCAACCCAAGCCGAAGGCGCAGGCGCAACCGCCGGGACAGTATCCTGACACTTCGGACATCGTCGGCCGGACGCAAATGCTGCTCGACCTGGCGCATCTTGCCGTGCAAACCGACTCCACGCGGCTGGTGACCTTTGCCATTGATGTGGATGGTGGCGTGCCGCCGATTCCGGGCGTGAACGAGACCCGCCACGTCATCAGCCATCACGGGCAGGACCCGGCCAAGATCGAGCAACTCCGCCTCATCGAACGCGCCGAATTGCAAGTGCTGCGCGGCTTCCTCGCGAAGCTCAAAGAGAGCAACGAAGCGGGCGGCGCCCTGCTCGACCAGACGATGGTGCTCTACGGCAGCAATCTCGGCAACGCCAGCGCCCACGACCCGCGCAACCTGCCGATCCTGCTCTTCGGCGGCGGCTTCAAACACGGCCAGCACCTCGCCTTCGACCGGGACAACAACACACCGCTGTCGAATCTTTTCGTCTCCATGCTCCAGCGCTTCGGCCTGGAGGTGGACGCCTTCGGAACCAGCACCGGCACGATGAAAGGACTCGAACTGACATGAACGCAATGGGCACTGACATGAACTATTGAGGAGGCTCTGATGATGACGCTCAGACACGCTTGTTTTATCTTCGTCTTGCTGCTGGCGCCGCCTGTGGTGTTGCATGCCCAATCGGCGCGCCCGAACGTCCTGCTGGTGCTCTCGGACGACCACAGCGCGGCGCACGTCGGCGCCTATGGCAACCCCGACATCAAGACGCCCAACCTCGACGCCTTCGCCAAAGAGGGGATGCGCTTCGAGCGGATGTACGTCGCCGCGCCGCAGTGCGTGCCGTCGCGCGCGGCGCTGATGACCGGGCGATCGCCCGTCGCGCTGCAGATGACTCGCTTCAGCGCGCCTTTGCCGATTGAAGCCAGGACGTGGCTCGAATTGCTGCGCGCCAGCGGCTGGTTCACTGGCGTCGCGGGCCGTTCTTATCACCTGGACGGTTCGCGGCTGCCGCCCGAAACGCAGGTCGTCTTCGATAAGCATCACCTGAAGACGTTCGAGCGGCGGCTCGATTACGTAAAGACCGGCAATCCGCTCGCGCAATACCGCGAGTTTCTGGATTTAGCGAAAGGCAAGCCATTCGCGCTGCAACTCTGCTCGAACGATCCGCATCGTCCGCTCGATGCGAACGCCATCCCCGCGCCGCACGATCCCAATAAGATCAAGCTGCCCGCGCATTACCCGGACACGCCCGCCGTGCGCGCCGACTTCGCGCGCTACTACGACGAGATCGCCCGCTTCGACGCCTTCTTCGCCGAAGTGCTGGCCGAACTGGGCAAGCGCGGTTTGGCTGAGAACACCATCGTCGTTTTCGCGGGCGACAACGGCGCATCGCAGTTTCGAGGCAAAGGCACTCTCTATGAATACGGCGTGCGTGTGCCGCTGCTGGCGCGCTGGCCCGGCAAGGTCAAAGCCGGCGCGATGAGCAAAGATCTGATCTCCGGCGAAGACCTCGCGCCGACCTTGCTCGAAGCCTGCGGTCTCAAGCCGCTGCCCGAAATGACCGGGCGCAGCTTCCTGAAGCTGCTGCGCGGCGAGCCGTACACGGGGCGCCGCTACGCCTTCGCCGAGCGGGGCGCGCACGGGTCGGGCTTGCCGACCGGGACTACGCCCTTCGATCTGGGGCGCGTGGTCATCGGCCAACGCTACAAGCTCATCTACACCGCGCTGTGGCAATTGCCTTATCAGCCGGTGGACTTCGCGGGCGACGCGTTCTGGAAAGAGCTTCAACAAATGCACAAAGACGGTAAGCTGCCGGCGGAAATGTCGCGGCTCTATTTTTCGCCGACGCGCCCGATGTTCGAGCTGTTCGACCTGGAAGCCGACCCGAACGAATTCAAAAACCTGATTGACAGCCCGGAACACGCCGCTGTCGCTCAGGAACTCAAAGCGGCGTTGCAGGAATGGATGATCCTGGAGCGCGACTATTTGCCTTTACCGGTTCCGCCGCCGCCAGCGCAACGCCAATGAAACATCACAACGACAGAACAGCCAGGGAGAAATTGCCACTGATCTTGCTGCCGACCGTCGTGGCGATTACTGGCGCGTGCCAGGCCAATCACGAACAGGCCGGCGGCGGGCAAGCGCATCAACACAACGCCTCCAGCGCGCCGCCGAGCGCGCAACAAGGCGCTGCCGCGAGCATCAACAAGACGCCGCCGCCCGGCCCCGCTCCCGACGGAATGGTCTGGGTTCCGGGCGGGACTTTCCGGATGGGCTGCGACGATTGCGAGATGCCCGACGCCGCCCCTTCGCACCTGGTCACCGTTGATGGCTTCTGGATGGACAGAACTCCCGTCACCAACGCCGAGTTCGCCAGGTTCGTCGCCGCGACCAAGTACCTGACCATCGCCGAGCGCAAGCCCGATCCAAAGGATTTTCCAGGCGCGCCGCCGGAGAATCTGGTCGCCGGTTGCGCGGTCTTTTCGCCGCCGAAGGGCGAGGTTTCGCTGGAGAACCCTTATGCCTGGTGGCGCTACGTGCCGGGAGCAAACTGGAAGAACCCGGAAGGGCCGGGCAGCTCGATCAAAGGCCGCGAGGATCATCCGGCAGTGCATATCGCCTGGGATGACGCCGTGGCCTATGCCAAGTGGGCGGGCAAGCGATTGCCGACCGAAGCTGAATTCGAGTTCGCCGCACGCGGCGGGCTGGACCGCAACCGCTACGCCTGGGGCAATGATTTGAAGCCCGGCGGCAAGTGGGCGGCCAACATCTGGCAGGGACGCTTTCCTTCGCGGAACACTAATGAAGACGGCTACGAAGGCGCCTCGCCAGTGACAGCCTTTCCGCCGAACGGCTTCGGCCTCTACGACGTGGGCGGCAACGTCTGGCAGTGGTGCTCGGATTGGTATCGGCCCGATTACTTTGCGCGGCTGGCGGCGCAGGGCACGGCGCGCAACCCGCAAGGCCCGCCCGACAGCTACGACCCGCAAGAGCCGGGCATCCCGAAGCGTGTGCAGAAGAGCGGCTCGTTCCTGTGCAGCGATCAGTATTGCTCGCGCTATCTGGTGGGCAGCCGCGGCAAGGGCGCGACCGACAGCGGCAGCTCGAACGTCGGCTTCCGCTGCGTCAAGCCGGCGGCGTAGGAAAAACACGAGGCGTTGTTTCAGAAATAACGACGTGTAGGAGATTCGATGATTAAACCGAAAGTCAACATCATTCTGATTGCTCTGTTACTCCTCTGCGCGGCGGTCATCGCGCAGCCCGCGTCGCGTCCGAACATCGTCTTCATACTGGTTGACGATCTGCGCTGGGACGCGCTCGGCGTGGCCGGACACCCGTTCATCAAAACGCCCAACATTGACCGAATCGCGAAAGAGGGATTGCTGTTCCGCAACGCCTTCGTCACCACGCCGCTCTGTTCGCCTTCGCGCGCCAGCTTCCTGACCGGGCAGTATGTCCACAAACACAACATCGTCGGCAATGAGAAGCCGCAGGTTTTCAATCCGCTGAGCTTCAAGCTGACCACATTCCCGATGCTCCTCGAGCGCGCCGGCTACGAAACGGCCTACGTCGGCAAATGGCACATGGGCAATGACGACGCGCCGCGTCCGGGCTTCGACCGCTGGGTGAGCTTCAAAGGGCAAGGCGCATACAACGACCCGGTGATCAACTTCGACGGCAAGGCGGAGAAGGTTCCGGGGTATATGACCGATCTGCTCTCGGATTACGCGATCGAGTTCGTCAAGCGCCAGCATGCGAAGCCGTTCATGCTCTACCTGGCGCACAAAGCCATCCACGGCCCCTTCACGCCCGCCGAACGCCACAAGGATTTGTACTCCGGTCAAACGATCAAACGCGCGCCGAACGCGCAGGACACGCTCGAAGGGAAGCCAATGCTCAGGCGCACGGTCGGCGAAAGGGTAGCGGGGCGTCCCGGCGGAGGGCCGAGCGATGAGGCGATCAGGAATCAAATGCGCTGTCTGACGGCGATTGACGAAGGCGTCGGGCGCGTGTTGAAAGCGCTGGAAGAAACGAAGCAGTTGGATAACACCATCGTCATCTTCACCAGCGACAACGGCTATTTCTGGGGCGAGCACGGCCTGGGCGACAAGCGGGCGGCTTATGAAGAATCCATCCGCATCCCGCTCTTCGTGCGTTACCCAAAAATGATCAAAGCCGGAACGACGCGCGAGCAAGCCGCGCTCAACCCCGTGCTAAATATTGACATCGCGCCGACGCTGCTGGAACTGGCGGGCGCGCCAATCCCGAAAGAGATGCACGGGCGGTCGCTCGCGCCGCTGTTCAAAGGCAATCCGAAGAAATGGCGCGAATCGTTTCTCAGCGAATACTTCGCCGAGGAGCGTTTCCCGAACATCGCGTCGTGGCAGGCCGTACGCACCGCGCGATGGAAGTACATTCATTACACAGAGCTTGACGGAGCGGATGAGCTTTACGACCTGAAGACCGATCCGGGCGAGATGAAGAACCTGATCGGCGAGCCGAGCGCGCAATCGGCGCTTAAAACGATGAAGCAGGAATTGCAGCGATTGCTGAAGGAGACCCAACGAAAGCAGGGGAATGAAGGCAAAGGAATAAATGTGGTTAACCGGACCTGACATTCCCTTGCCGCCATTCCTTTGCTGTTTGCCGGTTTTTCGTCATGCCGATCCACTGCCCGCTGACAATTCGTCCCCTCTCTGATGCTGCCTTCGCGGAGATTGATCGCGTCGTGATGGGGCGCGCCTACGCGTCACAGAACACGCTCGGACGGCTCTGTGACGAACGCGTTTACGAGAACGACCTGGCGGCGCGGCTGAGGGCGGAGGGTTTCACGGACGTTCACACGCAACTGCCCATCACAGTCACTCACGACAGTTTCAGCAAGACCTACCGGCTCGACCTGGTGGTCAATCAGATGGTGTATGAGCTTAAAGTTGTCGCAGGTTTCGTGCCCGAACACGACATGCAAGCCATCCACTATGCGGCGCTGCTCGCCATTGATCGTGTGAAGCTGCTCAATTTCCGCACGGCGAAAGTGATGGGCAAGCTGACGCGGTCGCCATTCGCGCGAATGGACCGGACGCGGGTGCGCTCGGTCGAGACCCGTTGGCAGCCGCTGTCTGACCGGTGTGAGGGGTTGAAGCAGCACATGCGCGCGTTGCTCGCTGACTGGGGAGCATTTCTCGAAACGCAGCTTTATGAGGAGGGCCTGGTTCATTTCCACGGCGGCGAGGGCGCCTGCACCCGCCGGGCGCCGTGGTTCGCAACGGCGTCGAACTCGGCACACATCCGGTGCAATGCCACGCGGACAAACTTGCGTTTGTCATCACGGCGCTGAGCGATTCACCGGACGCCTACGAGCGACACCTGCAGCGGCTCATGAGTTTCACCAGTCTGCGCGGAATGCAATGGATGAACTTAAACCATGCGGAAATCGAGTTCGTTACCTTACAAAATGGCAAGGGAATGGGGCCAAAGGAATAAAGACCTTTATTCAATTCCCCTGTCTCGATTCCCTTGCTTTAGGAAACTGGGGGTGGAGTATGGCAAGGGAATGGGGCCAAAGGAATAAAGACCTTTGTTCAATTCCCCTGTCTCCATTCCCTTGCTTTTGGATGCTGGCGGTGGAGTTTATGAAATATTCGGTTCTCTTCCGATCGCTGAAAATATTTTTTCTCTTCTGCGGCTCGCTGTTTTTTCTGCATGAACTCTTTGTGAGCCAGGCCGCTCAGACTGCCGCGCAGGTGGAACGACTCTTCGTTGAAAAGATCGAGCCAACGCTGGCGGCGAAATGTCAGACGTGTCACGGCGAAGACGGCGCTGCCGGGCTGGATACGCGTTCCCGCGAGTCGCTGCTCAAAGGCGGCGAGCGCGGCGCGGCAATCCTGCCCGGCGCCGCGGAGAGGAGCTTGTTGTATCTGGCCTTGCTCGGCCGTGATGGGTTCAAGCAGATGCCGCCCGGCAAACCGCTCGCCGGCGATTTGATCGCCGCGTTCAAGCAATGGATTGATGCGGGCGCGCCGTGGGTTGAACGGCGGAAAGAGACCGTCGCGCCGGTCGCCGGAGCGAAATGGAATTATTACGAAGACGATGTCTGGGCCTTCAAACCCCTCAAGCGGCGCGACGTTCCCGCCGCCAGCAATGGTCAAAGCATTCAAACGCCGGTTGACGCTTTCGTGCTGCAAAAGCTGAACGGGAAAGCGATCAAGCCTGCCCCGCCGGCAGACCGCGCGACGCTGATTCGCCGCGCCACGTTCGACCTGCATGGCTTGCCGCCGGCGCCGGAAGAAGTCGCGGCGTTCGCGCATGATCCGCTGCCGGCGGCGAAGGCTTTTGAGAAAGTAGTTGAGCGATTGCTCGCCAGTCCGCGTTACGGCGAACGCTGGGGACGACATTGGCTGGATGTCGCGCGTTACGCCGATACCGCCGGAGGCTCGAACGATTGCGAACGCCCGAACGCCTGGCGATATCGCGATTACGTCATCCGCAGCTTCAACGAAGACAAGCCTTACGATCAATTCATCCTCGAACAGATCGCGGGCGATGAACTCGATCCGAACAATGCCGGGAACCTGATCGCCACGGGCTTTCTGCGAATGGGACCGTGGGAACACACATCCATGAGCGTCGAAGCGGTGACGCGGCAAGAATGGCTGGACGACGTGACGCATTCGACGGTGACCGCATTCCTGGGGCTGACGATGGGCTGCGCCAAATGCCACGATCACAAGTTCGATCCGATCCCGGCGAAGGACTATTACAGCGTGCAGGCGGTCTTTGCGACGACCTGGTTTGAGGAACGCCCCGCGCCCTTCCTGCCCAACGAAAACGCCAGCCGCGCCGAAGCTCACCGCGCGCAATGGCAGCCGCGCCTCGATCGCGCCGAGCGGAAATACGACGAAGTCGCGCTGGCGCTGGGCAAAAAGCCACGACGCAAAGGCGCGGCGCATCCGGCGAATAACGCTCCGGCGGCTTTGCCCGCGCAGACGGAATTGAAACGCCCCGACCCGAAGCAGGTCGAAAACCTCGAACTCGAACGTGCGTATGTGAAGCGCGTCGAATTCCTGAACCTCGCGTTGAAACGCTATGCGGCGCTGGCTTTCAGCGTTGGCGACGGGTTGAAAGAGAAGAAACCTGTTGAAGAGACTTTCATTCTGGCGGGTGGCAACTTGAGCGCGCGCGGCGAGAAGGTGACGCCCGCCGTCTTGAGCGCGCCGGAAAAGTTCGTAGTCCCGGCTTCAGCCGGAATCGCCCGCCGGCCACATATTCCGGCTGAAGCCGGGACTACGAACGTGGCCGGGCGCCGCCTGGGTTTGGCGCGCTGGATCGCCAGCCGCGACAATCCGCTGACTGCGCGCGTGATGGTCAACCGCGTCTGGCAATATCATTTCGGCAAAGGAATCGTCGAAACCAGCAATAACTTCGGCAAGCTCGGCAAGCGCCCGACGCATCCTGAATTGCTCGACTGGCTCGCGGTCAATTTCGTCGAGAACGGTTGGAGCGTGAAGAAGCTGCATCGGCTGTTGATGAATTCGGCGGTCTATCAGCGCGCCTCGCAATATTCCGAAGCGGCGAAGAGCGACGCCGAATTCGCCGCGAAGGCCGATCCCGAAAACAAGCTGCTCGCGCGCTTCACGCCGCGCCGGATCGAGGCCGAAGTTCTGCGCGACAGTCTGCTCGCGGTGTCGGGCGAGTTGAACCCGGAGCTGGGCGGCCCCGGCGGATTCCCCGAACTCAACGAAGACCTGGTCGCGCAGCCGCGTTTGATAATGGGTACGGTCGCGCCAGCGTATGAAGCCTCATTGACAAGAGCCGAACGCAATCGCCGCACGATCTACACCTTCCAGCAGCGGAGCCTGGTCAACCCGCTCATCGAGGTCTTCAACGGCGCGAACCTGAACGAATCGTGCGAATTCCGTAGAACCAGCGCCATCACGCCGCAGGTCTTCAGCCTGTTCAACAGCCGTTTTTCGGCGGACGTTTCGCTGGCGTTTGCGAAACGGCTTGAAACGATGACGAAAGATCGCGGGGGTCAGATCGAACTGGCCTTCCAGCTCGCGTTTCAGCGCCAGCCGGCGGCGGTTGAAAAACAACAGGCGTTGGCGCATCTGGCCGCGATGATCGCGCATCATCGCGGCCTGACGCCCGCGCCGCCCAGGCCGCTGAGGCCCGCGGTGTTGTTCATCAACAGCGAGTACAGCGGCGAAACGATTCGTTTTGTCGAAGATCAGGATTGGAGCCGTTACGAATACAACCTGCGCCCGTCGCAGGTTTCCGCCGAAACGCGCGCGCTGGCCGAAGTCTGCCTGGCGCTGCTCAATGCGAATGAGTTCGTCTACGTTTATTGATCGAGAATTACGATTGAGGTTGATGCGATGAAGATCAAGATCATTGACGAGCAGGCTCTCGAATCACGCCGCGACTTTTTATTCAACACCGCGCTGGGAATCGGTGGCATTGCGCTTTCAGCATTGCTCGCGGACGAAACTCTTGCTGATTCCGCAATCCGCAATCCGCAATCCGCATTCGACGAATCTCCGCTCACGCCGAAGCAGTGGCGCCTGCCCGCCAAGGCCAAAGCCTGCATTTTTCTGTTGATGGATGGCGGCCCTTCGCACATTGATACCTTCGATCCGAAGCCGAAGCTGCGCGAACTGCACATGAAAGAGTTCGTCAGGGAGCGGACGAAATTCGTCTCGAACATGGAATCGGGCAAGCGGTATTACGTCGCCAGCCCATTCAATTTCATTCGCGCGCGAAATGGCATGGAGATCTGCGAGCATTTCCCGAATCTCGCGGAATGCGTGGGCGACATCTGCTTTTACCGCGGCGGGCAGGCCGACAGCGTCAATCATCCGACGGCGCTCTATCACCTGAACACGGGCAGCATGTTCGGCACGGAGCCGGCGGTCGGCGCTTGGGCGACTTACGGTCTGGGCACGAGAAATGAGAACCTGCCGGCGTTCGTCGTGCTGCCGGACGTGATCTACCCGCAGGGCGGCCCGCCCAACTGGTCGAACGGTTTTCTGCCGCCGCATTTTCAAGGCACGCCGCTGCGCGCGGGCGGCGCGCCGATCCTCGACCTCGATCCGCAACCGGGTGTGACGAGACAAGCGCAGCGCCGCAACCTCGATTTCCTCGGCGAACTCAACCGGCGGCACAAGGAGCGGCGCCCGAACCAGCCGGAGCTCGCCGCGCGCATCGAGGCGTATGAACTCGCGTTTCGCATGCAGACCGAAGTCCCCGGCATCGTTGACCTCGAGAAAGAGTCCGCCGCGACCAGACAGCTTTACGGCATCGGCGAAAAAGAGACCGATGCGTTCGGACGCCGGTGTTTGCTGGCGCGCCGTCTGGTAGAAAAAGGCGTGCGCTTCGTGCAGGTCTACTCGTCGGGGTGGGATTCGCACGACGACATCGCCACGGCGCATAAAAACCGCATGCGCGCCGTGGATAAACCGATCGCCGGCCTGCTCAAGGATTTGAAACGCACGGGGCTGCTCGAAAGCACGCTGGTCATCTGGGCAGGCGAATTCGGACGCTCGCCCGACAACGGGGTGCGCGGCGGGCTGGTCTATGGGCGCGATCATAATCCGAAAGGGATGACGATGTGGTTCGCCGGCGGCGACGTGAAACCGGGAGTGGCCGGCGCGACGGATGAGATCGGCGGCGCCGCCGTTGAAGTCGTCCACCCGCTGCGCGACATTCACGTCACGATGCTCCGGCTGCTGGGGCTGGATGACGACCGGCTGCGCTATCTGCACAACGGACGGCAGATGCAACTCAGCCAGTTTGGCGGGCAGGTCATCAAAGAGATTTTAACTGTATGAGGTTCGTAGTCCCGGTTCGTGAAAACTTCCGGCTGAAGCCGGGACTACGAACAAAACCCAAATTATCGGAGAACTGTATGCGCAAAAACATAATCCGGATCACCTCAATGCTGTTTCTGTTTCTGACGCCCTCTGTTTATGGACAGCAGCAGCCCGCTCCCATTCCGAATCCGACTTCGTTGCCGGGCGCGGAGTCGCGAGTTTACAAGACCATTGGCGAGGTGAAGCTGTACCTGCACATCTTTCGCGCCGCGGATCGCGCGAAGACTGAAAAGCTGCCGGCAATCGTCTTCTTCTTTGGCGGCGGGTGGAACAGCGGTTCAGTCAATCAATTCGTCAAACACAGCGAACGCCTGGCTTCACGCGGGATGGTCGCGGTGATCGCCGATTACCGCGTCAAGTCGCGCCACGGCGTTACGCCCTTTGAATGCGTCGCCGACGCCAAATCCGCCATCCGTTGGGTGCGGGCGCATGCCGGCGAGCTCGGCATTGACTCGAACCGCATTGCCGCCGGCGGCGGCAGCGCGGGCGGGCATCTGGCCGCCGCGACGGCGCTGCTCCGGGGGTTGGATGAAAAGGGTGAAGACCCGAAGGTCAGCTCCGCGCCGAATGCGTTGGCGCTGTTCAATCCGGCCCTGGACCTCAGCGTGTTGCGGCTGCGCGAGTCGCTCGGCGAGCGGGCGATGGAAATCTCGCCGCTGCATCACGTCCACAAAGGCGCGCCGCCCACGATCATCTTTCACGGCACGGCTGACACGACCGTACCGATCAAACAGGCCGAGGATTTTTGCGCCGCGATGAAGAAGCACGGCAACCGCTGCGAACTGATGCCGTATGAAGGCCGCACGCACGGCTTTTTCAACTACGGGCGCGGCGACAACGCCGACTTCAAAGCGACATTGCGCGCGACGGATGAGTTCCTGGTTTCGCTCGGCTATTTGAAAAGAGAGCCGGCGATCAAATGACACGCTGTGGAGGGAACGAAACGACGAGGAAGAGTGATGAGAAGTTTGTTTAAGGTTGCCTTGCTGACGCTGGCTGGATGCTCGTTCCTGATTCCGGCTTCATTTGCGAAAACGAACGCGCAACCGGCGGCGCGGCGGCCCAACGTCCTGCTGATCATCACGGACGATCAGGGATATGGCGATCTGGCGCTGCACGGGAACGAACAGATCAGCACGCCTACCCTGGATCGGCTGGGGCGCGAGAGCATCCGTTTCGACCGTTTCTTCGTCAGCCCGCTGTGTGCCCCGACGCGCGCGTCTTTGCTGACCGGGCGTTATTCGTTGCGCACCGGCACGAGCGGCGTCGCCGAAGGGCAGGAGACGATGCGCGGCGAAGAAGTGACGATTGCCGAAGCCTTGCGCGCAGCGGGTTACCGCACGGGACTCTTCGGCAAATGGCACAACGGAGAGCATTACCCCTTCACGCCGAACGGGCAGGGGTTTCAGGAAGCGTTCGGGTTCAACCTGGGGCATTGGAACAACTACTTCGACACGACACTCAAACACAACGGGCGCACTGCGAAGACGAAAGGCTTCATCACCGATGTCTTGACCGACGCCGCATTGAAGTTCATCGGCGCGAAAGGCGACCAGCCGTTCTTCTGCTACCTCGCCTATAATGCGCCGCATTCGCCTTTTCAGGCGCCGGACAAATACTTCGACAAATACAAGGCCAAAGGGTTGGACGATTACCTGGCAAGCGTTTACGGTATGGTCGAGAATGTGGACGACAACGTCGCGCGCATATTGGCGCGGCTGGATGAATTGAAGCTGCGCGACAACACGATCGTGATCTTTCTGACCGACAACGGGCCGAACGGCGCGCGCTTCAACGGCGGAATGCGCGGCGTGAAGGGCAGCCTGCACGAAGGCGGCTCGCGTGTGCCGTTCTTTCTGCGCTGGCCCGCGCGCTTCAAGCAGCCCCGTTTGATCAAACAGATTGCCGCGCACATTGACGCCTTCCCGACCGTGCTCGAACTTTGCAACGCGCCGATGCCGAAAACCTTGCCGCAGGATGGCATCAGCCTTGTCCCCTTGCTGGAAGAAAGAGAAGGGAACTGGCCTGACCGGATGTTGTTCACACAGCACCGGCTGAATCGAGAGACTGGCGCGGTCCGCAACGAGCGTTACCGCCTTGTCAACGAAGGACGCGGTTGGGAACTGTTCGATATGGAGAGCGATCCCGGACAGAAGAAGAACATCGCCGCCGAACAACCCGACGTGGCTAAGCGATTGGCGACCGCCTACGAAAACTGGTGGCGGAAAATCCTGCCGCAAACGCGGCAATCACCTGCTCCGATTCCAGTCGGGCACGCGGAAGAAAATCCGGTCGAGTTGCCGGTTCCGCAGTCGCGGTTTACGGGCGGCTTGCGTTTCAAAGGTATCGCATCCGACTTATGAAAATTCCACGCATCCTCTTTTACCTGTTATTCCTTGCTGTTGCATGGCAAACACCTGTCAGCGATGCGCAGCGCCAGCCCGCCCGTCCCAACATTCTGTTTTGCTTTGCGGATGATTGGGGACGCTATGCCGGCATTTATGCGACGCTGGAAAAAGGGCCTTCGCTCAATCAGGTTGTCAAAACGCCCAATGTCGACCGCATCGCGCGCGAAGGCGTGTTGTTTCGTCGCGCGTTTGTGAATGCGCCTTCGTGTACGCCGAGCCGCGGCTCACTGCTCAGCGGACGCTATTTTTTCAATACCGGACGTAGCGCGATTTTGCAGACTGCGGAATGGGACGAAACGATTCCGAGCTATCCGCATCTGTTGCGCGATGCAGGCTATCACATCGGCGAAACCTACAAGGTCTGGAGTCCCGGCGCGCCCGTAGATGCGCCGTTCGGCGCGGGCAAATACGCTTACGAAAAGGCCGGCAATCTGCCCAACAACTTTTCCGAAAACGTAACGGAGATGATGAGCAAAGGACAATCGCTCACGGCGGCGCGCGAAAAAATCCATGCGCAGGTGCGCGGCAATTTCGAGGCCTTTCTCGCGGATCGCAAACCGGGGCAGCCCTGGCATTACTGGTTTGGCGCGACGACGACGCATCGCGCCTGGGTCAAAGGCTCCGGCAAAAAATTGTGGGGTATCGAACCCGATACTCTGAAGGGCAAGCTGCCACCGTTTCTGCCCGACGTGCCCGAAGTGCGCGAAGACGTAGCGGATTATCTAGGCGAGGTGCAGGCCTGGGATGCTTACGTCGGCGTGCTGCTCAAAAAACTGGAAGAGATCGGCGAGCTGGAAAACACACTGATCGTCGTCAGCGGCGATCACGGTATGCCGGGCGTGACTAATGGCAAATGTAATCTTTACGATTTCGGTGTGGCCGTGACGCTCGCCGTGCGTTTGCCAAAGTCCATTCAGGGCAAAGGGGGCGGCAAACGTGGACGCTTTGTAGATGACTTCGTCAGCCTGCCCGATTTAGCTCCGACGTTTCTGGAAGTCGCAGGCGTCCCACTGCCCGCTGGCATGAATGCGCGCAGTTTTCTGAACGTGCTGCGCTCGAATAAAAATGGTCAGGTAGACCCAAGCCGCAATTGGGTTATCAGCGGGCGCGAACGTCACGTCGCTTTTGCCAACGAAAACAATCTGCCTTATCCGCAACGCGCGCTGCGGACAGCGGATTTTTTGTACATTCGCAACTTCGCGCCCGAACGCTGGCCGCTCGGCGCGCCTTATCTTGTCACGGAAACAAGCGCTCCCTCTGCCGAGGAACTGGAGAGCCAGACCTACTCCGCGTTTGCCGATATGGACGCCAGCCCGACAAAAGCCTGGCTGGCGCTGCATCGCCACGACGCGCAATGGAAGCGTTTTTATGAGATCGCTTTTGCCCGTCGTCCGGGCGAAGAGTTGTATGACTTACGCAAAGACCCGTATCAGATGAACAACGTTGCGACTGATCCGCGATACGCGCGGGAGAAGGAAAAGATGGCCACGCAGTTGATGAAGATTCTGACCGAAGCAGGCGATCCGCGTGTGACGGGCGATGGCCGGAAGTTTGAGCAACCACCGTTCACGAATCCCAGTCCGCAGGAACAGCAAAGAAAGAAGAGATAATGAAGCGAACAACCCTGATTTTATTGATGATTTTATGGGGCGCGTGGTATCAGCCCGGGACGCGGCACGCGCAAACCGTGAAGAACTCTCCCGCCTCGCCGAAGCCCAACGTGATTGTCATTCTGGCGGATGATCTCGGTTACGGCGATCTCGGCTGCTTCGGCGCGAAACAGATTCGCACACCGCATCTGGACCGGCTGGCGAAAGAGGGTGTGCGCTTCACCGACTTTTACGTGTCGCAAGCCGTCTGCACGGCTTCGCGCGCCTCGCTGCTCACCGGCTGCTATGCGAATCGCGTCGGGTTGCAGGGGGCGCTCAACCACACGAGCGCCGTCGGCTTGCACGCGGACGAAACCACGCTGGCTGAGGTTTTCAAGGCGAACGGGTATGCGACGGCGATCTTCGGCAAGTGGCATCTCGGCACGAAGCCTGACTTCAACCCTCTGCGCCACGGGTTCGATGAATACCTCGGAATTCCTTACCCGAACGACAATAGCAAATACCATCCGACCGAACGCAACCTGCCGCCGCTGCCTTTGTATGATGGCGAGCGCGTCGTGGAAAACGATCCCGACCAGAGCCTCTTCACGCGCCGATTCACCGACCGGGCCGTGGCGTTTATCGAACGCCATCGCGCGCGGCCATTTTTCCTCTACCTCCCGCAGGTCATGCCGCACGTGCCGATCTTCGCCTCGGCGAAGTTTCGCGGCAAGTCCGCGGCGGGGCTGTATGGAGACGTCGTTGAAGAACTCGACGCTTCGGTCGGCGAAATTATGGCTGCGCTGCGCAAGCACAAACTCGACAGCCGGACGCTCGTGATCTTCCTCTCCGACAACGGCCCTTTTCTTTCTTACGGCGCGCACGCCGGTTCGGCGGGGCCGTTGCGCGAAGGGAAGCTGACGGCTTTTGAAGGCGGCGTGCGCGTCCCGTTCATTGCGCGCTGGCCGGGGCGCGTGCCCGCCGGGCGCGTCCGCAATGAACCGGTGATGGCGATTGATCTGCTTCCGACGATGGCCGACCTGCTCGGCGCGGCGGCGCCGGAGCGGAAACTCGATGGTTCAAGCTTCCGCGCGTTGCTGCTCGGCGAAGAGGGCGCGCGCGCGCCGCACGAAGCGCTGTTCTTCTATGCGGGCGAAGAACTGCAGGCCGTCCGCAGCGGCCGATGGAAATTGCATTTCCCGCACCAATACCTTACCGTGGACGGCCAGCCGGGGCGCGACGGAAAACCCGCGAACTTCGGCAAGCTCAAACCTGCTTCAATCACTCAATCAGGCATCGCCGGCATCGCCACGCGGCACGGCTATAAAGTCGAATCGCTGGAATTGTCGCTCTTCGATCTGAGCAGCGACATCGGCGAACGGCGTAACGTCGCCGCCGAGCATCCCGACATCGTCCGCCGCCTCACGGAACTCGCTGTCGCCATGCGGGAAGAACTCGGCGACGCGCTCACCGGCGTGAAAGGGCGCGGCGTGCGAGAGGTCGGGCGGGGCAAGTGAGAAGATATATGGGTGAATCCAAGCAAACATTGTTACTTATTTTCCGCTACCCCTTTCGAGGGGGTGGGACTGGCTTGCCATCTACTTCCCGTAGCGGCAATTGACATTCTTTTCTCTCGAATCCCCCCAACGGCAGTTGGGGGATCGTTAAAGTCCAACCTACTTGGCCGGATGCTTTCTCTCGAATCCCCCCAACGGCAGTTGGGGGATCGTTAAGGTCCGACCTTTCAGATTGCTCGATCCAGTCTTTGGTCCGCAG
>Ga0247727_10004903_pt1 | contig 27808 bp, 23 predicted proteins | sample WisWelCaveWW1625_FD_202498 | JGI IMG/M metagenome (GOLD analysis project Ga0247727, IMG submission 202498) | Biofilm microbial communities from Wishing Well Cave, Virginia, United States - WW16-25 | ecosystem: Environmental > Aquatic > Deep subsurface > Groundwater > Cave microbial mat | place...
CACTATCGTAGACATCCAGGACGTCTAATTTTGTAGTAACACGACCCCATCTACGAAGATGACTGCAGCTCTAATTTTAATAGGCGCTTGCCTATTATTTTTTATCCTATGACTGTCGAAGACAGGTAAAATATAAAAGAAAAATCTCGAAAAATCAAAAAATGCTGGCCTCGGACCTGCGGAATGTAGGTTAGATAAATCAACTGCTCGTAAAAACAATAAATTTTCATTCCAATAAGGATTCAATGGCCTTTTTCATCTTGCGCAACGCTTCTTGAATGTTTTCAATCGAATTAGCATAACTCAAGCGCAAATAGCCTTCGCCATATTTTCCGAAGGCGGTGCCGGAGAGCACGGCGACGCCGGCTTCGTTGAGCAGAAGATCGGCGAGCTGCTTGCTGCTCAATGGCAAACGGCTGATATTGGGAAAGCAATAAAATGCGCCGCCTGGTTTTAAACAACGCACGCCTTTTATTTGATTCAAGCCGTTAACCATAATGTCGCGGCGCCGGCGAAATTCCCGCACAAACGCGTCAATTTCATCCTGCGGCCCGCGCAAGGCGGCGACGCCGGCATCTTGCACGAAAGTCGCCGTGCAACTGTTGCTGTTGATCATGAGCTGCTCGACTTTTTCCGCGAGCGGCGCCGGCATGACGCCGAAACCGAGACGCCAGCCGGTCATCGCATAAGTTTTCGAGAAGCCATCGAGCAGAATGGTGCGGTCAAGCATGTCCGGCTCGGAAAGAATGCTGGCGTGTTCATGCTCGTAAACGATGTTTTTATAAACTTCGTCGGCGAGAATCACAATATTTTGCGAGCGGGCAATCGCGGCGATGGCGCGCACATCGTCGAGTGTGAGAATGCCGCCGGTGGGATTGTGCGGCGAGTTGATAATGATCATGCGGGTGCGCGGCGTGATCAACGATTCCAATTCATTTAAATCAAAACGAAATTCTTTTTCTTCTTTTAAATGCAGCGGCACGGCTTTGCCGCCGACGAACTCAATTACTGATTCATAAATCGGAAAACCGGGATTGGGATAAATAACCTCGTCGCCTTCTTCAATCAAGGCGGTGATGGGAAAATAAATGATGGGCTTGGCGCCGGGAGTGACGACGACATTCTCGGGATGAACCGTGACGCCGCGACGGCGCTTAACTTCTTCACAAACGGCCTGGCGCAATTCCGGAATGCCGGCCGCAGGTGTGTAATGCGTGCGACTATTTGCCATTGCTTTGATGGCAGCCTCGCGGATGAAAAGCGGCGTGTCAAAATCCGGCTCGCCGATTTCCAAATGAATAATTTTTCGCCCTTGCGCTTCTAAAGCTCTCGCCCTGCCGAGCACCTCAAACGCCGTCTCCGTGCCTAATCGTTCCATCCGCTTGGCAAATTGCATGATCGCACCTTTTCCGATTTTGGTTCAGATGGTTTTGCGCCACTGCAAGTGGATTAACCAAGCCCAAATTAACAAAATAAAGTATCGAAATCAAGTTCGAATTAGTCGCGGAAGTAAAATTGGCACATTTTGACTACAAATGTTCCAAAACAACTTGAGAGAAAAAGCGCAATTGCCCCCACTCGAGTTAGCGCTGACGACTTCGGTTAAAGATGGATTGAGGTTTGCAATTGATGCGTTGGTCTTGCTTTAATTTCAAACAGTTCAGGTCGACCCTCTTGCGGAGTCGGTAGTTTGATACCGAGCAGAAAGGTCTGAGCCGGGATCCCGACGGGGAAAGTCCTTGGAATGGAGATAAAGGGTCCGGGAGCGACATTCGTCAGATTCATCGTTTCCAATCGAAGCCGGTATGGTCTGCCGGCCATGAGAGTCATTGCCGAAGGCAGATTGCCATTGATCAACAGTGGGTTTGTGGCTACCGTGCTCAAGAAGAAAACATCCTCGCCACCTGCAATGATCTTGTTTGGCTTGAAAGGAGGAATGCCGAGTTGAATTGGGCCGACGACGATGAGGTCCTTCTTCATGGTAACTCAAGTCTTGCGAAGTTAAAGCAACTCAACCACGGCCTGCAATCTTTTCGGTGCAATCATCCGCCAGGCCTGACGCAGATGGAAAACCAACTCTTCGTCACTGATGTGATCCAGCTCGAGGCCAATCCAGCCGCGGCCACCGACATAAGGCGGTTTGAAGAATTTCTGCGGCGACGATTCGATCAACATCTCCTGGATACCGAACGGCGCGGGCAGCCACACGGCGAGGTGCCCGTCGTTGTGATGGTTGTTGGCAAACATGGCAAAGACTTTCTTGCCGACGAAGAAGGTGGGCTCACCGTGCGAGAGTTTTTCCGTCGTCTCCGGCAGCGCGCTACAAATGCGCCGGACTCGTCGCAGATGTTTTTCGCTCGTTGCAGACTGAAGTTTTTTCATTAGTAAAAAAATGGGGAGGTTATTTAATCGTCAATCTTAATCCGATCGGGCCGGAACCAAAAGATTAATCGCTCACGGAATTGGAACGGCTCACGGAAATGAATTCATAAATTGCTTTATTCCGTGAGAGTTCAATTTCCGTGAGCCATTTTTTTCTTTTTCTGCAAAAAATTCACTTTCAAGTTTCTAAGGTTGTATGGTACAAGTGTTAGCCGAATCTGAGTTTCGCGCGAGCTTTGGCTTTGAGCGCTTCAACTTCCCGATCGCGCGGCGTGGCCGTGGTCACCAGCAAGTCCAACAAGTTTTTCGAGATCAGGGCCACTTGATTCACCGCATTCTCGAACGCTTCTTCATTGATCTTGGCGGGTTTGTTGAAACCGGTAATTTTTCGGATAAACTGTAGCGACGCGGCGCGAATCTCTTCATCCGTCGCCGGTGGAGCAAAGTTGTAAAGTGATTTGATATTTCTGCACATCGAGTTTTCTCCTTCATTATTGCCATTCGTACAAAGCCACCTCCGAAGCATCAGGTTGCATTCGAACATTTTTAGAAAATGCAAACCCCAAGTTTTGGAGTACTTTGATCGACGCCGCATTGCCGGGCGAAACAATCGCGAGCATTTTAGCGCGGCCCAAAACGTTCACGCCGAACTTTAAGACGGCCGAAGCTGATTCGAATGCAAACCCTTTTGACCAAAATTCCGGCAAGAAGGCATAACCGAGATCGACATCCTCAAACTGATCGCGTTTGAGCAAGCCGCACATACCAACGGGTTGAAGCGACTCCTTGAGCGCCACCAAATACAACCCGTGACCGTGTATTTCGTAGCTTTTGATCGGCCCTTCCAGAAGATAGCCGGAGGCTTGTTCGAGAGTTCTCACCCCTTTGTCTCCGATGTTTTGAATGAACGAAGGCTCGTTTAAAAGCCGGAGTATGAACGCTGCATCATCCCGGGTGAAGTGCCGAAGGAGCAGGCGATCCGTTTCCAAGACGATCATGTTCTGCTATTTTGCTTTCTGACAATGTTATCCGATTGCTACGTGCAATTTTCTTCCAAGCGCTTCGGCATATTTATTCAGTGTTGAAAGGCGAATATCCTCTGCATGATTTTCAATGCGGGAGATGGCAGATTTCTTGGTTTTGAGTTTTTTGCGCCAGCGTCTCCTGAGTAATTCCCATTTCTTCTCTGGTTTGGCGGAGAAGGTAGCCAATTTTGAAGTTCCCATATCCAACTTCAAAAGTTCTGGCAAACTCGAGGCTTTTCTTCTTGCGTTTCGCAATGTATTTCTCCAAATCGTCCATTATTGCCTCCTGTTAAAATAATCATGTTGTTGATTTGACCCCGTAAATTCCCAACGTGGGTTTTTCTACGGTGAGGTAATCCGCATAAGCCAGGTTGATCGAACGCGTGTGCATGCCGGCGTTAAAATTGATGGATGCGTTGTCGCCGAGCCGGCTATCGCAATAGGTGGGCAAATCAAACAAGCTGCCAAACGGCGGAATCGATCCCGGCTTCAAAGAAGTTAGCGCCAAAACTTCTTCCGCATTGGCAAAGCGCAAGTTCCGGCAGTTCATGACGTGTTTCACGGCTTTGGTTTGGAGCGAGAAATCGGCGGGCAAAACGATCATGACGAATTGCGCTTCCACTTTGACAATCAGTGCCTTCGCGCCGGAATGCAATTCAACGCCTCGGGCAGCAGCGGCTTCTGCGCTGGTGTAAACCGGCGTGTGCTCCAAAACTTTGAAGCTGATTCCTTGCGCTTTTAAACGTTCTTCGAGGCAAAGGAATATTTCGGTGTTTTCGATTGGCATCTCTTCCATTCAGCAGTTTAGACGTAATCACGATCGACATAGCACCAGCGCCAATCTTCACCCGGCTCGAATGATTGCATGATCGCGTGGCTGGTGTCGTGAAAATGTTTGGTGGCGTGCTTGCCCGGCGACGAGTCGCAGCAGCCGACGTGGCCGCAGGTTAGACACATTCGCAAATGCACCCACCGGCCGCCGGTTTGCAAACACTCTTCACAACCTTCCGCGTCTGAAGTGACTTCGCGAATTTGATCGAGATGAGAACATGTTGGCATGGGTTGCTCCTCACTAAAAAGTCTGAGTGAAGTCCGACATGGGCAAGAGGATTTTCAAATTTTGCAAAATTCTGTTGCCCATGTCGGACTTCGCCAAATGGTTAGATTCAATCACTAAACCCAATCTGCGAATGCGAGCCGTCGCAAAACGGTTTGTTTTTCGAGCCGCCGCAGCGGCAGAGAGAGGCCTCTTGCCCGCGAAAGATGACTTCTTCATTGGCATTGCGAATCTCCATCCCGCCTTTGATTTTGAGCGGCGCATTGGATAAAGGCGTAATGTTTAATTTCTCTCTTGCCGCGGAGATTTTTTCCGATGCCGTCGAAGCGCCCGCCGCCGTGTCTTGAAAAGCAATTTGCAAATGGGTGTTGTCGCAAAACGGTTTGTTCGTCGACGCGCCGCAGCGGCAGAGCGCGACGCGCGTGTCTTGCAGAATCAAACTGCCATCCGGCGCAGTGATTTGAATATCGCCGCGAACATAGAGCGGGCCGTTGGCTGAAATACGAATCACGTTTTCATCCGGAACGGTTTCCATTTGGCCGCCGTCTTTGCGCTCATAATGCAGTGCACCGGTTGGACAACACATAACGATCCTGGCAACTTCATCAACCGTCGCGCCATTCGGTTGTATCCACGGACGGCCTTTGGGTAGCCATGTTCGTCTCCTTCGTTTCATTCATACAGCATACGAAAAAGCATGTAGCGCCTCCGAAGTTATTCATGTTGTTTCATGAAAGATACAAACTGTTTATTAAAAAACAAAAATAATTTTGAAGTGAGCAAAGAGCGCGATACGCTATGCGTCATGCCTTCTGCGCCTTGCGACCTCACTTCATCAACACGAGCTTGCGCCGGCTTACAAATCCTTGTCCTGAGCCTGCCGAAGGATTACCCGCTTTCAAAACGTACAAATAAACGCCGCTTGCCACTTGTTGGCCGCGATCATCTTTCGCATCCCACATGACGCTGTGATATCCGGCATTCATTTCGCCTGCTACCAACCGCTTCACGAGTTGGCCGTTTATATTGTAAATCACCAGCGATACGTTACTGTTGACTGGCAACTGAAAGCTGATCGTCGTCGTCGGATTAAACGGATTGGGATAATTCTGCGCCAATTCATAACCGGTGACGACTTCGGACTTCGCAACTTCGGACTCCTCGACTTCGGACGATTTCGGCAAAAATGTCGAAGCGATGTGCGGCAGAAAAATCGTGCCTTGATCAACAACGATCTTCTCCGCGCAGATCGAGCCTTTGAAACGGCTATTTTTCGACAGACGCACTTCCGCCTCTACGGCGATGATGCCGCCCACTACTCTCGCGCTTTCGCCGATGGTGACGCGATCATCATCCAACTGCGTGAACGTCACCTGCGGACTGCCGGCATCGCCCGATGGCGTAATGCTCACCACTACTTTTTTCTCAAAACTCAGTTTCTCCACCGCATTGATATTCACCGCTCCGGCGCCGACGTCGATGATCAATTTGGCTGATTCTTTCAATTCGAGTTTGTCGACAAAATAATCGCCGCTGCTGAGTTTCAGCGTGCCTTTTTTATTCACCGTCACGTCGTCATAAACGCCCGGCGCGAGAGTGACCGTGCCGTTTTGCGGGACGCTGATGTCGTTGCCACCAGCGGTGAACGATAGGCTGGGAAGCGGCTCGATGGCAACCGCCGCATCTTCGGTAATCGCCCCGCTAACAGTGGAACCGCTGGCGACATCGACTTCATCGCCGGCCGTGGCATCACCGTCAATCGTGTTTTTGCTGCTAATGTCGATGTCATCAACCGCGGTGAGATCACCTTTATAAGTGCTGGGATTGCCCTTTTTGAAGACGATATCGTTATTAGCATGAATGTTTCCTTCGGAAGCGCCATTACGGTCGATAGTCACATCTTTGTCGGCGAGAAAGACGAAGGACTTTACTGGAATCACTTCGACGATGACTTCGTCCGTCGCGGTGCAGCCGCTCGCATCCATCACGGTGACGGTGTAAGTCGTGGTGCTGGCGGGAGAAGCAGTTGGATTTAAGGCGGTGACATCATCCAAGCTGCCGTCATTCGGCAACCAACTGTAAGAATAAGGCGGAGTACCGCCGCTCGCGGTCGGGCTGCCGCCGATTTGTACGCTTTGGCTGGCGTTGATGGTTTGATCCAAACCGGCATTTGCGGCCAAAGGTGCCCCAAGAATAAAATTGCCTTCCGCGGAAAACGCCGAGCCGGCAAATGCATGATCCACCGCCTGCACGCGCCAGAAGTAACAGCCATCAGCAAGATTGTTCAGCGTCCACGATTCGTTGTGATTGGTTCCGCCCAATTGCGCGACGCGGCGATAGCCGGTGCTCACGTCCGCCATCGGCGAGTTGATGTTGACGCCGTTGGAAGTCGTGCCGACCATGAGATTATAGGTCAGCCCGGCGCTGGGCGTTTGCGTATCGGTCGAAGCATCCCAACTGAAAGTGACGGAATTGCCGATAATCGATTGGCTCAGATTGGCCGGCGCAGAAGGCACAGTGTTGAACACACCGCCGTCATTGCGATAGATTTTGGTGGTGGGATCAAACAAATCAAAATTACCTGAGAGCAGTATGTCGAGGTCGCCGTCGTTGTCATAATCGCCCCACGCCACGGCGCTATAGTAAACTCCCGTCAAACCCGCGTTAATGTCGCTAAACACGCCGGCAGTATTTTTATAAATTTTGGCGATGGGATTGCCGCTGCTCGGCTGGCCGGTGAGCAAAATATCGAGATCGCCGTCGTTATCATAATCGCCCCACGCCGCGTAGCTGAGATTAACCCCGGTCGCGCTGATATCGGTAAAGGCGCCGGCATCATTTCGATAGACTCTTGCAGTGAGACTACCATTTTGTCCCGTGAGCAAGAGGTCAAGATCGTCGTCGTTATCGTAGTCACCCCACGCCACCGCGCCTTGATAAACACCAGCCAGACTCGCGCTAATGTCGGTAAAAACGCCGCTGCCATCATTGCGATAGATTTTGGCGTGGGGATCGCCGTCATAGCCGGTGAGCGCAATATCGAGGTCGTCGTCATTGTCATAGTCGCCCTAGGCCGCGGCGCTAATGGTTTTGTGGAGCGAAGTAATGGTCAGTCGGACCTGGGCAAAAGGTTTTGAAAATTACTGCGAATCTTTGTGAGCAACGAGCTTCTTCATATTTTTTGACGGGAAAATTTGCATTGCGGGCACGATTTGCTTATATTGAAAATGAGCGTTATTTGAAGTCAGGTCATGAGCGATAATTTTTTAAAGAGTTCAAACTATGGAAACCTACACGTTGCCTCGTGAAGCTTTCGACGTGCTCGAACAGAGTTTGGGCGGCAAGCAAAAAGCTGAAATTTTGGCCAAGACTTTGGAATCCGCCATTGGCGGCATCCAACAGAGAGCGAAAGAGGAAATCTCCGAGCAAAAGCAGCTTTTAAAAATCGTGCTCAAGGATGAGCTCAAACAGGAACTCGTGACGCGAGAAATATTTGAAGAACGTTCCAATGTTATGGAAGAACGCTTCAAAGGCCTTGAAATTAAATTTAACGAACGCTTCAATGGCCTCGAAAATACGATGACGGAGAGATTCAAAGTTGTCGACGAAAAATTTGCCAGCCTCCATTTCAAGATGAATCTCTTTATCGCCATCGCACTCATTGCGCTCACCTTCGCCAATCCCACCTTCGTGCAGCTCCTTCAAAAGATATTTTAGAATGAGATCAAAATGGAAACCTATACTTTACCTCGCGAAGCTTTCGACGTTCTCGAACAGAGTTTGGGCGGCAAGCAAAAAGCTGAAATTTTGGCCAAGACTTTGGAATCCGCCATTGGCGGCATCCAACAGAGAGCGAAAGAGGAAAGCCTCGAGCAAAAACAGTTCTTGCACATCGCCCTCAAGGATGAGTTGAAACAGGAACTCGTGACGCGAGAAATATTTGAAGAACGTTCCAATGTTATGGAAGAACGCTTCAAAAGCCTCGAAAATACGATGACGGAGAGATTCAAAGTTGTCGACGAAAAATTTGCCAGCCTCCATTTCAAGATGAATCTCTTTATCGCCATCGCGCTCATTGCGCTCACCTTCGCCAATCCCACCTTCGTGCAGCTCCTTCAAAAGATATTTTAGAATGAGATCAAAATGGAAACCTATACTTTACCTCGCGAAGCTTTCGATGTCCTCGAACAGAGTTTGGGCGGCAAGCAAAAAGCTGAAATTTTGGCCAAGACTTTGGAATCCGCCATCGGCGCCATCCAACAAAAAGCGAAAGAGGAGAGTCTTGAGCAAAAACAGTTCTTGCACATTGCCCTCAAGGATGAGCTGAAGCAGGAACTCGTGACGCGAGAAATTTTTGAGGAACGATTCAAAGTCATCGAGGAAAAATTTGCCAGTCTCAATTTCAAGCTGAACATCTTTATCGCCATCGCGCTCATTGCGCTTACCTTCGCCAATCCCACCTTCGTGCAACTGCTCCAAAAGCTCTTTTGAAAACTTGAAGAGCGAAGGGCGTAAGGCGAAGAGCGACGGGCGCATTCGCCCATCGCCTTTCACCCTTCACCCTTCCGGAAATTACTTCATCAACACGAGCTTGCGCCGCGCCGTGAAGTTGGCGGCTTTGATGATATACAAATAAACACCGCTCGCCACGCGCTCGCCGCGAGCATTCGTTGCATCCCATAAAACATTGTGACGACCGGCGTTCATTTCACCCGCTACCAGTTTCTTCACGAGTTGCCCATTCAAATTGTAAATCGCCAAACTCACTTCGCCCGCTTCCGGCAACGCGAAACTGATTGTCGTTGTCGGATTGAACGGATTCGGATAATTCTGTTGCAGCTCGTAACTGGTCACTGGTTGCTCGTCGTCATCCGCGGAAGACTTCGGAAGATTTCCCGGCCCGGGCAAGCTTCCCGGCGAATCGTGATGCAGGAACAAGCAATCGCGGTCGGTGACAATTTCTTTCGCGCAGATTGAGCCGCGCAGTTGGCTGTTTTTCAGCAATGTCACTTTCGCATTCGGCGCGTTGAAGCTGCCGAGCAAATATGCTTCGCGGCCCAAATTCATCGCGGTGCTCTGTTTCGTGTTGAACGTCACCAACTTGCTATCATCTTCACCGTTCGGCAACAAACGAATCTCCACTTCCGTGCCGAGAAAGAGATTGCTGACGACATTCAGCGTGATCGGATCGCCGCTGCTCAAATTGATTTCGATGACGGCGCTCGTCGTCGTGCTGCTGTTAAATTTGAGGCTGGTAAAATAATAATCGCCGCTGGTGAGCTTGAGCGTGCTGAAGCTGTTCAAGATCACATTGTTGTATGAACCCGGCGCAAGCGCGAGCGTGCCGTTTTGCGGCACAGTTTTGTTCAGCCCGCCGGCAGAATAAATCAAACTCGGCAACGGTTCGTTATTCACTGCGCCAATTGTTTTCGTGCCAGTGATCGTGCCGAAATTGCTGATCGCCGTTTGCGATTTCACATTGCCGTCGATGGTGTTCTGTGCATTGATGGTAATTTTCCCAATCGCAGTGAGATTGGATTTGTACGTGCTGGGATCGCCTTTATTCACCGTCAACGTGCCGTTGGAATGAATATCGCCGGCGGGCGTGTTTTGCTTCGTGAGGCCGAGCGTGACTTTGTTGGCGAGGAAGACGAACGGTTTCACTATAATCACTTCGACGATGACTTCGTCCGTCGCGGTGCAGCCGCTCGCATCCATCACGGTGACGGTGTAAGTCGTGGTGCTGGCGGGCGAAGCATTTGGATTTGAGGCGGTGACATCATCCAAGCTGCCGTTGTTCGGCACCCAACTGTAAGAATACGGCGGTGTGCCGCCGCTGGCCGTGGGGCTGCCACCGATCTGTACGCTTTGGCTGGAAAAAATAGTTGCGTCCAGCCCGGCATTCGCAATCGGCGAGGGTATGACCGTCACGATCATCGCATCCATATTCGAAAGGCCGGTGGCGATTTCCGTTACGGTCACCGTGTAGGTCGTGGTTGCGCCGGGTGAAGCATTGGGATTGGCGGCGCTGGGATCATCCAAACCAGTAGCGGGCGACCAACTGAAAGTATACGGGCCGCCATTGCCGCCGGAGCCGGTGGGGCTGCCGCCGATTTGGACAGATTTGCCGCTGCAAACATTTTGATCCAGCCCGGCATTCGCATTCGGCGCAACGATGTCGCCCTGATACCGCTGGCCAAAGATTTCGTTCTCGTCATTCGTCAACGGGGCGGTGTTGTCGTCACCCCACCACGCCACGAGATATTCATTGGCGGTGCTGTTGTACGCCACGGCCGGTTCGTTCGCTGCGAAGCCCACATTCCCATCCGGCCCCATGTCGCTCAGACGAAAGTCGTTATCGCCCACTTCCGCGCCGGTGGCGTCAATCTGTTGACCAAAGATTTCGAACTCATCATTCGCCAGCGGGGCAGTATCATCGTCGCCCTCCCACACCACGAGATACTGATTGGTGAGGTTGTTGTATGTCACTGCCGGATCGGAGGCGGAAAAGTTCGACATTCCGTCCGGTCCCATGTCGCTGATGCGGAAGTCGTTGCTCCCCACTTCTGCGCCGGTGGCGGCGTCAATGCGTTGGCCAAAAATCTCAAACTCAAAAGCCACCAGCAGGCCGGAATCGTCGCTACCCTGCCACACGACGAGATACTCGTTGTTGCTGCGGTTGTAGGCCACGGCGGAAGTAATGACGAAAAAATTCGTGTCGCCGTCCGGCCCCATATCGCTGAGGCGAAAATCGTTCGTTCCGACTTCTGCGCCGGTGGCGGCATTGATCCGCTGGCCGAAGATCTCCTCCTCATTATCCACCAGCGGGGCGGTGTCGTCGTCGCCACGCCAGACCACAAGATACTCGTTGTTCGCGCTGTTGTAGGCCAGGGACACAGAGCTGGCCTGGAAATTCGTGTTCCCATCCGGCCCCATGTCGCTGATGCGGAAATCGTTGCTTCCCACTTCTGCGCCGGTGGCGGCGTCGATCCGCTGGCCAAAGATCTCAAATTCATTATCCACCAGCGGGGCGGTGTCGTCGTCGCCATGCCAGACCACAAGATACTCGTTGTTCGCGCTGTTGTAGGCCAGGGACACAAAGGTGGCGTGGAAATTCGTATTCCCATCCGGCCCCATATCGCTGATGCAAAAATCGTTCGTTCCGACTTCTGCGCCGGTGGCGGCATCGAGACGCTGGCCGAAGATTTCGAGCTCTTGATCTACCAGCGGGGCGGTATCGTCATCGCTTTGCCATACTACCAAATATTCATTATTGGCGCTGTTGTATGCCACCGCGGGATCCAAGGCGCGAAAATCGTCATCACCGTCCGGCCCCATATCGCTGATGCGAAAATCGTTCGTTCCGACTTCTGCGCCGCTGGCGGCGTCAATGCGTTGGCCAAAAATTTCGAAATCGCCATCGCCCAGCGGCGAGGTGTTGTCGTCGCCTTCCCACACCACCAGATATTCATTATTAGCGCTGTTGTAGGCCATGGCGGGATCGAAGGCGGCAAAGCTTGTATGGTTCGGCCCTATGTCGCTCACATGGAAGTCGTTATCACCGGTTTCGGCGCCGGTGGCGGCAACGACCCGTTGCGCAAAAATTTCGTGCTGGGTAAATGGCGTTGTGTCGTTGCCGTCCCACACTGGGGAATACTCATTATTGGCGCTGTTGTACGCGACGGCCGGATCGTTGGCAGAAAAGCTCGTATTTCCATTTGGCCCCATGTCACTGAGGCGAAAATCATTGCTCCCCACTTCCGCGCCGGCGGCGTCGAGGCGCTGACCGAAGATCTCGAATTCTTCGTCTACCAGCGGAGAGGTATTGTCGTCGCCTTCCCACACCACCAAATATTCATTATTGGCGCTGTTGTACGCGACGACCGGATCGTGGGCAGAAAAGCTCGTATTTCCATTTGGCCCCATGTCGCTGAGACGGAAATCATTGGTTCCCACTTCCGCGCCGGCGGCGTCGAGGCGCTGACCGAAGATCTCGAATTCTTCGTCCACCAGCGGAGAGGTATTGTCGTCGCCTTCCCACACCACCAAGTATTCATTGTTGGCGCTGTTGTACGCGACGGCCGGCTCGTGGGCAGAAAAGCTCGTATTTCCATTTGGCCCCATGTCGCTGAGACGGGAATCATTCGTCCCCACTTCCGCGCCGGCGGCATCGAGGCGCTGACCGAAGATCTCGAATTCTTCCTCCACCAGCGGAGCGGTGTCGTCGTCGCCTTCCCACACCACCAAGTATTCATTGTTGGCGCTGTTGTACGCGACGGCCGGCTCGCGGGCAGAAAAGCTCGTATTTCCATTTGGCCCCATGTCGCTGAGACGGGAATCATTCGTCCCCACTTCCGCGCCGGCGGCATCGAGACGCTGGCCGAAGATCTCGAATTCTTCGTCCACCAGCGGGGCGTCGTCGTCGTCGCCTTCCCACACCACCAAATATTCATTATTGGCGCTATTGTACGCGACGGCCGGATCGACGGCGTCAAAAGTGAAATCACCATCCGGCCCCATGTCGCTGAGGCGGAAATCATCGGTTCCGATCTCGGAACCGGTGGCGGCATCGAGGCGCTGGCCGTAGATTTCGAATTCCTCATTCACCGTATCATCGCCTTCCCAGACCACCAAGTATTCATTGTCGGCGCTGTTGTAGGCCACGGCCGGATCAAAGGCTTCAAGAATTTGATCGCCGTTTCCCATATCGCTGATGCGAAAATCGTCCGTACCGAGTTGGGCGCCGGTGGCGGCGTCAAGGCGCTGGCCATGGATATCGACCTTGTCATTCCCGATTCCCACCGGAAAGGCTTCCCAGACCACCAAGTATTCATTGTTGGTGCTGTTGTAGGCCACGGCTGGATCATGGGTATTAAATATCACCTTGGCATCCGGCCCCATGTCACTGAGGCGGAAATCATTCGCGCCGATTTCCGGATCGATGGTGACGGGATAATCGGCGGCCGCGAGGCTGGCGCCGTCCACTTCGATGCGAGTCTCCGTCGCGGTGACTTGCATGGTCGCGGGCAACGCTGCGCCGTTCGCATCGAAGACGGCTACCTCACCGAGCGTCACGCCGCCTTGCTCCGTGCGCCATTGCCAGCCGTTCTTAGTTTTCTCAAATTCGCCGGCGCTTTCCACTTTGCCGGTGATTACCAAATCTTCTCCCGCCAACTCCAACGGCCGGGGAATGACGAATTGCTGCTCGATGCTGCTCTTGCGGAGGAGGTACTGCTCCTCGATTTCACCACGAGAATAGCGGATGACTGCCTGCGATTCATGAACGGGTTGGAGGGAAGCTGGTTCGAGGTTTTGCAGAACGATCGAGGCGCTGCCGACGCGCTGCAATTGCCAGCGCCATTCCGGCCCGCCGCGGCGCGGCGTGAACTGCACACCCGTTTCAGTGAACTGCACGAGATGGCGCGGATGCTCGAGCTGAAAGCCGTTTGCCATCGGCGTGAGGTTGTTGAGCGCCACTGCAATCGCTTCATCCGCAGAGATGCGAGTGGATTGCAATATCTCAGATGGAGGTAGCGCAGACATCTTGTCTGCTGCAGGCGGGACGCCTGCGTTACGATTCTCCCATGACTGTGGCATTACACTGGATTGCGCGTAATGGTTCGCTTGCCGCTGCTCGCCGGAGGTTCGGAAAAACGCCAGGGCCGCGCCCAGTCCCAACAAGATAGCGATGGCCGGCAGCGATGAGCGACGCAGCCATCGAGGTAATTTTCTTGTCGAAGTACGCATGATTGCCTTCCTTTCAAGATGATTTGGATTCTCGTCGGCGAAGTCCGATTGGTGCGAAACGAGTTTGATAAATTGCCAACCTCTCGTTGCACAAGTCAGACTTCACACACGCGTTATTTCATCAACAAAAGCTTGCGCTGTTGAGTAAATGACCCGGCTTTGATCACGTACAGATACATGCCGCTTGCGACTCGCTGGCCGCGACCATTCGTCGCATCCCACATGATGCTGTGATACCCGGCGTTCATTTCGCTCGCAATCAATTTCTTCACAAGCTGCCCGCTCATGTTGTAAATCGACAAACTTACTTCACTCGCTTCCGGCAGCGCAAAACTAATCGTCGTCGTCGGATTAAAAGGATTCGGATAATTCTGCGCCAATTCATAACCGGTGACGACTTCGGACTTCGCAACTTCGGACTCTTCAATCTCGAATATTTTTGGCAACGCGGTTGAAGAGCCGTGCGACAGAAAGATCGTTCCCTGATCGACGACGATCTTCTCCGCGCAGATCGCGCCTTTGTAACGGCTGTTCTTCGACAGGCGAACTTCCGCCTCCACCGCGATGATGCTGCCCACTACTCTCGCGCTTTCGCCGATGGTGACGCGATCATCATCCAACTGCGTGAACGTCACCAGCGGGCTGCCGGCATCGCCCGTCGGCGTGATGCTCACCGCCACTTTTTTCTCAAAACTCAGTTTCTCCACCGCATTGATATTCACCGCGCCGGCGCCGACGTCGATGATCAATTTGGCTGATTCTTTCAATTCGAGTTTGTCGACAAAATAATCGCCGCTGCTGAGTTTCAGCGTGCCTCTTTTATTCACTGTCACGTCGTCATAAACGCCCGGCGCGAGAGTGACCGTGCCGTTTTGCGGGACGCTGATGTCGTTGCCGCCGGCAGTGAACGATGGGCTGGGAAGCGGCTCGATGGCAACCGCCGCATCTTCGGTAATGGTGCCGTTAACAGTGGAACCACTGGCAACATCGACTTCATCGCCGGCGGTAGCGTCGCCGTTGATCGTGTTTTTGCTGTCAATAGTGATGTCATCAACCGCGGTGAGATCGCCTTTAAAAGTGCTGGGGCTGCCCTTTTTGAAGACGATGTCGTTATTAGCATGAATATTACCTTCGGACGCGGCCTGCCGGTCAATAGTCACATCTTTGTTGGCGAGGAAGACGAACGGTTTCACTATAATCACTTCGACGATGACTTCGTCAGTCGCGGAGCAACCGCTCGCATCCGTCACCGTTACCGTGTAAGTCGTCGTGCTCGCCGGTGAAGCGTTGGGATTGGAAGCACTGACATCATCCAAGCTGCCATCGTCCGGCAACCAATTGTAAGAATAAGGCGGAGTACCGCCGCTCGCGGTCGGGCTGCCGCCGATTTGTACGCTTTGGCTGGCGTTGATGGTTTGATCCAAACCCGCATCGGCGGCCAAAGGCGTTCCAAGAATAAAATTGCCTTCCGCAGAAAACGCCGAGCCGGCAAACGCATGATCCACCGCTTGCACGCGCCAGAAGTAACAGCCATCAGCAAGATTGTTCAACTCCCACGATTCGTTGTGATTGGTTCCGCCCCATTGCGCGACGCGGCGATAGCCGGTGCTCACGTCCGCCATCGGCGAGTTGATGTTGACGCCGTTGGAAGTCGTGCCGACCATGAGATTATAGGTCAGCCCGGCGCTGGGCGTTTGCGTATCGGTCGAAGCATCCCAACTGAAAGTGACGGAATTGCCGATAATCGATTGGCTCAGATTGGCCGGCGCAGAAGGCACAGTGTTGAACACACCGCCGTCATTGCGATAGATTTTGGTGGTGGGATCAAACAAATCAAAATTACCTGAGAGCAGTATGTCGAGGTCGCCGTCGTTGTCATAATCGCCCCACGCCACGGCGCTATAGTAAACCCCCGTCAAACCCGCGCTAATGTCGCTAAACACGCCGGCGGTATTTTTATAAACTTTGGCGATGGGATTGCCGCTGCTCGGTTGGCCGGTGAGTAAAATGTCGAGATCACCGTCGTTATCATAATCTCCCCACGCCGCGTAGCTGAGATTAACTCCGGTCAAGCTCGCGCCGATGTCGGTAAAGACGCCGGCATCATTACGATAGATTTTGGAGATTCGACCGAGGCTCGTTCCGCCCGTGAGCAAGATATCGAGATCGCCGTCGTTGTCATAATCGCCCCACGCTGAGAAGCCGAAGCTCACCTCGGCCAAACCGGCGCTGATGTCGGTAAATATGCCGCCAACATTACGGTAAATTTTGTCCGCGATCAAAATGTCGAGATCGCCGTCGTTGTCATAATCGCCCCAGGCCGCGGAAGGATTAAGCCCGCCGGGCAGGCCCGCGCCAATGTCGGTAAAAACGCCGCCGGTGTTTTGATAAACTCTGGCAATGTTAGAGCCTGCAAACAAAATATCGAGGTCGCCATCGTTGTCATAGTCGCCCCAGGCCGCGGCGCTATAATAAACATTTTTCAAGCCGGCGCCAATGTCGGTGAATTGGGCGGAGGCAGCCAATGGCAGCAACATGGCGCCGCATATGAACGCAATCAAAATGCGGCCAAAACTGTAAGCCTGTAAGAAAGTTTTCATAATGAAATCTCCTTTGAATAAGTCCGACTGGTTTACACATCACAGAGGTGGAAACTGAGGAGGGAAACGCTCCGCAACCAAAGAAAGCCATTTTCACCTCCAGCCAAAAGGCAAAGCTAAGTTGTAGCGCAGTCTTTTCAGACTGCAATGCAAGCTGGAAGCTTGCGCTACAATCTCGCTGGTCTTTGCCTTTACTGATTCAATCATACCGCCAATCTCCTCTGACTGCTGCGCCAGCGCCCGCAGCTTGCGATGAATTTGCGAGTAACTCAGACCGACTTCTTGGCTCAACATTGCTCCGCTAAAGCGCTCATCGTCAAGATGCTTTTCCACCACGGCCTGCACCTTTTGCAGAAAAGCCTGATCCGCCGCGGCAAGAAATCGTTTTATTCGCCTTTGATTCTTCATCGCAATTGGATGGCTGGATTTTGAGATTGGTGGATTGATGGTGGAAAACCAATGATCCAGCAATCCAAAAATCCACCAATCCACTACTTCACCACTCCATTGTTTTACTTCTCCACCGGCGCGGCGACGAGATTGCCCCACTCGGTCCACGAACCGTCGTAATTCTTCACGTTGTTGTAGCCGAGCAAATATTTCAGCGCGAACCAGGTGTGGCTCGAACGCTCGCCGATGCGGCAATACGCGATGACGTCTTTATCCGCAGTTACGCCTTTGCCGCCATACAATGCTTTCAATTCATCATAGCTTTTGAAAGAGCCGTCTTCATTGCAAGCCTGCGCCCACGGAATGCTCTTCGCGCCGGGAATGTGGCCGCCGCGCTGGCAAGTTTCCGGCAATCCCGGCGGCGAAAGAATCTTGCCGGTAAACTCATCGCCGGAGCGCACGTCAACCAGCGCCACGCCGCCGGATTTGTAAGTCTCCATCACTTGCGGCAAATACGCCCGCAGCGATTGATCCGGCTCGCTGGCTTTGTAATGTGCTTTCTTCGGCGCCGGCACGTCCTTCGTCAAGCCGCGGCTCTCGGCCAGCCATTTCTTGCGGCCGCCGTCCATGATGCGAATGTCTTTGTGGCCGTACATTTTCAATTGCCAGAACGCCCACGCCGCGAACCAGTTATTGTTGTCGCCGTACAAAATGATTGTCGTGTCATTCGCGATGCCGCTTTCGCTCATCAGCTTTTCGAGATCGGCTTTCTTGATAATGTCACGCTGCAAAGTGTCGCAGAGCTGCGTCTGCCAGTTCCAGCCGACAGAGTTGGGCACGTGGCCTTCTTCGTAAGCTTTGGTGTCAACATCAACTTCGGCGATCACGAGATTGGGATCATTTTTGTGCTCATCGACCCATTGCGTCGAAACCAGCACATTGGGATTGGCATAGGTGGACATAAGTCTGACTCCATGGTAAGATTATTTTGTTTGGGTTGACTTGAAATTCATTAAACATCATGTTCACAAAATACAAAAAAGCCGGAGCGAGTACCTAAGACGCAGGTTTCAAAAGCTGGTACTGGGGTTACATCGCGAAAGATTATTGACCGGAAGGTTGAAGTTACGAGAGAATTTAGTTATATTGGGGCAATAAGGATCGCCGTTTAAATAACTTGCCCGTTTTCTGAAACCACTAATTAACGCGAATGTACGCTAATATGTTTTCCAACATGCCCAGCATCAGTGCAATCTTTCGAGTACTGTTTTTCATTCTTTGCCTGATGGGACTCGCCACCATCTCGGCGCAGCCGCCGCAGTTTTCCCGCCAAAGGGATAGCGGCCGGCCGCACATTCGCAATTACGACTTTGGGCAGCTACAATTCTTCGACCTCGCGCAAGATGACCGAGGCATGCTGTACTTTGCCGGCGGATATAACATCCGCGAATTTGACGGCTACACTTTTCGCGACTTGATCGAGCAGCCTTTGGTCATCACCGCGCTTGCGGTTGGCGGCGACGGGCGCGTTTATGTCGGCGCCAAAGGAGAGATTGGTTATCTCCAGCAAAATGCGAGCGGGCGGCCGCAATTCATCTCGCTCCTCGAACAGTTCGGGTTGCAAAAGGGCGGCTTCTCCGACGTTTTGAAAATTCTGCCTTTGCGAGAGGCCTTATATTTTCAAACGCCGGAAATGCTGGGACGTTGGTCTGCCGGAGGCGTTCGCCTCTGGCGGGCGAAAAATACTTTCGTCCGCGCCTTTGCCGTCGCGGATACGGTTTATGTGCAAGAACATAAAATCGGGTTGCGCCGTCTTTCTGAAGATTCATTGCAGCTCGTCAGCAGCGATAGCCGGCTCGCCGATTACCTGTTGGCCGAGATGCTGGCATTTCCTCGGCAAACTTCCTCCTTCAAAAAAGAAATTCTGCTCGCCACGCGCAAACAGGGATTGCTCCGGCTCGCGGGAAATACGGTCGCGCCTTTTGAAACCTCGGCGAATGCCTTTTTCATCAAACATGAAATCACCTGCGGCGCCGCCATGCCAAACAATGCTTTCGTTTTCGGCACGCGCACTGGCGGCGTCATCATTTTGGATTCGCGGGGAGAAATTCTGCAGCACCTCGACAAAGCCAGTGGACTGACGAGCAATTTGATTCGCGCCGTTCACCCGGACCGTCGTAACGGCCTGTGGGTGGCGCCCGATCGCGGCTTCGCGTTTGTCGATGCGCCTTCGCCATTTTCAATTTTCGACGAAGCCGAAGGTATCGAGGGTTCGGTTTATGCGATGATGCGGCACAACGGCATTCTGTATGCGAGCACGGCCATCGGCGTTTCTTATTTGCGCCATCCCGCCACCGGCCAAAACGATTTGTCGGGCCGGCCAAAATTTCGCGCGGTCGCCGGAATTAGCGGCACCGGACGAACGCTGATCTCGACCGGGCCGCAACTGTTTGCCCTCGCTTCGGACGGCTTGTATGAAATTCTCGGCGATCAAGCGAAGCTGATCATGCCGCCGCCGCCGCTCGCGCAGTTCCGCCTGATGCACCGCTCTCAAAAAAATCCACAGCGTTTTTTCATCGGCATGTATGACGGCGTGCTGGCCGTACGGATGAACAAAAACGGTTGGATTTACGAAGGCCGCATCAACGGCGTGCAGGAATCGATTCGCGAGATTGTCGAAAGCGAAGACGGCAAGCTCTGGCTGGGAACGCGCGAATCCGCGATCGTGTGTCTGGATTTTGGCGCGAACACTGATTCAACCCGCTGGCTCGATCCGCGCGTTACGCGTTTTGAATTGTCGCCCGAAGAAAGCGACGATCGTATCCGCCTGTTTGCCGGCGCTTCACATCCGGTGATCGCGACGGATACTCAGCTTCTCCGCCATGATGAAAAATCGCAGCGCTTCGTTCCGGATTCAACATTTGGGTTGCAGTTTGTCGAGGGCACAACCGGCGCGCGCCGCATCGAGGAAGATGAGCAGGGTAATCTCTGGATCGGCGTCGCCAACGGCGGACTGGGCGTGGCGCGGCGGCAAGCGGACCACTCCTATCAATGGCAACGGCTGATTTTTCCTCAATCACAAAACACCCTCGTCAATTCCATTTATCCGGAGACCGGCGCCTATGCCGGCATTGTTTGGTTTGGCAGCCGCGATCATTTGATTCGCTACGAGGCGCCTCTTGATACGAGGCAAGCGCAAAATTTTCCGGCGTTGATTCGCCGCGTGCTGGCCAAAGATGATTCGGTGCTCTTCGATGGCATCGGCGGCGTGCGAGAAGAAAGTCCGCGCCGGCCAAAACTGCAATATCAATTCAATGCGCTGCGCTTCGAAGTTGCCGGCCTCAGTTTTGAATCCGTAGCGGAAAATCGCTTTAGTTTTTTTCTGGAGGGATTTGATAAAGGCTGGTCGTCGTGGACGCCGGATATGCGAAAGGATTATACCAACCTGCCGGAGGGCGATTATAATTTTCGCGCGCGCGCGCGAAATATTCATGACGAAGAAAGCAGCGAAGCCGTCTTTGCGTTTGCCATTGCCCCGCCGTGGTATCGCACGTGGTGGGCTTACACGATTTACGTTTTACTCGTTTCAACTTTTTTATACGGCATTCGGCGTTATGAATTGAATCGCATGCGCTTGAAAAACCAGGTGCGCCTCGAGCAGATGGAAACGGAAAAACTCAAAGAGCTGGATGCGGTGAAATCGCGCTTCTTCGCGAATATCTCCCATGAATTTCGCACGCCGCTGACGCTCATTCTCGGGCCGCTAAAAAATTTGCAAGCCACCGCGAACCGCGACGGCGTTGATGAGCAATATAGCTTGATGGAGCGCAATGCCCAACGCCTGCTGCGTCTGATCAATCAACTGCTCGATCTTTCCAAGCTCGAGGCCGGCGCAATGGAACTGCAAGCGAGCTGCGCCAATCTCATTGCGTTTTTAAAAGGCGCGCTTTTCTCATTTGAATCGTTGGCCGCAGAAAAACGGATCGCGCTGCAATTCCAATCTGACTACGAAGATTTACCGGTTTATTTTGAAGCGGAAAAATTGGAGCAGGTTTTTTATAATTTGATTTCAAATGCGATCAAATTCACGCCGGAAAATTCTCAAGGCAAAATCATCGTGACCGTCACGCGCTCGCAAATTTCGCTGCTGAAAAAACTCACTCCAAACACAGAATGCGTTCAGATAACGGTCGATGACAATGGCATCGGCATATCCGCCGAAAAATTGCCGCGCATTTTTGATCGCTTCTACACCTCGACAAGCTCGGTGCGCGCGCAGGAAGGGACGGGCATCGGCCTCGCGCTCGCCAAAGAAATTGTCGAATTGCACTACGGCGAGATTGAAGCCAAAAGCGAGGAAGGAGGCGGCACGGCATTTACGGTGACATTGCCGCTGGGGAAAGCGCATCTGAAAGCAAGTGAGCTGTCGTCAGTGGGCAGTCGTCAGTTGCCAGTGGCTCGTGGTCGGTTGATAATGGATAATGAATTGCGTTCCGATGACGAACAACAAACAACGGACAACGAACAACTGACAACGAGCGACCATCTATCTTCCAGCGACGAGGAAGTTATTTTGATCGTCGAAGACAATCGCGAGATGCGCGCGTTTATTCGCGCGCATTTGCAAAACGGCTATCGCGTCATCGAAGCGGCGGACGGAGAGGAAGGCGTTGCGGCCGCATTGGAATCGATTCCCGATCTCATCATCAGCGACGTGATGATGCCAAAACGGGATGGCAACGAGCTTTGCCAAATTTTAAAGAACGATGAAAAGACCAGCCACATCCCGATCATTCTGCTCACCGCCAAAGCGGCGCGCGAGAGCAAGCTCGAAGGCTTGGAAACCGGCGCCGATGATTATCTCACCAAACCGTTCGATGCGAAAGAGCTGCGAGTGCGCGTCAAGAATTTGATCGAGCAGCGCCGCATGCTGCGCGAAAGGTTCAGCCGCGAGCTGGTGCTGAAACCGGGCGAGATCGCCATCACCTCGCTCGACGAGCAGTTTCTCAACCGCGTCAAAGCCGTGGTGGAAAAGCATCTCGGCGAAGAAGAGTTCAGCGTCGAAGAATTGGCGCGCGAGGCCGGCATGAGCCGCGTGCAGCTTCATCGCAAACTGAAGGCATTGACCAATCAAGCCGCCGGCGAGTTTATTTTGTCGATGCGCCTGCAGCGCGCCCTCGAGCTGATGCAAAAAAACGCCGGCACGATTGCGGAGATCGCCTACATGACCGGCTTCAACACGCCGAGTTATTTCACCAAATGCTTTCGCAAGCAATTCGGCTGCGCGCCGACGGAATGGCGGGAAAAGCCGGCGATCAGTCATCAGTGAACAGTTATCAGTAAATCATCCTGCCCCAAGCCGGTTCTCGCGATATCTCCTCACGCCACCGCTTCGCGAACGATTTCTTCGCGCGGATGCGAAGAAACCGGTTCATTGCCATTCGACGGCGCAACTTCCACTTTGGTAAATCTTGCCAACAGCGTATAAACCACCGGCACGAGCACCAGTGTCAAAAAGGTCGAAAGCAACACGCTGTAAACGACGGCGCCACCGAATCGGCTTTTACGAGTCCGGCTCCAATTAAGTCTTCACGCTGAATTGACCAGCGTTGTAATCGTTCACGCTCTGGACCTGTTTTGAGAGCAACGTCTCGGCCAGTTGCAAATCCAGCGTGTCGAACCCTTCTGTGAACCAATGGTAAACCTGCTGAAGAATCTGCTTCGCATTTTCATTGTTTCCTTGATGGGAGAACAAAGCGACGGCGGCTCGCAGCTCCAAAGATTTTGCCTGCTGATTTCGCGCAATTTCGAGCGCTTGATGAAAACATTGCTCCACTTCTTTCGCGGACTTGTCCAGTCTCATGAGTAACATGCCTTTGAGGCGATACAACTCTGCGGCGTAAAATCGTTTGCCGCTCTTTTGCGCCGCCGTCATCGCTTCCGTCAAAGCTTGCAGTCCCTCTTCAGTGCGGCCGGCCTTGCCGTACGATTCCGCTAAAAGCGCCAGAAGATGCGGGCGGAACAACTGTGCCCCCGTCGCCTGCCAGACTTCGATTCCCTGTTCGATTTGCGCGATGCCGGCTTGTGGTTGATCCAATTCTGTCAACGCCCATCCATGCAGAACAGTTGCCATTGCCAGGCAAAATGTAAATCCATGCTCCTTGCAGAGAGTGATCGCTTCTTCTGTAAGCTCTCGCGTCATTTGTATTTCCAGCCGCAATTGACCGACCAAAGCAGCAAAGGTGAGCGCGAGCGCGAGGCTGAAAGGATGCGCCAGCTCTCTTGCCAGAGTCATTGCTTCAACGCTCATCTTCTGCGCTTGATCGGGGTATCCTTGAAACCAAAGAATACGCGCCAGATAACACCGGCAAAAGATTCCGGAATCGTGTCCGAAGCGAGAAATCAAAGAGCCGTGTTGCTGAATTTCATAAAGCGCAATGCCTTCTTCCAGATTCGATCTCGCCGCCTCCAAATGTCCAAGATGAAAAAGCGCCGTGCCGAGAACGTAGTGCGATTCCACCAGCAGAGCCGGATCTTGCACATGTGCTGCAAGCTTCAGCGCCTGTTCCGCCAGCTCACGCGCCTGCTGAAATTCTCCTCTGATCAGATAATAAGTCGAAAGCCCCAACACGGCGGAATAAAGATGAGGATGCTCTCCCAATTGCACGGCGCGTTCTCGTGCGCAAGAATAAGTCTGTTCGACTTCAGCGGCGGCATAGCCTCTGGTGACCACCAACGCCGATCCTAATGCAATCAGAAAATCCAGTTCCTGTTGCGTTCTTTCCGGACTTTCCGTCATCGCTCGAATCAAGGCGAGGCCTTTGTTAAGATAGATCATGGCTTCATCAGGAAGCGAACGCCGGCTTGCCCGTTGCGCGGCCTGAAACCAAAAAGGCACAGCCTGCTCGAAAGCTCGGGCTTCAGTATAATGATAGGCAATAAGCTCGGGCTTGGCTTCGATCATACGCGGAAACTGCTCCACCAATACTTGTGCGATCCGCACATGATAGAGTTGCCGCGTGCTCTTGAGCAGGGCTTCATAAGCCGTATCACGAATGAGGGCGTGCTTGAAAACGTATTTCGCTGCTGGCGGCGTGCCTTCCTCATAAAGTAACCCCGCCTCAACGAGCCGCGCCAGTTCATTTTGCAGCGTGACATGATCGAGTTGCGAAACCAGATGGAGAAGCTCATAGGTAAACTCTCGCCCGATCGTGGCGCCAAGCTGGGCCACCTCTTTGACCGTTGCCAGGCGATCGAATCTGGCCATGAGAGAATCATGCAAGGTGGTTGGAATTGCCAATGGCGGCAGCGGCCCGGCCAACGCGAAATGATTGTTGTGCTCGATCAGCAGCCCGGATTCCAGCACCATCTTGGTCAACTCCTCAACAAAAAGCGGAACGCCGTCGGTTTTGGCGACGATTTGCTCGAGCACTTCATTGGGCAGATTCTTGCCGTTCGTCAATTTATTCACAATGTCTCGCGTTTGCGGTTGGCGCAAATGCTCGAGCGTGATCGAGATCATGTGTTGGAGGTTTTGCCACGGCGGAGAAAAATCGGGGCGAAAGGTGAGCAAGATCAAAATGCGCGCGCCCGACGCTGCTTCGATGATGCGCTTGATAAATTCCAATGTCGAGGGATCAACCCAATGCAGATCTTCGATCACCAGCAAAACAGGTTGATGCGAAGCGCGTTGCAGCAATATCGAGATTAAAGCCGCAATAGTTTTATGTTTTTGCCGTTCCGGTGAAAGGTTCAAAGGCACATAACTTTCACCGAGCGGCACGGAGAGCAGGGATGCGAATAACGGCGCATTCTCCTGCAGCGGCAAACCATATTGCACCAAAAAGCCCTCGATCTTTTTCAACCGTTCGCGGGGAGAATCATTCGGCTCGAAAGCCAAAGCCACTCTCTCCAGAAAATCAATGATCGGATAGAAAGCGCTGTTTTGATGATAAGGCGAGCAGCGATATTCCGTTAACCACGCCTGCGGTTCTTCGGCCACGCGTTTTTTCAACACCTGCACCAGCCGCGATTTGCCAATACCCGCTTCACCGCGGAGTAGAATAACATTTCCGGCGCCGCCTTTCGCTTGATGCCATTGCTGCAGCAGACGATTGGCTTCATCCTCGCGGCCAACCAGCGGCGTGAGTCCGGTGGCGGTGGCGACATCGAGACGACTTCTGGCCGTGCTTTCATGAAGCACCTGATACACCCGCATGGGTTCAGCGATTCCCTTTAGGGAACGCGTGTCGAGATCTTTGCAATGAAAAAATCCCGTCACGAGGCGGTGGGTCATGTCGCTGATGACGATCGTATTGGGTTCAGCAAGCCCCTCCAACCTCGCGGCGATATTCGGAGTTTTTCCCAAAGCCAATTGCTCGAGCCGATGGCCGCTGCCCATTTCTCCGACCACAACGAGACCGGTGTGAATGCCCAGGCGCACTTCCAACTTGACACTCATCTTCTGCTGCAGGCCGCGATTGAGTCCTTCCATCGCTTCCACAATTCCCAGCCCAGTGCGCACGGCGCGTTGGGCATCGTTCTCATGCGCCTTGGGATAACCGAAATAGACTAAAATCCCATCGCCGAGATATTGAGCAATGTGGCCGTCGTAACGCGCAATCACTTTGGCGCAAACGGCTTGGTATTGGCTCACGACCTCGCGCAGATCCTCCGGATCGAGTTGGGCGGACAGAGCCGTTGAGCCGGCAAGGTCGCAGAACATGACGGTGAGATGGCGACGCTCGGCCTCCGGCGCTGCCGGTTTGGAAGGCAACGCTTTCGCAGACAATTCTGCTGCTATTGAAATGGCGGTGATTTGCGGAAGTTGAGCTCCGCACGTGTCGCAGAACCTGGCTTGCGGTCTCACTTCGTTGCCGCAGCTCGGACAAACCGGAGCCAGTTTTGCGCCACACGCCTCACAGAATTTGGCGCTGGCGCGATTTTCATGTTGGCAGTTTGAGCAGTGCCACGAATTCATTGCGATTTAATAAGAATTTTGTTATCTTTGCAAGAGATGTCTTTATTTGTCAACATTCAATTTCTATCAAAGAGGTGTGTTATGAAAACCATTTCCAAAAAACCACCTAAACTCTCGCGCCGCTACCTTCATGATCGCAAATGGGTTTCGACGCACATTCAAGAGTTGATGGAAAAATATCCCGATCAATGGATTCTGGTTTACGACGGGAAAGTCATTGCGAATCACACGGAACTTGGGCCGGTTTGGGATAAAGCCGATGCGCTTCGCCTCGAGCAGCCGTTTTTTCATTTGATCGAAGGAGGCGTTCGTGTCTACTAAAATTCGGCTCTTGTGGCAAACAAGCTTTGATCCAATTCATCTCGCTCATGGCCATCATGTCAAAATTATTCGTCTTTACAGTCCAATCTGTTTTAAAACACCAACGGGGTGGTCTCATGCGTTTAATGCAATCATTGATATCGGCAGCCCGTTAACGGTGTTGCCAAAAAAGATTTGGCAGAATATCGATATTCTAGAAATTCTCTCTGAACCCGTGCCTTTAGGAGGCATCGGAAAAGGCGTATTGATGGCGCGCCTCGCGAGAATACTATTCGTATTTTTAGACACTCGCAAAGAAGTCGTTGAATTAACTATCAAGGCCTACTTGGCAGACGATGACTCTGTTCCTCTTCTTCTTGGCATCGAAGATTTGATAACAAAAACCCGTCTAATTTGTGATTATCCGAAAAACAAAGCCTTTTTGCAATTATCATAAAAAGTATCTCCTGCGCGCAGTTTGGCGTTCACTTTGGCTCTATATGCTTGAGGAGGATTCCTTTCAACTCTTCGATTCTTGAGCATATAAAGACCTCAGCTTCATTTTGAACCTGATCGCGGAAGAACCGGCTCAAAAATTTAGGTGTGTAATGGTCTCCCAAAATCGAGCCAAAGAGCGCGAGCTTGCGAATATGATTTTTGCGGCAAAAATTATTGATCTGCGCTTGCGGAATGGTTATGGGGATTTTTCTTTTCATAAGTTATAAACTGGCATAGTCAAATGACCACCTCTGGAGATGGCAGTTCGTAAACCGTAGGCTCTTTCTCAACTTTAGCGATATAAAAGGGAGCGTCGCCAAGTTTTTTAAACATTCGCAGCGCTAATTCTTCATCGTCTGTTCCATAACCGGTTACACGTCCTTGATAAAGCGCCATAAACTGTCCCTCATAACGCTGTAGCAGTTGCGTGCGTTTCCGGCGAAAGACTCGTTGTTCTTGCGCTAAGGCGACGTTTAATGTCTTCGGCATCTTTCGTGTTTTCATCGTTGCCATTGGTTTTTTCTGATTAATTTGTTGGCTTTCAGTCAAAACGATTTTTCTGTTCTCACCAGAATATAGCGTCTGATGACAAAAATCGCAAGGGTTTTAAAAATAGGGGGAAACAAGATGCTCTTTCTTCACCGCAATTCCTCTTGAAAACTTAGCGCGCGCGCATAACGCCTAAGTTAGGCGATGGCTCACCTAATACTACAACGTTAAGTTGAATCATGTAACATTTTAAAATAATAAAACCGGAGGACATATTTACACAAGAGGACACATGTTCAGTTTTATTTTTTAAAATTTTGTTTATATTTAATGAGCATGG
>Ga0247727_10004904_pt1 | contig 27800 bp, 40 predicted proteins | sample WisWelCaveWW1625_FD_202498 | JGI IMG/M metagenome (GOLD analysis project Ga0247727, IMG submission 202498) | Biofilm microbial communities from Wishing Well Cave, Virginia, United States - WW16-25 | ecosystem: Environmental > Aquatic > Deep subsurface > Groundwater > Cave microbial mat | place...
ATCGCGATTTTCATGATTCTGCCTCTGTAGTGATCTTGCCAGGCGTCAAAGCCACACGCTCAGCATGTTCTGGCCTGATCTTTGTGGTGTTGAGCTTTCTCAGCGCATCAACCACTGCCTTCACGACATTGGTGGCTGTGCGCGTGCTGCATCCCCAGGTCTTGCTCCACACGTCCTTGATTCCTGCGAGCCTGAGTATCTTCGCGCACTCTGTCTCGACAATCAACCCCTTGCCTTTTGGAGCAGGCATGAGCTTGATCCTGATTGAGCCGCACTTGCCTGTCACAGTGAACGGGATGCTGTGCGGTGTCTTGCAGCCGCATTCCCAAGAGCCGCAGCCGCGCGCCACCTTGAAGATGTTGAGCTTTGCCTTGCGCAATGCTTTCTCGCGCGCAGGCACAGTGTCCCTTGACTTGCCCAAGCCAGCGCCCACATAACCATTGCCATTGCCGACAATCGCGATGCAAGAGAAGCTGGGCTTGTTGCCTTCAGGAGTCTTCTTCTGGGTCTGTTTGAAGACACGCTTCTGTCCGCCTCCGAACTTGCCCTTTGCCTGACCGATCATCAGCAGGTCATTCTGCATGCCGGGCAGGAGAACATCCACAATGGTGGCTTCTAGGATCTTGTGGCCCTTATCAAGTATCTGGTCTATGTCTGTTATCTCGCTCGACTTAACCTTCTGTCCCAGGCTGGTCTTTGGTTGCCAGGCAGAGACATCGACCCCGTCCTTCTTGGCCACAATGGCTTCCTCTTCAGGGATCTCTGTCAATACGTCCTTCTCTACCTCAAGCTTGACTTCCTCAACCACCGGAGCTATGACAGATTCCTCTGGCGTCGGTTTCACAGCTTCTTCAGCCGCTGGTTTTTCAGTTTCCTTTATCGCAGGCTTTTCTTCCTTCTTCATGCAAGCACCTTCTTCTTGATATCATCGAGATGAGCAGGCAATTGTTCAGGCTGAAGGCCTGATTTCAGGTATTGGCTGAACGTGCGCTGATAACGCTCTGGCTCTGATTTGAGCTTCTGGGCCCAGGCAGCTATGTGTTCGCCCCTTATGCGCTTGTCAGGCGGCAGGACTTCCTTGGCATGCGGCACATTGACTCCTGCGTCAACCACGCCCTTGAGCGCAGCATACCAGACAGCGCCCTTCACAGAGACATTCAATCCAAGGTCAAGCACCGCCTTGCTGATATTCTTTGCCTTTGCTTTCTTGCCCAAGAGCAGACCGCAAAGGTATGCAGCAGGCAGGTTGTTGAGCGCGCCTTTCCAGCCGAGCTTGCGCAGCTCGTGCGAATGCGATGTCACAAGCACCTTGTCGCCTGCCTGATTGAATTCAACCATCTGGAGCCAGATATTCTTCAGCGAACGCCTCATCACCAAGCGAACCGCATTGCCAGTGAGCAGCCTCATGCGTGCCTTGTAGTCTGTCTTTCCCTGCCGCTTCCTGCGGAATCGAACCGTGTATGTCGGTGATGCTTTCATTGTTCACTTCTTGACAAACAAGTCCTGCTCTTGCAGGAACAATTTGATGTGGCGCGTGCTCCTGAAGAAGCCGCCCTTTGCCTTCATATACATCGTGTTGAACGTGGGCTGGGTGATGAGGTCATGGTCGCGCATGCGCTTGAGCAGGTCCCTTTGCGCCCTTATCCGATGGATCCACTGCATCTTGTCATCAGCGCGCGCGTTAGCAGTGCCTTTGCGCGAGCCATGGCCTGCCCTGCGGGACTTGCGCTTCTGGGCCTTTGCCATGCGGGTCCTGAACTGCGAGATGCCTTGCTCGGGCTTTCGCGTGATAAATCCCTTATTTATCATCCGCTGAACATCGAACTTGGTGATGGATTCCTTTATCTCAGTGAGCTTGCTCTCGTCAAACTTAACGCGGTAAGGCGAGCAGTCCAACAGATATGCCGCGAGCCTTTTCTGGAGTTTCATCAGCCTTGCCTCTGCATCAGTGCCTTATCCTTCTCTGCCTTTGCCTGCTTCTTCTGCTCTTCCTCGCTGACCTTTTGCGCGAGCTCAGGCTTTTTCTCAGCGGGCTTTTCCTTTGCTTTCGCTTCCTTTGCCTTGATTGCCTGGGCTTTCGCTGCCTTGCGCTCTGCGATGTTTTCCTGCGCCTGCTTCAAGGCCGTATCAATATCCTTGACATTGAGCACCCTGACGCCGAGCTCTTTTGCCTTGGTCAGCAGTGCCATGCGCTTTGGCAAGCCGAGCGTTGAGCCGAAGACTGCCCCTTGTGTCTTTATGTTGATCTTGCTGAGTTCATTGAGTGTGTGTATGAGCACTGACGCGAGTCCGCTCGGGTGCAAACCATACGCCGCATTCGGGCTGCCGAATCCAGGGTCAGGCATTGCCTGGTGGCCTGCGAAGCGGTGCCTGACCTTGCTGTGCAATCCGTTCGGCTTGCGCCAGCGCAATGGGATGCACTTGCGCTTCTGCCAGTCATCGTGCAAAAAGGCAGGCTTCTTCGCCTTCATTGCCTTCCTTAACTTGAGAGCCGGGGTTGTCATGAGGACTCCCCCTTGCCTGGCTTCTCTGTGATGTATATTCCGTCCTGGAATGTGCGCTGGTCCTTGTTGGGCTTGAACGTGAGGAGCTCGAGCAGGCCTGCTGCCTGTCCTGCGAGCTCGCGGTCGACTGACGTGACTGTTATTTCCTGGCCTGCGACCTTGACATCAACACCTGCAGGCAATGAGCATTCGCGCGGCACCTTCTCGCCAAGGAAGTTCTTGATAGCGAACTTGTTGCCTGCGACTGCCACAGTCATCGGGAAATGGCCTGAGCATATCTTGAGCTTGTACACCCATGGCTGCTGGACGCCCCGTATCATGTTCCTGATGTGCGCGCGGTAAGTATAGAGCATCTTCTTCTCCCGCTTTGTGGCTTTCTTTGTGTCGAGCTTCAACGCAGTACCCTCGGATTTGATTGTGACGCCATGCGCGAGCATGCGACGAGCTACTTCGCCCTTCGGCCCCTTGACCTTCACAGTGCCGCCTTCGACACTCAAGGTCACCCCTTGCGGGGCATCGACAGTCTCTTCGATATTCTGTTTCATGGTCAGTAGCAATACGCGATGAGCCGTCCTCCAAGATTCTGTGATTTCGCTTCCTCGTGAGTCATCAGACCCTTGATGGTGCTAACGATGAGCACGCCGACGCCCTTGGCAGGCAGGAAGCGCTTCTCGAATTTCTCGTATTCATCCATCGTGACCGCGAATCTTGGCTTGATGACGCCGCACTTGTTGATGTTGCCGAGCAAGTGCACCTTCAGCACGCCGCCCCTGGCGTCAGTGACAAGGTCTGCGGCTCCGAGATAACCCTGCATGTTCATTATCCCAAGCACCTGCTTGGTCAGCTTTGAGGCAGGATGCGCCAGGAATTCCTTCTTCCCGATATTGTCATAGTTCAGGATCGCTGACAATGCGTTCGCGAGCGTGTCGTTCATCATTTTTCATCACGTGTATTTCTTGAATCCGATCTTAAGCGCCATCTCCCTGAAGCAATGCCTGCAGAGGCCAAGGCCGTACTTGCTGATATGCCCGCCAAACCTTCCGCAGTTCCCGCACTTCGCAGAGACTGTCCTGCCAGTGGTACGCTTCCTTGGAGCATTGTGCTTCAGGTACTTCTTGAGTATTGCAGGCTTTGCCTTCAATTGCTTGAATGCCTTTCTCCAGTCCTTGACAGTCATTCTTCCCCCCCCACTGTGACATTGAAGTTCTTCTGCAGGAATTGCATCGCCTCTTCCTTGGTAAGGAGATGCCTGCGAGGGACCTTCTTCTTCACAAGACGCCTGCGCTTGATGCGATAACCAGGCCTTTCAAGAGTCACGCAGACCTCAAGGCCTATGATGCCGATCTTTGGATCGTAAGCCACGCCAGGGATGTCGATGTATTCCTGTATGCCGAATGAGACATTGCCGCCTTCATCAAACTGGTGCGGCTTGAGCTTGTTCTCCTTTGCCTGCAACAGCCTCTTGAGGAGCTCTGCAGCCTGGCCTTTGCGCAGGGTGAGCTTGCATCCGATAGGCAAGCCTGGCCTCAGGCCCCAGTTGGGAATCCTCTTCTGGGTCACTGTCTTGACAGGGTCAATGCCTGTGATGGCCTTGAGCAGGGCAACGCCTTTCTCAAGCCTCTGAACGTCCTTGCCTGCGCCTATGTTCAGGGTGACTTTCTCTATCCGCGGCTGCCGCATGATGTTCATGATTTCCTCAATGTCAGCACTGGCTTGTCCTTTCCTACGACCAGCGCGTACCTCTTGGCTGTCGTCAATGATTGGCCGTCTGCAGTGAACGTGATTCCGTCATCCTGGATGCTCTGCAGCACCCCCAAGCTCCCGATGTGCTTGCCGCCGAGCAGGTATATCATCGCGCCTTTCTCAAGCGAGAGGCGCTGCGCGATCTTCTGCTTTGGCAGCTCGAGCACCAGCGTGTCGCCAGTGTTGGCAGCAGCCTTGTCTGCGAGTATGTTGCGCCCGTCATTGAGGTTGAGCTGGAGCTTGCCGCCGCTGACCATCGTCTTGTCAATGACCTTGCTCAGCTTCTTCCCTGCCTCGTCCTTTGGAATCGGAAGCAAGTACAACCTTCCTTTCGCATCGAAGACACTGCGGTAGTATTCGCCTGACTTAGGCAATGAGAGGCTGTCCAAGATGCCTATCGATGCCTTCGGGTCCTTGACCCTGCGGGCATCAACAAGCACTTCATGAGTGTTGAGGATCTTCCTTGCTTCTGCAGAAGTCTTGGCGTGGCCGAGCTGCTGCAGCACAAGCCCCACAGGCAGGCTCTCGCTCAGCTTGTGAGCGCCAGGCAGGGGCTTTGCTATGTACTTGGTCGTCTTCCTGCGGATGAACCATGTCTTTGGCGCGTTCAAGCGCTTGAGGTGCCTACTCATGTCGTCAAACCCCTATACTCGATACTCGCTTTGCTCGCCGGGTTTGACGAGCATGCTGAAAATCTGAGGATTTTCATCATTGCTTTGCTACCCCCATTCTGCGCTTGTCGCTCAGGTCAAGCTCTTGCACGAGCAGGTTAGACGGGTGCAATGGGTACAATGACTTGCTTCCATCGCGCTTTGCGAATTCGATGCCTGTGATGTAGATCTTCTGTTCCCTCGGATTCACCCGCTCCACTTTCCCTGTCTTGTTCCTGAAGCTTCCTCGCATCACTTTCACCTTGTCGCCGACCTTGATGCGCAATGCCCTGCGCTTGTGCTTCTGCCTGAGCTCCTTTGAAAGATGGCTAGCGGCAAGCTCGCTGCGCACGTGCAACGGCGCGTTGCGTACGTAAGCGCGCTGCTTCCTCGGCTGCTTGCTCGCCTTCCAGGATTTTGTCCAACTTCGTTTCATGGTATCACACTATCATTGTGGATAATTTGGCCACTGCAGGCCAACGCTCTGCGACTTCCTTTGCCACAGGCCCCTTGATCATCGTTCCCTTGGGGTTGCCGAATTCGTCCTTCAGGACCGCGCAGGCGTTGTCCTCGAACTTGACCCTTGTGCCGTCTGCGCGCCGGATTGATTTTTTCTGGCGGACGATGATTGCCCGCACGACCTGCTTGCGCATGTCAGGCTTGCCTTCCACGACCGAGCCGACGATGACGTCGCCAATCCCACCTGCCTCATACCTGCCGGTGCGGGTCTTGTGGCCTATCACGGTGATGACCTTGATGATTTTTGCCCCTGAGTTGTCGCACACGTGCAGGCGTGCGTTGTGCGGCAACGGCCTGCCGACATGCGCCTTGAGATCCTTCATGATTTCACCCCGGCCGCTTCCTCGGCCTTGGCCTGCTTGACTTTCGCCTCTGCCATCAAGGCAGCGCGCTCTGCGAATAACCGCTCTGCGCCGAGCTTCTCTGCGACAACAAAGTGCTTTGTCTTGCTGACAGGCCTGCATTCGACTATGCGGATTACGTCGCCTGCCTTGACGCTCATGCAGTCAGGATTGTGGATCTTCAGCGATGTGCGGCGTCTTTCATAACGCTCGAACTTTGGAACGTGATAACGCCTCTCGAACTCCACTATCGCGGTCTTGGGAGCTCGCGCTGACATGACCGTGACAGTGAACGCACGGCCGTGGACCTTCAGGGTCCCGTGCTTCGGGCAATTCTGGTCTTTGCAGGTTTCTGCCATTTTCCCCTCACCTGATGACTATGCTCTCGGCCGCGAACCCCATGCTGACGAGCAGGTCGCGCACCTTGTGCTTGTGATCGCGCTCTGCGGCAGGTGTCGAGCCTCCACCGCCCTGGAGCTCTATCCGGCCTTCCTTGACCGTGCCGCCGCACGCGAGCTTTGCCTTGAGCTGCTTGGCGAGCTGTTCCAGGTCGATGTCGCTGATGCCTTCGATGATTGTATATTTCTTGCCGAACTTCTTTTGTTCGATATGGATGGTTATCTTCTGCGTCTCCTTGGCGATACTTTCGCACACGCAGAGCTCTTGCGGCAAGCCGCACCGAACGCATACGGTCATTTCTGTGATGACACCCCCTTAGGATTGACTTGTGAACTGGGCACTTTGCTTGCAGGCTGTTGAACTGGCTTGCTGGCGGGCCTTGCCAACAGCATCTCTATCTTCGCGATGGTCTTCTTGGCATTCCGGACCTTGCGCGGATTCTTAGGTACAGTGCCTATTGCAATCTGTGCGTTCTCCTTCATCAGCTCCTTCCTGAGCTCTGTGAGCTTGTCCTTGAGCTCTGCTGACGGCAACGTCTTGAGTTCCTTGAATTTCATGATTTGGTAACCTCGTCAGCAGGTGTAGCCGGCTTCGCTTTTTGCTCTTCGGCAGGTTTTGTCTCAGCCTTCCTCTTACGAGCACGCTTCTTCGGCGCCTCTTCCTTTGCAGGTTCAGGCGCGACAGGCATCTCCTTCCTGACCTCTATGTCGTCAGGCAGTGTCACATCAGGAGGCATTATCGCGACCTTCACACCGACAGTGCCTGGCCTAAGTGTTGCGAACGTCTTCGCGCGCCTTACCTGTGTGAGAGCGACATTTCCGCATTTCTTTAGGTAACCCAGGTAGAAACGCCATGACTTGGCACGGGCGCTAGGCACCTTGCCTGAGATCCTTATCTCGATTCCCAATGCGCCTGCATGCATCACGTCCTGCATCGTCTTGTGCGCGATAGCCTTGAACTTCTGGATGCCGAAACGCTCGAGAGTCGAGGCGATGCGTTCTGCGACAATCTGCGCGTCAAGGTTCGGTTCAGGAACCTCTGCTATCTCTATCTGCGGGTTCTCGAGGTTGAAACGCTTCTTGAGAGTGTTTGTGAGCTTCTTGATGTTCTCTCCCTTCTTGCCTACAACGAGGCCAGGGCGCGAGGCGTGGATTATGATCTTCTCGCCCAAAGGCGTGCGCATCAGCTTTGTCGAGCTGTGGCCCACGTTCTTCAGGGTCTGGTCTATGTATTGCTGGATCTGGAATTCCTTCACTTTTTCCGCGACAAACTTCTTTTCAATCATTTCTTGACCTCGATTGCGCCCGTCTTCTTGTTATCCTGTTTGCTCGCGACCTTTGGCGTTTTCTTCTCAGTCTTTGGCGCTGTCTTGACCTCTGACAGTATTATTTCAACGTGAGCACGCTTTGCTTGCCTGCGGCGATGCCTGCCATAACGCCAGCTTGTCGGGCCGCGCTGGGCAGCGATATGCTTGACAACGAGATTTGCAGTGCTGAGGCCCTTGAATTGCGCATTGCTCTCTGCGCTCTTGAGCAATCTGAGGATGTATGTGCATGTGTTCACAGCAAACCTGCCTGCGGCCATGCCGTGCTTGTGGCCGGTGTCGCGGTTGAAACGCGTCATCGGTACAGGACGCTTCATATCAATAGCCTGCTCGAGCATCCTCTTCGCCTGCGGCACAGTCTTGCCGCGGATGTACTTCGCGACCTCATACGACTGCTTGTAAGAGACAGGTATGGCTACCCCTACTGCTTTTGCCTCATTGGCTCCAGCCTGTGTGGTGTAGCGGTATGCGGCCATGTTTACCTCACGCTGAGCGACGCGCTAGAACGCGTTGCTCCGATTCCTGGCGCCGAGTGCGAGACCTTTCTCCTGGTCTGTGCGAATTCACCTAGCCTGTGACCGAGCATCTCTGGCTCGATCGCGACAGGCAGCCATTCCTTGCCATTGTGGATCTTGATGAGTCTGCCAAGCATCTCAGGAAGCACGATGAGGTCGCGGCAGTGGGTCTTGGGTTCTTTCTCCCCTGCCCTAAGATTCTCGAGGAAAACCTTTTCCTGCTCTGTGAATCCGCGCTTGAGCTTCCTGCGCTCACGCGAGGGTACGAGCAGCATGAACTCTTGTATGCTCAGCTTCTTTATCTCGTCCAGCTTCTTTCCGCGGAAAAGGAATTCTTTTGCCATTTACTTCTTCCTCCCTGTCCGGCGCGGCCAGAGCTTGCCTACCTTACGTCCTGGCGGAGCATGGTGGCCGACAGGCCTCTGCTTTGCCTTCCTGCTCGTGCGCTTGTTTCCGAATGGGTGGTCGACAGCGTTCTGCGCTGCGGCAGACTGCCTTGGATAGCGCTTGTTGCGAGCCCGTGCTTTATGGTGCCTTGTTCCTGCCTTGAGGAAGGGCTTCTCGACACGGCCTCCACCAGAGACCACTCCTATCATCGCCCTGCAGATCGCAGGGATATTCTTGAGCTTCCTGCTCGGAAGCAGGAGAGTCACATAATCAGGGGTCTTTGAAACGACACGTGCGAACACGCCTGAGCTGCGGCAGAACCTGCCGCCATCTCCAGGCCTCAGCTCGACATTGAACACAGGAGTGCCTTCTGGGATATCCTTGAGCGCGAGCGCATTGCCTGGCTCGATAGCAGCGCCTGCGCCAAGCGTTATCTTGTCTCCGACCTTCATGCCTTCAGGAGCGAGCAGCAAGCAAGTCTGTCCGTCATAAGCTATCTCTGCCAATGGCGCCGAGTGTCCTGGGCAGTGCACGAAATCTATTATTGTGCCCTGGATAGGCTTGTCTGTCGAGGGGAACTTGGCGTCTCCCTTGAAGCGGAAGCTAAGCGAGCGATATACTGGTCCGCCCTTTCCGCGCGCCTGTTGAATCAGTGATTTTCCCATTGCATCCTCACATCAGTCCAAGGTTTGTAGCTATGTCTATGGCTGGCGTCTCCTTCGCGAACCTGACATACGCCCTCTTCTGGCCGCCAGTCACCAAGGTGTTCACGTCATCGACCTTTGCCTTGAACAATTCCTCGATAGCTTTCCTTATCTCTGGCTTTGTCGCCTTGTGGTCGACCACAAATACCAGCTTGTTCTCTGATTCCATGAGCCTGATAGCCTTTTCGCTCGACACAGGATACTTTATGACAGCTGTCGAGCTCTTTGCCTTTTTCATCATTCGAACAACTTCTCCTTTGCCAGCTTATCAATGGCATTCTGCGTGAAAAGCGTGAGCCTGCCAGGGACTGCGCCAGGAGCAAGGAGCGAGGCATTGAGCCTGCTCACTTCCCTGATGTCAACACCTGCGATGTTGTTGGCTGCCTTGAGCAGCTTGCAGTCGCCTGCGACCACGATCAAAGGGCCTGCTGCCGTGCGATATTTCCTGCCTCTGGACTTGCCCTTGCCAGCCCTGATGTGCTTACGGGATGAACGGACAAGCTCCTGCTCAAGTCCGAGCCTGCGCAATGCATCCTCTACTGCCTGTGTCTTGTCCAATGCCTCGAAGGCATTGCTGATGATGAACGGGTATTGCTCAGGGATGACGTGACCGTGCTGCTTGACAAGCTGCTTGCTGACAGTGGCTGCCAATGCGCTCCTGATCGCCTTGCGGCGTTCCTTGTCATTTATCTTCTGGCGCCAGTCCTTGGTGACGACCGGCGGGTGAGCCCTGCGGCCCTTGACGGTTCCTGGAGCAAAGTCAGCTATCCAGTGCATCTGCGTGCCATTCCTGCTCAGGATCTTCCTCGGAACACGTGAGATTCCGTGACCATAAGCGCCGCGGTAATCCCTGCGACGGCGGGAAAGCTTGACGCTGTGTTTCTTTCCTGCGCGAGGGTCTGCTGAATACGGCTGGCGCTCGTGGCTCCAGATCGATTCGACAGCGCGCTTTATCAGGTCAGGCCGTATAGGTTCGCTGAACTGGGCAGGCAGGCGTTTCTTGCCTTCCTCGGCATTTGCTGGTGAGCGGATAGCGACTTCCATTGTTTACTGCTTCGAAGCGACGCTGATGTGCGTGATGCTCGGAGCCTCCTTTGGTGTATTCTTGTTTGGCCTTAATGGCGTCGTGAGCTTGATGAGCCTTGCCTGCGGGCCTGCCAGTGAGCCCTTGACAAGCAGGTATGGCGCGCTGACAACCCCGTAGTGCATGAAGCCGCCTGCAGGATTGATCTTGCTCGGATCCTCACCGATCTGCACAATCCACTTGTTGTATTCGGTGCGCTGGTGGAATCCCATCTGTCCTGCATGCGCCACAGGCCAGTTGAAGCTGCCGTGCCAAGGTCCGAGCGCCCCTGGACCTCGCTTTGTCTTCTCTGACTTGTGCGACCTGATGCTGACTCCGAAGCGCTTGACAGGGCCTTGCAAGCCCTTGCCTGTGGTGACCGCATGGCTGTCAACCTGCTGGCCTTGATTGAACACGTCAGTGATCTTGATGTCCTTGCCCAGATTGTTCTTGGCGTATTCGAACTGCTGCTCAGCGGCTCCGCCGACGCCGACCTCGAATAACTCAGGAGTCTTCTTGAGATTGATGAGATGCGGCTGAGTGTGCACGAGAAGCCTGAATTCTGCATACTGGTCAGGCTTTATCTGGTCAAGAGTAATTTTTGGTTTCTTTGGCAACGGAAGAACGCGAGAAAGAGACTTGTCGGGCTTGTCTGCCCAGATTTCTGTGGCGAGCAACAGGCGATTTTCGCGCCGCTGATAACACATGATGCCCGTGACCCGCAGCGGCGGACATTCGATGACAGTCACGGGCAAGACAATGGAATCGCCCTTTGTGGCGCTCGTCGCCTTGTTGTCAGTGGCAATGATGTGGGTCATGCCGGCCTTGTAGCCTGCGAACGCCAATGGTTTCGCGTCCTTGATCGCGTTCCAAGTGCGGATACGCGCATGGATGCGACTAGCTCGCTTTCGCGGCCAGAATTGCATTGATCCCATTCTCGGCTGACGTACGCGTGGCATAGAGCCTTCTGTCTCCTGGTTATTCCGTCAAATCGTGCGATAGTGATATCGTACGATGGTGCTGACATAAGCCTTGGCAGAGCTTTCGAGAGAATAATGACAACTGTGTTGTCGATGAGTGTGTATCCCCTCCTGACGTTGTACTGAAAGCTCCTTCTCAGGCTGAGTCAGGTGTTCTCGCGGATTCAGCGAGTGTTTATAAAGCTTTTTGTCGACGATTCACAATTGTGTTAACCTATTTAACAAATGGGGCTTTTTCGGGGTTTGATGTGTTGTTGTTAACCTGTTTAACATTGGGGCTTTTTTTGGGCTTTTTCACGAGGCCAGCCAACCGCTGCTTCCTAAGGGCATATTTCACAGGGTTCTTTATCCTAGGAGCAAAGCCCTCTGCTCCTGGAACAGTGTTCGCTCCACAGAAACTGTCAGGATTGCACACGCCCATTCCGACCATATATGCCTTGTTCGCGCAGTTCGGAGGCAATGCCTGTTTCTTTGACTGCTGGTGATACCTCAATTGTCCAAGGAAATACTGCTCTCGCAATGGCTCTGGATTGCGCTTGTTCCACTCTTTCAGGTAATTCTCGATCTGTTCGTGATTCCAGCCAAGGCTGGAGAGGAAATTAATGAGCACGAACACTGCCCTTTTCTTGCCGTCCTGCAATCCCTTGGCTATATTCTGGATGCACGGCGGAAAATATTGCTCAGGGACTGCGGCCAGCGGGATTGCGAAATCCTCTCTTTGCTTGAGCGACATCTTTTCTTCCTGAGATTGCGGCGGATGGAAGTCAAATGCCTGCACGAGCAGCTTGCTCGCTTCACCAGGATTTACTTTTTCCCTGGGCAGAAAATCATATTCCACCGCGACCCGTTCTGCCACAGCCAAGGACTTGTCGAATTCAAGCAGTTTTTTCGCAGGCACAGGGATGGAGACAAGCCCTGACTTTTCGTTGAACGAGTAAGGCATCCTGTACAAGTGCCTGCTCGATATGAGCACAGTGTCGACCTTCAGGATGGCGAACGGATCCAACTGGCCTTTTCGCATCAATTGCTCTCGCGGAATCCTTGTCTTTGTCATCAGCTGGCTTATGTTCTCGTTCTCGAGCAATCTAGAGGCAAGATGCTGCCTGATCATCTCCTGCAGATAGAGCGCGATCTTCTTCGGCCCGTCAGGAAACAAGAGCTTTGTCGGCTGCCCATGCACGCTTTCAGGCAATGCCTCGAACGGCACGGCAATGTGGAAACCGTGATTGCCAGAGAACTTGATGCCAATATGCTCGATGCCATGGTATTTCAAAGCGTGCACGAGCAGGTCAGCAGCGACCTGTGAATATTCCAGCCAGGGACAATCGATGTCGAGCACAAGATCCCAACCCTTCCTTAGCTCGTCAAGGTCCTGCTTGCGCATCCCTGGCTCGAGCTGCAATGGATTATGCCAGAGCTCTTCAGAACAGTGGAAGCTCGTGGCGCTGTTCTTGACGAACTCGAGAATATCCTTCGGATGCTTGATGACATCTGGTCGCTTGCCATATCCTTCGCCGCCAAAGCTCACCGCGACTTCCTTGTCCTTGGCAGCGGCGACAATCTCCTCCTGGATATCCTGCCGCTTATAATGCTTCAAAAGCGTACTAAGATGAATCTTTTGCATCACGTCCCCCGCCAGAATGCTTAAGAATATCCTATAAATAGCTTGTGTATATGCGCGACCTTGACCAGTGGGTGGCCAAACTCGTCGAAGAACAGCCAGTAATAATAGTGGAAGGGCAAAAGGACAAGGCTTCACTGCAGAAGCTCGGTCTTGAGAAAATCATAACCCTCAAAGGCAAGCCATTGTATAAAGTAGTTGAGCGGGTGGCTAAAGAGACTGAAGCCTGCTTAATTCTAACAGACCTTGATCGAGAAGGCAAGGAAATCTATGGCCGGTTAAGGCAAGACTTGCAGAAGCACGGCGTACGTGTGGATGACCGCTTCCGTCACTTCCTGTTCAAGGAGACTGATTTGCGGCAGATAGAAGGACTCGCGAAATACATTGAACGTCAGGTGACGCGAACAGGCAGTTTGCCCTCGCGCAGCACACGCGGCAGAAGATAGTCTGGCGTGCCTTGCAGTTTTTGTTGGAACCCCTGCAAGAAACCCTGCTTTCTCTCCCAGATGTACGCCACGCTCGTGCTGAACGAGAATTCTGAAGGCAATTTTTCTTCATGCGAAAGTATCAGGTCGTCCATGATTTCCTGCTCAAGACCCCTGATGGCTTCCACTGACCTCTGGACTGTCTTTCCGTTAGAATAATGCAGCGGCAACACGCCAAGCAGCATGCTTCGGTTTTTAGCACCCAACCAGCCATCCACCCTGACCTCGACAAGATCATTCAATACCTTACCATCAGCAGAAGCCACGCCGAGCCTTGAAGGCTGCACCCATTTCTCAAATGTCTTGAGCGCAATCAGGCCAAGCTGACCTGCGCCGAACTCTGCATGAGACCTGTGCTGGTCAGCATACGCCTCGACCACGACGCTGCCGTTCTTGTACTCCATAACATGCGCAAGCCCAGGCCACCCATGATAAATATGGCTGCCCTTTACGCCATGAACCTTCTCAATTGCGCACACATCCTTAAGCAGGTCCCTGAACGCAGTATGCATGCGCGAAGTCCCGTAATTGAGCATCGGCCTCTGCAGGACGTGATCGAGCGCAGGAGTAGCTATAATATATCGCTTGTTAAAACGCGACTTGAGCTCGATGCCACAGTCATCTGATTCGCACAGATTATCTTCACCCACCATCAAACATGGCAGAACATCTGGGCTATAAAAACCTGTTGACAAAGATGCGTAAGGTATTTAAGCAAGGCAAAGGTCTATTACGACTATGTGGAACCAGATCAAGACAGTATTGTTGCTCGGCATACTCTCAGGCATTGTCCTGGCAGCAGGATTCCTGCTCGGCGGCAATACAGGGCTCACAATCGCCCTTGTTTTTGCGATCCTGATGAACTTCGGCATGTATTTCTTTTCGCACAAGCTTGTCTTGGCGATGTACAAGGCAAGGCCGGCGACAAAAGCAGAATATCCTCACCTGCATAAGATGGTCGAGGAGATAGCCCACAAGATAGGGCTGCCCAAGCCTAAATTGTACATTGTTCCCACACAGACACCGAATGCATTTGCCACCGGCCCTAGTCCGAAGAAAGCAGTGGTCGCGTGCACAGAAGGAATACTCAGTCTGCTTTCAGACCACGAGCTCAAGGGCGTGCTCGCGCACGAGCTCAGCCACGTCAAGAACCGCGACATGCTAGTCACCACCATTGCGGCTACACTTGCAGCAGTTATTTCCTATCTCGCAATGATGGCGCGATATGCAGCAATATTCGGAGGAATGGGCCGCGACAGAGATAATGGTGGAAATGTCATGGGCGTACTATTGCTCGCCATCCTCGCGCCAATCATCGCATTGCTCCTGCAGCTCGCGATATCGCGATCGCGCGAATACTTCGCAGACGAGACAGGCGCACGGACAATCAAAGACCCTCACGGTCTGGCAACTGCATTACAAAAACTCGAGCAAGGCTGCCGCGCAAGACCATTACGCCACGGCAACCCAACAACAAGCTCATTGTTCATAGTCAACCCATTCACCGCAGGAGGGCTTGTCTCGCTCTTCTCGACGCATCCACCGACCACAGAACGCGTCAAGCGATTGATGCAGATGAAGGTGTGATCAGATCTTCACTCCTAACTTTCTTAATTCCTGCATGAACTCATCAAATCCTTTATAGAAGAACGTCTTGATGCCCAACTGTTGTGCACCCCTGAGATTATTCTCATTATCGTCAGAGAAAACTATGCTCTCTGCAGGCACTCCTGCTTTCCTAACGAGCTCTTCGAAAATCATCCTGGCTGGCTTAAGCACGCCAACCTCGTATGAAAGAACAACAGCATCAAAGTCATCAAGGAAACCAAACTTCTTCTGCAGGCCATTGACACGAGCAGGGAAATTGTTCGAACAGATAAGCGTCTTGTAGCCGTTCTTTCTCAGTTTCCTGACCACGTCAACCACCTTTGGGTCGACATCATAACTTGCGATTAGCAAATCAATCAATTGCTTTGGCATCAAATCAATTCCCCACTGGTCAGCAGCCCAAGACCAATACTCATCATCAGTCATTCTGCCTGTCTTGTATTCCTTGTTCATCTCATCACTCTTGAGAAACACGCGCGCGACCTCTGCTTCAGGAACGCCAAGCTTGCATACAGCCTTGATGAAATTGTGTTTTCCGTTGGGAAAATAAACCCCGTCAAGATCGAAAGTAATCGCCTTTATCCCTGCCATCACTTCACCTTTCTCACAATGCCTTTATCAGCATCGACTTCGACAATGTCGCCTGTCTTGAACACTTTTGTCGCGTTCCTTGTGGCGATTACGCAGGGCACGTTGTATTCCCTGCTCACGACTGCTGCGTGGCTTGTGATGCCGCCTTCGTCTGTGACGATTGCTGCTGCCTTCCTGCAGAGATGGACAATCTGCGGTCTTGTCATGCCGCAGACCAGTATTTCTCCTTTCTGGAATGCAGCGACCTGTTCGTTGTAGTCTTTTGCTGAGAAGCTGACTACCCTCACCCTGCCAGTGACTTTTCCTTTGTTAGCGACATTGCCCTTGACTTCGTCCAGCTGGCCAAGATCCTGTTGCACGAGCTTGCGGTATTTCTCTGCCTCTGCGCCAGTCATTATCTTTGTCTCACCGTTGATTAAGCGAGAAACATACCCATTCTTCCTGCGTTTAATTTCCTCAAGATCAATCTTTTCGCCCTTGAAGAACTTGGTTATTTCCTCCACAGTCGCGAACTCAAGATCAGGATTGCCAGAGCGCTTGACGAGCTCTAGCAAGGCCTGCTTGAGGTGATACCGGAGTGTCATGAAATGATATCTGTTCCAGAAACGCAAATGCCCGAGCTCTGAGATAAGCTGTCCGACTTCCATTATTTCTGCAGGCACAGTGACCTTGGGCTTTTCTGCCTTTATTTCTTCGTAATTCAGGATCTTGTTGCGGTAATGTTCTGCATCAAACGGCCTCTCGCCTTCGATTTCGTTGAACCAGCCATACTTCCTGACAAGCCCGGCAAGAGCCTTGTCCTGCTCTTCTTTCTTCATCTGGCTCCAATTGTGGTGCAATCGCTTGAGTTCCTTGTCTTCCTCGTCCCAGGGCAAAGGCGCCCTGTAGAAAGTTGCAGCACTGAGGAGCTCGTCCTTGTTGTCGTGCGGCTCGAGAAGTATGTTTATCTCTGTCTCAAGCGGAGCCGTGTGCTGGGGCTGGCTAACAATCATCGTGGTGAAGCTGGACTGCATCATCCTGTATATACTCAACGCGTCCTCAAGCAATTGCTCGTTTGTCTTCTTCGACCAGTCCTGTGCCCACGCCCAGCGCTCTACCTCTTCTGCTTGCTTGAATCTTTCCCTGATGGTATTCAGCATGCTCTGCGTCTTTGCCTTGTCCTTCCAGAACTTTGCGAAGAATGCAGTCGCCTGAGCCATCTCATCGACATCAAAGTATCCCTCGTTGTTCATCTGAGCAGAAGTCACGTAAATGGTTTTATTGTACCCGAACCCTACCAATTCTTTGAGCAATGCACCGAATACGCCAAGATGGTATATTGTGTAATAAGGACGCACGCTCCGGGTCTCGTACATCAATTGGTAAGGCATTGGCTGAGAGTCTGGAACACGGCTTAAAAAGGTTTTTATAGTACGCAAGCCGAGCACGGAACATGGTCAAGGCAGTATTGTTCGATCTGGACGGCACGCTCATCAATAGTGAAGAGAAGCTCAAGGCAGACCTTGAGCATGCCTTTGCCAAGTTAGGAGAAGTATTTGATGTCTCTGTATTTGAGGACTGGAGTGCGGTCATCCTGCAGAAGAAGCGCATGCGGATGATCAATGAACAAGGGCGGGACATAACTTCTGACGAGGAAAAACAGATTGTCAAGAATCTCTGGAACGCGATCTTTGAGAACCGCACGCCGCAAGCGTGGAATGAAGCGATAGCGAAAGGCACCGTCACCATCTTTCCTGAAGTCATCAATGTGCTGGAAACACTCAAGAATAAAGGCTATAAGCTCCTAATGCTCAGCAGGTCAGAATATCAGTCGACAGTCGTAAAGGCAAAGATGTTCGGTTTGGATAAATACTTTCCAAGACAATACATCACGCCAATCCAAGCGCTCTCAAAGACACGCGGCTACCTGCAAGCAATCGCATTCGAGACCCTTGCTGAAGCCTTTGAGGGAGCGGCAGTTAGCGCAAGAGACGCAACGCACCTTTTCATCGTAGGCGACCGCACAGAAGACATGTTCGCAGGAGAAGCAGTCAGGAGATTTTTCGCGAAAAGGAAAATCCATGCTAAGGTCATAACCGTTCTTGTTGACAGAAAGGGAACGATGAAGCCCAAACACGCCCAATTCGTAGTAAATGACCTGCGCGAGGCGTTGCAGGCGATTGAGAGTTATCCCTGACATGAAAGCCAAGAAACACCCCTGCAGATTCAAGCGCGTATGGGAACTATACGACGCGCCGGTTTTTGATACTGACATGGGGCTCGGACTGCCCTTCCTGACCACAAAGAGAAAGCTCAGCACATTTGTTGACGACAACTGGCTCTATTTTTTTAAGGGCAACATGGGTGCTATGCATTATTGCGAAATTGAGATGGACTTGGCAAAAGAATACGGATACAAGGACTTCATGGATAGGAAATACGCAGAGAAATATTTTTCAGACTCACAACGCCTGTTGCAGAAGACAAGAGAGCTGATCGCCCAGATTGACAGCACTGACATTTCAAAAATTTCAATTGAGGAGTTGCATGGCCTGGTAAAAAAAGGAGGCTTGCTTCTTACAGACATCTTTGCATACTTCAACACATGCCAACCGCAATGCGTTGCAAAACTCGAAGAAGAACTGAGGAACTACCTTAAAGGAAAAGTTTCTGAAACGCAGGCAAACGAGATATACCTAAAGATAACCAGTTCAGAAAAACAGACAAGCCTAAATTGCGAGGAATTAGAATGGCTCGAACTGGTGAGATATGCCCAAAAGAAAGAGCTGAAGAAATCAGACATAAGCAGCATAAAGACAAAAGATCCTGACGCATATAAAAAAATCCAGGCCCTTGTTGATAAATACAGCTTATTGGGAACAGCAGATGGCGGCCCAAGATGGGATGAGGCGCATTATCTCGAATTATTGCAGCATGACATCGAGAGGAAGAATGTGGAAAAGCGGATAGCGGAGATAAAATCGTATCCAGCGCTAACAAAGAAAGAGAAAGAAAAAATATTCAAGGACATCAAGCCCGATACTGAGCATAAGTATATCGCAGACCTTCTTGCCGAGATGGGACATAACAGGATCGTCCTTCGTCTTGATGGTTGGATGATATGGTATTATTATTTCAAGAACATAATCTTCAAGGAACTGTCCAGGCGCTTCGCAATACCATTGGGTGAAATCAGGGCGATGCGTTTGGACGAGATTCTTGGTTTCATAAGAAACAGCAAGATTGACAGAGCCGAGCTGAAAAAAAGGGCAGACTGCTTCTTGATGGGCATGAAGGACGGAAAGCTGGAGTTGTATTCAGGAAAGGAAGCAGAAGATATCAAGAACGCGCGGATAAAGCCGATGGAATACGAAAAAGCCACAGAGCTGAAGGGAATGATTGCGGTGAAAGGTGTTGCTGTGGGCATGGCAGTGGTCCTGAAATGGGGAGACAAGGAAATGATAAAGAAGATGCTAAAGATGGGCGAAGGCGATATCCTGGTCGCAGGACAGACAAGACCGCAGTTGATGCCTGCAATAAGGAAATCAGCCGCAATAGTAACCGATGAAGGCGGTATCACGAGCCACGCAGCAATCGTGAGCCGTGAACTCGGCATACCCTGCGTTGTGGGAGTGCATCATGGGACTGACGTCATAAAGGACGGCGATTATGTGCTTGTAGATGCCACCAAGGGCATTGTGCGAAAGATAAGCAAGCAGGAATATCTGAAGGCAAAAGGAAATAAATTCAGCAAACTAATTTAATTCTGATACTCCTTCTCAACAGCATCCTTGATTGATTTTGCCTTCTTCTCTCCGACGCCTTCCACCTGCTTGAGCTGCTCTTCTGATGCATTCACTACGTTCTTTACGCTCTTGAAGTACTGGAGGAGTTCTTTCGCGAGCTGCAAGCCGACATTCGGCAATGCTGAGACGACATATTCCTGCTGTTCTTGCACAGACATCGCGCGCTTTTCTGCGTGCGGCTGCCAGGATTCTTTCTGAAATGCCTGCTCGCGCTTGGCGATGGCCAAGAGCTGGGCAGCAGTGTCTTTTTGGTCCTTTGTGTAGATGATTGGAATGCCATAACTGACTGCGATTGTCGCAAGCATGCCACGGATGGCATTCGGATGGATGTTCCTGACAGCGAACAAGTCCTGCGTTCCTTCAACTATCACGACAGGACGTTCATAATTCTGCTTCAACTGCTTCAACTGGTCCAGCAGCCTGCCGTCGATTATCGATTGCGCAAAGTCCTCAACTGTCTTGAACTCGACAGCGCATCGAGGCGAAAGCACGTAGTCAGCTGTCTGCAGCATCTCAAGCTTCAAAGAGACGCCAAGTTCAACGAGTTCCTTTAGCACCCCTGTTCCTTTTTCGCGATAATCAGCAAACACGAGCGTAGGCCTTTCCTGCGGTTGCTGCTCGAACCTGTGCAATGGAGAGATTGTGCGGACAAACTTCTTCCTGAGATTCCTGCGCAAATCCTCAAGAACACGATGCATCCTCTTTTCCTTATGGTGCGCGCTCCAGCGATAGCCTTCATCACGGGTGTTCTGCGCAATGAGCATCACAACCTTGCCCTTTTCCTGCCTGCCGGTGCGACCGCGTCTTTGTATCGTGCGGATGGCAGACGGAATAGGCTCATAAAAAATAACAAGGTCTACGCAAGGGATATCAAGCCCTTCTTCAGCCACAGAAGTGCAGATCAATACATTGTACAGTCCGTCCTTGAACTGCTCAATCAGTTCGACCTGCTGTTTCTGTGACAAGCCTGTGCCACCTTTTTTCGCCTGGCCGACGAAAATAGCTGGCACAACGCCCTGCGCCCTTTCAAGCTCTTCCTTTATCTTGACAGCTGAATCGCGGTATTGCGTGAACAACAATATCTTTGCCCGACGGTTCTCTGATACTTCGCGAGACACAATGCCGCGAGCAATCGCCAGTTTCGGATGCTCGATGTTCTGCTCGACAAGCTTCTGCGCCTTGACAACAGCAGTGCGGAAGTTCAAATCCTTGACCAGGTTCTTGACTGCCTTGACCTTGCTTGTCTGTGATTCTGAAATGAGCTTGTCCAAATACTTGTTCAACGCAGTGCTTCCCTGGCTTTCCAAAAGCTCAAGCGCATGCTGGGCCTTCATTATCTCAGCCAGCACAGATAAAGCCCTGAGCGTCTCAAAGCCATGCTCGCCAGCAGCCATGCGGGCATGCAGTTCTCCTTGCAATGCCAATAATTCCCGCTTGCTGAAATAATCAACATGCTTGTTGACACCAAGGTCCTTGAGCAAGGCAAGCTTTCCCCTGATGCATAGCTCCAATTGCTTCTTGACATCAAGGAATTCTGCAGGCAATGGCACTTTCATTATCTGGATTTCAGTCTCCTGAACATAAGGCTGCACGTCAGGATCAGTGTCTGTGCGTATCTCAACGTCTTCGATGAACAGGTTCTTGCACACTTCCTCTATTTTTTCCAGTTCAGAACCAGGGGAGGCAGTCAAGCCAAGAATCCTGGGATGTCTCGCCTTCTGCTGGTATTGTTTCGCGATGAACGCATAGCTGTAATCTCCTGTCGCGCGATGAGCTTCGTCAAACACAAGCAAAGAGACGTCTGCGAGAGAAATCTTGTCGCCAAGCATGTCATTCTCCAATCCTTGCGGTGTTGAGAAGATGATGCGCGCGCGCTGCCACATCTCATGGCGCTTCGCAGGAGGCACTTCGCCTGTGAACAAAGCAAACTGGTCCTCAGGCAGCTGCAAATTTTCCTTGAAAGTCTGCAAGTGCTGCTCTGCCAATGGCTTTGTCGGAGCAAGGATGACGATCTTTGACTGCGGGAAGTGCTGCATGCGCTGTGCAGCTAGCATGAAAGAAATCGCGGTCTTGCCCATTCCAGTTGGCAGGACGACCAGGGTATTCTTCTCAGCAGCTGTAGCGAGAATTGTCTCCTGGTACAATCGCGGCTTAAAGCCCTGTGAGATCATGAAGAAAACCCAGCAAAGACGTGCTTAAAAGGTTTACGTGAAGAACAAATAGGTGTCCAGTGGCTTATATCGTGCTTTCCACAGTATAATGCTGTCCATCAGGGAATCTCAAGCGCCTGAGCACGGCAAAACGATGGCTAGGCAGGTTCTTCTGCAGTTCTGCTATCACGTCCACTGGCTGACCCTCTTTCTCTTTCAATTCAAGCATGGTAACGCTTGTCCTGCAGATCACCGGCTTTGCGATGCGTTCAGCCATCTCAAGCGCGCACTGGCCTGCCTTCTGGATGGCTGATTCTGCGTCAGGGGCAGCGAACTCTATCTCATCAGTCGTCTCGTCATCCACCAATACGACCGGCCCTTGCGTCACGTGTTGCTGACGGATGAAGCGCGCGACATACTGCCTTGTCTGCAGGTTTTCCATAGCTTTCACCTCAGTAAAACTCTGCCTCGTGTATCCTGTCTGCGTACTTGTCCAGCACAGCCAGGATGTCTTCCTCGAACTCGGTTCCTGCGATCACGTCGATCGCAAACCCGCCATTCGGCGTCTTCAGATGCAACTTGGTTCTTTCCATTCATTTCACCTCGTGTTTTTGATGTATTGTATATAGCGTTGTATATTTATTAATCATTTCTTACCAAAAACTGTGCATAGTGTTGTACAGCACAGAAATGCATAAATATGGGCTGTGCCAATGCAGTATCATGCTCGATACGAAGACTATCCAGAAGATCAATGAATTCGTGAAGAGCAAGCCAAGGACAGTACAGGAAGTCGCATTCCACATCCGCAAGAACTGGCGCACTGCAGACAGGTATGTCGAGAAGATCTCTGCAGACACCGGCGCTATCGCCTCGCGGACATTCAGGGAAGGCACCAGGGGGGCATTGAAAGTCGTCTACTGGCAAGCGATGGAAAACATCCACAGCTCTGACCTGCAGCAAAGACTTTTCAGGATGATAGAGCACTCAAGGACAAAATACGAGTTCTCGCCGCTCGAGATATATCAATATGTCGAGCAAGGTAAGAAGCGGGCGTTCATGGAAGAACAGTTTGACGAGCAAAAGGTGATCGAGCACGAGCTCATCTCCCACCTGCAGTCGGCGCGCAAGCAAATATTGTTCTTTTCAGGAAACCTCTCATTCGTCAATGTCGTCCAGGACGGCGTCAAGCTCATTGACATCCTTGAGGAGCTGGCTTCGAACCATATCCCGATAAAGTTCATAGCGCGCATCGACATCACCGCCATCAAGAATCTCAAGAAGCTGCTCGCGATCAATGACAAGCTCGGCAAGGAAATCATCGAAGTCAGGCACGCAGTGCATCCGCTGCGCAGCTTCATCGTGGACAACCGCTTTGCCAGGCTCAAGGAGACCAAGGAACCTGCCCACTTCAAGCCCGGAGAGCTCTTCAAGCAGGCCTGCATATTCTACGAGATCTATGACCATGACTGGATAGAATGGCTGCAGAAGGTCTTCTGGAACCTGTTCCGCACAGCAGTCCCTGCGCAAAAACGCCTTGAGAACATCCAGGCAATACAGAAGCTTGTCCGCTAGTATGTCTTGATCCACTTCTCTGCGTGGATGATGTATGTGACGGCTATGCCGATCAGGAACAAGAGGACTATGAACCGCCTGTCGGCGCCGATGCTGCCCACGATCATGCCAAGCATTATCGCGAGCGTGAGGATTAAGATGTAAAGCAAAGACCTTTTTTTCTTGACAAAAGTGTACCAGAACCTGCCAAGGATGGCTCCTGCGATAAGCGCGACAACATACACCATGCCGACATACGCGCCCCTTGCGGCGATATAGAACGCTATTATCAGCATCGCTGCAGACACATACTCGACCCAGAACTCTGAAAACTGAGCTTTCTTGTTCATCTTTTCCTCATCATCCCGATCGCTATCACGTCAATCAGCGCCCATCCGACAAGCCCGATGATCACTGCCAATGGAATGCTCCAGAGAAAACCGATCCCTGTCAGGAAAAACACCAGGAAATATCCGATCAACGCGCAAATAAGGAACTTGTAAGCAAAACCGCCGCCCTGCGGGCTGTTAGAGCCGATGAAGACAAGTATGCCGTCCAAAGGCGGGATCGGGATCATGCTGTACACGGCGAACAACAGGTTGAACCTCAGCAAGTCAGCGAATACTGTTGGTGAAATCGCATACATAAGGAAGCCGAAGATGACAGACACTATCGGTCCTGTGAAAGCAGAAGCGCCTATCTGCCGAGTGCTAGGACCATAACGGAACGCGCCCAAGCGGTGTATTGGCATGAAATGCGCGTGCATGGTGCTCGCTGCGAAAATCAGGATCCTGCCGTTTGATAGCAGAAGCGCGAGCAATCCGCCGAGCAAGCCAGCCCACCAAATCCTGTGCTCTATGCGGTAGCCATAACTGAGCCCCATCAACCGCTGGGCAGCATGATGCACGAACACGCTAACGCCCACGATGATTACTGCGAGGAGAAGATTCCTGAAGCCCAATGCAGCGTCAAAACTCGTTTCGCCCCATTTGGTGAACGATAGCATCAACGCCCATATGACTGTGAGCAGGAAGAAGCTCTTCCATTCTGTCTTTGACAACGCAAAGTAGCGCTTTATGCGGTCAATGTAACCAGCCCAAAACATGCTATACGGACTGACAGCCATAAAAGCAAGAGCACGAAAATGAGTATATTAACTTAACTCTTGCCTGAGCAGTCGCAGCAAGTCCTTCTCGTGCCCTGCCCCGATAACCGCGACTATCGTACTGTCAGGATGCAATCGCATCAAGTGAGCGAGGCGATGGGCCATGACAAGGTTGCGTTCGGTCACGAGCACGCGGTAGATGTTAGGATAACGCTTCTTGACTTGTTTTATCATCTTCTCAATGAGCTTTGTGCTCGGAACAGTGCTCAGGTCAAAAGAGAATTCAGATTTGCCGACAAGGCCTTTCATCAAGTCAACGACCAACCGTCCTTTTTCCTTCCAGGTAAATGCTTTTGAGAAACGCTTCAGGGTCATCTCGATGTCCTGGTCTATCAGCGCGATGTGCGCGTTGACGTCTTTTGCCGCATGCAAGGCCCTGAGCATCTCAGCGCCTGGCTTGACGCCCACCTTTTCGCCCAGCTTTCGCTCAACATAAGCTCCAATTATGCTGAACAAGTAGCCCTTGAAACCAATATGCTTGATGTCCCTCCAGCTTGCCTTTGCAGATCCAGGATTAAGCAGCGCGTAAAGCCTCTTGCGGTCTAATTCCAAAGCGACTATCGCAGGCTGCTCCTTGCGGATTACCTGCTCGACCTCTGCTATGCTCTCTGCAGCTATATGAGAGGTTCCGATGAGCACTAGATTCTTGTAACGCATGACTTCAATTGAGCTAACGAGTATTTATATAACCTTCCCGAAGCTTGCCACAAAATCTCGCCAACAAAGTTGGCGACGAACTTGCGGGACGAGCCCGCAAGTTTTATATATCTGCAGTGCTCTGCGTGATACCACTGCGCAAGAGGGAGGAACTGGCTATGCTCAAGATGAAGAAAATATCGGACACGTTCGACATGAAGGTATTCACTGATTCTGGCGATTATTTCGGAGACATCGAAGAAGCGATACTAGCGCTGAACAAGGTCTATGGCTGGCGTGTCAGGGCGACAAAGAACTCATTCCTGAGCAAGGTCCTTGGCTCTGCAAAGGGCGTAGTGGTGCCTCACCAGCTTGTCAAGGCAGTCGGCGACATAATGATAATCAGCAAGGCAGCAGTGCCAAGCTATTCTGAAGAAGGCGAGGAAGAAGCGTCTGTCGCCGCAAGCGAAGCAGCGTGATATGCACCAGGCGGGATTTGAACCCGCGCGACAAGCTCTAACCGACGTTCTTCACGTCATGGGAAGCTCGTATCCTACCAGGCTAGATGACTGGTGCTTTATTGGGATTATTTGGTTTAATGGTCTCTAAAAAACTTCTGGCTTCTTTGCCGTGCAGCGTCAATGTGTGCAAGTCTGCTCTTCCAGGTTTTTTGGATACGTAATGTGATGGATAAACGCCGCAATTGAGGGCCATTAGTTGATATGCTTGCTGAGAAAGCTTTGGCGAAGCTGTCGAATACGAAACGCGGTGTTTTGGAGCATAATAATTGCCATCGGTATCGACAAGTCCACGGAGAAATCCGGTATTAAACAGTTTGTTATCAAAATCGATTTTCTTAAGCCGTACGGTGTACGTTTTTTTCCCTTCCCACTCCAAATGTTTCTTAATCAGCCCATAAATCTCTTTCGAGTAATACGTGTAAACATACCACGAAGGACGTCCTTTGTATCTTGCGCAGAAAACAAGCGGCTTTTTACCGAACCAGTTAGGCAGTTGTTTTTTCAAATATTTACGATACCCTGTTTCGTACGCGCCAGCGACTATTTTGATGATGTAATGATAATTTCGTCCTATGCAGCAGTAACCGTCTCCGGCAAACATTCCCAAAAACTCACCCAATTCATTCATGTTTTTGAAGTTGAAGACGACTGGCTTTGTTTTCTTGCCCTTGATACGTTTGTAGTGATAATAGATGGTCGACTTTGCGGCACCTGTTCTTCGGCGAATTTCATTAATAGAAATTCCTTGTTTGATAAGTTCGCGAATGTTGCTAGCAAATTTCACTTTATACGGTTGTCCTCCCAATTATTTAATCTTTTCTATTCTAGTGCGGGTTCGATTCCCGGAAGCCGTATCAATCCTTCCACGGTTCTACAGTCGCGAACAAGCTCTCGATCCCTTTCCTCAATGCATTGCGTTCTGTTATCCTATCGTGCGTTGCAGGGAAGATGACCCAGCGCTTGTCCAAGGAAGAATTCGGATTGACAAAATAGATTGACAAATGCGGAAATTGCACGGCTTCGTCCCAATGAGAAATCAGGAATTCCATGTTTTCCTTTGTGTTGGTCGTGACCAAGACTGCGTGCTTGTCCTTCAATGACTGGAGCCTTGAGAGATCGAGCTGCGGCTGCACGATCACAAACTGGCTCTTGAGCGTGCCCTCAACGACGGCGTCAGCCTCCTGAGAGTCTGTCCTTATCGCGGTTATCTGCCTGGTCATCAAGTCCTTGCTCTTCAAGTATTCAATAATCCAGTCCTTGAGAACCGCTTTGGCATCTGGCATAGGCGCTGCTCGACTCTCCAAACTATAAAAATATTTCTAGTATACTAAATAGTAACATTTATATATTAGCATATTCCATAAGAGAAACCCGTAAAGCGCGGGAAAAAGAGGTAAGCGAGAGGTAACAGCGATGGCAGAAGAGTTGCTCATGCGGAGAATGGTTTCTAATCTCGTCGAGCAGACGAACATCGTCAGGCAGAAAGAAACAGTGTCGACACCTGACAACTTCAAGCGCATCCTGCCAGCGCTGGTCGAACGCGGGCTGGACAACATCAACCTGTCCATGTTCAACGAAGTCACACGACGCCAGGTCCTGAACGTGCTCGGCGATGAATACCAGCGAAAGGGAAAATTGACAGACGCGGTAAAGGCATTCATCCTCGCAGGGAACAAGCCAAAGCTCACAGAAATAGGCGAGGACTATGAGCGCGTCGGCATGTTTGGCAACGCAGTCGACTGCTATAACTTAGCTGACAATCATCTGAAACTCCTGAAGCTCGGCGACAAGTGCCTCGAAGACGGAAGGCTCGGAGACGCGATCAAGGCATTCAGGGCAGTCGGAAACACAGAGAGACTTGCGAAAGTCGGCGAAGACTGCCTTGCTCGCGGCAAATGGGATCATGCCATCGAGGTCTTCACAGCGATAAAGAATCATGAAAAACTCACGCTGGTCGGAGACAGGTGCGTAGCAGAGCACCAGCTCGGCTATGCCCTGAAGGCATACGAACTAGCCAACAACAAGGAGAAGCTGTCTGCCCTCGGCGACATCTGCCTACGCGAAAACCTGTTCTCGACAGGACTGCAGGCTTACAAGCTCGCGAACAACGAGATGATGATGCAGTTCATAAAAGAAAATTTCGGACACCAAATCGGGTGATAACATGCGCTGCCAGACACACCGCAAGGAACATCAAGGACCGTGCAACTGGTGCGGAGCAAAGCTATGCGAACTCTGCATCGCGAAGCAGGAAGGAAGGAAATTCTATTGTGAGAAATGCGCGATAAACCTGCTGCCATTCAAGCGCGAAAAGCTCCCTGTCGCCAAGCCAGTGGCAAAAGTGGCAGCGATTCCTGTTCAACCAGCCAGCGAACCGACTGTGAAACGTCGTTTCGTGCTCAGCAATGACGGATATTTTGAACTACGGTGAGGACTGATACACAATGGACTTGGACCAACTACGCAAGATCAACCAGCTCAGCAGCGAGCTCAAGAAGCACGGCATGGCAGAATCATCCACTGACGCCTATGCCCAAGCGCAACAGATAGTCGAG
>Ga0247727_10004905_pt1 | contig 27796 bp, 29 predicted proteins | sample WisWelCaveWW1625_FD_202498 | JGI IMG/M metagenome (GOLD analysis project Ga0247727, IMG submission 202498) | Biofilm microbial communities from Wishing Well Cave, Virginia, United States - WW16-25 | ecosystem: Environmental > Aquatic > Deep subsurface > Groundwater > Cave microbial mat | place...
CCTTCCTCTGCTGGAGATAACCAGGGGCTACCAGCCTCTTCTCATTACCGATCTGGTAGATGCGAAAGAGCCTCGCTTTTGTCAATCTGACCTCCAGTCAAAAAAGCGCAACTTCAAAACCCGCGCACTGGGCCGCCCGCGAGCCTCGCGAGCCGTCGGGACCGCCAACGGCCTGAATCGGATCGCCATCGTCATCCCCTGCCATCGCGTCATCAACAAAGACGGCCACCTCGGCGGCTACGGCGGCGGCCTCTGGCGCAAAGAATGGCTGCTCGACCTGGAGCGTCGCGTCACAAAATCCGAATGATCACCCCAGCACAGGGACTATTAGAAGAATTCCGGCTAGCTCGATGAATTCCCTTGCCGTCCGTTCCGGCCACGTGACCCACCACCAGCCGGCGGCGGCGATCGGGAGCAGCACGCTTGTGGTCAGCATCGCGATCACTAGCCAACGCGGGAGTTTCATGGGACGTATTGTACCTGAAAGGAAAATGAAAGTAGGAACAGGAGAAAACTGAGGTAACAGAGACTCTGTTGCCTCTGTTCTCTCCTGTTCGAATCACTTCCCTTCCTGCCACACCTTACCGTCCGCGGCCTTTCGCAATTCTCCCTCGCACGAATCTCCGGTGGTATCCCCTCAGACTGGTTCTCTGGTCGCGTGGATGACTTGAAGCTGCATGGTCATTGGCGCGGTGGACGCTTAAGGTTATCGTATCGTTGCCAATCAATTCTTTGAAGCGGCTTGGAGTAACGCGGGCCATGACGCAACTTTTGGAACAGGCTGTCGATCAGGTCAAGAAGCTGCCGAATTCCGAGCAGGACGCGATCGCGGCGCTCATCTTGGAAGAGATCGCCGACGAGCGCCGTTGGGACGAGAAGTTCGCCCAAACACAGCCGCAGCTCGCACGCCTCGCCGAACAAGTGCGGGGCGATATCCGCGCCGGCCGAGTGCGGGATGTGGGGATCGACGAACTGTGAACTCGCGCGTGACTGAAGACTGGATCGGGTCGCACGCGAACTATGACAAGTTGATCGGTTGACGACATGCCACCCGCCGGTAGAATCCCCTCACGAGTTGCGAACCAGTCGTGTTGCTCAAGGGTCTTTGAGTATCGAAACACTTGCGGGAGCCACGCATGCCTGAAAAGTTTTATCTGACGACGGCGATCGACTACCCGAACAACCGGCCGCACATCGGGCACGCCTTTGAGAAGATCGGGGCCGACGTGCAGGCGCGGTTCCGGCGGATGCAAGGGTACGACACTTATTTCTTGATCGGCAACGACGAGAACACGGTCAAAGTGTCGAAGCGGGCGGCGGAGCTGGGCCGGGAACCGAAAGAATACGTAGATGAAATGGCCGGCCACTTCAAGGACGCCTGGCGGAGCCTCAATATCTCCAACAACGATTTCATCCAGACGTCCGAGGAGCGGCACAAGATCGGCTGCCAGATGTTCATTCAGAAGGTCTTCGACGCCGGATACATCTATAAGAAGGCGTACGAGTCGCTGTACTGCGAAGGGTGCGAGAGCTTCAAGACGGCGAAGGATCTCGTGGACGGCCGCTGCCAGAATCACCCGAACCTGGAACTCAGGCAGCTCCAGGAGGAGAACTACTTTTTCGCATTGTCGAAGTTCCGCGACCGGCTGCTCAAGCTGTACGCTGACCGGCCGGAGTTCATCCAGCCCGAGACACGGCGCAACGAGATCGTCAGCCTCGTCGGAAAGGAGGGGCTCGATGACATCTCGATCACGCGCAAGGGAATCAACTGGGGCATTCGCGTGCCATTCGACCCGGAGCAGACGATCTATGTCTGGTTCGACGCCCTCTTGAATTACATCACCGGCGTCGGCTACGGCACAGACGACAGCGGCCCCGCGAGCAAGTTCCATCGCTGGTGGCCGGCCGAGATGCACGTGATCGGCAAGGACATCACGCGGTTCCACTGTGCCCTGTGGCCGGCGATGCTCATGGCTGCGGAGGTCGAGCTGCCACGCCGCGTGCAGGTACACGGCTTCGTGCTGATGAAGAGTGCCGGCGGCGAACTCATGAAAATGTCAAAGACGCTCGGCAACGTCGTCGATCCGATGGACCTGTACGACCGCTTCGGGGCCGATGCGTTCCGTTACGCCTTCATGCGCGAGTGCCCGTTCACCGGTGACGGCGAGTTCAGCTACGAGCGGTTCATCACGGTCTACAATTCCGACCTTGCGAACAACCTGGGAAACCTTTACAGCCGAACGCTGACGATGTGCCTGCGGTACTTTGAGGGCACGCTGGCCGGCGCGGGGCAGGTCGCGGCGACCGACTTGTTCGCCGCCGTCGATCTCATCGGCACCGTCCGCGACGTTCAGTCGCGTATCGAATCGTGTGAGTACAACGTCGCGTTGGCCACGATCTGGCAGCAGGTGCTCGATCCGGCGAATCGGTACATCGACCGCACCAAGCCGTTCGAGCTAGCCAAGAAGGACAAGGACGCCTGCAAGCGAGTTCTCGTAAATCTCGCCGAGGCGATCCGCATTGCCGCGATACTCACCAAACCGTTCATCCCGGCGACTTCGCAAAAACTCTACGGCGGTTTCAACTATGCGATGACGTATGACTCCATTCGCTTCGAGCATGCCGCAACCCAGCCGCAGGAGCCAGCCGATCTTCGCGTCACCGCCGAACTCAAAGACGGCAAAGTGTCGCCGTTGTTTCCGCGAATCGAGACCTCAGCCTGATACTGAGCGATGAAAATGCACGTGCCGCCATTGGCCGTCGCGACGCTGCCAGATGCGGGTCTCCTCGAATCGATTGGTTTGTGGAGCGCCGGCGGCGATCAAGTGCTGGACGAGTCGCACATAGCTGATGACTGCGGCGTCGGGGCCCAGCATGCGGACGTGCGGCGAGCAAATCGTGCTGGCGTGCTTGCCCATGTGACCGCCTAACTCGAAATAGAATTTGTGGAACTCCAGTCCCTCGACCAATTGCCCCTGTGCCTCGGGCTCGAATGCGGTGAGCGATGGATCGCACAGCGAGCGATATGTTTCCCAGTCGCCCCGGCTGATGCTGTCGAGGAGCTGGCGGGTCAGGTCGATGATTTGCGCTGCGGAGTCGTTAGGTGTGTGATTCATTTGTTTTGTTGGCCCGGAGTGATTCATCCAGGAGGTGATTCTCAAAGGCTTGCAGCCTAGACACCGGGCATCGCTCGCTTCAGCGGCTTGAGCAGCACCAGGAGCACAAGCGACATGGCCAAGGCCATCGCGCCTAGGATGGCGAAAAAGGTTGAGTGCAGCCAGCGGTCCCAAAATACGCCGATCATGGTCAACTTATTCCCGACGGCTGTGGCTACAAACCAGCCGCCCATCATGAGCCCGCGCATTCGTATCGGCGAGACTTTCGACACGAGTGACAGGCCCATCGGCGAGAGCATCAATTCGGCCAGCGTCACGATTGCGTAGGTTCCAATGAGCCAGACCGGCGAAACTTTGAAGGCATAGGGATCGTCGCCCTGCACACTTGCCTCGCCCACTTTGGCGGCAAAGTAGAGGATGAAGAAACCCGCGCCACACAACGCCATTCCCATCGTCATCTTTGCCGGAGTGGATGGCTCAAGCCCGCGCCGGTCGAGCCATTTCCAGAACCACACGAGCGGAAAAGTGAGCGTCACAACCCAGAAAGGATTGATTGCGTTGGATATCGTGCCGGACACGTTCCATGCCGTGTTCTTGTCGGCCCAGTAGGTGAGCGTGGAACCGTTTTGGTGAAACACCATCCAGAAGACAATCACGATGACGAAGATCACGACCAGTGCTCCGATTCGAGTGGCGTCGGGAACGAGGTCGATCGGATTCGCACGCGGCGGCGTTGAGATTTGTGGTTCGCCGGCCGGTTCAGCCGATTCGGCGGACGGGGCCGCAGCATGCGTGGCCGTCTGACTGATCGCGATCCTGCGGTCCACGCTTTCCACAAGATGCTTGAAGTACCAGAGAATCCCCACAGAAATCACCATGCCGCCGGCCGCCGTCGCAAACGCGAGATGGTTTCCAAATCGAGTCTTGATGATTTCCATCATCACGGGCGCGAGAAAGGCCCCGATGTTGATTCCCATATAAAAAATGTTATACGCGCGATCCTTCAAATGGCTGCCTTCCGGATACAGGTTGCCGACCATCGTCGAAACGTTGGGCTTGAAGAACCCGTTGCCGATCACGAGCAGGGTCAGTGCGCCGTAGACTGCCGCGATCGATTGTACTGCCAGCAAGAGATAGCCGGCCATGAAGATAACTCCGCCAATCATCACCGAGCGCCGATAGCCTAATCCTCGATCGGCCAGCCAGCCGCCCACGATGGGGCTTGCATACACAAACATCAAGTAGTTCGCATAGAGTTTCGTGGCATCTTCGCCCGACCACCCGAAGCCTTCGTCCGGGTTTCGCAAGTACAGCGTGAATAATGCCAGCATCGAGTAGAACCCGAACCGCTCCCACATCTCGGTGGCGAACAAGACGTAGAGGCCCGGGGGATGTCGCTCGGTCGACTGGTCGCTGCTTGATGAATGCATGCTGGGTCCTGCCATGGCAACGAGATCGTCGGCACGCATACTTTGCGGGCCCCAATAGAGCCGGGATTCTATTCCGGTGCGGAGCATACGGCAATGATTCGATCGAATTGCGGGTTCCGACTCCCAAGTATAATGTGGCCGTTGCGCGTTCGTGTGATTTTGCCTCCGTTTGAAAATTCGAAAGTAGCTCATTCCATGACTCGGTCCGATTCGAATGCCCCTCACTCGGCACATGCCTCATCCGACCGTAGGTTCTTCGGACACCCCGCGGGGTTGTTGACCCTCTTCTTCGCCGAGATGTGGGAGCGATTCAGCTACTACGGTATGCGGGCGATCCTGGTCCTGTTCATGGCGGCATCGGTGGAAGTGGGCGGACTGGGATTCGGTGACACGCCGAAGGGGGTGATCTACGCCTTATACACTTCGATGGTGTACTTCGCTGGTCTGGCCGGCGGCTGGCTGGCCGACAACATCATCGGGCAGCGCCGCGCCGTATTTTGGGGTGGTGTCGTCATCATGCTCGGTCACATCAGTTTGGCGTTTCAGGGCCTCGCATTTTTCTTCCTTGGGTTGGTGCTGATCATTATCGGGACCGGCCTGCTTAAGCCGAACATCAGCACGATCGTCGGATTGCTTTACGACGCCAAGGACACGCGACGTGACTCAGGTTTCGCGATTTATTACATGGGCATCAACATCGGCTCGTTTTTTGGCCAGACGGCGTGCGGGTTCATGGCGCAGCATTCCTGGTTCAAGCGAAATTTCCTGGTGCCGCTCAGAATCTCCGAGGCGGCGAGTTGGCATTGGGGATTCGCAGCGGCGGCGGTGGGAATGTTCTTCGGGCTGGTCGTGTTTGTTTGGAAGGGCGGACTCATGGGCAACGCCGGCCTCAATCCAAACCCGCATGCGAGCGAACTAGACGCAGCACGTCGAAAACGCACTCTGCTCGTTTCGAGCGCCGTGATCGCCGGAATCATCCTCTTTGTAGCGGCAGCGACATGGGTCGCCATTGCCTCCGGTGTCGAAGTCAATCCGAACACGCTGGCGACAATTGTAAATGTGACTTTTGGCCTTTTGCTGCTGACCTTGACCGTTTTTAGTTTCGGCAGAGTCATTTTCCTCTCTGATCTTGCGATCGAAGAGCGAAATCGGATGATCGTCATTCTCATTCTGTTCTTCGCCAGTGTTCTGTTCTGGGGCGCGTTCGAGCAGGCGGGCGGCTCGCTCAACCTGTTCGCCGATGAGAAATCTCAGCTTTCAGTCTTCGGCTTTGAATTCCCGTCGAGCTGGTATCAAAACGTCAACCCGTTCGCAATCATGGTGCTTTCGCCGGCGTTTGCGTTCCTGTGGTTGCGGCTGGGCGAGCGGGCACCATCGAGTCCCGCCAAGTTTTCGATTGCATTGATTCTCGTGGGCGGAGGCTTTGTGATCGCGGCACTCGGTTCTCGATTGTTCGATAACAACGGGACTCGCATAAGTCCCGCGTGGCTCTTCTGGGTCTATATCCTGCACACGCTGGGCGAGTTGTGCTTGAGCCCAATCGGCCTGAGCATGGTCACGAAGTTGGCTCCGCAGCGAGCCGTCAGCCAGGTCATGTCGATCTGGTTTCTGGCCAACGCCAACGCAAACTTCCTGGCAGGCCAAACGGTCGCGCTCAACGAGAAACTCGGCGGCGACACGCAGATATTCTGGGCCATCGCCGCGGTTACGATTGTGGCCGGGGTCGTGCTGGCCCTGCTTGTACGACCGATCAAGAAGATGATGGGCGGCGTACACTAGGCAAATAACGCATTGCGACTCCCGCCAGAACCACGGCTCCGCCCGCCATCGTGCTCCGCACCGGCACCTCGCCTACGGCAAGCCAGGTCAGTATTGGGTTCAGAACCGGTTCCAATAGCGTGATCAGCCCGGCCTCTTGCGGTGTGACGACTGTCAAGGCGCGGGAAAAGATGGCGTATGGAATCGCCATTTGAACTCCACCGTAAAGCAACAAACCAACAAACTGGGCAAATGTCATCTCGAACGGTTGCCATTCGGGCTTGGTGAGGATAACCGGCAGCAACACGAAGCCGGCAATCGCATGGTTCATGACGGTTAGCCAGAATGGGTCTTCGTCGCGCAGCACTCTCAGGAAAACCGCAACTCCTCCATACGCCGCACCGGCGATCAGGCCCAATGCGATTCCGACCGGCGCGCTTTGCCAGTTTCCGATTACGATCACGACCACGCCTGCCATACCGACCATCAGGCTCACCAGGCTTCGGCGATCCAGCGGTTCGCGCAGCAAGAACACGCTTGCAAGGAACATCCACGCCGGCGCGGTGTACTGCAAAATAATTGCGTTCGCGGCGGTTGTCAGGGTAATGGCCGTGACGTAGCTCACGTTCATCGTTGCAAAACAGGCAACCATGCCGATCATCGCCGGCCGAAACGTCAGCACCGCTGGCCTCAAGAATGGCAATAAAACCGCCGCCGCAAACAGCGCGCGCAAGCACGCCATCGTTGGCCCTGGCAAATCGATCAGCTTGGCCAACATCCCGCTCGTGCTCCACATTAGCGCCGCCAGTACGCCGTAGAGCCGCCCCTGATTGAGTGTCAGAATCCTGAATGTCATGGCGGGGTAGAATCGGTCTCACCCCGATCACTGTCAACGCCACTTCGGCCACTTTGAAATGATTACGGGCACTTGCCTCACAGTTTTTTCAGCATTTCCGCCGCCTTGGCTTCGAAGAGTTTCTGCCATGCTGGCGCCAGGATGCAGTCGCTGTCCTCTTGAGCGCCGCCGACGTTGAGCAATTGTTCGGCCGTGGGGGCGTAGTAGATGTATCCGTTCGTGTAGCCGGCCACGAAGGTGTGCTCGTGCGGCGATGCCTGCTTAATATTGAGGCCGATCTCGACGGTTAATTCCCCGGGAAATGTGACCAGCACAAAATCGTCGATACGCAGGCCGACGAGTTCGACGTCCATCGTTCGCTTCCCGACGGCAACGCCGGCGGCCTGGTGTTTCTTGAGCAGTGCGAGGTTGATCTGAAGGCGCGTCAGTTCTTCCATCGCGAAGATATTCTCCATGTATTGCTTCATGGCTTGGCGGTTCTGGACGTCCATGCCACTGAGGTCTTGGCGACCTAATTTCTTCTCATGAAGATAGCGGTACGAGTAAGCTGACGGGAATTCATCCGCGAGGTCATACTTGGTGGCCAACGACAGGAACGTCTTCAGGTTCAGGCTTGTCCCTTTGAACGACTTCAATAGTCGCGCCTGCTCGGATTCGAGGGCGGCGATGCGCTCGGTGTTGTCGGCTCGCGGCAGGGTGATGGTTTCGCTCGTCACTTTCAGTCGTGCGTCCTCGCGGGTATGCACCTTACGAACTGCTCGCAGCGTGCTGAGCCCCAGCATGTTCCCCAACGGCTCGGCGCTCCGCGGATGATCCACGTCTTTGTACCATACCGGATTGATGTCGCCGCCACATCCTTGGAGGAATAGAGCAATCGCACCCAGGCTCAAGTTGTCCTCGATGACCTGTGAGGCGAACCCGGTGATATCCGCCGTGTTGCCACCACCGGGTACGCCCTGGATCGGATGACATGCAAAGTTGTAAACGACGGCCAGCGTTCGTCCGTCGAGCCGGTCCAGTCGCAAAATGCCGATCTCCGGATCGACCGGCCCCACCCCGGCCACTTCCGCATCCGGCGGCAGCGAGTACGCATGCCGGACATCGACCGTCCGCCCATTCTTCAGCTTGAGCCGACGGTTCTCCATGATGCGATCCTCATGTCCGACGCCGACTCCGACTTTCACGGGAGTGAGATTCTGCACGGCGGCTCTCACCGCTTGAATCGTCCGCTGATCCACATCCGAGCAGACGATCCCGTGACAATGGCTGGCATTGACCAGCACATTTGCCGGCTTGATTTGCAATTCCTGCTCCAGCCGCTCCCTGACCTTTGGAAGATAGTCGTTCTTGATGTAACCGATCTCGCCGACGGCGACCGCGTCCAGAGTGATGAGTACGGCGGTGGTCGTGTTTTGCCTCACGACCAACGCTTTGACAAACAGGGGATCATTAGTCGGCCCGGCTTCCCGATTTGTAATGTCTACCTTCGCCGCGCCGGCCATCAACTGATCTGCATGGACACGGGCAGTTGCAAATAATCCGCTTTGCACGAACACAGCCGCACAGATCGCAAAAGACAGCGCGCGGTGATGCTGCCTGCGACGCGTGTGTGATCGACTGGTGTTGCCAAGCCTCCCGACCGCTCTCCGGTTCGTCATGGGTGTATCTCCGTTTCAATTCGTTTCGTGGCATGCCATGAGCGACGCATTGGCGTGCGATTGTACCGCGCAATTTCGGCGCGGTTAGAGAGCCGGCGGGCAATTGCGAGTTTGCCGGCGAGGTAACCTATGGCAAGCCACATGGTCATTTGACATGATCTGTTTGGAGGAACTACAGGGTGAGCACTGCAACCGCAGCTGAACCAATCCGGATTCGAAACTATCAGCCGGGCGACGAACCGGCACAGGTAGAAATCTACAACGTGGCCACTCAGGACTTGCCTGGATTCAAGGCCGCGACGGTCGAAGAAGTGATCCGTCGGTTTCGGGCGACGGATTTTGATCCTCAGACGAAGCTGTACGCCGAACAAGCCGGGGAGATTGTTGGGTATGTTTCGTTTTCGCAAAACGGTCGCGTGAGTGTGCCGTGGTGCCGGCCAGACGCTGTGGCCGCCCGAACGCCGCTGATGGATGCGGCCATTGCGGCGATGAAACTGCGAGGTCTGAAACAGGCTTGGGCTGCCTACCATGGTGATTGGGACGGGGTGCGCTGGTTGCTCGAATCGTTTGGATTTCGAGTGGTGCGAGAGATCGTGAATTTTGTAGCCCCAGTCGGTCAACTTCCGCGTGATCCGATGTCGCCACCGTTTCGCATCGAGGCACTGAACCGCGACGACGTGCAGGAAGTGTATCGGTTGGCCCCGGCTGCCTTCGCGGTGGAATCAGCGGCGGATCTGGCGGTGGCATGGTTCGACGGCCCCTATTTTTCGAGCGAAGCGGTGTTCAGTGTGCGCGACGCGACAAACAGTTCGATTGCCGGCGTCGGGATCGCGGTGACCAACCCGAAGTATGCCGATGCCACGAAGATCGATGCCGCCATGCCGTGTTTCAGATTGGGTGCCTTGCGGACCGAGTCGGAACGGACGAAGCGAGTCAACGGTCTCTTCTCGTACGTGGCGAGACCGGGGCCGGATAATCATCATTTGGCCCGACTGCTGATCAGTGAGGCGTGCAGCCGGTTTGAGCTGGCCGGCCTAGCCCATGTAGCGGCTCAATGCCCTAGTGATCGCGAACTGGAGTTGGCGTTTTATCGAAGCTGTTTCCAAGTGCAAAAGTCATTTCCGGTTTTTGTTCGCGAACTGTGAGAAATCCATGACGACATCAAAGACCGGATCGACGCTTCGATTTGCTGCAGCGCTTTCCACGGAGGCGGATACCGGCCGGGCGATCGCCGAAGTCTGTCGGCTGGCCGGCGAGCAGTTGACTGGGCCGGCGAATCTTGGGTTTCTCTTCGTATCACATCATCACGGGCCAGATTTCGAATCGATCACGGCGGGCATCGGCGATGGCCTTGCTGTGGAGCATCTCATTGGTTGTACGGGTGAAGCGATCGTGGGCGGCGGCCGCGAGATCGAGGGCCAGCCGGCCATTTCACTGTGGCTCGGTCAGATACCGGGCGTGACGATACGCTCGATGCACCTGGAGTTCGAGGAGACGCCCGAGGGTGCGACGTTTGTGGGTTGGCCGGATGATCTACCCGATCCCTGGCCGGACGGAGCTGCGTTGCTGCTCTTGGGCGATCCGATGAGTTTTGCCGTCGATGCATTCTTGAAACGCATGAACGAAGATCATCCGCACGTGCCCGTGTTGGGCGGCATGACCAGCGGCGGTTGGGAGCCGGGCCAGAATCGGATGTTTTGGGGCCGGCGCGAACTCAACCGCGGAGCTGTGGCCGCACTCGTGTACGGACCGGTGAGGGTGCGAAGCGTGGTTTCTCAGGGGTGCCGACCCATCGGCGAGCACTTTGTCGTCACGCGATCGAATCGCAACGTGATCCAAGAAATGGGCGGTCGGCCGCCACTGGCACACCTGCAAGAGCTATTTCCAAAATTGTCGCGCGAGGAACAACAGTTAATCCAGCGCGGGCTGCACGTGGGTCGCGTGATCAACGAGTACAAGGAAAGTTTCGGTCGTGGCGATTTTCTGGTTCGCAACGTGATCGGGGCGGACCCGGGCAGCGGCGCGATCGCCATCGGCGATTTTGTGCGGCCGGGACTGACGGTTCAGTTTCATATTCGCGACGCCCAATCCGCCGACGAGGACCTGCGGCACCTGCTGACCCAGGCTCGCCAAAATTGCAACTCGCCGCTCGGTGCCCTGCTCTTCACATGTAACGGTCGCGGCACTCGGCTGTTTCCTCAGCCGAACCACGACGCGGGCGTCATCCGGGAACTCGCGGGCGAAATTCCAATTGCGGGTTTTTTTGCCCAAGGTGAGCTTGGCCCGATCGGTGGGCAGAATTTCATCCACGGCTTTACAGCCAGTGTTGTCTTGTTTGAAGGGGAAAACCATGGCTGAAATAGTTGTGAACTTGGTCGATCACCCCCTGCAGGCCGGACTTGCATCGCACCGAAAACCGATGGATCAAATCGCCCGACTCGCGGGGATTGGCGAGCAGCAGAATCAGAGGCGGGCCGACGCGAAGTCCACCGATGCGCGATTGGTGGGTGAGCGATTCGTTGCTGAAAGGCCGTGGAGTGACGATCGACCGGAAACGCTCGTGGTTTGCTGCTCCGACGGCCGCTGGCATGGTCAGGTTGAGGAATTTGTGCGCGGCCAGGTTTCGGAGCGGGCTGACATGTACGCCTTGCCCGGCGGGCCGGCAGGGTTCAATCTCTGGAGTTCGTCGTTCGACGAGGCCAAGGTGGCCGAGCGGGCTTTTCGATTCCTGGCCGAACACCACGAACTCGAATCGGTCTGGCTGCTCGCCCATCAGGACTGTGCGTATTATCGTGCTCGATACCACCCGCTGGATGAGCAGTTCGTGCTGCGCCGCCAGCTCGAAGATCTGGCCCGTGCGAAAGATTTGATCTCGCAGTGGAGCCCGAATCTACTCGTGCGTCGCGTGTTTGTCGCGCGCGAAAATGGCCGGGTCGTGTTCACGACAATTACAGACGAGTGGGAATAACAGCCCGTTGAAAGAGGGGACAGCCCCCTCAACGACTAGGCACATATCCCATTGAAAACGGTTCAGTCGCAATGGGACTGTCCTCATTTTCGACGGGCTGATAAGGGAGTTTGTTGTGTCGAGCGACAGCACAGCCTCGCAACGCAGCGTGGTACGGCGAACGGCGTGGCCAGAATCCAAGACCGCGCCCCTGGTGCCGCCGCTCTGCCCGTCCGTTGTCTATGTCGCACGCGATGCCGACGAGATGAATCGCGTCTACGAGGGCGAGGAGGCTGGATTCACCTACGCCCGCGAGGGCAACCCAAACGCCGAGCTGCTCGCCAAGAAAATCGCCGGCCTTGAAGCCGCCGATGCGTGCTTCATTACCAATTCCGGAATGTCCGCCTGCTCGGCAATCGCACTAGGCTTGCTCAAGGCCGGCGATCATCTCGTCGCCGGCAACCAGCTCTACGGCCGAACGCACCGGCTGGTCAGTCGCGAGTTGACTCGATTTGGCGTTCAGACCGATCTGGTGAATGCGTCAGATTCGGCAGCCGTCGAAGCGGCGATTCGGCCGAACACGCGCATGATTCTGGTCGAAGTCGTCTCGAATCCGCTGTTGCGAGTCGCCGATATCGAAGCCCTGGGCCGCATCGCCCGAACTCGAGGCGTCTTGCTGGCTGTGGACAACACCTTCCCGACCCCGCTGGTCCTGCGACCGTTGGCTCTTGGCGCGAGTTTGGTGATCCACAGCGTTACGAAAATGCTGGCCGGTCACAGCGACGTGACGCTGGGCGCCGTGTGCAGCTCGCGCGAGCATGCAGTCGCGATCCGCGACACGATCGTAACGTGGGGGCTGAACGCCAGCCCGTTCGATTGCTGGCTGGCCGAGCGAGGCATGAACACACTGGAGCTTCGCGTCGCCCGCGCCACTGCAAACGCCGCCGCGCTCGCCGATTTTCTTGCCGGTCACCGAGCCGTTCATCGAGTGATTTACCCCGGTCGTCCGGAGCACCCCGACCACGCCGTCGCCCGGCGGCTGCTGGGAAATCAGTTCGGCTCGATGGTCAGCTTCGAGCTAAACGGTGGCCGAGAATCCGTGAACCGATTCATGAGGGCACTGACCAGCATTCCGTTCGCCCCCACCTTGGGCGACGTTTCGACGATCGTCAGCCACCCCGCCGTAACATCCCACCGCGGCCTCACCCCCGCCGAACGCGAATCGCTAGGCATCCGCGAGGGGCTCATTCGCGTTTCGGTGGGTATCGAAGAATTGGCGTTGTTGAAAACGGAGTTTCGCAGGGCCTTGAGTGACTAATTGCAGTAGTTCCAAGTTCCTGCGTCCCCCGCCAGCTTGGGGCCTGTTGATTTAACGCCCCAATGTCGTCTAACCGCGACCCAACGGGGAGCGCGTGGACTGAGGCCAAACAACTTACGTACGCCGCGCTCCCCGTTGGGTCGCGGTTAAACGACTAAATCAACAGACTCCGAGTAGGCAGGGGGGCTGCCATCTTGAATTTGGCAGTGGGTCAGTTTGGCGAGCGGGGGGCGTCAGGCCCCTGATAATCGGCGGAGAATCAGGGGCTTCACAGCCCCCGCTCGCCAAAATGACCCACTACCTTGAATTTGGAACTATTGAATTGGCAAAAGGATCAAGAGATGATCCACGAGCAAAAAGGTCACTTCTCTTTGATGGTTGGCCGCGCGGTGCGCCAGCCGGGAGATTTGGGTTGGGGTGCGGCGGGCACGTCGAATCCCATCAGGCGGTGCGGCGCGATGTAGTCTAGTTTTGATTCGCCGCGCGATGGATCGACGAGCTTGGGTTCGGCCGATTTCTCAGGGGTGGTGATTCGCGGGGGCAGGTCGGGCATCGGGACGGTGGTGGCCCCGGGCGAATCGGCGGCGGCGGGTGGCATGCACTTGCGGCAGTGCTTCATCGGGCCGTGCGGGCAAAAAGTAATCGTCGGGGCCTGCGGGACGTTTTCGATCAGGTAGTTTCCCACGTCGAGTGCCGTCTCTTCGCGCGGGCGGGCGGGCGATTGGAGCGTGACGATTTCCGGCGTGAGGAAAACCACGAGTTCACTTTCGCGTACCAGGTTGGACCGGCTGCGAAACAGAAGGCCGAGTCCACGGATGTCTTTGAGGTACGGTGTCCCACGAAATGTATCGTTATCCGCTCGTTGCCGCAGACCGCCGATTACCAGAGTTTGATTGCTCGCCACGCGTACGAACGTGTTTGTCTCGCGGCGGTCGATGATCGGCTGATCGGTATTCGGAGTAAACCCCGCCAACCGGCTGAAGCTTGGATTGACCGCCATTTGTACGGTTTCCGATTCGCCGATGAGCGGCTTCACGCGTAGTTTTACACCCACTTCCTTGAATGAAGTCGTGCCGATGTTGCCGCCGCCGGCCGTCTGGGTCAGTTCCTGGTAGGGGATTTCTTGAATGATCTGGATCGTCGCCTCTTCATTGTTGAGCACGGTCACGGTGGGATCGGCAAGCAGTCGCGAGTTCTTGGTCTCTTGCAGGGCACTGACGACGGCGGCCATGTCGAAATGTTTACTCACGCTGGCGAAGCTCATGGCGCCGTCGAGCGGGCTGCCGGCAAACGGCACTCGCGTGACGCTATCGAGTGCCAGCCGGGTTTTCGACGCCCCTTCCTTGTCCAACCGCAGCTTGACCGCATGATTCCAGTTAAGCCCCAGTGATTCCATATCTTCCAGCGCGATGTCATAGATGAGTGCCGTGATGCGGACCTGTTGTTGCGGCACATCGGTGAGCCGGATCAGTTCGCGAACGATTTCCAATTGTTTGGCTGTGCCGGAAAAAACGCAGCGGTTGGACGCCTCGAGGCTGGCCGCCTTGCCCGATTTGGATTCCGTGTTCTTGTCGTCCTTGAAGAGCTTGTTGACGGCCTCGACCAGCGAGTCGGCACTCACGTGTCGCGTGAGATAGTGCATCACGCGGATTTCGTCCGGCTCGTTGCTCTTGCCCGGTGCGTCGGTAGGCCGGTGCGTGGCATCAATTTGTTCAATCAGTCCGCGAATGGACTGTACACGGTCTGGAAAGTCCACGACCACGAGCAGCTTGGCCGACGCCACCGGCTCAATTTTGCCGCGCGGGGATCGCAGCAACTCGACGGCCTTAACGATGTCCGTCGGGTTCACGTAGCGCACCGGAATCGTTGCCGTCTGCATCAGTGGATTGAAGTCGCCCAACTCTTCGAGCTTCGTGATCACAAGACTCTGGGCCACAGGCCGATAGCTGTAGCCTTGAGCCAGAAGGATAGAATCGAGAATCTCGTGCAACGGAGTCGCCTTGAACGTGCCGTTCACCTTTCCTTGCAGGTCGGAATTTACGACCAGGTTGATTTGCCAGATGTCGCCGATGGTGAAAAGGGCTTCGCCGAGCGGTGTGTCGCGAAGTGTCAGGTCGCCTTTCTTCGCGAGCTTCGTCATCAGGGCCGGGTCAATGCTCATTTCGCGAGCCAGCGGCGACTCCGCGAGACTCGGTTGTGCAGGCAGCGTTGAGACAAGCGTGAGCAGCATGGCAAGCCATCTCACTCGCCGATTGCAGCACGGCCGTGAGTCATTCCGTCTCAACTTCGATGGTAGTGAAGCCATTTCCCACCACACAACTTGTCCAGTTGCAACGAGTTACCATCCGGCCACACCACTTTTCGAGCGTGAGGCGCAAGTACACTTACTCAGTTTATCGGATATGAGGAAAAGGGACCTTGAACCAACTGTAGGGGGTTGTGCAGGTTTGGCGAATCTGCCGCGCTTAGCGGGTTGGGGCCGTTCGGGATTGAAGGGCCGGCTCAATTGGGGTGGCTTTTGTCGGCGCCGATTCGGTGGCACCGCCGGCCGAGAGCGACTCGAACCAGCTTTGCCCCTCGTGCCTGAGCATGACTTTGGGCGGCTTAATTGAAAGGACCTCGATCTTATCTCTCGATTCTCCGACGCGAAGTGCGGTCATTTTTCCGTCGATCACGAGCAGGGCGAGCATGCCGTCCGCGTTCGCGAAGCCTTTGACCTGAATCGCCGGCCGCTTGGTTGCCGGTTGCTCTGGCTTGGCCTCGTGCTTTTCCGGCGGGAGAAAGAGTTCCTGGCGATTGGGAAAAGGTGGCTTGAACTCAGTGACCGCTGCGGAGGCAACCGCATTTGATTCGGAGGCGACGGTCAGGGGTGCAGCGTCCGGCGTCGACTTTTGTTTCTCGACGTTGCGAGGCGAAGCCGCACCGGCTTGGCCAGTACAGCCTGCGAGGGGCAGCGAAAGCAACACGACAAGGATTACATTACGCCATTGGCTGTTGGGCATGGTTAAGCTCGAAAAGGATTAACTCGATTTCCAACAATACTTGAGTGCTGTCGGTCACCGGCTTCAATGACAGCCGGCGCGTGTGCATCAGATGTTCTTCGGAATTGAGCAGCCGGAGAAATTCTTTGGCGTCGGACAAGTTTCCCGAGACAGTGATGGAGATCGTTTGAGATTCGATCACGTGCTCGCCTTTCGCTTCCGAGCTGGTCTTGGTGAGCGATACCACGGGATGGTCGCCCACTTTCCAATCGCGCTGCCGGCGTTCGCCCGGTTGGATCTGGCGGACCTGGCAGCCCGCGCGTCGAGCCAGCTCGACGACTCGGCCGCGGAACACGTGAGCCTGATCGCCCGACCCGCCGCGCGGCGGTCCCTTGCGAGCGAGGGCGTCACGCTTTGCCGTCAATTCTTCAACGGCCGGCAGGCGCGTCATCGATTCCTGAAACTTGGCCAGTTCCCCTTTCAGCTTGGTCTGCTCGGCCCGCAGCGCGATCAGTTGATCGAACGCCGGCAGGCCCGCGACCACGAGCACCGCCAGGGCGACGCCGAGCGTGATCCAGAGACGCAGCGGGTGGTTCTGAAACTTGCGGAGCAGTTTTTCAATCACTTGATTGCCCCCTTCGCACCCGGCGAGCGGGCGGCAGTTCCGCATTCGATGTCGAATTCGATGGATGGTCGGGACCGAAATTGCGACGGCCGTGTCGAAACCAACTCCACGCGGTCCCAGTCCGGAGAACCCTCCAGCCAACTGATGAACTCGTGAATGCTGTTCTCTTCAAACGTGGTCCCCCCCAGACTTATCTTGCCCGAGGCATCGACTTGGAACCGGTTGAGCCAGAGGTCGTCCGGGGCACAATGAGCCAGACTCGAAAGGGCCTTGACCCAGTTGGCAGTCTTAAGTTGGTCGCGAATCGTCTTGCGATACTGTTCGAGTTGTTCGGCCTGCTGAATCTGATGCCACAGTTCCTGAGTGCGGGATTGGTTCGGACCCAGCGTGGCCATCTGGCTGCGCTTTTGTTCGCAGCGATGCTGCTCGAATTGCTTGGCGCCCCAGAGCAGCAAGGAGATGACGAGTGCCGCGGCCACTGGGATGGCGCTGCGAATGAGGTCGGGTCCGAGCGGACGCAGCCTGTCGGCGTCGAATTGTTCGACGAGGTTTGGGCCTGAATTCTGCGCGTCGGGCGTGAACGGCACGAGTGCGGTTCCGAGCGCCGCGGCAAATTCGCCGGGCCGAACGGACTCGTCGAACTTCCATCGCGAATCCAGGATGTCGGAGTTCCTCGCGTGGACTTCGATCTCTTCGCGCCGTCGCAGGCCGTCGTGAGCCACGTGCACGGACGCGGCACAGCCGAAGAGGAAAACGCGGCCGATCCGGCCGAGGCCCGGGCGACTGTATCGTTCGCAATAGCGCCGCAACCGTTCCAGGAGGCCGAGCACCGCTTCGGCTGCTTCCGAAGGTTGCAGGTGACTTGCAGGCCGATAGTCTAAAAGCAAGCGGCCACGGAACGAAATGCCCAGCTCCGCTCCCGCTTCGTGCAAATTCAAAATCAAAACGGGGGCGTCCTGATCGCGTCTCAGGTGACCGAGCAGGCGGCTGAGTCCGACGAGTGTCGGCTCGATCCGCTCGATGGCCAGCCCGGCCAGTCGCGTGGCGGTCGCAAGGGCATCCACGGTCCTCTGGTTCGCGACGCTCGCCAACACGTGCTCATGCCGGGCGTCAATCGATTGGAGGCTGCTGGAAATCGCCTTCGGACCGGTGCCCAACGCGATGTACGACGCACTCCGCTCTTCCAGTCCACGCAGCTCTTTGCGGATTTCGTCCTTGTTTCCCGTGGCGGAGAGAGTGAAACAGAGGTCGGTGGCAAGCGTGACCAGGACGGCGGCTCCTTCCAGTTTCTCTTCGGTGACAAGAGTTTTGATTGCAGCGGTGAGTTCCTCGCTACCGCGATCAGTGCCGATTACCGTCGATTCGGTTCGCCAATCGAGCGATCGAACGCGGACTTGGACAGGCTCGGTTCCATCGCCGGCCTCCAGGACGACGAGTCGAAGTTTCGGGCCGGACAATTCCAGGACGACGCTGCGCGTGGGCGTTTGAACGCGAGTTCTGAATCTGGCTAACAGTGACTCTCTAAATTTGTTAATCATCGTTTTTCTGGCGGTCCATCGGGCCATTCCTCGATCTGAACTAACCACCATGTTCACAGTTCAATCGTGACCTGCAATTTCCGCGTGACTGATCCGGCAGTTCCCGTCGTGGTGACGATCACCTGCCCCGTAATTCCGTTTCCAACCGTGGCCGAATACGTGTTGCCGCTGCCGGAAGGGAATTCGGTCGAGGGGATTCCGGTACGCCAGTTTGGATTATTTTCAAGTTCGGCGAGGGCGTGGTGGGCTGCCGCGCCGGCCAAGTACAGTGCTTGCTCGTAATACACCGTGTTGCGTGAGGCCGTCATTTGCAGCGTCAGGCCATCGAGGATCGAGACCACCAGTGCGGTTGTGAGTGCCATGACGAACAGGCAAATCAAGAGTGCGGCACCACATCGACTTCCCCGATTGTGTGTGCGTGGAATTCCTGACAGTAGTTTGTTTGACATCACCATGATCGCATCCAGGCACGTCCGCTGATGGTTCGTGCGCCGCCGTTATCGTGCGGCAACTGCACTTGTACACGACATTCGATCGACTGAATCTCGGTGACGTCCGATGGCTGCGACACTCCGTCGAAGTCGTAAGCCGTGAAGCTCAGTCCCATAATGCCGGTGGCAAGCAAGTCGCTGGCCGAGCCAACGCCGAAATAGACCTCGCCCGTCGCCGGGTTGTGACTCCACACGTTAATCTGCCCCGAAGACATCAGGAGAGTAAGGCTCCCGGAATTGTTGCTCGCCGGCGTAATGACCGAAACCTGCACGGCCTGCCGAAACTGGCGGGTGATGTGTCGCAGCGTTGCGTGGGCGGCCTCGAGCCTGGACGAATCTTCCTGGTGGGCACTCCAAGCCACGTGCGAGGTGCGTAACAGCAACGCGGCCGCTGTGCCCAACCCCGCCAGCAGCGCGGTTGCCATCACCAGTTCCAGCAGGGTCATGGCCCGCCGGTCTCTGAAAGCGTGCCGGTTCACTGTGGATATCCCGCCAACTTGGAAACCTTACTGGCCAATCTCACATACGACTCACCGCTGTCTCGAACGCTGTTGCCGTTCGCGTCGTGCCAAACGGTGGATTCGATTGCCATCAATCGGTTGGGGATGCCGCCGCCTGAGCTGGAATCTGATTTGGTGATCGAGAAACTCAACTCGGCGTTTCCAGTGGTCGCAAAATTGCCGGACACCGAACCCGTGGACCAAGCTGAGCTGACGATCGCCATTTCTTCTTCGAGTTTGTAGGCAGCCAGATTAACAATAAGGTTCCGGCGCTCGACGTCACGGCTCCGTTCCAGCGACTGCCTCATGAGTCGCAGCGCGGGAACAAGCGTGCCGGCCAGCAGGGCAACCGCCATGATCAATTCCAAAAGCGTTTGCCCGCGACGCGACGGAGAAACAAACTCAGTGGTTCCAGAAAAAGGGACAGTCCCTCTACGAACACACGGCTTGACATAGCGAAAAAGTTCTGGTCGCAAAGGGACTGTCCCCTTTTTGGGAATGCCGAAACTGTCCTGCGGCTGGTTGAAACACTTTGAGTACGGTCAATTTTGAATCTTGGGAGCCAAGGCGGGGTGTATCTGAGTAAGCCTAGCTCAGGTTGGAAGCGAGTCAACGTTGCGATCCGGGCGAGTTACAATCGTTACGAATCGCAAAAGTAGAGTTTTCGGCCAACTGCCGGCAATGGGTTCGAGTCGGTCAACTGAGCGTCTTTGAATTGGTCCACTGAGACTCGACCACCCAATAGGAATTTGCCGTAAGCAGGCTTACAACTCGCCACACAGTTTTGGCCGACAATGGCAGATTTGGAAGTCTGCCTCCACTGCCTGCTACTGAATCTCCTTCCAAGACAAAACACGCAGGCCTGTCGGATTAACCCCTAGCTTTGATTCGTAGCAACCCGGGTCGAATGTCGGCCCGATGGGTCGTGAGTTTCCATCCAAGTCCACGTTTACACTGGGGCTGGAGTTCGTGCCGGCGTTGATCGCGGGCGAACGGCGATTCAGGTGAAAGTCGCGGCCTGCGAGGCTGACGAAGTTCGGGTCCACAGAGATTTCGCCGGTACTCGCCGTTGTTCCGATGAAGTCGCCGCCGGTATTTCCAAAGACCAAGTTGTAGCTGTGCGTCATGGTTCCGTTGTGCCGCTCCAACCCGCCGAAAGCATTGAATGCAACGATGCAATTACTGATCGACATGTCGCCCGTTTGCTGACGGATGCCATCGTTGCCGTTTGCCGCGATGGTACAGAACTGAATCGTCGAGGCGGCCGAACCCAGGGTCACTTCCACGCCGTCATTGCCATTCGCATAGACCAGACAGTTCACAAAGGTGAAATTTCCCGTCTCGGAATGAACGCCGTCGATGGCGTTGGAGTAAAGTCGACTTCGATCGATTGTGAGCTTCGTTTTCTGCCCTTTGCCGGAAGCACCGGAGCCGGTGTTGTTTCGGAGTTCGCATAACTGAACCAAAACGTCTGAATCGCCCGAAGCATAGAGACCATCGGAGCCGTTGTTTCGAATGATCGAGTTATAGACCGTCACTGCGGCGATATCAACTTCCACGCCGAAATCAGAGTTGCCGTAGATTTCACAACTATCGATCCGTCCGCCTTGTGACTGTCTCCAATACACGCCGCGGACGCTCGAGCGAATTTGGAACCCAACAAAGTGGACGTTGTCGCTCTGCGCAACCGAGACGGCGGTCCCGGCATAGGTAATCTCTACGGTGCCTGCATCGCCCGTTTGCGAGCCGGTGGTGTCGGCGATATATCGGATCGGGTTCGAAGTCGTCCCGTTGCGTTTCGGGGCGACTTGCTCGTTGTAAACTCCAGCGCCGACGTAAACGGTGTCACCTGGCCCGACCAGCAGTGCCGCCTTATTGATCGTCAGCCAGGCAGTCCCCGGCGACGTGCCCGAATTACCGTCGTTTCCCGACTTGCGCACGTAGAAATTCGCGGCCAGCAGATCGTCGCAAAACAAATTCAGGAGAACGGCCAGCAGGATACGGTTCACGAATTTGTTACTGGTGCAATTCCTCGAAATGTTCATTTTCGTCTTTGAACTCCCGCTTGCCTAAAGTTCGGTGACGCGAACGGTCCCGGTGGCCGGGACCACCGACACCTGCCACGATCTATTCGGAGCCTCCAGCGTGTATTGGTACGCGGCTATTGCCGAACCCTCAAATGTGAATTCAGCCCGAGTGGAAGTTCCGGTAATCGCGACGTTCTTTGTGAAGGTGCGCGGCTCGTCCACCGCCGCATCTCCGGTCGGCAATACTCGGTAGCAGGTGTAACTCCGAATCTGGCCGCCGAGCGTGTTGAACTTCAAATAATGGTTATTCCCTGTGGCGATGGCACGCCGCTGGGCACACAAAAGATCAACGGCCAGCCGGTTGGCATCCGTCTGCGATCCCACTTCGCTGAGCGTCGCTGCCATCTTCGAGCCCGCGGCAATCACCCCCACGATTCCCAGAATCACGACGACGGCCATAAGCTCCATCATTGAGATGCCGCAGTTTTTGCAATGTTGGCGATTCATGCGATTGCCTCATTCCAGGGCTGCAAGAGATTCGACCTGCTTCCACTTTCCGCTTGGGTCACTACAAACGCAGAAACCCGTTTTCTGATCGAAAACGGGTCTCTGCAATTTGTGACTCCTTCGTCTGTTTCAAGTCAGACGAACTCAGCTTAGTGAGCGCCGGCCGTGTGGCCAGTGACGCGACCAGTCACTGCATCGAGTGCATAGGTCGCATTGCTAACTGGGCAAGCCGGGATTCCATCCGGGAAGTAGGTGGGGTTGTTCAAGGCGGCGAGGTTCGCGGGCAGCGAACCGTTGTTGAAGAAATACCGTTCCACCGCGCCGTTGACTTCCGATTTGTTTTGGAAGCAAGCATTTTCCTTCGCAGTCGTGCTCGAAGAAGCAATTCGCGGGATCACGACCAGGGCGATGATGCCCAAAATGGTCACAACAGCCAAAAGTTCCAGCAACGAGAAACCAGCACGTTTCCGAGACGCCATGACTCTTACTCCTCTCTGAACAGTTTGGGAGGCCTGCGATCCGCCATTTTCATAAATGTTCAGGCGTTTTCCGCGGGCCACAACCAGAACACAGTTTGTGGAAGCGGCCAAGACGTACCCAGTGTCGTCCTGTATGCCGTTCATCCATCCATCCGCGAGACCGGCCGCTCGACCTCCTTGCCGCGTGGCTCAACCAACACTTTTCCTCCCCCGACGACCACGCTGCATTTCAGCCTCGACGTTTGCTTCCAAACATATAGCATGCAATTTGCAACTTGGCTTGCGAGCAAATGGGAATTCTTGCCGGCCAATCCAGGGAGTACCATTAGTGCGTGTGCCCTTGTACCTGATGCGTCGTCGCGTCTAACACGTAACTGGTTCCGTCCACCGGACACCGCATCAGCCCTTCGGGGAAATACTGAGTGTTCGCGCCGATATCGGCTAGATTCGACTGAGGCCACACGGCTTTTTCGCGGTACCAGAGCTGTACCTGAATGTCCACGTTGCCCTTCTGTGTGTGACATTGGCTCTTTCTGGCCGTGCTGGATGTTGCTGAGATTCGGGGAAGAACGATCAACACAAGAACGCCCAACACAACCACGACCGCCAGTATGTCGGCCAGGGAAAATCCTGGTCGCGCAGTGGATGCATAACGGTTAATGCGCACCGGCAGCTCCGATCATGTCAAACATGGGCAGATAAATTGCCAGCAGGATGCAGCCGATGGTTGCGGCCAGCGAGATCGTGAGCACGGGCTCGATGGTCCCCACGAGCACGTGCGTGTAGCGATCGATTTCGCGTCTCAGATAGTCCCGAATGTGCGGTGTGACGGTCTTGAGGTTCCCGGTTTGTTCGCCGATGACGATCAATTGGTGTACGACCGGCGGGAAGATGCCGCCATATTTGTCGAGTGCCCGGCTGAATTTTTCACCCAGCACGACAGCCACTTGAAGCTCCTCAATGTCCTTTCGCATCTTGCGATTCGGCACCACGCGAGCCGCCACCTTCAGCGACTCGACCACGGTGAATCCCGACTCGATCAGGTTTCCAAACACCTCGATGAACTGCATCACCGCCATGTTGCGCAGCCAGTTGCCGATCAAGGGAAGCTGCATGAAGGCCTTGTCGATTCGAACTGCCAGGGCGGGTTCGCGCCGCGCTCGCCGAAACGCGAACGGCCAGCAGAACAGAAACAGCAACACCATCCAGCCATAAGCCCGTGCCATGTCGCCGACGACCAGAAGTGCTCGAGTAATCAGCGGAAGCGGCAGCCCAATGTCCGCATAGGTTTTCTTGAACAATGGAATCACAAACACGAGCAGAAAGCTCACCGATACAGTGCCCGCCACGACCAGGACTGCCGGATAAGACAGTTTGCGAATGATCTGGGAGCGGACATTGCCGGTTTGCTCAAGCTGCTTGGAAATCTGGCCGAATGTTTCGGCAAGGATTCCGGCCCGCTCACCGGCCTTCACCTGATTCACCAAAACCTCGCCGAACGTTTTGGGAAAGCCACCGATTGCCGAACTAAAAGTGTCTCCGGATTCGACGGCGCGGCGAAGAGAATCCAGGAGAGAACCATATTTCTTCATCGATCGCTCTTGGCTCATCGTACTCAGCGCCTTGGCGAGGGGTACGCCGATCTGCAGCAGTGTGGCGAGATTTCTCAGCACCGACGCGAGCATGGCCGGCGGAATTCTCGGCACCTTGGGCTCGGGCTTCACGCCGGCTTTTTTCAGCCGTTGCGTGACTTTTTTCGTCAATCCGCCGACTGACGTTGCCGCTCCTGAAAGCGTTTTTGAATTTGTTACGCCCATCGTTCGTTAGACCACCAGTTTGTAGTAGACCTCTTCGATCGTTGTGTCACCGGCCAGTACCAATTCCATTCCATTGGTCGCGAGATCGGCCATACCTTCCCGTTCGGCGATTTCGCGCAGCTTCGCCGACGGCAATCCGCGTTCAATCGCCTCGGCCAACGTGTGTGTCACGACCATGATCTCGAAGATGGCCGCTCGGCCGGCGTAGCCCGTTCCGAGGCACCTCTTGCAGCCGCGGCCGTGGAAGAAAACCGCCGGCGACGGGATCGTGCAGCGCTGGGCCAACGTCTTGAGCATCATGTCGCTCGGATCGTACGGCTCTTTGCAGCCTGGACAAGTCGAACGGACCAGCCGCTGGGCCACCGACCCGATTAACGAGCCACCGACCTTGAACGGGTCCACGCCCAGGTCGGTGAGCCGGACCACGGCCCCCACCGCGTCGTTGGTGTGCATGGTCGAGAGCAGCAAGTGCCCGGTCAGTGCCGCTTGAACTGCCGTCGCCGCCGTTTCGTGATCGCGGATTTCACCGACCATGATCACGTCGGGGTCCTGTCGCATGATGTATTTGAGGGCGTTAGCAAAACCGAGTCCGTGCTCGCCGTCCGCCTGGACCTGGTTGATCCCAGGCAGCCGCGATTCGACAGGGTCTTCCACGGTGACGATGTTCAGCGGGAGGCCGTTGAGCTGCGACAGCATTGCATACAACGTCGTGCTCTTGCCGGAACCTGTCGGGCCGGTCACGGCGATCATGCCGTGCGGCTTGTCGAGCAAACCCTGGATGATTTCTTGTTGCCGTTTGTTGAGTCCGATGGCGTCAAGGTGGTGGGCCTTGTGGCCGTCATCCATCACTCGCAACACGACCTTTTCGCCGCCGACGGTGGGAATCGTGCTGACTCGAAAATTCGCCCGCGTTCCCGCATTGTCGATGTGCAGCTTGCCGTCCTGCGGCCGGCGAGTTTCGGTGGTGTTCATGTCTGCCATGACTTTGATGCGCGCGACCACCGCCTCTTGGATGTGGTTTGGGATGGTCATAACCTGACGCATGTCGCCGTCAACTCGATAGCGAACTCGCATCTCGGGCGTGTGCGGCTCCAGGTGTACGTCGCTCGCACTGGCGTTGACCGCGCCGAGCAAAATCGCCTTGACCAGCCGCACGACGGGCGCCGAATCTTCCTCGCAGGGCGTCGCCGGCACATCGATTTTGGCCGTCTGAGCGGCCGCGATCAGGTCGGCCAGCTTCATATCGACGACCGTCTGGCGGGCGACGAGCTGTTCGTCGAAACCTCGATCCAGAGCCGCGTGAACTTCGCTGCGCAGCGCCACCACCGGATCGATGCGATATCCCGTGATCAGTTCCGCCTCCGAAACCGCCTCGACGTCGTCCGGCGACACCATGGCCAGCGTCAGTCGGTTCGACGTCACCGTGATGGGCACCACTTCGCGGTCGCGGGCAAATGGCTCCGGCAGCAGCCGCACAACTTGCGGGTGTACCGCTTCGGGGACCAGTTCGCGAAAGCTGACGCCATATTGTTGCTCGAGGGCCGAACCGAGTTGGTCGCCCGCGACCAGGCCGCCACGCAGCAGAATCTCGCCGAGCATGACCTGTTCGTCGGTCTGCCGAGCCAACGCGCCTTCCAATTGAGCCTCATTCAAGAGCCCGCGCGCCAACAGAATCTCGCCGAGTCGTTGTGCCATAGCAATCGTTTTATGTTCGAGCGGGAGCCAGGGGAGTGGAATCAGTTGGCGGGGAGCTTTACGCTTAGCAGTTTTTCAAGTTTGCGTTCCAGAACGGCGGGATCATAAGGCTTGACCACATACTCGGTCGCCCCGGCGGCAAACGCACGCTGCACGTGGCCGAGGTCCGCGTTACTCGAGAACGCGACGATCGGAATGCCGCTCGTTCGTTCGTCGTTTCGCAATCGCGTGGCCAGCTCGAATCCGTCCATGCCGGCAATCTGCAACTCCATCACAATCGCATCCGGCCGGTCGTTGTCCACGGCGGCAAAAACCGCGTCGGCTGTGTCAACGAAATGAACCCGGTACCCCAAAAGCTCCAGCCGAAACTTGGTGATCTCGGCGACGGTCCGGTCGTTCTCTACCAACAGCACGTTGCGCTGTTCCAGTGACATGGATGCAATCCTCAAGTCGCTCGATTGGCGGCAAGGTGCTCCGCCCTCGCTGCACCAGCGGGAAATAAACAACGCGCCCGCCTGGCTAGGGTTTTCCCTGAAACCTTAGCTTGCACCGGCCGGGAGTCAAATGGGGTCCGATTCGACGGGTTGGATTGGTTGGCAGGAGCGGTTCATTCGCGGGTGTCTTACAGCAATTCCGCAATCGGTTCACCTTCGCCGAGGATCGGAATTGGACGGCCGAGCCGGTCGAAGAACACGTCGGATGTGGAAATGCCGAATCGGTGGTAGATCGTGGCGAGCAGGCAGTTGCTGTCCATGATTCGGTCGATCGGCTCTTCGGCTCGCGGGTTCGTCGCCCCGATGACTTGCCCCATGTGCAGGCCGCCCCCGGCAAGAAACACGCTCATGGCCTTGGCCCAATGATCGCGGCCCGGCCGCTCGGATCCTGGTTCCGGATCATCGGCGTGCGGCCGAACTCGCCGCAGAATATGAAAAGAACGTTCTTGTCCAGCCCGCGCGAATACAAATCTTCGATGAGCGCCGACACGGACTGATCGAACGACGGCAGTTTTTCCTCGTAGGCCTGGAAGATGTGCGAGTTCACCGAATGGTCGTCCCAGTTGCTCGTGCGGCCGGTCTCTGGTTTCAATCGAAAGCCCGCCTGGCACTGCACGAACCGCACTCCAGCCTCGACCAGCCGGCGACAGGTCAACAGGCTCCGACCCCAATGCGTGTCGCCATAGCGCCCGCGCGTTTGATCAGACTCTTTCGTGAGATCAAACGCGTCGCGCGTGCGACTGCTCGAAAGCATCTCCATCGCCTGCCGGTGAAATACGTCCATCGCAGCGACCGAGCTGGAGCTTTCCACGGCGCGGGGCAGTTGATCGAGCGAACGCAACAAATCTCAGCGTCGGCGAAGCGATACGACGGCATCGGACGTGACGGACAAATTGTCCTCGCTGTCAGCCGCGCGAAAGATCGGCACAGGATCGTAAGTGTTGTTTCCGCTGGCCGAAATCGGGTTCGGACTGGGCATGAACGCGGCGTGTGCCCGCCCGAGATACGCCGGCCCGCCCCCATAAAACGGCGTATTCGCAACGAACAGCGGCACATCGTGAGCCGTTTGCTCCAACTTCCTCGCCACGATCGAACCGATTTCGGGATTCTCCGACGTCGGCAAATTTGCGGCGACCGACGAGTGACCGGTCAAGAACCGATGCGTGCCTCCCGAATGCTCGTTGCGATTGTGGTGCAGGCTTCGCACGAGAGCGAACTTATCCGCCAACTTCGCCAGCCGCGGCAACAGTTCGGTGATTTCAATCCCCGGCACGTTCGTAGCAATCGGCTTGAACGGCCCGCGAATCTCGGCAGGGGCATCGGGTTTCAGATCAAACAAATCAAGATGGCTCGGCCCGCCGTTCGCCCAAAAAAGGATGACCGAAAATTGCTGATTGGCAGCTCGGCCACGTCCCGAGACCGAGTTTTCGGCGGCTAGGAGTTTGTCCAAGATTGATCTCCGCCGGGAGCCTGGAATTTGGGATTGTGATGCGTGCTGGATGTGCGAGGTAAGGATTTCGGCCTATCGGGGAGGTGGATCATGGATGATCGACTCAAGC
>Ga0247727_10004906_pt1 | contig 27794 bp, 29 predicted proteins | sample WisWelCaveWW1625_FD_202498 | JGI IMG/M metagenome (GOLD analysis project Ga0247727, IMG submission 202498) | Biofilm microbial communities from Wishing Well Cave, Virginia, United States - WW16-25 | ecosystem: Environmental > Aquatic > Deep subsurface > Groundwater > Cave microbial mat | place...
CGCTCGTACGACGACGACATGAGAGGAGACGAAATCATGAAGTCGGCAGAGGCCCGGTTGCAGGCAACCGGAATGTTCCAGACGACGGCGATCCTGAGCAGAGCTTTGACGTCGGGATCGTGAGGCTGCGGCTCAAGTGGATCCCAGAAGAAGATGACGAAGTCGATGGTCCCTTCCGCGATCTTGGCGCCGATCTGTTGGTCACCACCGAGAGGACCGCTCTGAAGTTTGACAACGGGAGTGCGGAGGGCCTCTTCCAGAAGAATACCGGTGGTGCCGGTGGCGAGTAACTCATGCTGAGCGAGGAGGTCACGGTTGAAGCGCGCCCATTCGAGAAGGTCCTGCTTTTTGTTGTCGTGTGCGACGAGCGCGATTCGCTTTCGAGGTTCTATTGCTACGGCGATAGGAGTCATGACAGCACCCTCAATGCGGCATCAAAAACGGGGACATTCTGAATTGCTGCAAGTGGCGGCTCATGTCACGCGACAAAAACAAGAACGACTCATTAATAATTTCTTTGGTCACTTTGCAAGCTCAAACGTCCGCAGACTTTCTTCAAACATGGAGTCGAGCGCCGCGCCTCTCTCCGCAAGCGTGGAGCACGTCACCACCAGATATCTCCCTTTCGGTCCGGGAAAGAAATAAAACGTCTGCCGGACCAGGCTTTTCTGCTGAAGCGAGGTTGTGATCATCCGTTCGCCTTTGACGCCGCTCGTTGTGACAAACGCCTCGCGCTTCACGAGCGTAAATTGCACGAACATCTTTTCCAGACTTTTCACGTTCTCATCCACGTAGTTTTTGAGCGCTCCACCGTACGCTTCATCGACAATATTTATGTTGGGGCTGAAAGAATTTGCAGCGGGGCCAAGCGCGATCTGGAATTTCATTCCTGGAAACTCACGGAATTGCCATCCTTTAGGCGCCTGCAGGGAGAAACTGCCTGCCTGCTCGATGTGTCGAGCGCCGACTTCTGCGTAGGCTGCGTCAGTTGCGAAGCAGAAGAACACAATAACGAGCAACAACTTCTTCATAAGGCCCTCCTGATGAGGATGCAGACCGGCATCGCATGTCCCTGCTGGAAGCCAACAGCGGCGATGATTCTCCTCGCCCTCCGCTGGGTTGTCAATGAACTCCGATATGCCGACGCGGTGTTTCTACGCTTACCGTGGCTTGTCGTGCCCTTCCTCCTTCATCACCTCCGCGACGTTGCGGTTGTTGACGTAGACCTCGGCGAGCGTGCGGCCGTAGGTGTCCTGACCGTACGGGATCACCAGCACCGGACCTTCGTGTAATAACAAGTCCAGCCGCTGCGTGGCGTCGAACCCGCCGGCTTCCGTCGTCTCCGGCGCGTTGATGCCTCGGATGCGGAAGCGTTCCGTGCCGACGGCGAAGGTATCGCCGTCTATCAGCCGAATCTGACCGTCCTGCAAAAGCCTCGGTTTCTGGGGCCGGTCCGGAGATGGGAGGCGGGCAGACAGCACACGGCGGGCAAAGGCGGCCTGCTGCCGGGCTGCCTGCAGCTTATGTTGCGGAAGTCCCTTGAGTTGCTTGCGAAGCGGAGTGGTCCGCGGGATGCGCGTATGGTTCTTGACCGACGGCGCGAGCTGCGACGCCTCGGTGATGCGCGACTGGGCCATCAGGCCGTGAATGGTCGGGCTGACGGGGTGCAACGCGTGCGATTCTTTTCTGGCTTCCGCTGCCACGGGTGTCGGGATGGCCAGCAACAGTCCGGCCATAATCAATGCAGCCAGAGTTTGCCAGATGAGCGGGTGTTCGATCATGGATAGGGTGTCCGTGGTTCGCATGGCGCCTCCTTCTTCATGAGGGTAAATGTCCGTTGCCCGGAGGAGACTCTGCAAGACCCATGCGCGGGATGGGTAGGTTGACAAGGTGGAAACCCGCGTGCTGGAATAGCGGCGCGGTTCGTATCTCGTGAAGCGTATCTCGCAGGCAGTTCCGGACATGCTTCACGCACGACGCTTCACGATTCACGGGGGTACAAGCTATGGATATGATGGGACGTATAGGGCTGGTCGAGATTCCGGTTCTGATCGCGCCGGATCAGAAGGCCTGGCTGGACAAGATGGTCAAGGAAGGCAAGATTGCGGTTCCACCAGGAGGAAGCCTGGAGAAGGGATCCTTGATCTCGATGTTTCTGCGGATGCTGATTCACAATGCCATGGAAGAACAGCAGCGCCAGGCGGCGCTGGACGCAGAGGACGAGGACGAATAGATACGAAGCCGTATCGGCCCGGATACGGCAAGTGATTAGAGGGTTTTGAACACCGCCTGTGCCGCCACGATGGTCTTTTTGATATCGGCGTCGCTGTGGGCCGTCGAGAGGAACGCCGCTTCGAACTGCGAGGGCGCGAAATACACGCCCTGCTCCAACATGAGAGTGAAGAATTTCGCGTAGCGTTGTGTGTCCGAACGTTTCGCCGAGTCGTAATCTACGACCGGTCCCCCGGTAAAAAACGAACAGAGCATCGAGCCGACCCGCGTTTGCGTGAGCGGGACACCGGCCTGCTTTGCCGCCTTGTCGATTCCTTCGGCAAGCGCGGCTGACCGCGTCTCCAGTTTTTTGTACACACCGGAACGTTTCAGCGCCTTCAATGTTTCGATCCCGGCGGTCACTGCGAGCGGATTGCCCGAGAGCGTCCCGGCCTGATAGACCGGTCCAGCCGGCGCGATCATCTGCATGATCTCCCGCTTGCCGCCATAGGCGCCGACCGGCAACCCGCCGCCGATGATCTTGCCGAGGCAGGTCAGGTCCGGCGTGACGCCGTAGAGTGCCTGCGCGCCGCCATAGTGCACGCGGAACCCGGTGATGACTTCGTCAAAAATCAGCAGCGCGCCGCAGGCGCGTGTCAGTTCGCGGAGCGCCGGGAGAAATTCCGGGCTCGGCGGCACCACACCCATGTTACCGGCCACCGGTTCGACGATGATGCAGGCGAGTTCGTGAGCCTGCGCCTCGACCATACCTTTGACGGTTCGAATATCATTATAGTCAGCGGTCAACGTGAGTTTGGCGAAATCGGCCGGCACGCCGGGGGAATCCGGGAGTCCTAAGGTCGCCATGCCGGAGCCGGCCTTGGCTAAGAGGTAATCACTATGGCCGTGATAGCAGCCGTCGAACTTCAGAATCTTGTCGCGCTTCGTGTAGCCGCGCGCGAGGCGGATCGCGCTCATGACAGCTTCGGTGCCGGAACTGACCAGCCGTACCTGCTCCATCGAAGGCACGGCCTCGCCGATCATCCTGGCCAGGCGGACTTCCAATTCGGTCGGCGCGCCGTAACTTGTGCCGCGTGTCGCAGCCCGCTGGATGGCTTTGATCACCGGCCCCGGCGCGTGGCCCAGGATCATCGGCCCCCAGGAATGGACGTAGTCGATGAACTTGTTGCCGTCCGCGTCCCACAGGTAGGCGCCTTTGGCCTTTGCGATGAACAGGGGCTGCCCGCCGACGGATTTGAAGGCGCGAACGGGGCTGTTCACCCCGCCGGGGATGTAGCGCTGGGCTTCGGCAAAGAGTTTCTGAGATTTGGTTGTCTTCATAGCTAATAGCGAGCAGCGAATAGCAGGTAGCTAAAAAAGGAAACGGCGGTGCAACGTAGCATGCCGCGCGCGAGGCGGTCAACGCGCTTTGCTGGCCTTATAACGTCTGTTAGAATGACCGCTGTGTGCATGGCGGTAGTTTTTCGAATAACGGTTAACGAATAACGGTTCACGTCCCCACATGCGTAAAGCCAAAATCGTCTGCACGATCGGCCCGGCCAGCAGTTCGCCCGACATGCTGGAACAGCTCATCGCCGCTGGCATGAATGTGGCGCGGCTCAATTTTTCGCACGGCACGCACGAGTCGCACGCCCGTGCCATCCAGGCGGTCCGTGAGGCGGCACAGTGCAAGGGCGCGGCAGTGGCGATCCTGCAGGACCTCCAGGGGCCGCGCATCAGAGTCGGGCAGTTGCCAGATGCCGGTGTAATGCTGGAAGCAGGCCAGCGCGTGCGGCTGCTGGCCGGCCAGGCAGCCTTCGATCCCCGAAGTGGTATCCATTATAGCGGCAAGTCCGTCGCTCCCAATTATACGGCCGAGTTGCCGATTACCTATGCGGCGCTGGCTCAGGATGTCCGGCCCGGCGCGCGCATCCTGATCAACGACGGCCTGATCGAGCTGAAGGCCGATCAGGTGGCCGGCGAGACGGTGGACTGTTCCGTCGTGACAGGTGGTCTGGTGACGTCCCACAAGGGGCTGAACCTGCCAGGGACGGCCATCAGCGCGCCGACGCTGACGGACAAGGATCGCGAGGATCTGCGGTTCGGCGTGGCGCAGCAGGTGGATTACGTTGCGCTCTCGTTCGTCCGGGGGGCAGCCGATATCGCGGCGGCCCGGCGGTTGATCGTGGAGCAGGGTGGGGAGATTCCGCTGATTGCCAAGATCGAGCGGCCTGAGGCGATTGAGCAGTTGGAGGGGATTCTCGACGAGGCCGATGGCGTGATGATCGCGCGCGGTGATCTCGGCGTCGAAATGGGTCCTGAAATTGTCCCGATTCTCCAGAAACGGATCATCCTGGCTGCCAACCGCCGGCGCAAGTTGGTGATCACGGCAACTCAGATGCTGGAATCCATGACAGAGCATCCACGCCCCACCAGGGCCGAAGCGTCGGATGTGGCGAATGCCGTGTTCGACGGCACTGATGCCGTCATGCTCTCGGCGGAAACCGCCGCCGGGCGCTATCCGGTCGAGGCGGTCCGCGTCATGGACCGGATCGTCCGGGCGGCTGAAGAAGGGGCGGAGCCGGGCGTTGTGCGCGTAGCAGAATCGGCGCCGCATGTTGCCGACTCCTTTCCCGAGGCGATGTGCGCGGCTGCCTGCTCGGCCGTCGCGACGACCAGGGCCGACGCGGTGGTCGTATTCAGCGAATCCGGCGCCACGGCCCGGTTGATGTCCAAGCAGCGTCCGGCGGCGCCCATTGTGGCCGTGACGCCGTCTGAGCTGATTCGCCGGCGCATGGCGCTGTACTGGGGCGTCGTGCCGCTGACGATGCCGCGCATCGAGCAGACGGATGCGCGGGTGCATGAAATTGAACAGCGGCTGAAGGAGGAAGGGTTGGCGAAGTCTGGGCAGCGGATCGTGATTTTGTCCGGCACAATTATAGGACAACGTGGCGGAACGAATGTGATGAAGCTGCATGAGGTCGCATGAGGATAAGTGGTGGCGAGAATGTCTTAAGGCGGGCGGCCCGGTTGATCCCCCGTGCTCGCGCAACGCGCGGCCTCAGAAGGCCCTCGTTGGACGCGCGCAGTCGGGGATCAACCACGCCACCCACTTTTTGAGGTGAGTGGGGCGGGGACAGACCGCTGATAGGCCTGTCCCCGCTCGGAATGGAGTCCACGTGATCAGAAGGTGGCTCGCGGTCATCGTGATGAGTGTAATGGTGCTCGCATTATCTGATGGTCATGCGCAGACCGGCTCGATTGTGCACGATCCGACCGATATGGTGGACAAGTATCTCGAGTTGGACATCAAAGGGGTGCGTCTGGACGCGATTTCGCAGGAAGCGCTGGCACCCTATATTACCTGGAAGGACGAACCTATCTGGGGGCGTACCGTCGTCGTCACGAGCTATCAGGTGATCAACGACTTCAAGCAATGGACGGTCGTGAGCCAATCCGAAGCGGTCATTCCGGTCGAATATAGGGTGTTGGGCTCAGTGTATTGGGAGAAGGCGTCCTTTCTGCCGGAGCCGCAGGTGGAGCGGGTCGGCTTCCGGGTGAAAATCGTGGGCGACCGCTGGCGGATCGCGGAGCCGATTCTCCCGCCGCACATCGGGCAGAAGCGCATGATCAACTATGTACGGCAGGCTCTGTTGGATGAGAAGGATCAGACCAAGGCGGCCGCGCTCGAGACCCTGCTGGACGATCTGAAAAAGGCGAAACATGAATGACCGGCATCCGCGCAAGCACCCCGTTGATCTGCTGATCTTCGACCTGGACGGGACGCTGATCGAGTCCAAGTGGGACATTGCCGCCTCCGTGCAACGGACGCTGGCGGAGCTGTCCCTTCCTCCGCGCACGCAGGAGGAAATTTTCGGTTTCGTCGGCGACGGAATCAAACGCCTGCTGCGCCAGGCGGTCGGCGAAGACAACCAGGCCCGCTATGAGGACGCGCTACGGATTTTTCGCGGTCATTATATGAGACACTGTCTTGACCGGACGCGCTATTATCCCGGCGTCGAGACCATGCTCACGCACTTCGCGCGCAAGCACAAGGCGGTGGCGACGAACAAGTCCCTCGAATATACGCAAATCATTCTCAATGGCCTCGGCACTCACCACTACGCCCACGTCGTGGGCGGGGACGACGGCTTCGGGTTGAAGCCGGAGCCGGGCATGTTGCTGGCCATCATGGACAAACTGGGCGTCCCGAAGGAACGGGCGGTGCTCATCGGCGACAGCACGAACGACATCACCGGAGGGCACAACGCCGGCATCAAAGTCTGCGCGGTCGGCTACGGCATGGGCAATCGCGAGAAGATGGCCGCGTGCGAGCCCGAGTGGTTCGTCAAGACGCCGGAGGAATTGATGGAGGTGTTTATTTAAATGCGTGTGGCACGAGGCACGAGGCACGAGACGCTGGGCTGGCTGATTCTGCTGGTCTGCTTGTTGGCCGGCTCAGTGGATGCGATCGGCGCGGGGAAGGCCCCGGGACTCGCCGAGCGCGTGATCGAGCACACACTGGCCAACGGCCTGACGCTGCTGCTGGTCGAACGGCATCAGGCTCCGATCGTGTCCATCAATCTCACGTTTGGTGTCGGCGGGATCAACGAGCTGACCGGAGCCACCGGCGTGGCGCACCTCTATGAGCACATGGCGTTCAAGGGTACGCGCACGATCGGCACGAAGGATTACGCACACGAACGCCCGCTGCTCGACGAGTTGGACCGGCTCAGCGCCGAGATCGAAACGCGTCGCGCGGCCGGAGCCGATACACAAGAGTTGCAACGGCTTCGGCAGGCGTTCAAGGACGCGCAGGACCAGGCCGATCAACTGGTCGTGGGCAACGAGATGTCGCTGCTTTATCAACGCCACGGCGCGGTTGGGCTGAACGCGTCCACGGGCAAGGACGTCACGCGTTATGTGATCAGCCTGCCGGCCAATCGCCTGCCGCTCTGGGCCGCGATCGAATCGGATCGGATGGCCCATCCGGTGTTGCGCGAGTTCTACAAGGAGCGCGCGGTTGTCATGGAGGAGCGGCGGCTCCGGACGGACGACAGCCCGAACGGTCTTCTCTACGAAGCCTTCGCGGCCGCGGCTTTCCAGGCGCATCCCTACGGCGCGCCGACGATCGGCTGGGCATCCGACATCCAGGCGCTGACGCCGGCGGAAACGGAACGGTTCTTCCGCGCCTATTATGGACCGGCGAACGCCACCATCGGGATCGTGGGCGACATCAATCCGTCGGAGGTCATCGCGCTGGTTGAGCACACATTCGGCAGGATTCCCGCTGTGCCGGCTCCGCCGCCGGTGATCACGGCCGAGCCGGAACAACGTGGCGAGCGGCGCGTGGAGGTGGAGTTCGACGCCGAGCCGATCATGCTGATCGGCTACCACAAGCCGTCGATCGGCCATCCCGATGACTTTGTCTTTGACGTCATCGAGTCGGTGCTATCGGAAGGCGTCACGTCGCGGCTCTATCACCGCATCGTGCGCGAAAAACGGCTGGCCACGGCGATCGGGGCCGATGCCGGGTTTCCCGGCGCCATCGCGCCCAATCTCTTCGTCATCAGTGCGGCGCCGCTGGCGCCGCATACGACCGCTGAAGTGGAGGCCGCCGTGTACGAGGAATTGGAACGACTCAAGACCGAACCGGTCTCGGTCCGTGAATTGGAAAAGGTCCTGAACAATCTGGATGCGGGCCTCGTGCGGGCGCTACGGTCGAACAGCGGGCTGGCGGGGCAACTGGCCTATTTTCAGACCGTCGCCAGGGATTGGCGGTACGTACTGAAGGCGCGGGAGCGGATCGCCGCCGTGACGCCGCAGGACATCCAGCGCGTGGCGCGTACCTATTTCACCAGGACCAACCGGACGGTGGCGACGCTGGTCCGTGAGAAACGTAGAACGATGAACGTAGAACGATGAACGTACAGGCGGGAGAGGACAGGATGATGACGGATTTCGCCACGAGCAGCAGGGTTCAACGAGAGCATCGGATCAATTCACGTTCATCGCTCATCGTTCATACTTCATCATTCAAGCGCCGGCTGAGGATTGCCGCATGGCTGGGCATTGCAGTCATGGCCACGGCAGGCTGTACCACGCCAGTTGCTCCTGCGCCTGGCGCCGGCGATCCACGGCAGATGGCGTTTCCAACGGTGGCATTTACGCCGCCGGCTCCGGACCGGATCGTGCTCGACAACGGCATGGTGGTCTACCTGCTCGAAGATCATGAACTGCCGCTCGTCACGATCACGGCGACGATCAAAACCGGCGGGTGGCTGGATCCGGCCGACAAGATCGGCCTGGCCGGGATTGCGGGCGTGACGATGCGCACGGGCGGGACGCAGCGGCTGAGCGCGGCGGAACTCGACCGCGAGATCGAACAGATGGCGGCGATGATATCCACCGGCATCGGCACGGAATCCGGCTCGGCCATGTTGGACGTGCTGGCGAAGGATCTGCCACGCGGGCTGCGTCTCTTTGCCGATGTCCTGATGACGCCGGCCTTCGATCCGGCGCGGGTCGAGCTGGCCAAACTGCAAACGATCGAAGGCATCCGCCGCCGGCAGGATCAACCGCAGTCCATCGCCGGCCGCGAGTTTGCCAAACTGCTCTATGGTCCGGAACATCCTTATGCGCGGGAGAGCACGGTCGAGTCCGTCTCGAAGATCACGCGCGACGATCTGCTGGCGTTCCATGTGAAGACCGTCCGTCCCAACGGCATCATCCTCGGCGTGACGGGCGATTTCGACAAGGCGGCGATGCTGACGCTGCTCAACGACACGTTCGGCGGATGGAAGAAGGGCGAGGTACCGACGATCGTCCTGCCGCCCGTCGCTGCGGATGCCGCGCGCGCCGACAAAACGATCGTACGCTTTGTCGGAAAGAATACCTCGCAGACGCATCTCCGCGTGGGACACCTTTCTGTAAAAGAAGACGATCCCGATTATCCGGCGCTGACGGTCCTGAACGATATTCTCGGCGGCAGTTCCTTCCGCAGCCGTCTGTTCAACGATGTGCGCACAAAACGGGGCCTGGCCTATTCGGTCGGCAGTTCGTTCCGCGCCGGCGTGCGCGAGCAGGGCGTGTTGGCCATGCGGGCCGAGACGAAGGTGGAATCCACGCAGGAGGCGATCAGCCGCCTGACGGCCAACCTGGAGCAGCTCCGCGCGCAGCCGGTCACCGACGAAGAACTGGCCGAAGCGAAGGAAGCCTTCGTCAATTCGTTCGTCTTTTCCTTTGCCAGCCCGTCGGCGATCGTCGGCCGGCTGATCGGCTTGGAATATGACGGCTTGCCCAAAGACTTTATTCAGCAATTGCGAGACAGGGTTGTGAAGCTGACGAAAGATGACCTCCTGGCCGCTGCCCGGAAGCATCTCCATCCGGAGCGCTTGCGCATTCTTGCCGTCGGTCCGCCGAACGCGTTGGTTCCGCTGCTCTCCAGCTTCGGCGAGGCGAAGGAAATCAAGCTGCCTCCTGAAGGATAGCGGCATGCGGATCACCGTCGTTCATGGCAGCATTCTTGACGCGGATGCGCAGGTGATCGTAAATGCGGCGAACAGCCTGGGCCTCATGGGCGGCGGTGTCGCCGGCGTGATCAAGCGCGCCGCGGGCGCGGATGTTGAACGCGAAGCCGTGAAGGATGCGCCCATCCGGGTTGGAAAAGCCGTGCTGACCTCAGGGGGCAACACAAAGTACAAGGGCATCATCCATGCCCCGACGATGCCGGAACCGGGAACGCACATCCCGGTCCAGAATGTGGCGCTGGCGACTGGGGCAGCGCTGACGCTGGCGGATGAAAAGGGCTTCGAGTCTATCGCCATTCCTGGCATGGGCACCGGCGTGGGCGGAGTGGCGCATACGGATGCGGCAAAGATGATGGTGGAAACGGTGCGGGCCTTCTCGCCACGCGCGCTCAAATCGGTGATTTTTGTGGATGTGGACGAGAAGATGGTGGAGGCATGGCAGGATGCCATGCGAGGCTAGGGGCAATGGGCAATAGGTTATGGGCAAGAGACATTTCCTGTTCCACCTATAACCCATTGCCACATGCCTATTACCCGAAGGCATTCTGATGCCGCTCGAAGACGATTTCTGCGACATCATCAAAAAAGCGCGACGAGGGCGTCGTCTGTCGGAGGGTGACCTGGCGCGGTCGAGCGGGCTGTCGGCCGGCGATGTGACGATTCTGGAACGGGGCGGGCGTCTGCCGACCAAAGGGGAGATCGAAGCGCTGGCGGCGGCGCTGCATTTGCGGACGGAACCGCTGGTCCACATCGTGCTGGATCGCTGGATGCCGGAACCGCCGCGGGCGGCCGGACCGGTCGAGACGGTGATGGGCGATATCAATGGGTACGCCGTGAAGGGCTATGTCGTGTACGATTCGGGAGAAGCCGTCTTCGTGGATACGGCGTATAATGAAGAGGCGATGCTGGAAGTGCTGGAGCGGAAAAACCTGACGCTCAAGGCCGTCTGCCTGACGCACGGCCATTCGGACCATGCGGGGGGATTGGATGTCATTCTGCAGCACCACCGCGTACCGGTGTATCTGGGCATGGGCGACAGGCCGATGCTCGGATGGATCCCGCCAGGGGAATTGATGATGTCGACCACGGACGGGCAGACCCTGGCCGTCGGCCGTCTCACGGTGCGGTTCGTCCTCACGCCGGGGCATACGCCGGGCGGCATCTGCTACAAGGTCGAAGGGGCCGGCCACGATGTCTGCTTCGTGGGGGATACGCTCTTTGCCGGGTCGATCGGCGGGTCCAATCCCGCCTCGCTCTATCAGTCGCATCTGGAGTCGGTTCGGACGCGCGTGCTGACGCTGCCGCCCGACACGACGTTGCTGCCGGGTCATGGCCCGGCCACGACGGTGCGGGAAGAACGGACGCACAATCCCTTTGCCGATCATGAGTGAGCCTCCGATGGACGACGATCACCAGCAGCATCTGTTCTCGGAACGGTCGGCTGATTACGATCGCCGGATCGACATAACCGATCCGCGCCATCCCTCGGCCCATCCGCTGCTCTTGCTGGACGAGGAAATCCGCGCGCCGGGTCTGTCCGACTATGCCGTGCCTCTCGGTCTCTTTCTTATTACGGTCTTCACGACCTTGTGGGCCGGGGCCTTCCAGACCAACACGAATCCGTTTCAGGGCGCCTGGGCATTTCTGACGGACAATCCCGCCGTGCTGTGGGACGGCGTGCCGTTCGCGGCGACATTGCTGGGCATCCTGGTGACGCACGAGATGGGGCATTATGTGCTCTCGCGCATGCATGGCGTCCCCACGACGCTGCCCTTGTTTATTCCTGGCCCGCCGCATTTCATCGGCACCTTCGGCGCGATCATTCGGATGCGGAGCCCGGTCCTGAACCGGAAAGCCCTATTTGATATCGGCGTGGCCGGTCCGATCGCCGGTTTCGTGGTGGCCGTCGTGGCGCTGATCATCGGCATGCAGATGTCGCGCGTGGTGATGGTCGAATCCACCTATGGCCTGCAGCTCGGCGAGCCGCTCCTGCTGCAAAGCATTGCCTGGTTGGTGATCGGACCATTGCCGGCTGGCTATGACGTGGTACTCCATCCGGTGGCCTTTGCCGCCTGGTTCGGGCTCTTCGTCACGTCGCTCAACCTGATTCCGATCGGCCAACTGGATGGCGGGCACGTCGCCTATGCCTTGTGGGGACGCCGGCAGCGCACGATGGCGCTGACCATGGTGCCGATTCTGCTCGTCCTGGGTTTTGCCGGCTGGCCGGGTTGGATTCTCTGGGCCGGGATGGCGAGCCTGTTGGGGCTCGGCCATCCGCCGGTGCTGGATCCAGAAGCGGCGCTGGGACGGACCCGCGTGTGGGTCGGCTGGTTCGCGCTCGCCATCTTCGTCCTTACCTTTTCACCGGTTCCCTTCTTTTTCCCAAAGTAGGATGCTGAAACAAGCTTCCAACTTCGTTCTCGGTCGCTCGTCTCCCTGCGGCGTACCGAAAAACGTACGCCGCAGTCGCCGAACTCCCTGCGGCCTCGCCTCGGGAAAGGGCGTGTCTTGGCGCGCCCGGGGCGGGCGGGTGAGAACGCGGCTCGTTCGAGCATCCTGCCGAGCGACAAAATGAATTGCCCGAAATGTCACTTCGAGCAGCCGGATGGAGGCACCGAATGCATCCGGTGCGGTGTGCTCTTTGCGAAATGGAAGCCGGTCGAGAAACCGGTTGATGCTCCCGTGCAGAGCGCGGCAGCTGTGCCGCCACTGCCGCAGGAGGCGACTGTGGCGGAACCGACCGTCATCGATGTCGCTAAGGACTGGTTGTTCGCGGTCGAGGAGTCGGTCAATCCGTTCTATTTTGCGGGCCGCGCGCTCGTCTGGCTGGGGCTGGCGGCATGGGGCTGGCGGTTCATCCGCACGCCGGTCAAGTCGGACTACTGGCAGGAGTCCTTCATGCACGGCATCAATCTGCCGTTCCACGAAGCGGGGCATCTGATCTTTATTCCCTTCGGTGAATTCATGACCGTGCTGGGCGGATCGCTCTTCCAGGTGCTCATGCCGCTGATCTGCGCCGGGACGTTTCTACTGAAGAATCGGGATCCTTTCGGGACCTCGGTTGGAGTCTGGTGGGCTGCGCAGAGTCTGATGGATGTGTCGCCGTACATCAACGACGCGCGGGATTTGGAGCTGGTGCTCCTCGGTGGAGTGACCGGGAAGGACGTCGACGATTATCACGACTGGGAACGGATCCTGCGCTGGCTCAACCTGCTCCCCTACGATCATCACATTGCCGCCTGGGCCAAGGGCCTCGGCAATGTTTCGATGATCCTCGCGCTGATCTGGGGCGCGTATGTGCTGGTGCTTCAGTATCGTCGGCTGGATACGCGTTAGTAGCCGCTGTCTCCAGCGGGTTTGCCATCACCCTCCGGCTTGGCGGTCTCTTCCATCTGATCCGGCGCAGAATGTTCCGGCGGCGGGACGACAGGGGAGAGGTGCGTGATCGAGTTGGCAATGGTGCGAAGCCGCTTCACCTCTCCTTTCGACCTGGACGTCAGACGATTCGGCGAGAGAATCTGAGCCGTGAGCCGGATGGCCTCGCCTTCAACGACCTCCGGCTTTCTCAGCACCGGCGTGCCGCAAATGCCCAGCACGCTGATTTCAATCGAGCCGGTCTCGTCTTCCAGCGTGAAGGTGTACGCCCCATAGCAAGTCATGTCCTGACCCGGCGAGTAGGGCGGGAGCGGCGTGACCTGGCGCACCGTTCCCTGCAGAGGGATGGTGCGGAAATGATAGGCGTCGGGATCGGCAATCACCTCGCCGATGGAAACCGGCTCGTCCGCGCGGGCGAGGCCGGCACAGGCCAGCGCGCAGACGGCCACGACGAGACAGAGCATTCTTCGCATGGTCAGTTCCCCACGCGCTGGATGTTTACGGCCAGGACGTCCAGCGTGGCGCCGGCTGTTCCTATCCCTGATCCCGGCGTGACCGTGATCTGCGCATCCACCGACACGGCGTCTCCGTCCGCCACGTCCGGCGGCTCGACCGGCGAATGTTTGGAGACGCAGGGTGGGCGCGCGCGGACGGTGATCTGCAGAAAACTCGTCTCATCCGACAGGACGAAGGTGTAGGGCGGATGCACCATCTGACATTGCGTGTCTATTCGTGGCAGAGCGGGCGGCGGGCTGGTCAGGATTTGGATCTGGTGCGCCGTGCCCCGGAGCGTGATGACTTTCAGGTGATACGACGACGGATTCGCCTGGAGCTTTTCAATGGTCACGGATTCGGCGGCGAGGCCGGGCGATCCGATCGCGCACAGCAGCAGCGCCTGCACGACAACGGTCTTGCCAATTCCCATGCTTCATTGTACACCCCCTCGCGTCTTTCCTCACCCTATGAGCCGGCGAGTAGCGGCTTGAAGATCGGGTCGGCGTCCAGCACGATTTTCAGCGACTCGTGGCTCAACAGATATTTCCATGAAGCCGGTGAGGCACCCGGCAGGGCCAGATAGAGCGCCTTCGCTTCCGTCAGCCGTTCCAACAGTTTCTGATTGTCCCGCTGCGGCATGAACAGCAGGCTGTACGCCATCGTGTAGGACGCGACGAACTTGTCGATCGGCGTGTCGGTCAGTTGAAAGGCTTCCTCCGCCTCCTGGTAAGCCTGGAGAATGCCGGTATCGTTGAACGTCCGGTTCCACGCCACCTTCGCAATCCGCGACCAGGCCAGTTCGTTCAGCACGCGGGCCCGCACGGCGGCCCGCTGCGGAGGAATGTCCTTCAGCAGTGACTCGTGTGTGGAGATGGCGATCAACTGATCGACGTTCCAGCGGTAGGCATTGCCGAGGTGCAGCCGGTTCTCGAAATCCTGCGGCCGTATTTTTTCCAACTGTTGCATCGCCGGGATCATGCGGTAGAGAAAATCGGCGCCGGTGGGCTGAGACAGCCCGCCCATTTCCATGCCGAGCGCCAAGTCCCACCGTACCGTCTGGGCATAGGCGTTCCAGTAAAGTTCGTTGAAGACCATCGCCAGCGTCGGCTCGCTGACCGCGACGGCGTGCGTCACGGACGCGATGTGCAACAGCGCATGATACAGATCGCGGCTCAGCAGGGTGAGGGCTTCGGCCTGCGACGGATCGATGATCAGCACGCGGTTGAGCATGCCCAGGCGGTCGCGGATTTCCGGAAACTGCGCGGCCCGTCCCACGGCCGCGATCAGCACGCCGGGCGCGTCGTCCGGCTGCCACCAGCGGGCGGAGTCCGATTCGTACCCGCCGGTGTCGGTCGTGAACGGCACGGCCTGTGTCGTGGCCGTCGTGTCCTGCACCGAGAGATTCAGCACGGCCGTGTCGGCTGGGAAGCCCAGCTTCTTCAGGCCGGACAGCACGATCCATTTTACCGTGACGGTCTTGAGCGCCCGGCGCAGCAGGCGCTTGGTGGTGTTCGTCCATTTATAGGAGCCCGGTGTGTAGGCCGCCGGCGAGGACAGGGGATCTTTATAGCCGACCGAGAACCGCACCAATGTGGCCGGCGCCGTCACGACCGGCCCGTTCTCCGACACACGGAACGACGCAGGCGGGATCGGCTTGCTGTCCAGCAGATCGACGAGCAGGCCGCCTCCAGGCGGCGAAGCGCCGAGCATGTCCATCACGAACAGCGACGGCGCATAGCGCGCAAGGTTGTCTCCAAACACGACTAGGGAGCCCTTGCCCGGCCAGAGCGTATCGACGCCCTGATCCGTCTGTTGGATGACCACCGCATGGGCCCTGGCGATCGATTCCCAGCAGGCGCCGTAGAGCGGATCGCTGTCGGGCGGAAACGAGGCTGGTGGAGTGCTCGCCACAGCCGCAATCCGGTAGGCGCAGGCAAAGTCGAGCCTGCCGACCACGGTCTTGTCGCCGGCTGCCATCGCGGCGACGTATCGCTGGACGGTCTCCACGGCTGCGGATGGCTTTGGCGGCGCCGGTTTCTTCGAAGCCGGAGCGGCATCGGCCTGGCCGAGCCACAGCCCCAGCGTCGCCAACAATCCCCACAGCATCCCGACCGTGCGATTCATGCGATCACGTGCTCCACAGTGGATAAAAGAGACGGCACTGTAGCATGCCTGAGCAGCCAAGCGTCAACAGCGAGCAGCGAATAGCTAACAGCGAATAGCCAGCAGGACCAAGTTATCTGCTACGTGCTGTTCGCTTCCAGTGGCGGGCTATGGTGTGTGGGGCGGAGCCATGTTATTCCACGACAATGACGCCGCGCATCTCGTGCCCCGGCATATCGCAGATGAAGGGATAGCGGCCGGGCTGCGCAAGGACGAATCGCAATTCGGCCACGCCGTCGCCCGGAATGATCACTTTTCGGAAGCCCTGCTCGCCGAATTCCGGCGCGCCGTTTCCTTCGACGCTCACACTGATGCTGTCGAACAGATTGCCCGGCGCGAAGACGTGCAATTCGGCGTCTTGATTGTGAAACACCAGCTTGGTTTTCCGTCCCGCACGCACCCGGACCGTGGCGGGCATGAATTTGCGATCCCGAATGCGCACGAGCACTTCCTCCTCAAGGACCAGATCGTTTGGCGATAGGGCGGGAGGGGCATCGGTTGATGCCAGAGTGTGGCAGTGTTCACCGCACGGTGCGTCCACGAAGACATCGTGTAACACTAAATGGGCGGCGGGCGGTTCGGCCTGCGCGCATTGTTCCCCGGCGAAGACGGCCAGCAGAAGAAGTCCGGCGATCAGAAGCGCGTGTTGCATCACGATTCGTTCTTCATGGGACAGGGCTAGAGACGGGACACGGCCGCCAGAATTTCCTTTCGAAGCCTGGTTTTATCGTGAGCCGTCAGACGCGCAACGTCGGCGCGTTTACAGAGGTTGATGGTGCGTTTGAGCGAGCGCACCACTCGCTCGCATTCGGGACAGGCGCCGAGGTGCTTGCGGATCTCCGCGCACATTGATTTCGGAAGGTCGTTGTCCAGATACCCGGAAATCGTGCGCAGGATCTTCCGGCAGTGGGCTGTGGAATGCCGGTGCGGCGCGCGGGTCGTGCGGCGTCTGGTCGTCATCGTGCGTCCTGTCTTCATTCAACCATCTGTCGTTCGCGAATTCAATCCTCCGCGCCCATGGCCGGCCGGCCCTTCCCGGTCGCATGCTGGCCGCCGAGCTCGTGCCGGACGAACAGCCGCGCCCGATGGAGCCGCGATTTCACCGCCCGCTCGGTCAACCCCATCACCGCGCCGACTTCCTTGGCCGAGAGCCCTTCCATGTCCCGGAGCACCAGAACCATCCGGTACTTCTTCGGCAGTTGATGCACGGCGGCGAAGAGGCTCTGGCGAAGTTCCTTGTACTGCAGGCGTTCCTCGGGCGACAAGTCCTCGCCGGGGACTTGCAGCGGCATGTCGCCGTCCGATGTCGGAATCAGCGCGTCGAGCGAGAGCTCGCGCTCCGGCTCGCCTTTGCGTTTGCGGCGCATGCGTTGGCAGGCGTGGGCGGCGATCGTGTAGAGCCAGGTGGAGACGCTCGACTCGCCGCGGAAGTCCTTCAAGCTTCGGTAGGCGCTGAGGAAGGTTTCCTGTACCAGGTCCTTGGCGTCTTCCGGCGATCCGCAGAGCCGCTGGGCGAACCGGTACATGCGATCGACATGGTCGCGGTACAACCGGTCGAACGCGGCGACCGACTGGGCGTCGGCCGCCGCGCCGTCCTGAGGCTGCTTCGGTGAGCGAGAGGGCATGGCCTGAATGCTCCCCGCCGTTCAGACCGCTCTCTGGAACCTGCGCGCGCTCATTTCGGGAACGACGCCGGGGCCTTGGCCTGCTGCCAGCCTTCCCCGTTCAGCGTGCGGAGAAACTCCACGAGATTGCGTTTCTCCTCGTCCGTGAGCTCGAGCGGGAGGACCAGTTCATCCTGATGCGGATTTTTGACGCCGGCCTTGTTGTAGAAGTTCACGACTTCCTCAAGAGTCTTGAACCGCCCGTCGTGCATGTAGGGCGCGCTGCGGGAAATCTCGCGCAAGGTCGGCGTCTTGAATGCGCCGATCTCGGCGGGGTTCTTGGTCACCATGTAACGGCCCAGATCCACCGTGTTGGTATCCCAGCCGATGCCGAGATTGTGGAACTTCTCATCGGTGAAATTGAATCCCGAGTGGCATTTGGTGCATCGTGCCTTTTCTCGGAACAGCAGCAGGCCTTTCTGCGCCGCCGCCGGGATGGCTTTCTCATCCCCTCCCTGGTCGAAGCGGTCCGCCGGGCTGTTTCCGGAGAGGACCGTCCGCTGGAAGCTGGCGATCGCCTTCCCCACGCCGGCAATGGTGATCTCCTCGCTGAAGACCTCCTTGAACAGCTTCCGGTAGCCCTGGATTTTCTTCATTTTCGCGATCATCTCGTCATGATTTGCGAAGCCGTGCTCGATGGGATTGATGAATGGTCCTACCGACTGTTCTTCCAGCGTCGCGGCCCGGCCATCCCAGAACTGGGCCTTGCTGAACACCCGGTTGAACGAGACCGGCGCACTGCGCCCGCCCTTTTGCCCCCGGATTCCGGTTGAGACGCGCTGACCGTCGGTAAACGCGAATTTCGACAGGTGGCAGCTCGCGCAGGCGATCGTATTGTCTTTCGACAAGCGCTTGTCGAAGAACAGCATTCGCCCCAACTCGATCTTTTCTTTGGTCAGGGGGTTGTCGGCTGGAATGACCGCGCTGTCCGGATCCAGGCCGAACGGAATCGGTAACTTGTATTCTCCCGACGCGGCCTGCGCGGAGGCGTCGCTCTTGGCGTCGGCCGCATTCGACGGGGAGGCGCCCTCCAGGCCGAACAGCACCATGGCACCGAGAAACATCACTGGCATGAACCGCGCCGCACTCAGTGTTCTCATCATCAAGCTCCTTTCCTGTACAGGAAACATCAGCGACATCGTTTGCATCGTCCTTCCATGACCACGCGGACTTCTTCGACGTGATAGCCCTTCGCATGCTCGCTGACATGCTTTGCGGTGAGAATGTCGTAGGGCACGTCCTCGATCCGGCCGCAACGCACGCATTTGAAATGATGATGCCGGGACACGTTCGAATCCACCCGCGTCTTGTCCTGCTGCACCAGCACTTCCTGGAGCATCCCGGCGCGGGTCAGCGTCTTGACGGTGTTGTAGACCGTCGCGCGTGAGATGTAGGGGAATCGCTTCTTGACCCGTTTGTAGATGGTATCCACGGACGGATGATCGGTGTTACCGTGGAGAAATTCCATCACGGCTGCCCGCTGGGCTGTGACGGCGAGGTCGTTCGCCTTCAGCATGGTGGACATCGTCTTCATATGGATTAGAATAGTTCTAAAATTAGAAGAAGTCAACAACTAAGGCAGGAAAGTTCCCAGGCCGCGTTCGAGCCGGCCTGCTACTTCTTTCTGACCAGGATACGAAGGGGGGTACCGGGAAACTCGAAGCTCTCCCGGAGACGGTTTTCCAGCAGCTTCTGATAGTTGGTCGTGACGTTCTCCGGATGGCCGACGAAGAGGGCCAAGGCCGGCGGCCTGGTGGACACCTGCGTCATATAAGCGGACAGGATCGTTTTGCCGGGCCGGCCCTTGCGCACCGGCAGCGGATGGATCACGAGGAGTTCCTGGAGAAATTTGTTCAGCTTGCCGGTCGGGATACGCCCCATGAACGAAGCCGCCACGCGGTCGAGCAGCGGGAAGATCTGCGCGACGGAATCCGGCTTCATCGCCGAGCCGAAATGGACCGGCGCCCAGGGGACGAAGGGAAGCCGCCGCCGGAGTTCCTTCGTGTAGCGGTCGCGGGCTCCGGCTTCGCCGGAACGGAGGTCCCATTTGTTGACCAGCAGCATGCAGCCCCGGCCCTGCTTGAGCACAAGGCCGATGATTTTTGTGTCCTGCTCGGTGATGCCTTCCACGCCGTCGAGCACCAGCACGGCGACATCCGAGCGGCCCATCGCGCGCATGGCCCGGGCGACGCTATAGCCCTCGATCCCGCGCTCGACCCGGCCCCGGCGGCGGATGCCTGCCGTGTCCGTGAACAGATACTGGCGCCCTTGATAGGTCACCAGTGTGTCGATGGCATCGCGCGTCGTGCCCGGCACGTCGCTCACCACCATCCGCTCCTGTCCGAAGAGCGTGTTGACGAGCGTGGACTTGCCGACGTTGGGCCGGCCGACGACCGCGATGCGCGGAATCTCCGATGCGGGAGCATTTTCAGCCGGCTCCGGAAGCAACGGCATGAGGGCCTCCAGCAGTTCGTCCACGCCCAGCCCGTGCTCGGCCGAGACGGGATGGAGCTGGTCGAATCCCAGTCGGTAAAAGTCGGCCAGCAGCGATTCCGTCTTCGGCGTATCAATCTTATTGATCGCAACAAACACCGGTTTCTTGGCCCCCCGCAGAAGCGTGACGATTTCCTCGTCGGCCGGCGTGAGGCCCGCGCGGCCGTCCATGAGCAGGATCAGGATATCCGCTTCCGCGATAGCGAGCTGCGATTGGTGCTTGATGAGCGCGATCATGCCTGCCGTCGCGGAGGGCTCGAGGCCGCCCGTGTCCACAAGACGGAACGGCCGGCCGCAGTAATTCCCGTCGGCATAGTGGCGATCGCGCGTGACGCCCGGCACGTCGTCCACGATGGCGGCCTTTGTGCCGAGAATGCGGTTGAACAACGTGGATTTTCCGACGTTGGGACGGCCGATGATCGCCATGAGAGGAACTGTTGCAGACATGCGCGGAACGTAACACAGCGTTGAAGTGAAGACAAGAAAGCGGAAACGAGGTTGTGTATAATACGCCTTCTTCGGACGGCTCAACCCATTCGCGCATGAAGAACAAGCTTGACTGGACCAGCGTGGACGACGTCCTGCTCGACATGGACGGCACGCTGCTGGACCGGGACTTCGACAATTTCTTTTTCGAGGACGAGCTGCCGCGACGCTATGCGGCGCGGCACCGGATGGCGGAGCCGGCCGCGCGGGAGACACTCTTCGCGCTCTATCGTTCCGTCGAAGGCGAACTGGCCTGGACGGATCTCCATTACTGGACGCGCACGCTCGGAATTGACGTCGTCGCGATGACACAGGAACTCTCGGGCCGCATCGGCTACCTGCCTGGCGCGGAAGCCTTTCTGCAAGGGCTCCGCGCCAAACGCAAGCGCGTGACTGTGCTCACGAACGCGCACGCGGATGGCGTGGCGATTAAAAGCAAAAAGACCGGCATCGACAAGCAGGTGGACCGGATCGTGAACGCCTTTGAAGTCGGATGCCTGAAAATGCGCCCCGACTATTGGCCGGCCTGCCGGAAGCTGGTGGGATTCGATCCCGCCCGCTCCTTATATATAGACGACGACGAAGCCTGTCTTGAGACGGCTCAGGCGTTCGGCATCCGGCACATCTATCACAGCGCCAAATCCAGCACGAAACTCCCGCCACATCCGTCCAGCCGCTATATGCCGATTGAAAACTTGCAGGACTTGCTCTCGTGAATCTGCGCGACCGACTTGGACAGTCCGGAATCAGCAGCGTGCCTAAACAGATCCCGCTCCCGGTGCGCCCGGTGCGATAGGCCGGTAGCGGCCTGACGGCGACAGCTCCGTGAGGATCGGCCTGTGCGGAGTGGCGATGCCCCGGTACATGGCGCCGGCGATGCGTGGGACCCCGGCCATCTGGAACCGCTCCAACTGTGTGATCGTGAGGCCGGCCTCCCGGACGATGGCGTCGATGGAGCGGTTGAGATTGCATCCACAGGCGAGCACACGCTGGATGGGATTGAGGCGGTTCTGCCATGTGAGGATCTTCGGATCGTCGCTCCGGCCGTGCTCCAGAAAGATAAACTGACCGCCCGGCTTCAGCACGCGCCGCACTTCGCGCAGGGCGGCGACCGGATCGGGGATCGTGCAGAGCGTCCAGGTGCTGACGACCCAGTCGAACTGCCCCGATTCGAACGGCAGCGTCTCCGCGCTGAGACGGACCAGCTTGACGGGGATCGAACCGGCGGTGGTCTGTTTCTCGACAAGCGCGTTCGGAAAATTCGCGGGGTCCACGGCCGTCAGCCACGTCACGCTCTTGGGATAATGCGGCAGGTTGAGCCCGGTCCCGAAGCCGATCTCCAGGACATGGCCGCGAGTCGGCGCCAGCACCTGCTTGCGCAGGTCCTGAAACCGGGGCGCGCGCATGATCCAATCCATGAGGCGCGGGAAGATCTGGTCAGCATAGAAGCCCATGTCCGATAGTCTGAAGTAAAAAGTAAAAAGTTAAAAGTAAAAAGTTGGACGATTCTATTGTCCCGTTTCATTTTTACCCTTTACCCGCCTGCGCAGAAAGCCACGGGTGTGAGCCCGTGGATGAATGCGGAGCGGGTATCCGCTGAAGCCTTGGCGAAAGCGGATAGGCTTCGGCGGGTTCCGCTGAAGAATGTAAAGATGCCACGGCTGTAAGGCCGTGGTGCTTCACCTTTTGACTTTTTACTTGATCTGCGCCGTGTGCTAGATTCGTTCCGGCGCAGACGATTATGTCCAGACCCTACGATCATCAAGCCATCGAGACCAAGTGGCAGGCCTATTGGGAGCAGGACCGGACGTTCCGCGCGACCAAAGATCCGGCCAGGCCGAAATTCTATTGCCTCGACATGTTTCCCTATCCCTCCGGGTCCGGACTGCACGTCGGCCACCTCGAGGGGTACACCGCCACCGACATCGTCTCCCGCTACAAGCGCATGCAGGGCTTCAACGTGCTGCACCCGATGGGCTGGGACGCCTTCGGCCTGCCGGCCGAGCAGTACGCCGTCAAGACGGGCGTGCATCCGACGGTTACGACCGCCGAGAACATCGCCACCTTCAAACGCCAGATGAAACGCGCCGGGCTCTCCTATGACTGGGATCGTGAACTCAGCACGACCGACCAGGACTATTACCGCTGGACACAGTGGATTTTTTTGAAATTGTTCGAGCGCGGACTGGCCTACGTGGCCGAGGTGCCGGTCAATTGGTGCCCGGCGCTGGGCACCGTGCTCGCCAACGAGGAAATCGTCGAGGGGAAGAGCGAAGTCGGCGGCTTCGACGTGGTCCGCAAACCGATGCGCCAGTGGGTGTTGAAGATCACGGCCTACGCGGACCGGCTGCTCGACGATCTCGCGCTGGTGAACTGGCCAGCGAGCACGCTCGAAATGCAAAAAAACTGGATCGGCCGCTCGATCGGCGCCGAGGTGGAGTTCGCGCTGGCCGAGGCCCGCGGCAGCCTCCGCATCTTTACCACGCGGCCCGATACGCTCTTCGGCGCGACCTATATGGTCTTGGCGCCCGAACATCCGCTGGTGGATGCGGTGACGGCGCCGGAGCGGCGCGCCGAAGTGGCGGCCTATCGCGACGCGGCGGCACGCAAAAGCGATCTGCAGCGGCAGGAATTGGAGAAGGACAAAACCGGCGTCTTCACCGGCGGCCATACGGTCAACCCGGCGAACGGCGAACGGCTGCCGATCTGGATCGCCGACTACGTGCTCATGAGCTACGGCACCGGCGCGATCATGGCGGTGCCCGGACACGACGCACGCGACTGGGCCTTCGCCCGGACCTACCAGCTGCCGATCCGGGAAGTCATCAGCGGCGGCGATGTGTCGAAGGAAGCCTTCGTCGAAACCGGTCGCGGCACCGTGGTCAATTCGACGACCCCGGACGGCTCCTTCTCGATCGACGGCCTGACGCCGGCCGACGCGATCCCAAAAATCACCGCCTGGCTGGAGAGCAGGGGCAAGGGCAAAAAGACGATCAATTATAAGTTGCGGGACTGGCTGTTCGCGCGCCAGCGCTATTGGGGCGAGCCGTTCCCGATCGTCTGGAAAGATGGCGAGCCAAAACCCTTGCCGGAAGAGCAACTGCCCCTGATCCTGCCCGAAACCAAGAACTTCAAACCCTCGGGGACCGGCGAGAGCCCGCTCGCCAATCTGGAGGCGTGGCTCGCCACAACCGATCCGGCGACGGGCAAGCCGGCGCGCCGCGAGACGAACACCATGCCGCAATGGGCCGGCTCCTGCTGGTACTATCTACGGTTCATCGATCCGAAGAACAGCAGTCGGCTGGTGGATTCCGCCAAGGAACGCTACTGGATGCCGGTGGATCTCTACATCGGCGGTAGCGAGCATGCGGTGCTCCATTTGTTGTATGCGCGTTTCTGGCACAAGGTGCTCTACGACATCGGCGTCGTCAGCACGCCTGAACCGTTCAAGAAACTCGTCCATCAGGGCATTGTGCTCGGCGAGGACAATCAAAAGATGTCGAAGTCGCGCGGGAACGTGGTCAACCCGGACGAGATGATCGAGCGATTCGGCGCGGACGCCGTGCGGCTGTACGAGATGTTCATGGGCCCGCTGGAAGCCATGAAACCCTGGAGCACCAGAGGCGTCGAAGGCGTGACACGTTTTCTGGATCGCGTCTGGCGGCTGATCGTGAACGACGACGGGAGCCTGAGCCAGGCCGTCGTGAATGTCGAACCGTCCGCCGACCAGCGCCGGCTGCTGCACCAGACCATCAAAAAGGTGACGGAGGATCTCGAGGACTTACGCTTCAACACCGCCATCTCGCAGATGATGGTGTTCACCAACGAGTTGACGAAGCTCGACCGGCGGCCGCGCGCGCTGCTGGAACCGCTGGTGTTCCTGCTCGCTCCCTTCGCCCCGCATCTGTGCGAGGAACTGTGGGAAACGTTGGGTCATGCGCCGAATGTGTCGCGGCAGCCCTGGCCTTCGTTCGATCCGGCGCTGGTCGTCAGCGACCGGATCGAGATTCCCATCCAGGTCAACGGCAAGCTGCGGAGCAAGATCGAGGTACCGGCCGACTGGACGGAGGAGCAGGTCGTCGCACTGGCGAAACAGGACGCGAAGCTCGCCGAATGGCTGCAGGGCAAGCCGCCGCGCAAAGTGATTTATGTTCCGAAGAAGCTGATTAATTTTGTGGTGTAGCCGATGCGGCAAGTACAAAGTAAAAAGGCAAAAGGCAAAAGTATGGTTCACTCAAGACATTTTTTACTTTTTACTTTTACCTTTTTACTTGCCGGCCTGGCGGCCGGCTGCGGCTATCAATTTCGGGTGGAGGGCGCCGGACCGACCCTCGGCGGCTCCTCCGCCTCGAAGGCGAGTGCCCCTCGGCTGCAAATCGTCAACTTCGAGAACATGACGTTCGAACCCAACATCGAATTGCGGTACACAACCTATGTCCGCCGCGAATTTTCTTCGACCAGCGGAGCCACGGTGGTGAATGACGGCGAGCCGGCGGATCTGATCCTCAGGGGCAAGATCAACGGCGTGGGCCTGCCCACGATCAATTTTTCGCTGCAAGGAACATTTGAAGGACGAGTGACGGTGAACGTGACGGCGACGGTCGAGGACGCGAAGACCAGGAAGAAGATTTGGACGCAGACCGTCGCCGCCTCCTCGGAATTTTTCATGACGGACGATCTGCAGTTCAACCGGGTGCTCCAGACCCGGGCCACCGAACAGGCGGGCCGTTTGATTGCAGCGGATCTGGCCATGCGATTCCAGAATTTCCTGGACCTGCGCGACAAACCCGCGCCGGCTCAAGCTCCGGCATCCGGTGCCTCGAACGGTACGCCTCAACCTGACAAATCCGGCGCCGATGGGACGCCGGGGAAATAAATTCCGCGCGGATAAATGATATGAAAGCGCTCGAAATAGACACCGCGCTCAAGAAGCAGGGCCTGGCGCCGCTCTATCTGGTCATGGGCGAAGAGGATTGTCTCAGGGATCAGGCCGTTGCGGCGCTCAAGGCCGCGGTGCTGGGGGACTCCTCCACCGGAGCCGATGGAGGACTGGACGCGTTCAATCATGACGTGCTGTACGGCGACGAGAGCGACGGGTCGGAGATCCTCGCGCGCGCGGGCCAGGCGCCGGTGTTTGCGGCGCGCCGGTATGTGGTCGTTAAATCGGCGGAGAAGCTGACGGCGAAAGACGGCGAGGCCCTGCTGTCCTATGTGAAGGAACCCTGCGAGACGACCACGCTGGTGTTCGTGGCCGCCAAACTGGACAAACGGTTGAAATTCTCGAAGGAACTGATGGAGCGCGCCGTGGCCATTGACTGTTCGTCGGTGTCCGACATCCAGTTGTCGTCGTGGATTCGAACGGAAAGCGGACGGGCAGGCGTCCGGTTGAGCGAGGACGCCGCGGGCGCGCTGGCCCACCTCGCGGCGTCGCTCAAAGGGGAAGCCGGGGGCTCGCTCAATCTGTTGCGCCGCGAGCTGGAGAAGCTCGCCGCCTACGTGCCGTCCGGCAAAACGGCCGGCGTGCAGGACGTCGAGGCAATCAGGGGAGGCGAGCCCGGCGCCTCGGTGTTCGATCTGGCCAGGGCCATCGCGGAGCGACGCGAGGGCCGGGCGCTCTGGATCCTGGCCAGAAACCTGGACTCCGGCGAAGACCCGTTACGGATCCTGGGCGCGTTGGCGTGGCAATTCCGTCAGATCTGGAAAGCCAAGGAGCAGCGCCGGTTCGGCGGGCCGGGCGCCGATGTGAGCGGGATGTTTACCGATCGCGATCTCGGAACGGCCCTACAGCTGTTTGCCGGTGCGGATGGCAAGCTGAAGGGGGGCGCATCGGGATCGTCGAAGCGGTTGGTGCTGGAGACAGTGGTGCTTGCGTTGTGCCGGTTCAAGCGGGACAACGCACGGGGGACTCAGGCTCCCGTGCCGGCACTCAGCACTCAGCACTCAGGACTTAAGGGGACTAGGCTTTGACCGACAGGGCGTTGACGCGTGCGGCCAAGCGGGAGACGCGACGGGAGACGGTGTTGCGCCTGAGGATGCCTTTGCTGCGCGCTTTGCTCAAGGCGGCCGTCGCTTCGCGGAGCGCGGTCTTGGCGACAGCGGCATTCTTGGACTCCACGGCTGCCAACACTTTCTTCATGATGTTCTTGACCGAACTTAGCACGGCCCGGTTGCGCTGGGCGCGCCGCTCGGACTGCCGCGCCCGCTTGATCGTAGACTTGTGAACGACCGGCATGACAGAATCTCCAATGATGATACGGCTCGAAAGCCGAGTGGTTGTAACACAGGGCTTCGAGACAGGTCAATGGGGAAGGGCTTGGGTAATGGTGAATGGTCGACGGGAGATGTGGGAACATTCTTCCTTCATCAACCATTAACCACCAACCATTGTCCACGTTCTCATTGAGGTGACTATGGCAAGCGCGAACGCCAGGGACCGGTTGATCCTCGCGATGGATGTGCCGTCGGGCGAGGAGGCCGAGCAACTGCTGGACCGCGTCGGCGACTCCATCCGGTTCGTCAAGATCGGGCTGGAGCTGTACACAGCGGCGGGACCGGCGATCGTGGAGAAGGCGCTCGCCCAGGGCAAGCGTGTCTTCCTGGATCTCAAGTTTCTGGATATCGAAGAAACAGTCCGGCGGGCCACGGCACGCGTCGCCGCCATGGGCGTGGACTTTCTGACCGTCCACGCCAACCGCAAGGCGCTGACGGCGGCGGTCGAGGGGCGTGGTGCAAAACGCGAGGATGGCCTCAAGCTGCTCGCCGTGACAGTGTTGACGAACTTCGATGCGAACGATCTGCGCGATATGGGCCTGCAATGGAGCGTGGCCGATCTGGTCGCCGCCCGGGCCAAACTGGCGCACGAAGTCGGCTGCGACGGCGTGATCGCCTCCGGCGAAGAGCCGGCGGCCATTCGCCAGAAGGTCGGAGGCAGCTTTCTGATTGTCACGCCCGGCATCCGCCCGGCCGGCAAGGGCGCCGACGACCATGCGCGCGTGACGACGCCGACCCAGGCCATCAAGGCCGGCGCGGACTACCTCGTCGTCGGCCGGCCCATCCGGGATGCCGCCGATCCCCAGGCCGCCGCGGAGGAGATCGTCATCGAAATGCAGTCCGCTTTCGATCACAGGGGATGAAGCCGCGTTATTCGTCATCCGTCATTCGTGGAGAAAAAGAAGACTCTCCGAAACGAATAACGAGTAACGGATAACGAGTAACCAGCCACAGCCTTGCTGCTTGCGGCTCTGTAGCCGGTTTGTTAGGATGAACGCCTGCCACCTGTCCTTCCGTCCATTATCTGCGCGGTGGGTGTAGCTCAAGGGTTAGAGCGCCTGGCTGTGGCCCAGGAGGCTGCGGGTTCGAAACCCGTCACTCACCCCAA